>Ga0256406_1001139_pt1 | contig 44093 bp, 34 predicted proteins | sample RumenRJG_03DNA_FD_185986 | JGI IMG/M metagenome (GOLD analysis project Ga0256406, IMG submission 185986) | Bovine rumen microbial communities from Lethbridge, Alberta, Canada - RJG_03 | ecosystem: Host-associated > Mammals > Digestive system > Stomach > Rumen | place: Canada: Alberta | collected... | reverse complement strand
AAGGAAAAGCCGGAGGTGCCGTATCCGGATCTGACGGAGGAACAGATCGGCGGAGCGGATTACCTGTTTCTGACTCATGCCCACAGCGATCATGCGGGAGCACTGCCCTGGCTCCTGAAACACGGCTTCCGGGGCGTGGTGGTCGCCAGCCGGCCCACCTTTGATACCATACCGGCGTTCAGAGGCCGGCGGAAAACGCTGGAGGATCTGTCCGGGCCGCTGGAGGAGTGCATGCTGAGCGGAGGGATCGCGGTGACCTGGGGACGCAGCGGGCATTGTTTCGGCAGCGTCTGGTACCGATTCCGGGCCGAGGGAAGACGCCTTGTCTTCACCGGGGACTACGAGGAGAAATCGCTGGCCTACCGCTGTGACCGCATCCGTGACGTGGAGGCGGATCTTGCCGTGGTCGACTGCGCTTACGGCGTGGAGACAGAGAATGCCTCGGTCAACCGGGACCGGGCGCGGAAGGCGGTCCGGCACTGGAGGAAGAAAGCCGTTCCGCTCTTTTTTCCTGTTCCGGCCGACGGGCGGGGACTTGATGTGATTCGCCTGCTGGCGGACGCCGGCGTGCCCGTTGTCTTTCCCGATGAGACGGCTTCCCGCCTTCGTGATACGCCGGAGACCCGTTTCTGGCTGAAAAAGGGTTTCCTGCACTCGGCTGCATCGCTGAGAAGGGCAGACGGAAAGGAATTCGCGTCCTTCCTCTCGGAATGGGAGAAGGGGCCGGCTGCATTTCCCCGGGGACTTCGGAGAGCCGCTATCCTTGTGAGCGATTCGCAGCTGGCAAGGCCCGAGAACCGGAAGGCGGCGGACGCGGTCACGGCGGCCGGAGGACAGGTGATTCTCACCGGTAAGCAGGATCCGGCGAGCTGCGCAAAGAGGCTTCTGACGGAGCACAGGGCGGAGTTCGACCGTCTGTCGGTTCATCAGAACGCGGAGGAAATGGAGGCACTGGACAAAAAGAACCGGTTCCGCTATGTGATCCCTTACCATTCGCGCCAGTCCCTCCGGTTCGACGACCGGCGTATCCTGGTTCTTGAAACCGGCGACAGAGTGAAATTCTGAGGAAATGGTGGAAAGCCTTTCTGCGTTGGCATATAATGACAGTAACACGTTTGAATGCGGGGGTGACCTAAGATGGCAGTGAAGGATGAGCAGTATGTAGCGTATGTCGGCACCTATACCAACGGGACCAGCAAGGGAATTCATATCTATGACGTCGATGTGAAGGAGGGACTGCTGCATCTCCGCAAGGTGGTGCCCGTCAACAATTCCTCATATCTTACCCGGTCGAGAAACCGGAAGATTCTCTATTCCATCGCGGATGAAGGCGTCTGTGCGTTCGCAATCCAGCCGGACGGCGATCTGAAGCCGATCAACGAGATCGACATCAACGGCATGCGCGGCTGTCATATGTCCGTGGATCTGGACGGCAAGTATCTCTTCGTTGCCGGCTATCACGACGGGAAGGTGACAGTTGTCCATACTCACCGCGACGGGCGGCTCGGCAATCTGATGGACGGCGTGTTCCACAAGGGCATCGGCGCGGTAAACGAGCGCAGCTTCCGGCCTCATGTATGCTGCGTCCGCGTCACACCGGACAACCGCTTCCTGTGTGCGGTGGACAACGGCATCGACCAGATTGTCCTGTACCGGATCAACCACATCTACAACAAGCTTCAGAAGGTGGACATTCTCCGGATGGGGAGGGAAGCCGGTCCGCGGAGCATCCACTTCAGCAAAAACGGAAAGCAGGCTTACGTCCTCTGCGAGATCATGAACGTGGTCCGCGTCTACGATTATTCCGTGACGGACGGCTATCCGAACTTCGATCTCCGTCAGGAAATTTCGACGCTGTCCGACGCCAGAGATCCCCACGATGCGGCGTCCGCGCTCCGTATTTCCTACGACGGCCGTTATCTGTTCTGTTCGACGGCGGGGGATGATTCCGTCGCCTGCTATCAGATCGATCCCCAGACCGGTCTCCTCACGAGACTGTTCTCGCTTCCGACGGCCGGTATTTACCCGAAGGATCTCGCTCTTTTCCCGGATCAGAAGCATATCGCCGTGGTGAACAACGGTTCGGGAACGATCACGACCTTCGCGATTGATTACGAGAAGCATACGCTGGTCATGAAGGGCCGTCCTCAGACGCTGGACACGCCGAACTGCATGGTATTCCAGCAGATTGAAAAAAGGCCTGATGATGTCCGTGAGGTGACGGAAGAGGAGGCGGAAGCCGCCGCGAAGCCGCTGCCGCGGAACTATATGCCGACTCCGATCGGAGAGATGTGCTGAGAGCGGACTCCCGGCCGGAACGAAATGAACCGATGCGGATGAGAAGACAGGAACGCCCCGGGACACCACGTCCCGGGGCCTCTTCATGTGAACGGCCGCTCAGTGGTCCGGCCTGCGGTAAAAGGCTTCGAATGCGTCCATTCTGGCCGACTGATTGATCATCATCTCATCGGTCAGCGTCAGCGCCGCCATCGCCTCCACCACCACCGCGGCGCGTGGTCCGATGACCGGGTCGTGCCGTCCGCGGATCCGGACCTGCGTTTCGTCTCCACCGTCCGTCACGGTCTGCTGCATAAGGGAAATCGAAGGTGTCGGCTTGAAGCTGACGCGGATCAGGATGTCGGCTCCGTCGCTGATGCCGCCCAGAATGCCGCCGGCGTGGTTGGCAGCCGTCACCGTCCGTCCGTCCCGGATCCGGAACGGATCGTTGTTTTCCGAGCCCGAGGAAGAGGCGGCCTGTACGCCGTCGCCGATCTCCACGGCTTTCACTGCGCCGATGGAAAAGAGAGCGCCACCGAGCCGCGCGTCAAGCTTGTCGAAAACCGGCTCTCCGATGCCGGCCGGAACGCCGCGGATCACGCATTCCACCACGGATCCCAGCGAATCGCCGGCGGCGCGGGCCGCCGCGACGGCTTCCTCCGCCTCTGCCGTCGGGCGGCCGCCGACGGAGACCACCTTCGTCTTGAACGTGACGCCGACGCGCGCGAGAATCTTCTCCGCGATGGCGGCGGCCGCGACGCGTCCGGCCGTCTCGCGGCCGGAGCTGCGGCCGCCGCCGCGGTAATCACGGATGCCGTACTTGGCCGCAAAGCCGAAATCCGCGTGGCCGGGACGGAAGATGTGAGCGATCGGGCCGTAGTCGGCCGAATGCTGGTCCGTGTTCCGGATCAGAAGGGAGACGGGCGTGCCGGTGGTCTTTCCTTCGAAGACGCCGGAGAGGATTTCAACCTCGTCGGCCTCTTTCCGCATGGTCGACATCGGACCGGCATTCGGCCGGCGCCGCTCCATCAGCGGACGAAAGTCGGCCGGAGAGAGCGGAAGTCCGGCGGGGCAGCCGTCGACGACGGCGCCAAGGGCGGGGCCGTGGGATTCTCCCCATGTGGTAACGCGGAATATGCAGCCAAAGGATGATCCAGCCATTTATAGTCTCCTTTTCCTGTTCAACAGATGCCACCATCATATCACATCGGACCGCCCTCCTGCCAGATCGCATCCGTGATTGACAGCGATTGACGGATTTTTTATAATGAACACAGTTTACGCTTCGAGGTATGCATGAATAATCTGTTCAACAAGCTTGAGAGAAAATTCGGGAAATACGCCATCCCGCATCTGACGTTCGTGATGATCGGCTGTTATGTGGTCGGCTATCTCCTTCAGGCCGTGAACCCGGAGTTCCCGGCCGCGTTTCTGAGTCTTGATATCAGCCAGATTCTGCGCGGCCAGATCTGGAGGCTGTTCACATGGATCCTGATTCCCCCTTCGTCGCTCGATGTCTTCACGCTGATCATGCTGTTCTTTTATCTCAGCATCGGCGTCTCGCTGGAAAGAGCATGGGGAGATTTCTACTACAATCTGTATCTGATCGGCGGGATGATCATCTCCGTCGCGGCGGCCTTCATCTCCTACGGGGTGTTCTCAGCGCTGCGTCCGGGCTTCGGCACGGCGATCGGACAGTGGATCGGGTACGCGTTTTCCACCTACTATATCTGCATGTCGCTGATGCTCGCCTATGCCGCCACTTTCCCGGACGCCACCGTTCTCCTGATGTTTGTGATCCCGGTCAGAATGAAAGTGCTCGGATGGATCTACGGCGCGTATATGGCTTACGATGTCATCACGCTGATCCGCTACGCCGTCAGCGCGCATCAGATTCTCTACTGGATCAATGTCATCGCAATCTGCGCGTCGCTGGCCAATTTCCTGATTTTCTTCCTTTCCGGCCGCAGGGGAAGCCGTCTCACGAGAGAACAGCGGAGGATGCGCCGCTCCTTCCGTGACGCACAGAGGGCTGCCCGCGGCGCGCGTCCCCGCACCGTGGACGGAACCGCACGGGAGGCGGATGTGGAGAAGATCAGACCGTACCGGCACCGATGCGAGGTCTGCGGGCGGACGGATGTATCGGATCCGGATCTTGAGTTCCGATACTGCTCCAAATGCGACGGCGCTCACGAATACTGCATGGACCATCTGTACACCCACACCCATGTGAAGGGACCGCACAGCGCGGATGAAGGCGGACACTGACCCGGAAAGGCACAGAGAAAAACGAGGCACTGAATATGAAAAGACCGTTTACGACAAAAGAGAAGCTCGAGGAAATCAGCAGGGAAATCCCCACGCCGTTTCACATCTATGACGAGAAGGGAATCCGCGAGAACGCGAGACTTGTGAAGAAGGCTTTCTCCTGGAACAAAGGATTCCGCGAGTACTTTGCCGTGAAAGCAGAGCCGAATCCTGTCATTCTGAAGATCCTGAAGGAAGAGGGCTGCGGCTGCGACTGCTCCTCGCTGACCGAGCTGATGATGGCGAAGGCCATCGGCAATGACGGCGAGATGACGATGTTTTCTTCGAACGACACACCGCCTGAGGAGTATGTTTACGCCCATGACATGAACGCCATCGTCAATCTTGACGATTTTACCATGATCGACTGCTACGCGCAGGCCGTCGGGTCTTTCCCGAAGAAGATGTGCTGCCGCTATAATCCGGGCGGCGTCTTCAAGGTTTCGAACGGCATTATGGACACGCCGGGTGAATCGAAGTACGGCATGACGGACGAACAGCTGTTCAAAGCGTTCCGCATTCTGAAAAAGAACGGTGTGGAGGAGTTCGGGATTCACTCCTTCCTTGTCTCCAACGCGATGACCAACGACTACTATCCGATGCTGGCCAAGCTGCTGTTCCAGCTGGCTGTCGAACTTCATCGCGACACCGGATGCCACATCACGTTCATCAACCTTTCCGGAGGCGTCGGCATCCCCTATAAGCCGGATGACAAGGCGAATGACATTCTTGCGATCGGCGAGGGCGTGCGGAGGGCCTACGAGGAGGTGCTTGTCCCTGCCGGGATGGGTGATGTGGCGATCTACACGGAGATGGGCCGCTTTATGACGGGTCCATACGGGGCTCTCGTCACCCGGGCGATCCATGAGAAGAACATCATGAAGCATTACATCGGCGTGGACGCCTGCGCCTGCAACCTGATGCGCCCGGCGATGTACGGCGCCTACCATCACATTACGGTGATGGGCAAGGAGGACGCGCCTCTGACGAATATCTATGATGTCACCGGTTCGCTCTGCGAGAACAACGACAAGTTCGCCGTGGATCGGATGCTTCCGAAGATCGAGATCGGTGATCTGCTTTACATCCACGACACGGGCGCCCACGGCTTTTCAATGGGCTATAACTACAACGGAAAGCTCCGGAGCGCGGAGGTCCTGCTTCATGAGGACGGCAGCTTCGAGAAGATCCGCCGGGCCGAGACGCCGGCCGACTACTTTGCCACTTTCAGCGAGCTTCCGATCTATGACCGTCTGATCGCTGAAACGCGTTGAGTGATCACGCTTTCTGTGCTATACTTGACTGTGCCTGCGGGCCGGAGTTTCTCTGATGAACATGTATCTGCGGGATGCTCCGTCGCGGCGCAGCGCTTCGCCGGCGTGTCGGAACTGGCAGACGAGGCAGACTCAAAATCTGTTGACCGAAAGGCCGTGCGGGTTCGATTCCCGCCGCCGGCATGATCCCAAAGAGCCGAAAAACCCTCACGGGTTTCCGGCTCTTTCTTTCTTCCGGGTCAAAATCGTGCGTCAGCCGTAATGCAGAAACGGATGCGGAAATCCGGAACGGAGCGGGACGACCGGACGGGACCGGGTTTTCGCCACGGACCGCTTGAAATGGAGAACCGGATCGGCTATAGTATGATCGTAAAAAACAAAGTGACAACACATTCGGAGCGGAATTATGCAGGTATCGACGAAATTTACGATTGCCCTTCATATCCTTGCGGCGACGGAATACTTCGGAAAGGATCAGAAAATCACAAGCGAGCTTCTTGCGTCCAGCATCGGGAGCAATCCGGTTATCATACGGAATATCATGGGATCGCTTCGAAACGCGGGACTCATTGAGATCAAACGCGGGCCCGGAGGCATCACGATCAGCCGCCCGCTTGATCAGATCACGTTTTATGATGTCTACGAAGCGGTGGAGACAAACAAGGACACGCTGTTTCATTTCCATGACGACCTGAATCCGAATTGTCCGGTCGCCCGGAACATGCACGGCGCGCTGGACGGCAAGCTGACGGAGATCCAGAGACAGTTCGGGGAAGATCTGAAGCGGTTCACCGTCGGCGATGTGGTGAGGGACCTTTACAGGAACATCGAAGGCGAGAAGAAGATCAGCTGAAGGGACGGTGAAAGACCGGATGCCCGGCAAGGAAAGACAGACGACCATCACGACATACACCGGAAAACGCTTCGATCCGGTTCATCCGGATCCGGATCTGATTGATATCCGGGATATTGCGCACGCGCTGTCTCTGATCTGCAGAGGCAACGGACAGGTGAGGACATTCTATTCGGTGGGACAGCACTGCATCGCCTGTGCCAGGGAGGCGGAGACGAGAGGATATCCGCCCCGTCTCGCGCTCGCCTGCCTGCTTCATGACGCGGGCGAGTGCTATCTGTCCGACGTCCCGAGCCCGTTCAAACGTGTTCTGCCGGATTACCGGGCGTATGAGAACCGTCTGCTGGAACTGATCTATCGCCGTTATCTCGGCTCTCCGCTCTCGGACAAAGAGCAGTCCGATCTGGACGGGATCGATCATGCCATGCTGGATCGGGATCTCGCGTGTCTGCTGGGAGAGACACAGGCGGAGAAGCCGGATCTGCTCACACGGCCTGATTATACAGTGCGCCCGTTCGAACGGGTGGAGCAGGAGTTTCTGACGCTGTTCCGCCGCCTTGCCGGGGCGGTGAGGGAGACCGGGAAGGGAGAACCGGCGCACACGGAGAGCCGGTATGTCCATGAAGCAGACCGGGAGAAGGGAGAGGGGAGAGCGTGAAACTCGAATGCCGCGACGCGCAGCGCATGGTGCCCGATTATCTCGCGAAGAAACTCGACGACAAGGAGTGCGCCGCCTTCCTTTCGCATGTGAAGAGCTGTCCGCGCTGCATGGAGGAGCTGGAGACCAGCTTTATGATCGACTATTTCCTGCGGTATCTGGACGAGGATACGGACCGGTCCTTCGACATCCGGAGGCTTCTTAAGGAAAATATCCGGAAAAGCGAGCTTCGGATCCGGCGGCACAGGCTGCTCGCGCTTCTTTTCTGGATTCTGATCCTCGTGCTCGCGGCGGTCATCACGCTGATCGTGCTGGTTCTTTTCTTCCCTCGGCTTCTGCCCCATATGTGGGACACGGTTCTTCGTGCATTAACCCGCTTCTTCTGAGCCGCTTCGCGCGCGGCTCCGTTTTTCATTCTGAGGAACGGCGCCGGAAAACCCGGACCGGATCCGGGACGGTTCACCGATCCGGCCTGCATGTCCCGAAAATAAAGGAGAATGATGAGCAGACTATTACTGATTGACGGACACAGTATTCTGTTTCGTGCGTTTTATGGTATGCCGCTTGCGATGACGGCGCCCGACGGGCGTCACACCAACGCGGTATACGGCTTTCTGGCGATTGTCGGAAAGGTTGTGGAGGAGGAAAAGCCGGATTTTCTGGCGGTCGCCTTCGATCTTGCCGCGCCTACGTTCCGCCACAGGCTGTACCCGGAGTACAAGGGGAACCGCGCGCCGGCGCCGGAGGAATTTCATGAGCAGGTGCCTGTGATGAAGCAGCTGCTTGCCGATATGGGGATTCCGGTTGTCACCTGCGAGGGATGGGAGGCAGACGACATTCTCGGCACGCTGGCCTCGAAGGCGGAGAAGGACGGCACGGAGGTGACGATCCTGTCGGGCGACCGGGACCTTCTGCAGCTTGCGGACGATCATACCCGGATCGTGATCCCGAAGACGAAGGGGGGACAGACCGCCTATGAGCGCTACACGCCGGCGGAGGTTCAGGCTGCGTTCGGAGTGAGCCCGGAGGACTTCATCCAGCTGAAGGCTCTGATGGGGGACAGCTCTGACAATGTGCCGGGACTTCCCGGTGTCGGGCCGAAGACCGCTCTCAAAATCATGCAGACCTTCGGATCGATCGAGTCGGCTCATGAGCATGTCGGGGAAATCAGACCGAAGAAAGCCATGGAGGCGATGCGCGACCATTATGACGATCTGATGCTGAGTCTCGATCTGGTGACGATCCGGCGGAACGCGCCGGTCGAATACGATCGCAAGACCTTCGCATTCGGCAGTCCCTGGACGGAAGCGGCGCTCCGGGACTGCCGCGAGCTCGGCTTCCGCTCCATCGTCAGCCGCTATGAGGACAGCGGGAAGAAGCCGGAACCACAGCCGGACGATTTCCGCCGCATCACGGAACTGGCCGCCTTCGAGGAGACGCTCCGCGCCGCTGCGGCTGCGCCGGCTGCCGGCGTTTCCGCGGAAACCGCGGGGGGCCGACTGTTCGCGGCCGCTGTGGCCTTCGGCGATGAGACCGCGGTCGTCGCCCCCGGAGGCTTTCTGACTCAGGAGGTGATACGGGACGGTTTCCGCCGTCTGCTGCATAAGCGGACGGCGGAGACCGCCTGCATGCACGCCAAAGAGCTGATCCGGTTCTGCGGCTTCACGGACGCCTCGAGACTTTTTGACTGCGTGATCGCGTCCTATCTTCTGGATCCGCTGAAATCGGACTGGGACTACGAGGCCATCGCGCAGGGTGCGCTCGGCCGCTCCGTCCCTTCGGAAGACGATCTGCTGGGAAAGAAAGGTCTGGCCGGACTGAACGGGATGACGGACGAGGAGGCGGAAGAGAAAGCGGTCCTGCTTGCCGGATATGAGGCATCCGTTGCTCTGCAGGCGGAGAAACCGCTTGAGGAGAAACTGAAGGAGACGGGAATGCTGGCTCTTTTCGAGTCGGTCGAGATGCCTCTGACAGCGGTACTGGCATCCATGGAAGAAGCCGGAATCCGGGCGAGCCGCGAGGCGCTGGCCCGGTACGGGAACGAACTGGACGCTCATATCAAAGAGCTCACCGGACGGATTTTCGCGGAGGCAGGAGAAGAATTCAATCTCAACAGTCCTAAGCAGCTGGGCGAGATTCTGTTCGGAAAGATCGGCATTCCCGGCGGCAGGAAGACAAAGACCGGCTACTCGACGGCGGCGGGCGTTTTGGAGAAGCTGTCGGACGATTACCCGATCGCGGCGGACATCCTGGATTACCGCACCTACTCGAAGCTCAAATCCACCTATGCGGACGGCCTTCCGTCCTTCATCGGACCGGACGGCCGAATTCACACTACATTCAATCAGACGGTCACGGCCACAGGACGTCTATCCAGCACGGACCCGAACCTCCAGAACATCCCGATGCGGGAGGAGCTGGGCCGGCGGATCCGGAAGTGCTTCTGTCCGGAGGAGGGAAATGTCTTCGTCGATGCGGACTACTCACAGATTGAGCTTCGGATCCTCGCCCATATGTCCGGAGACGAGAAACTGATCGAAGCGTACCGTCAGGCGAAGGATATCCACCGGATTACGGCATCCCAGGTCTTTCATGTGCCGTTTGACGAGGTGACGGACCAGCAGCGCCGGAACGCCAAGGCGGTCAATTTCGGCATCGTGTACGGGATCAGCTCCTTCGGTCTGTCGCAGGGACTGTCGATCTCGACGAAGGAGGCGCAGGAGTATATCCGGCAGTATTTCGCAGCCTACCCGAAAATCAAGAGCTTTCTGGACGGGCTCGTCTCAAGCGCGAAGGAGAAGGGCTATGCCGTCTCTCTTTTCGGACGGAGACGGCCGGTGCCCGAGCTGAAGGCTTCCGCCTTCGCCCAGCGCTCCTTCGGCGAGCGCGTCGCGATGAACAGCCCGATTCAGGGCACTGCGGCCGATATCATCAAGATCGCGATGATCCGCGTCTTCCGCCGTCTGGCGGAGGAAGTGCCGGAGGCGCGTCTGATCCTTCAGATCCACGACGAGCTGCTGGTGGAGGCACCGGCGGAACGGGCGGAAGAGGTCATGCGGATCCTCACGGAGGAGATGGGAAAGGCAGCCGACCTCTCTGTCTCTCTTGAGACGGACTGCCATACCGGCTCGGACTGGTATGAGGCGAAATGATTCGGCGGAAACCGAAAGGGGAACAGCTATGTATGTGATCGGCGTGACGGGCGGCATCGGATCGGGAAAGTCCGCCGTGCTTGCGTATCTTGAGGAACGGTACGGCGCGTTCGTGCTCCGTCTGGACGATGAGGCGCGGGCTCTGACCATGCCGGGAGGCGGCTTTTACCCGGAAGCCGTCTCGATGCTGGGAAAGGAATTTCTCCGGCCTGACGGCACACTGGACCGGGAAGGTGTCGCCCGGCTTATTTTCGGCGACGAAGAGGCGAAGCGGCGCTGGAACGCGCGTCTTCTGCCCATGGTCCGGAGACGCACGGAAGAGAGGCTGAGGGAGAAGCGGGCGTCCGGCGTCCCGCTTTTTGTGATCGAATCCGCCATTCTCCTGGAAGAGAAATACGATGCATTCTGCAACGAACTGTGGTATATTTATGCGGATGAAGCCACAAGATACGGCCGTCTTTCGTCCGCGAGAGGCTACAGCGCGGAACGGATCCGCCGGACGATGGCGCAGCAGCTGCCGGAGAACCGGTTTCGTGCGCGCTGCGATGTGGTGATCGATAACAGCGGTTCCTTCGATGAGACGAAGAGAGCCGTCGATCTTAGAATGAAAGAACTGGAAAGAAAGGGGTCGTTCTCCGGCGCGGAGGACACGCTTGAATGAAATTCTGCAGTATTGCGAGCGGGAGCAGCGGGAACTGCATCTACGCGGGAAGTTCGGAAACGTCCGTGCTGATTGACGCGGGCATCTCGGGAAAACGGATTGAGCAGGGCCTCAATTCCATCGAACAGAGTACCTTGGACATCAACGGGATTCTTGTCACGCACGAGCATTCCGACCATATCAAGGGCCTCGGCGTTCTCGCCCGGCGTTACGGCATTCCGGTATACGGAACGAAGGGGACGCTGGACGCTTTGAAGGAGATGACCTCGATCGGAAAGCTCCCGGAAACGCTCCTGCATACGGTGAAGGCCGATGATCCCTTTTCTATCGGAGATCTGGAGATTCATCCTTTCACGATCTCCCACGACGCCGCCGAGCCGGTCGGGTACAGGATCTCCCACAACGGCCGGTGCTGCGCCGTCGCCACGGATATGGGCTGCTACGACGAGTATATGGTGAAGGAGCTGACTGGTCTTGATGTGCTCCTTCTCGAGTCGAATCACGACGTCCACATGCTGGAGGCAGGCCGTTACCCGTACTATCTCAAGCGCCGCATTCTCGGTGAGAGGGGGCATCTTTCCAACGAGACGGCCGGCAGACTGCTGTCACGCGTGCTTCACGACGGGATCCGCGAGATCTATCTGGGACATCTGAGCCAGGAGAACAATTACGAGGCGCTGGCCTATGAGACGGTGAGAGACGAGGTGACGCTCGGCGACAATCCCTACCGGGCAGATGATTTCCGGATATCCATCGCGCACAGGGACCGGCCGGGCGAACCGGTAGTCTTCTGAAGGACAGACATACCCGGGCGGCATCCGCCGTATCCGGAGACGAACGAGCTCTTACGCATACGCTGGAGGAGAATAGCATGCAGAAAACGATCATCACAGTTGTCGGGAAGGATACGGTCGGCATTATCGCGAAGGTCTGCACGTATCTTGCGGAGCATAACTGCAACATTCTTGACATCTCGCAGACCATCACGGGAGGCTATTTCAACATGATGATGGTCGTGGACATCACGGCTTCCAGAAAACCGTTCATGGAGGTCAAGCACGATCTGGATGAGATCGGTCAGGGGATCGGCGTCTCCATCCATGTTCAGAGAGAAGAGATCTTCGATATGATGCACCGGATCTGAATCCGGGCGGCGGGCCGTGCCCGCTTTTTCTTTGTTCCAGCCATCGAGAGTGCGCACATGCCCGGCATCAGCCGGACGGAACCGCGCGGGGAGACGCCATGATCAACATCAATGAAGTAACGGAAACGAACCAGATGATCGAGAAGGAGAACTTCGATGTCCGCACCATCACGATGGGCATCAGCCTTCTCGACTGTATCGACAGCGACGTGCAGAAAACCTGCGCGAAGATCAGGGAGAAAATACTCGGGCGGGCCGAGAGGCTCGTGAAAACCGGCGACGAGATCGCGGCGGAATTCGGCGTTCCGATCGTCAACAAACGGATCAGCGTCACACCGGTCGCGCTGATCGGAGGCGCCTCCGCGAAGCGTCCGTCCGATTTCGTCACGATCGCCCGGACACTGGATGAGTGCGCGAAGACAGTGGACGTCAATTTCATCGGAGGATACTCCGCCCTTGTCTCCGAGGGCATGACGCCGGCGGACCGCATGCTCATCGAGTCGATTCCGGAGGCTCTGGCGGTGACGGAGCGGGTCTGCAGTTCGGTCAACGTCGGATCAACGAAGCAGGGCATCGACATGGATGCCGTGCGAATGATGGGCGAGGTGGTCGTAAGCACCGCGGAACGGACCCGGGAGCAGGACGGCCTCGGATGCGCGAAGCTGGTCGTATTCTGCAACGCACCTGACGACAATCCCTTTATGGCCGGCGCGTTCCACGGCGTGACGGAGCCTGATACGGTCATCAATGTAGGCGTTTCAGGACCCGGCGTGGTGAAGGCCGCGCTGGAGGATGTGAGGGACGCGGATTTCGGTACGCTCTGCGAGACAATCAAGAAGACGGCCTTCAAGATCACACGGGTCGGTCAGCTGGTGGCGCAGGAGGCGTCAAGACGTCTCGGTGTTCCCTTCGGCATCTGCGATCTGTCGCTGGCTCCGACGCCGGCCATCGGCGATTCCGTCGCGGATATTCTGAAGGAAATCGGCGTGGATCAGGCGGGCGCGCCGGGAACCACAGCGGCGCTGGCGCTCCTCAACGATCAGGTGAAGAAAGGCGGCCTGATGGCATCCTCCTATGTCGGCGGACTTTCCGGCGCCTTCATCCCGGTGAGCGAGGATCAGGGCATGATCGAGGCCGCGGAGGCAGGTGCGCTGACACTTGAAAAGCTGGAGGCGATGACATGCGTATGCTCTGTCGGCCTCGATATGATCGCAATCCCCGGCGACACGCCGGCCGCGACCATCTCCGGCATCATCGCCGACGAAATGGCGCTCGGCATGATCAACCAGAAGACGACAGCCGTCCGTCTGATCCCCGCGCCGGGAAAGCAGGTCGGCGATCAGGTATCCTTCGGGGGACTTCTGGGCCACGCGCCGGTGATGCCGGTCAATTCCTTCGGCTGTGACCGCTTCGTCAGCCGGGGCGGCCGGATCCCCGCGCCGGTGCATTCATTCAAGAACTGACAGGAAACGGACCACCATGAAGACAGCTGCGATCATTGGCGAATTCAATCCTTTTCACAACGGACACAAACTGATCATCGAAAAAGCCCGCCGGCTGGGCGCTGACCGTGTCATCACGCTGGTGAGCGGCGACTACATGCAGAGGGGCGTGCCGGCCGTCACGGACCGACATGTACGGGCCGAAATGGCTCTTCTGGGCGGCGCCGACGTCGTGCTTTCTTATCCGACGCGTTATTCGACCTCATCGGCGGAATCCTTCGCGTCCCACGCGGTCGGCATTCTCGAACGGCTCGGCTGTGTCGACATGCTGCTATTCGGCAGCGAGTCGGGTGATCTCGCCGAGCTCTCAAGATGCGCCGATGCGCTCATCAGCGAGACCGACGGATATAAGGAAGCGCTAAGGGAGGCGCTCCGAAGCGGACTGTCCTTTCCGAAGGCCAGGGCGAAGGCACTCCCCGAATACGCGGAGATTCTCCGATCCCCGAACAACATTCTCGGGATCGAATACCTGAAGGCGCTGAAGCGAAGCGGATCCCGGATTCAGCCGCATACCTGCGTACGCGAGGGGGGAAGCTATCTTGACGATAAGTCGCTGACCCGTCTTTCCTCCGCAGCCGCCGTGCGGCACGCGCTGGCTGTCGGAACCAGCTTTCCGGGTCTTTCCGTCGCGCTGCCGGAGGATTGTCTGGAGGTACTGAAGAAGGACATCGGACTTTACGGGATCACCACCGAAAACGATTATTCCCTTCTTCTCATCGACCGTCTCTGGAAGCTCGGCGAGCCGGAGCTTCTCGTACACTATCAGGATGTGACGGAGGATCTGGCGCATACGATCGTGAAGCACCGGAACCTCTTCACCAACTTTGATGAGTACGCTCAGCGCTGCTGTTCGAAGAACCTCACGCTGTCGCATGTTTACAGGGCCTTTCTTCACATCATCCTCGATTTCCGCGAGGATCCGGGGCTGGATCGGGCGCTTTACACCCAGGTGCTCGGCTTCCGGAGAGAAAGCGAGGATCTGCTCGCCCTGATCCGTGAAAAGGCGGAGATTCCGATCATCGTGAATCCGCCTCAGGAACGGGAGACGCTGCCTCCGGATGTGCGCCGTCTGTTCGACGAGGAGATGCGCGTTTCGAATCTCTATGAGTCGGTGCGCTCCCAGAAGTCCGGCGTTCCGTTCCGCAATGTACTGACGAAAGAACTGGTAAAAGTCTGATTATCGCTTGTCGTTTGCAGACCGCGCGATATAATGGAATATATGTATACAAAAGTGAAAGGAGAGTATGACACGATGGGATTTATTGATGAGATCAAGGCGAAGGCAAAGGCTGATCTGAAGACGATCGTTCTTCCGGAGTCGATGGACAAAAGAACGTTCGAGGCGGCGGAGAAGATTCTGAAGGAGGGCATCGCCCGTCTCGTGATCATCGGCACGCCTGAGGAGATCGAGAAGAACGGGAAAGGCTTCGATCTGACGGGGGCTGTCTTTGTCGATCCGTTCAACGATCCGAACAAGCAGAAGTATATCGACAAGTTCGTCGAGCTCCGTGCAAAGAAGGGCGTCACGCCGGAGAGCGCGAAGGAGCAGATGGAGAAGGATTATATGTACTATGCCTGCCTGATGTGCAAGTGCGGCGACGCGGACGGCGTGGTTTCCGGCGCCTGCCACTCCACGGGCAATACGATCCGTCCGGCGCTTCAGCTTCTCAAGACGAAGCCGGGCGTTCATTCGGTCAGCGGCTTCTTCCTGATGGAGGTTCCGGACTGCGACATGGGCGAAAACGGACGCTTCGTCTTCGCCGACTGCGCGGTGAATACGGATTTCGATTCCGAGAAGCTGGCTGAGATCGCGGCTCTGTCGGCTGCCTCTTTCCGCAACTTTGTCGGCGCCGAGCCGAAGGTCGCGATGCTTTCCTATTCGACGAAGGGCAGCGCGAAGCATGACGACGTGACCAAGGTGGCCGATGCCGTGAAGATCGCGCATGAGAAGTACCCGGATATCGCGCTGGACGGCGAGCTTCAGCTTGACGCGGCGCTGGTTCCGTCCGTCGCGGCTCTGAAGGCGCCGGGCAGCTCTGTGGCAGGACATGCCAACACCCTTGTCTTCCCGAGCCTTGAGGCGGGCAATATCGGCTACAAGCTGGTCCAGCGGCTCGCGAAGGCCAACGCCTACGGCCCGGTGCTTCAGGGCCTCGCGATGCCGGTCAATGACCTCAGCCGCGGATGCTACGCGGACGACATCGTCGGCGTGGTCGCGATGACCGCGGTTCAGGCGCAGATGCAGTAAAGAAGAAATGAAGAAGGAGAAAAAGACAAGATGAAAGTACTGGTCATTAATGCCGGCAGTTCCTCGCTGAAATATCAGCTGATCGATATGGAGGACGAATCCGTCAGAGCGAAGGGACTCTGCGAGCGCATCGGGATTGAAGGATCCCGTCTGACCCACAAGGTTCCCGGCAAAGAGGATTTTGTCGTGGAGGAGCCGATGCCGACCCATCAGACCGCGATTGAGCTGGTTCTCAGGGCGCTGATCGACCCGGAGCATGGTGTGGTGAAGTCCGTCGATGAGATCGATGCCATCGGCCACCGGGTACTGCACGGGGGCTCCACCTATACGGAGTCGACGCGCGTGAATGAGGACGTGAAGAAGGTGATCCGTGAATGCTTTGATCTCGGACCGCTTCATAACCCGGCCAACCTGATGGGCATCGAGGCGTGCGAGAAGGCGATGCCGGGCAAGCCGAACGTCGCGGTCTTCGACACGGCCTTCGGCATGAGCCTCAAGCCGTTCGCTTACCGCTACGCGATTCCGGAGGAGTACTACACGAAGTACAAGATCCGCCGCTACGGCTTCCACGGGACAAGCCATATGTATGTGTCCGCGGAGACGATCAAGTATCTCAATCTCCCGGAAGGCCACCAGAGAGTCATCGTCTGCCATCTCGGCAACGGTTCCTCCATCTCCGCCAGCATCGGCGGCAAGGCGGTCGACACGTCTATGGGTCTGACCCCGCTTGAGGGCCTGGTCATGGGCACCCGCTCGGGCGACATCGATCCGGCCGTCGTTCAGTTCATCTGCGATCATGAGCATATCTCTGTCGATGAGATGCTGACGATTCTCAACAAGAAGTCCGGAGTCTACGCGCTGTCCGGCAACCTCTCCAGCGACTTCCGGGATCTCGCAAAGGCCTCTTCGGAAGGCAACGAGAAGGCCACACTGGCTCTGGATGCGTTCCGCCACAAGGTCGTGAAGACGATCGGCGGCTATCTCGGCGTGCTGAACGGCGCCGACGCCATCGCCTTTGCCGGCGGTATCGGCGAGAATGACGCCGAGATGCGCGCGGATATTATGAAGCAGTTCACCTACGCGGGGATCCGGATCGATCCGGAAGCCAACCGGGTACGCGGGAAGCGGGCTGTGATTTCCACCCCCGACTCCACCGTGAAGGTCATCGTGCTGCCGACCAACGAAGAGCTGGCCATCGCGCGCGAGACGGTTCGTCTGACGCAGTGATCCGGTTTGCAGAGAATGCAGGTTCAGGCCACAAAAGTGGTTGACAAAGGGTTTCCATGCCCTGTATAATACAAAAAGTGCGTTAAGGAGGTGTGAAAATGTCCATTTGTCCGAAGAACAAACATTGCTCTGCACGGCGCGACAAGACGAGAGCTCATTGGAAGATGAGCCATCCGACACTGGTCAAGTGCCCGAAATGCGGCGCATTGATGATGCCGCACAGAGTCTGCAAAGCCTGCGGAACTTACAATAAACGCGAAATCGTGAAACAGGCTGAAGACTGATTTTAATCTGCAGAAACAAGCATGCGAAAAGCTGCCGCCGTCTGAATCGGCGGCAGCTTTTTCCATTCGTTCAGGAGTACCAGATATCATAATTGCGCCGGAAACAGCATGCACCGCTTCCCGCCCGGCGCGGACGACATCCGCGCAGACGAACCGCCGGGAAGCGGAGCCGGAAAGGAGTCATCTCATGGATATCATCAGAGTCGCGGTCGACGCGATGGGCGGCGATCACGCCCCGGAAGCTCCGGTCAGAGGAGCCATAGAGGCCGTTACGGAAAACGAGCAGCTCCGGATCATCCTTCTCGGCGACGAGCCGGCGATCCGTTCCATCATCGGAACGTTGCATTACCCGGAAGACAGGGTGACGGTCCAGCACTGCACGGAGCGGATCGAGATGGCCGAGCCGCCGGTGGCTGCCATCCAGAAGAAAAAGGATTCTTCCATTGTCCGGGGCATGATGATGCTTCGGCGCGGAGAGGCGGACGCGTTTGTCTCGGCCGGATCCACCGGCGCCGTGCTGGTAGGGGGGCAGGTGCTGGTCGGCCGGATCCGGGGTGTGGAGCGGCCGCCGTTGGGCGCACTGATGCCGACTGAAAAAGGCATGTCTCTTCTGATCGACTGCGGCGCCAACGTTGACGCCCGGCCGGCCTGGCTTCTTCAGTTTGCGGAGATGGGATCCATCTATGTGGAGCACGCCCTCGGCATTCCCCATCCGACCGTCGGCATCCTCAACATCGGCGCGGAAGAGGAGAAGGGAAACGCCCTCGTGAAGGAAACGATTCCGCTTCTGAAGGAATGCGGAAGTATCAATTTCATCGGGTCGGTGGAAGCGAGAGACATTCCCGCCGGCGCGGCGGACGTCATCGTGACGGATGCGTTCAGCGGAAACATCGTCATGAAGATGTACGAAGGCACCGCGACGACGATCTACCGGATTGCGAAGAACGGACTCAAAAAATCGGTTCCCGGCATGCTCGGCGGACTTCTGGCCAAGGGCACGCTGAAAAAGGCGCTGAAGGATTTCGATGCGTCGAAATATGGCGGAGCGCCGCTTCTCGGTCTGAAAGGACTGGTCGTCAAGGCGCACGGAAGCTCCCAGGATACCGAATTCCGGATCGCCGTGAATCAGTGCGGGATTTTCTACAGGGAGAACATCAACGGTCTGATCAAAGAACGGATGGAGGCAGAGAGCGCGAAGATCCGCGCGCTGAAGCAGAATGGAAACTGAGATCGTCATCGGAATCGCCGCCGGAGTTCTCGGCGTGGAAGCGGAATCGCTCCGCAGCTCGACGGATCTGGTCCGCGACCTCGGCGCGGACAATCTTGACCTTTTCGCGATCGCGGTAGCAGTCGAGGAGAAGATCCGTCGGCCGCTGGACAGGGAAAAGCTGCACACAGCGCGGACAATCGGAGAGATCGCCGCGCTGATGACGGCATAAGACAGCAGGACACGAGATGAAAAATTTACATGAGCTGGAGAAGGCCTGCGGCTATGTATTCCGCGACCCGTCTCTTCTGACGATGGCGGTGACCCATACTTCCTATGCGAATGAGCACCGCCGGAACAAAACGGAACACAATGAACGGCTCGAATATCTCGGCGATGCGATTCTGGATCTCGTCGCCGCCGAGTATCTCTACCGGAAATATCCGGAAAAGCAGGAAGGCGAACTGAGCAAGATGAGGGCCAGTATGGTCAGCGAACAGCCGCTGGCGAAGTGCGCCCGCGACATCGGACTGCCTTCCTATCTTTTTCTCGGCAAAGGCGAGGAGATGATGGGCGGACGGGAGAAGGATTCCATTATCTCGGATGCCACGGAGGCCGTGATCGGAGCGATCTATCTCGACGGCGGTTTTGACGAGGCCAGACGCTTCGTGATGAAGCATGTTCTGCTTGATCTGGACAAGGAGGATCTCTTTACTGATGTGCGGACGCCGCTGCAGGAAATCTTTCAGGACAGGCAGAAGCAGGTGCTTTACCATGTGACAGGCGAAAGCGGACCGGACCACGACAAACGCTTCGAGGTCACAGCCTATGTGGACGGTCAGAAAATCGGGAGCGGATGGGGCAGAACGAAGAAGGCCGCAGCCCAGAGCGCCGCGCAGGACGCCATGAACCGGATCGGACGGAAGAACGGGTAAGGAGAAGACAGAGCGCAGATGTATTTGAAATCAATCGAGGTACAGGGCTTCAAATCCTTCGCCAACAAGCTGAAGTTCGAGTTCCAGAAGGGCATCACCGGCATCGTGGGGCCGAACGGTTCGGGCAAATCCAATGTCGCCGACGCGGTGCGCTGGGTGCTGGGCGAGCAGAGCGCGAAGCAGCTGCGCAGCGGCAGCATGCAGGACGTGATCTTCGCCGGTACCGAGACCCGGAAGCCCCAGAGCTTCGCTTCCGTTGCGATCACCTTCGACAATGCGGATCACCGTCTTGATGTGGATTATGAGGAGGTCACGGTGACGCGGCGTCTCTACCGCTCCGGAGAGAGCGAGTACCTGATCAACAACGCGCCGGTCCGACTCCGGGATATCAACGAAATTTTCTATGACACAGGCATCGGGCAGGAAGGCTATTCGATCATCGGCCAGGGTCAGATCGACCGGATCCTCTCCGGCAAGCCGGAGGAACGGCGCGAGCTCTTCGACGAGGCGGCCGGCATCGTCAAATTCAAGAAGCGGAAGGCGGCTTCGCTGAAGAAGCTTGAGGACGAGCATCAGAACCTCGTGCGGGTCAATGACATCCTGAAGGAACTGACTGACCGGCTTGAGCCGCTGAAGAAGCAGTCCGAGACGGCGCGGATCTATCTTGATCAGAAGGAGAAGCTGAAATCGCTGGACATCAATCTGTTTCTGATCGAGGAGGAGCGAACGGACCAGCAGTTGGCGGAGATCTCAAAGCGTCTCGATATTGTCGGAGACGATATGGCCGAGACGAAGGACCGCTTCGATCAGACGAAGAGCGAGTATGAACGCGTCGATCATGAACTGGAGGATCTCGACGGCCGGATCGCCTCTCTTACGGAAAAAGCGGCAAAAAACGCGCTGCTCCGCGAACAGCTGACCGGCCAGATCGCGCTGCTCCGCGAACAGATCCGGACCGTGGAGGCTCAGAGAGCGCAGAATGAAGAAAGACTGAACCGCCTGGAGGAGGATATTCGTTCGCATGAGGAAGAAATCCGCCGGCGGACGGATGAGATGGAGGCGCAGAAGGCGGGCGACGGAGAGGTGAAGGCCCGCGAGCGGGAAGCTGTCAGCCGTCTTGAAGAGACGGACAGGGCGATCGCGGAGATCACGGACCGGATCGAGCAGGCCCGCCGGAACATGATCGGGATGCTGGAGGACCGGGCGCAGGTTAAAGGCAAGGTGCAGCGCTACGACACGATGCTGGAGCAGATGGGGATACGCCAGTCCGAGATCGGCGGGCGGCTGCTCCGTCTGAAGGAGGAACAGCAGCGAGCCGGTGAGGAAGCCGGACGGAATGACGGCGAGATTGCGTCCATCCGTCAGAAAATCGAAGCGTGCGGGCGGGAGGAAAACGAGGCGGCCGGAAAAACCGGTGAGCTGACCGCCCGCATGACGGAAACCAGCTCACGCCTGGACGAGACCCAGACCGGCTATCACCGTGACAGCTCGCGTCTCGAGTCTCTCCGGTCGATGGCCGAGCGCTACGACGGGTACGGAAACGGCATCCGCCGCATCATGGAACAGAAAAAGCAGAACCCCGGCATCCGGGGCGTCGTGGCGGATCTGATCCGCGTGCCGAAAAATTATGAGACCGCCATCGAGACTGCGCTGGGCGGAAGCATCCGGAACATCGTCACCGACAACGAGGCAACCGCAAAGCATCTGATCGAGTATCTGAAGGCGAATAAACTCGGGCGCGCCACCTTTCTTCCACTGACAAGCATCCGTCCGCGTTCTCTGAACAATGAGGAAGCTCTTCGGGAAAAGGGCGTGATCGGAGTCGCATCCTCTCTTGTCGAAACGGATGAGGAGTACCGCAGCCTGGCAGGCTTTCTGCTTGGACGGATCGTGGTGGTGGACACCATTGACAATGCGATCCGGATCGGCCGAGCCTACCGTCACAGCCTTTTCATGGTGACGCTTGCCGGTGAGTCCTTCGCCCCGGGAGGTTCGATCACCGGCGGCGCGTTCAAAAGCAATGACAATCTTCTCGGCCGGAAGCGGGAGATTGCGGAGCTGACCGAGCGGACAGCCCGGCTCAAGAAAGAGACGGAGACGCTTCGCGTAAAGCTGGACGCTCTGAGAAACGAACGGAACGCGTCGAGGGATAAGCAGGCAGCCGTCCAGGAGTCGAGGCAGAAGCTTCTGCTGCGTCTCAATACGCTTGAGATGACGAAGAAACAGGCGGAGGAACAGATGACGGTGAGCCGGCTGCAAAGCGGCTCGCTGGAGAAGGAGCACGCCGAACTGGAACGGCAGATCCGGGAGGTCCGTGAGAAAAACGCCGCGATTGCCCGGACGATCGCCGATTCGGAGAACGAGGAGTCGAAAGTCAACGAGCAGGCAGATGAGCTGAGGCAGAGAGAAGACGAGCTGAAAGCAAGGCGGGCGGAAGAGGCGAAGAATCTGGAGTCGATCCGGGTCGAAGCCGCCTCCTGGGCTGAGCAGAAGGCGTTCCGCGCCGAGACGATGAAGCGGCTTTCCGATGAGCTGGGACGGCTGCGAAATGAAAAGACTTCTCTTGAGGCTTCGTTTGCCTCGGCCGGTGAGGAGAAGAACGGAAAGGCGGAGCAGATCGCCGAAGTGGAGGCGGCCATTCGCCGCGGAGAGGAAGAGGCGGCCGGAACCGAAGAGGAGAAGCGAAAGCTGGCCGCCCGGAGAAAAGAGCTGCAGGACAGCCACCGCGACTTCTTCAACCGGCGGGACGAGCTGTCGGACCGGATGGGACGGCTTGACCGGGAGCATTACCGCCTGACGTCCCAGCGGGAGAAAATCGAAGGCGGAAAAGAAGAACGTGCTTCCTATATGTGGGAGGAATACAGCCTGACGCCAAGCGAGATCCGCGGCATTGCGCTGACGGAAAGAAGTGAGGACCGCGCGGCTGTCAGGAAGGAGATCACCGGCATCCGAAACCTGATCCGGGGGCTCGGAAACGTCAATGTCAACGCCATCGACGAGTACAAGGAGCTGCTCGAGCGGCATACCTTCCTTTCCTCGCAGCATGAGGACCTTGTGAAGTCGGAGGAGACGCTGAAAGGCATCATCACAGAGCTGGATCAGGGGATGAGAAAGCAGTTCACCGAGAAATTTGCCGAGATCCGGACGGAATTCGACAAGGCGTTCCAGGAGCTTTTCGGCGGCGGTCACGGAACAATCGAGATCGATCCGGACGCGGATATTCTTGAGGCGGGCATTTCCATCATCGCCCATCCGCCGGGCAAGAAGCTTCAGAACATGATGCAGCTTTCCGGCGGCGAGAAGGCGCTGACAGCGATCGCGCTGCTGTTTGCAATTCAGAACCTGAAGCCGTCTCCGTTCTGTCTTCTTGACGAGATCGAGGCCGCGCTCGATGAAGGCAATGTGGTCCGGTTTGCCGGCTACCTGCACAATTTGACAAAGAATACGCAGTTTATTATCATAACGCACAGACGCGGCACCATGATGGCCGCGGACAGACTGTACGGCATCACGATGCAGGAGAAGGGCGTCTCCACGCTGGTGTCCGTCAATTTGATCGAGGATAAGCTGTCCTCCTGATTTCAATACGAAGGAGTGCGCGATGGGTTTTTTTGACCGTCTGAAAAAGGGACTTACCAAGACACAGCATGTGCTTGTCCGGGGCATCGATGACGTGATGGCGCGGCATGACCGGATCGACGAGGACTTCTACGACGATCTGGAGGAAATCATGCTCCGCGGCGACATCGGCGTACGGACGACCGAGGCGATTCTTGACGAGCTTCGTGACAATGTGAGGGAAAAGAGGATCCGCCAGCCGAAGGACTGCGCGGATATTCTCATCGACAGCATCCGGAGCAGGATGCAGGTGACCGACGACGACTACCGGTTCGAGCGCGAAAAATCCGCCGTTCTTGTGATCGGCGTGAACGGGGCAGGCAAGACCACCTCCGTTGGCAAACTGGCCAGCATGTACCGGAAGCAGCACAAAAAGGTGATCCTCGCGGCTGCGGATACTTATCGCGCGGCGGCAAACGAGCAGCTCTCCGAGTGGGCAAACCGCGCAGGCGTGCAGATGATCTCCGGTCAGGACGGAGCGGATCCGGGCTCTGTCGTCTACGACGCCATTGCGGCTACGAAGGCACGGAATGCCGATATTCTTCTGATCGACACGGCCGGCCGCCTTCACAACAAGAAGAATCTGATGAATGAGCTTCACAAGCTCTACCGCATTCTGGAGAAGGAGTATCCGGACGCGATCCGGGAGACGCTGCTGGTTCTGGACGGCACAACCGGGCAGAACGCGCTGATTCAGGCGAAGGAATTCTCGGAAGCGGCCCAGGTCACGGGCGTGATCCTCACGAAGCTTGACGGTACCTCGAAGGGCGGCATCGCCATCGCCGTTCAGTCGGAGCTTGGCATTCCGGTGAAGTACATCGGGGTCGGAGAGAAGCTGGAGGACATGCAGCGCTTCGACGCGGACGAATTCGTCAATGCGCTGTTCAATCAGCCGCAGAGCACGAAATGACACATTCATAACAGCATGGACCGCATCGCTCATGCGCACAAAGGGGATAGAATTATGCTGACATTGGACAAATTTGAGGAAGCGGCGGAAAAAATCCGTGAGGTCACGCTTCCGACGCCGCTGCAGTACAGTGAGTACTTCAGCCGGCAGACCGGCAACAAGGTGTACCTGAAGCCCGAGAACATGCAGCTCACCGGCGCCTACAAGGTCCGCGGCGCGTACTATAAGATCAGTACGCTGAGCGAGGAGGAGAAAAAGAAGGGTCTGATCACCGCCTCCGCCGGAAATCACGCCCAGGGCGTGGCCTATGCGGCGCGCCGCTGCGGTGCGAAGGCGGTCGTGGTGATGCCGACCACAACCCCTCTCATCAAGGTGGAGCGCACGAAGAATCTCGGCGCGGAGGTCGTCCTTTACGGGGACGTCTACGATCAGGCGTGCGAGCACGCGCTTGAGCTCGCGAAGGAGCACGGCTACACCTTCATTCATCCTTTCAATGATCTCACCGTCGCAACCGGTCAGGGTTCCATTATGATGGAGATCATCAAAGATCTCCCGACGGTCGATTATGTGCTGGTTCCGGTCGGCGGCGGCGGGCTCGCGACCGGCGTATCGACGCTCGCAAAGCTGCTGAACCCGCATATCCGTGTCATCGGCGTGGAGCCTTCCGGAGCCGCCTGCCTCACAGCCTCTCTCAAGGCGGGCAAGGTCGTCACGCTTCCGTCGGCTTCTACGATCGCCGACGGCACAGCCGTGCTCACGCCGGGCGACCAGCTCTTCCCGTATCTTCAGAAGAACCTTGATCAGGTTCTGACCATCGATGACGACGAGCTGATCGCCGCGTTCCTCGATATGGTTGAGAATCACAAGATGGTGGTGGAAAATTCGGGTCTGCTGCCGGTCGCCGCTCTGAAGCACCTCGATGTGAAGAACAAGAAGGTGGTCTGCATCCTCTCAGGCGGTAACATGGATGTCATCACGATGGCTTCCGTCGTTCAGAACGGTCTGATCATGAGAGACCGGATCTTCACGGTCTCCGTCCTGCTTCCCGACAAGCCGGGATCTCTGGTCCGCGTCGCCCAGGTGATCGCAAATCAGAAGGGCAATGTGATCAAGCTGGAGCACAACCAGTTCTACACCACGAACCGCAGCGAGGCTGTCGAGCTCCGTGTTACGATCGAGGCCTTTGGCACTGCCCACAAGCAGGCGATTCTTTCGGATCTGGAAAAGAACGGATTCCGTCCCCGTCTCGTATCGGCGAATCTCTGATTCTGTCAGGTTTTTGTCTGCGGGAGTTTGTCACGAAGCGCAAACGGGCCATCCGCGGTCCGGCTTGAAGGCCGGATCACGGATGGCCCGTTTGCAGCTTTCGCGGCGCTCCGCTCAGACCCTGTATTTTCCGAATCTTTCCGCATCCTCGCGCGTAAGGGAGGCCCGGACCCGGGTTCCGTCTTCCGTGTATTCCTCAACGGATGCTCCGGCGCTCTCCATCAGATAGTTCAGCACATGCCCGGCGCTGTAGGGAAGAAGAAGCTCCGCATCGATCCGGTCCGCGCCCAGCATCTCTTCGATGCGGGACGTGAGCCGGACAATATCCTGATCGAAGCGGGCCGACATCGTGATACGGCGGTCACCGGAGGACATCCCCTCCACCGAGATCCCGGAGGAGACAGGCGCATCAAGCCGGTCCGCCTTGTTGAAGACGAAGAGGCGGGGAATCTGCCCCGCGCCGATCTCCGACAGCGTATCCAGTGTGGTCTTCAGATGCTCACGGTAGTCCGGATCCGAGACATCTGAGACGAGCAGCAGAAGATCGGCGTAGACCGATTCCTCAAGCGTGGAGCGGAAAGCCTTCACGAGCGTCGCCGGGAGCCGGTCGATGAAGCCGACCGTGTCGCTCAGGAGGAAAGGCCGGCGGTTCTCATCCGGCACGATGCGCCGGACCGTGGTGTCCAGCGTGGCAAACAGCATATCCTTCTCGAAGACGATCCGCTCCGGATCCTCCCCGTAAAGACGGAGCATCCCGTTCATGATGGTCGATTTGCCCGCGTTCGTGTAGCCGACCAGCGCGACCCTCGCCAGACCGGAGCGCAGCCGCCGGTTCCGCTGGGTCGCCCGTTCGCGGTCAACCTCCTCCAGTTCTTTCCGGAGTTCCGCCATCCGGCGTTCGATATGCCGGCGGTCCAGATCGATTTTCTTCTCCCCGAGACCCTTGTTGGACATCGCACCGCTGGCGCCGCCCTGACGGCCGAGATCGGAATGCATGCCGACCAGCCGCGGAAGCAGATAGGCAAGCCTGGCGGACTCCACCTGCAGCGCCGCCTCCCTCGTGCGGGCCCGGTCCGCGAAGATCTGCAGAATGACTGCCGTGCGGTCCAGCACCTCGGCTTCAAGCGAAGCAGCCAGATTCCGGAGCTGCACCGGCGTCAGAGCATTGTCAAAGACGACCAGATCAATGCCGGTCATCTGAAGATACGCGTGGATTTCTCTGATCTTGCCCGTGCCGATCAGCGTGCCCGTGACGGGCTTCGGAAGGTTCTGGGTAAAGGTTTCCGCCACGGCAAGATCCGCGGCTTCACAGAGAGCGCGCGTCTCGGAGAGGGCCTTTTCGAGTCCCTCTCCGCCGCTGATGGACAATCCCGCCAGTACGCACTGTCTCATCCGTTCATTCTCCCGCGGAAACCTTTGCGGCTCCGCTTTCCTTTTCAAGATTCCGTTCCGCCGTCGTCAGCATCAGCTTGATCCGGTTCAGCTGGTTCACCTCTGAAGCGCCGGGATCATAGTCGACGGCTGCGATGTTGGCTTCCGGGTAACGCCGCCGGATCTCCTTTATGACGCCCTTTCCCACGATGTGGTTCGGCAGGCAGGCGAAGGGCTGGATGCAGACGATATTCGGCACTCCCTCACCGATCAGCTCCAGCATCTCACCGGTCAGGAACCAGCCTTCGCCCGTCTGATTGCCGTTCTGGGCGATGGGCGAGGCGGCCTTCGCCAGCTCGGCGATCTTTGCCGGAGGATTGAAATGCACGCTCCGCGCGAACTCCTTCGAAGCGGCTCCGCGGATCTTTTCGACAGCCGCCACGGCCGCGTTCATCTTCAGCTTGTAGGCTTTTGAGAACCCGAGCTTGTCCGCCTTGAAGTTGCCGTTGTAGAAGCTGTACTGGAAGAAATCAAGCAGATCCGGCACCACCGGCTCGGCGCCTTCCTTCTCCAGCAGCTCCGCAAGATGGTTGTTGGCGGTGGGGGAGAACTTGACCAGGATCTCGCCCACGATGCCGACCCTCGGCTTCACCTCGTCGGTGATGGGAAGCCGGTCGAAGTCATGGATGATGCTGCGGCAGATCTGGCTGTACTTCCGGAAGCTGACGCTCGTGCTCAGGAAGCGCTTGCAGTAAGCGTTCCACCGGCGGTACAGCTTGTCTGCGGACCCCTTCGTCTGCTCGTAGGGCCGCATGCGGTATAGACACTTCATCATGATATCGCCGAACACGACCGCGTAAACGAGTTTCACCAGCAGACGCGGCGTGATCTGAAAGCCCTCCTGCTTCTCGAAGCCGTTGAAGTTGAGGGAGAGTACCGGGATATAGGACATCCCGGCCTTCGCAAGCGCCCTGCGGATGAAGGCAATGTAATTGGAAGCGCGGCATCCGCCGCCCGTCTGCGTGATCACGACCGCGGTCCTGTGCAGATCGTATTTTCCTGACTTGAGGGCCGCCATCAGCTGCCCCACGACGAGAAGAGACGGATAGCAGGCGTCGTTGTTGACATACTTAAGCCCCATATCGATGGCGGAGCGGTTGTCGTTGCCGAGAATCTCCAGATTGAAACCCTCCGACCGGAACGCTTCCTCCAGCAGTTCAAAGTGAATCGGCGACATCTGCGGGGCCAGGATGGTATAGCGTTCCTTCATCTCCTTCGTGAACGGAACTTTCTGAATCGAGGAGGGTGCGATGCGTTCCTCCGGCTTCTTCTCCGCCCGGGCCCGGATCGCTGCGATCAGCGAACGGATCCGGATCCTGGCCGCGCCCAGATTGCTGACCTCGTCGATCTTCAGACAGGTATAGATCCGCCCGCTGCCGGACATGATTTCCTGCACCTCGTCCGTGGTCACGGCGTCCACGCCGCAGCCGAACGAGTTGAGCTGGATGATGTCAAGGTTCTCATGCTTCTTGATGTAGTTCGCCGCGGCGTAGAGGCGCGTGTGATACATCCACTGGTCGTTGACGCGGAGCGGTCGCTCCAGTTCGCCGAGATGGGAGATGGAGTCCTCGGTCAGCACCGCCATCCCGTAGGTATTGATCATCTCCGGGATTCCGTGGTTGATCTCCGGGTCGATATGATAGGGTCGTCCGGCGAGAACGATGCCGTGGCGTCCGGTCTCTTCCAGATAGCGGAGCGTCTCTTCGCCCTTCCGTTCGATGTCCCGGCGTGCCTTCGACTGCTCCTCCCACGCGGCCATTGCCGCGTTGACCACCTCGACCTTCGGAAGGTCATGGAAAATCTCCACCATGCGGTCGCTGAAGATCTTCTCATTGGTGAGGGAGAGGAAGGGATTCATGAAACGGATTGAGGGATCCCTGAGTTCCTCCACGTTATTCTTGATGTTCTCCGCGTAGCTGGTGACAATGGGGCAGTTGTAGTGATTCACCGCGTCCGGAAATTCGTTCCGCTCGTACGGAATGCAAGGATAGAAGATGAAGCGCACACCCTGGCGGATCAGCCACGTCACATGTCCGTGGGCCAGCTTCGCCGGATAGCATTCCGACTCGCTCGGAATCGATTCGATGCCCAGCTCATAAAGCTTGTGGGACGAGGTCGGAGAAAGCACCACCTCATAGCCCAGCTTCGTGAAGAAGGTGAACCACAGCGGATAGTTCTCGTACATATTGAGCACGCGGGGAATGCCGACCTGACCGCGGGGCGCCTTGTCGGCTGTCAGCGGCTTATAGCCGAAGATCCGCTTGTACTTCCACTCGTAGAGGTTGGGCAGATGATCCTTGTTCTTTTCCTTCCCGATGCCTCGTTCGCAGCGGTTGCCGGAGATGTAGCGGCGGCCGCCGGGGAAATGATTGATGGTCAGACGGCACTGATTCGTGCAGCCGTGGCAGTGCGTCATCGTCGTCTTGTACTCGAAGGCGTTGATCTTCTCGAGCGAAAGCATCGTCGTCGGACGGCCCTCGACGCGTCGGTCTCTGGCGATCAGAGCCGCTCCGAAGGCGCCCATAATGCCCGCGATATCCGGACGGGTCACCTCGCAGTCCGCGATCTTCTCGAAGGCGCGGAGCACCGCGTCGTTGTAGAATGTTCCGCCCTGCACCACGATATGCTTTCCGAGCTCGGAGGCGTCGGATACCTTGATGACCTTGTAGAGCGCGTTCCGGATGACCGAATAGGCAAGGCCGGCGGAGATGTCGGCCACTGTGGCGCCCTCCTTCTGGGCCTGCTTCACCTTGGAATTCATGAAGACCGTGCAGCGGGTACCCAGATCGATCGGATGCTCGGCAAAAAGAGCCGCCTTCGCGAAATCCTGAACGGAATACCCCAGCGTTGTCGCGAAGTTCTCGATGAAGGAGCCGCACCCGGAGGAGCAGGCTTCGTTGAGCATCACGTCATCCACGGCGTGGTCCCGGATCCGGATGCATTTCATATCCTGACCGCCGATGTCGAGAATGCAGTCCACATCCGGATCGAAGAACTGCGCCGCAGTGTAATGCGCGATCGTCTCCACCTCACCCTCGTCGAGAAGCAGGGCGGCTTTGATCAGCGCTTCGCCGTAGCCGGTTGAGCAGGCACCCGCGATCACCACGTCGGAAGGCATATGAGCGTATGTTTCCTTGATTGCGCGGATCGAGGTCGCCAGCGGATCGCCGTGGTTGCTGTCGTAGAAAGAGTAGAGGAGACGCCCGTCTTCGGCAATCAGCGCGGTCTTCGTCGTCGTCGAGCCCGCGTCGATGCCGAGATAGGCCCGTCCGTGGTAGCCGGCCAGATCCTCCCGGGCCACCTGGTACCGGCCCTGCCGTGCAAGGAAGGCGTCATAGTCCTCCCGCGACGGGAAAAGCGGCTCCATCCGGTTGACCTCGAACTGCATGCGGACGCCGTGCTCCAGACGGTCCGTCAGATCCTTCAGAGAGACCAGCTGTTCGCCCGGCACAAAGGCGCGTTCCGCGATCTTCGCCTCTGATTTCGCGGCCTCGACTGCGTTCATCGCGGCGCCGGCCGCCGCGAACAGGTGAGAGTTCCCGGGCACGATGGCATGCTCCTTATCGAGGCGCAGCGTACGGATATAGGCCGCGCGGAGCTGGTCCAGGAAATGCAGCGGTCCGCCGAGGAAGGCGACATGGCCGCGGATCGGCTTGCCGCAGGCGAGTCCGGAGATGGTCTGGTTACAGACGGCCTGAAAGATGGAAGCGGCCAGATCTTCCTTCGTTGCTCCCTCGTTGATCAGCGGCTGGATGTCCGTCTTGGCGAAGACGCCGCAGCGGGCCGCGATCGGGTAGATCGCCTGATAATGGCGCGCGTACTCGTTGAGTCCCGAGGCGTCGGTCTGCAGAAGGTCCGCCATCTGGTCAATGAAGGATCCGGTGCCGCCGGCACAGATACCGTTCATGCGCTGCTCGACATTGCCGTTCTCAAAATAGATGATTTTCGCGTCCTCGCCGCCCAGCTCGATGGCCACATCCGTCTTCGGACAGAAGGACTTGATCGCCGTGGCGACGGCTACCACCTCCTGGACGAAGGGGACGCCCAGATTCTTCGCGAGCGTCAGACCGCCGGACCCGGTGATGGCCGGGGACACCTTCACATCGCCCGTCCGGTCATAGGCCTCCCGGATCAGCTTCGCCGCCGTAGTCTGAATTTCCGCAAAATGACGCTGATAATCCGAAAACAGGATCTGTCCGCTCTCGTCCATAAGCGCGATCTTCACTGTCGTCGAACCGATATCGATACCAAGTGTATAGCTGTGTTCTGTCATGCCGCTCCTTTAACTGCCTGACTGCCGGTGCTTCTACTTAATTAATGCATGCCGGCCCGAGTTACGTCTGCGAGTATAAGGCATGGAGAGGAAAATAACAAGAAACACATTGCCGAAAGCGTTACCTGTGCTATGATAAGTCTAAATGCGCGGAATCTGATGATTTTCTGTATCTTAAGCAGGGAGGCACGATGGCATCATACGAAATTCTGAAGGAGGAAGGCCGGGCGAAGCGGGCCCGCTTCAAAACGGCTCACGGTACGATCGAGACACCGGTTTTCATGAACGTCGGGACGGCGGCGGCCATCAAGGGCGCGGTGTCCTCGCCGGAACTCAGGGAACTCAAGTGTCAGGTCGAGCTGTGCAATACCTACCACCTGCACGTCCGTCCGGGCGACGACGTCGTAAAGGAGATGGGCGGCGTAAGAAAGTTCATGTGCTGGGACGGGCCGGTTCTCACGGACTCAGGAGGCTTTCAGGTCTTTTCTCTTGCGAAGCTCCGTCAGATCAGAGAAGAGGGCGTGACGTTTCATTCCCATGTGGACGGCCGGCTGATTTTCATGGGTCCGGAGCAGAGCATGCAGATCCAGTCCAACCTCGGCTCCACGATCGCGATGGCTTTTGACGAATGCCCGGACGCGCTGGCGGACGCCTCCTACATCGACCGTTCCATCGAGCGGACGACCCGGTGGCTCGTCCGCTGTCAGGCGGAGATGAGGCGTCTCAACTCGCTTCCTGATACGGTCAACCCGGATCAGCTGCTTTTCGGCATCAATCAGGGCGGCATCATCGACGGGCTTCGGATCCGCCATGCACGCCAGATCGCCTCGCTCGGTCTGGACGGCTACGCGGTGGGCGGGCTCGCCGTGGGAGAGACGCATGAGCAGATGTACCACGTGCTGGAGGAAGTCGTTCCGGCCCTTCCGCGCGACAAGCCGACCTACCTGATGGGTGTGGGAACGCCGGCCAATATCCTGGAGGGTGTGGAGCGGGGCATCGATTTCTTCGACTGCGTCTATCCTTCCCGCAACGGGCGGCACGGTCACGTCTACACGAGCCGCGGCCACCTCAATCTGTTCAACGCGCAGTACCGGACCGATCCGCGTCCGATCGACGAATCCTGCGGGTGCCCTGTCTGCCGGACTTTTTCACGCGCGTACCTGCGCCATCTGCTGAAATCCGGTGAGATGCTGGGAATGCGCCTCTGCGTGATGCACAACCTGTACTTCTACAACAGTCTGATGGAGAGCATCCGGCTGGCTCTGGACGAGGACCGGTTCGCCGAATTCAAGAAGGAGACGCTGGCTGCCTACGGAGAGCATCCGGTTCACAACACCGTCATGCACGCGGACTGGCGGCCCTGAAGCCCCGGGAAAAGCACTTGCGGGGACGGGACGGAGAGTGTATGATTGACATGTTCTACGAATTCAGATAAACGGAGGCATCTACAATTATGATCAATGCGATTCTTCTCGACTCCGCCAGCGCGAGCTCCGGAAGCGGCGCTGCGGGCTGGGGCACCATGCTGATCTGGCTTGTGGTCATGATCGGCATCATGTATTTCCTGATGATCCGTCCGCAGAGGAAGGAGCAGAAAAGGCTTCAGTCCATGCTGAACGACATGGCCGTCGGCGACAGCGTGGTCACCACAAGCGGCTTCTACGGCGTGCTCCTCGACATCACGGACGACGATGTGATCGTCGAGTTCGGCAACAACAAGAACTGCCGCATTCCCATGCGCAAGTCGGCCATCGCCGAAGTTGAGAAGGCGGATGCCGCCTATGCTGCGCCGGAGTCCAGGGAAAAGGACCGGAAGTAATCCAGTATAGCATTACGATACGGAGATGGCGTATGCCGTCTCCTTTTTCAAAGGAGCATAAGATGAACGTTCAAATCGCACTGATACCGGGCGACGGAATCGGACCGGAGATTGTCTCGCAGGCGAAGCGGGTGCTTGACCGCGCCGCAGAGCTGGGAGGTCACACATTCCATTACCGGGAGGTACTGCTGGGCGGCTGCTCCATCGACGCCGCCGGCGTACCGCTCACGGACGAAACCGTTGCGATATGCCGCGCGTCGGACGCGGTGCTGATGGGTTCCATCGGCGGCGACGCCGCCACTTCGCCGTGGTACCGCCTTCCGCCGGAAAAGCGGCCGGAAGCGGGGCTTCTCGGGATCCGGAAAGCGCTGGGGCTGTTCGCGAATCTGCGCCCGGCTGTTCTATATCCGGAGCTGAAGGGAGCCTGCCCTCTGAAGGAATCGGTGATCCGGGACGGCTTCGACCTCATGATGGTGAGGGAACTGACCGGCGGCCTGTACTTCGGAAAACGTTACACGAAGGACGTAAACGGCGTCCGCACGGCGGTGGATACGCTTTCCTACAACGAGGAGGAGATCCGCCGCGTGGCGGAGCGGGCCTTCGGGATCGCGGAGAAGCGGAGACATCATCTGACGCTGGTTGACAAGGCCAATGTGCTGGATTCGTCGAGACTGTGGCGTGACGTTGTGACGGACACGGCGGCTTCCCACCCGGACGTCCGTTTCGACTGGATGCTGGTGGACAACTGCGCGATGCAGCTTGTGAAGAATCCGGGTCAGTTCGACGTGCTTCTGACGGAGAATATGTTCGGCGACATCCTGTCCGACGAGGCCAGCATGATCGCCGGCTCCATCGGGATGCTGCCCTCCGCCTCGCTGAACGGGACGGGTTTCGGCCTCTACGAGCCGTCGGGCGGTTCCGCTCCGGATATCGCCGGCAAAGGGATCGCCAACCCTCTGGCGACGATTCTGTCCGCGGCGATGCTGCTCCGGTACAGCCTGAACCTTGACCGGGAAGCGGACGCCGTCGAGCGGGCCGTCCGGCGGGTGCTGGCTGACGGATACCGGACCGCCGACATCATGAGCGATGGGTGTACGCAGACGGATACCGCCGGGATGGGTGACCGGGTTCTGGAGCGCATGGAGCTCTGAGGCGCGGTCCGAACATACCCGGAGTCCCGGATGGCTTTGCCGATCTCTCCGCGTTTCGCTGACCGGAGATACCGGCGCAGAGAAAAGCCGAAGAACAGGCCGCAAAACGGATGGGCGGCAGGAAGAATCCGGATACCGCAAAGGAGAAGACAGCTATGAGAAGTGATACAGTCAGAAAAGGACTTCAGCAGGCACCGCACCGTTCCCTCTGGAACGCACTGGGCGTCACGAAGGAGGAGATGGAAAAGCCGCTGGTCGCGGTTGTCAGTTCATGGAACGAAATCGTTCCGGGCCATATGAACCTCGACAAGATCGCCGAGGCGGTGAAGCTCGGTGTCGCCGAGGCCGGCGGATTCCCTGTCGTGATTCCGGCGATCGCCGTCTGCGACGGCATTGCCATGGGACACACCGGAATGAAGTATTCCCTGGTGACAAGAGATCTGATCGCCGACTCCACGGAATCGATGATCATGGCTCATCAGTTCGACGCGATGGTCTGCATCCCGAACTGCGACAAGAACGTGCCGGGTCTTCTGATGGCGGCCGCGCGTCTCAATATTCCCACCGTGTTCGTGAGCGGCGGACCGATGCTTGCCGGTCATGTAGGCGGAAAGCGCACCTCGCTTTCCAGCATTTTCGAAGCGGTGGGCCGCCGTCAGGCCGGTACGCTTGACGAAGCGGGACTTGAGGAATATGAGGAGTACGGGTGCCCTACCTGCGGTTCCTGCTCCGGCATGTACACCGCCAACAGCATGAACTGCCTCACGGAGGCCATCGGGATGGGGCTCCGGGGCAACGGCACGATTCCGGCCGTCTACTCGGCCCGCCTAAGACTCGCGAAGCACGCCGGCAATCAGGTTATGGAAATGCTGCGCCGGAACATCCGTCCCCGTGACATCATCACGGAGGCGTCGATCCGGAACGCACTGACCGTGGATATGGCGCTCGGATGCTCCACGAACACGATGCTCCATCTTCCGGCCATCGCGCATGAGATCGGCATGAACCTCGACATGCGGATGGCGAACGAGTACTCGGCCCGGACTCCGAACCTCTGCCATCTGGCGCCCGCCGGTCACACCTATATGGAGCAGCTGAACGAGGCCGGCGGCGTTTACGCCGTCATGCACGAGCTGGCGAAGAAGAATCTTCTCAATCTGAACTGCATGACCGTCACGGGCCGCACCGTCGGGGAAAACATCGAGCACGCCGAGAACCGTGACCCGGAGGTGATCCGTCCGATTGATCACCCGTACTCGGAAACCGGCGGACTCGCGGTCCTCTCCGGCAACATCGCGCCGGAAGGCGGCGTGGTGAAGCAGAGCGCGGTTGCACCGGAGATGCTGGTCCATGAGGGACCCGCCCGCGTCTTCGACTGCGAGGACGACGCGATCCGCGCGATCCTCGGCGGTCAGATCCGCAAGGGCGACGTCGTGGTCATCCGTTACGAAGGTCCCAAGGGCGGTCCGGGCATGCGCGAGATGCTGAATCCGACTTCCGCCATCGCGGGAATGGGTCTCGGATCGACGGTCGCACTGATCACGGACGGCCGTTTCAGCGGCGCCTCCCGCGGCGCTTCCATCGGCCATATTTCACCCGAAGCGGCTGTCGGCGGCCCCATCGCCCTGATCGAGGAGGGAGACATCATCGAGATCAATATTCCGGAGAAGACGATTCACCTCCGTGTTTCCGATGAGGAGCTCGCAAAGCGGAAGGCCGCGTGGAAGCCGAGAGAACCGAAGATTACAACCGGTTATCTCGCGCGTTACGCGGCGATGGTCACATCCGGAAGCCGCGGCGCAGTGCTCGAGGTTCCGAAGCGCTGACCGGACGGAGCGTGCCCGCCGCGAAGAACGGCGGGCGCCTTTACAAAGCACGCTGATTCGGAAAGGAGAGAAGCGTCATGCAGCTGACTGGAGCACAGATCGTCATCGAATGCCTGAAAGAGCAGGGCGTGGACACCGTCTTCGGCTACCCGGGCGGCACGATTCTGAATATTTATGACGAACTTTACAAGCACAGATCTGAAATCCGCCATATCCTGACCTCTCACGAGCAGGGCGCGGCCCACGCGGCAGACGGATACGCACGTGCCACCGGCCGCGTCGGCGTGGTGATGGCCACATCCGGTCCCGGCGCCACCAATCTCGTCACCGGAATCGCCACCGCCTACATGGACTCGATTCCCGTCGTGGCGTTCACCTGCAACGTGGGGGTCTCCCTTCTGGGCAAGGACAGCTTTCAGGAGGTGGATATCGCCGGCATCACGATGCCGGTGACAAAGTACAGCACCATCGTCCGCGATGTGACGCAGCTGGCCGACACCGTGCGGCGCGCGTTCCGGATCGCGAAGAGCGGCCGGCCCGGCCCGGTGCTGATTGACATCACCAAGGATGTCACGGCCGCGTCCGCGGAGTACACGCCGGAAAAGCCGCTTCCCGTTCCGGTGAAGACCGATACGATTCGCGAGGAGGACCTGCGCAGAGCGGCAGAGATGATCGAAGACGCGAAGCGGCCGGTCATCTTTGTAGGCGGAGGCGCCGTTCTGTCCGGCGCGTCCGATGAAGTCAGGGAACTCGCGCACCGGATCGACGCTCCGGTTACGGATACGCTGATGGGCAAAGGCGCCTTTCCCGGCACGGATCCTCTCTATATGGGCATGCTGGGAATGCACGGAACCAAGACAGCCAACAACGCGGTGCACCGCTGCGATCTGCTGATCACGCTTGGAAGCCGTTTCTCGGACCGGGATACAGGCAAGACGGACATGTTCGCGCATCAGGCGAAGATTCTCCAGATGGACATCGACGAAGCGGAGATCAACAAGAATGTCCTCGTGGACCAGACGGTGGTCGGCGACCTGAAGGCCTCTCTCCGGAGGCTCCTTCCTCTTGTGAAGGAGCAGCGTCATCCCGAGTGGATCCGCGATGTGAAGGCCTACGCGGAAGCTCATCCTCTCCGCTACGAGTATCCGCGGCTCACGGGGCCGTACATCATCCGCCGGCTCTGGGAACTGACTGGCGGGGACGCGATCATCTCGACGGATGTGGGCCAGCATCAGATGTGGACCGCGCAGTACTTCACCTTCACGGCTCCGCGGACCTTCCTTACCTCGGGAGGGCTCGGCACGATGGGCTACGGGCTCGGCGCCGCAATGGGCGCGAAGGCGGCTTTTCCTGACCGGACCGTCGTCAACATCGGAGGGGACGGCTGTTTCAGGATGAACATGAATGAGGTGATCTCCGCGGTCCGCAACGGACTCAACGTGATTGAAATCGTGATGAACAACCAGGTGCTCGGCATGGTCCGCCAGTGGCAGCACCTGTTCTACGGCGAGCGCTACTCGAGCACCGTGCTCACGGACGGATGCGATTTCGTGAAGATCGCGGAAGGGATGGGCGCGCTGGGGCTTCGGCTCACGAAGCCGGAGGATGTGGACCGGGTGCTCACGGAGGCGCTTCATGCCGGCCGGCCGGTCGTCATCGACGCGCGGATCGATAAGGACGATATGGTGTTTCCGATGGCTCCGGCGGGAAAACCGATCGAGCAGGCGTTCGATCAGGATGACGTCAGACTCTGAACCGTCAGACATGATGAATCAAACGAAGCGAAGGAGGGTGCTTCCCATGTACACATACAGATGTCTCAACAACATTTCCACTGTCGGCCTCGAGCACTTCAGCGATGCGTACCGTCAGGTGCCGGAGAATGAGAGCTCCGACGCCGTACTGGTCCGCTCGGCCAATATGAAGGACATGTCATTCGATCCGTCGCTGGCCGCCATCGCGCGGGCCGGAGCGGGTGTGAACAACATCCCGGTTGAGGAGTGCGCGAAAAAAGGCATCGTCGTCTTCAACACGCCGGGCGCCAACGCCAACGGCGTCAAGGAGCTGGTGATCGCGGGCATGCTGCTCGCCTCCCGCGACATCGTCGGCGGCATCAGCTGGCTGAAGAGCCAGGAACCGTCCGACACGCTGCCGAAACTGGTGGAGAAGCAGAAGAAGCAGTTCGCCGGAACGGAAATTGCGGGCAAAAAGCTCGGCATCATCGGACTGGGCGCCATCGGCGTGATGGTGGCGAACGCGGCCGAGTCTCTCGGCATGAAGGTATACGGCTACGATCCCTATCTGAGCCTGAAGGCGGCGTGGAATCTCACCAGCAGCATCACGTACGTGAAAGACGTCGCCGATATCTACCGTGGCTGCGACTTCATCACCATCCATGTTCCGCTGAACGGCAGCACCAAGGGCATGATCAACGAAGCCGCCTTCGCGGAGATGAAGGACGGTGTCGTACTCCTCAATTTCGCCCGGGACACGCTGGTGGAGGAAGCCGCTCTGACCGCGGCGCTTGAGAGCGGGAAAGTGAAGAAATATGTGACAGATTTCGAGACCCCGGCTGTGCTCAAGGCTCCGAACACCATCGTCACGCCGCATCTCGGCGCGTCCACACAGGAGGCTGAGGACAACTGCGCGGTGATGGCGGTCAGCGAGCTGCGCGACTATCTGGAGAACGGCAACATCAAAAACTCCGTGAACTACCCGGCCTGTGATCAGGGCGTGTGCACCGCGGAGGGCCGGATCGGCATCAACCACCTGAACCGGCCGAATATGCTGGCTCAGTTCATGTCCGAGCTGGGCGGCGCTGGTGTCAATGTCGCGAACATTCAGAACGCGAGCCGCGGCGAGTACGCCTATACGCTGATAGACACCGATTCGAAGGTGACAAAGGATATCACGGACCGGATCGCCGCGAAGGAAGGCGTGCTCCGTGTCCGGGTGATCCGCTGACGCAGCTCTGACCCGTCGGGGAGGAAGGAGGAGCAAAGGCATGGCAGACAAGGCGTACGGCTATATGGACTGGGCCGCCATCGAGGGACTTGTGTACTCGGAGGAGGCGCATCCGAGACGGATTTTGGCGCCGCGGAAGGTCAGTGAGGGCATCCTGTACCAGTGCTACCTTCCGGGAGCGGCGAAGGTACGTCTGCATGATCTGACCAGCGGTCAGACCCATCATATGGCAATGGAGGACGAAACGGGTTATTTTGCCTGCGTGGTTCCGGGAAAAGCGCCGGCGCCGCATACGTTCATCGCGGACGGATCCGAGACAGGCGATCCCTATGCCTTCGGTTCCTTCCTGACACCGGAGACCGAGAGCCGGTTTACGGCGGGAATTGACAACCGTCTCGGCAGAACGCTGGGCGCTCATCCCGCAGAGGCGGAGGGACAGCGGGGCGTCCGTTTCGCGCTGTGGGCTCCGGGAGCGCTTCGCGTCAGCGTAGTGGGACCATTCTGCCACTGGGACGGCCGGCAGTATCCGATGGAACTGCATGAGGAGTCCGGCATCTTCGAGCTGTTTATCCCGGGACTTGCGGCCGGAGCGGTTTACCGCTACGAACTGAAGCTGAAGAACGGACTTGTCTATACAAGGCCGGATCCCTGCGGCAGCGAGCAGATGATCGGAGAGGACCCCTGCTCCGTGGTCGCGGATCCTGCCTACGAATGGAGCGATCAGCGGTATATGGCGGAGCGGACCGGAGCTGCGGCATCCGCCTCCCGGCCCGTCGCGATCCTTGAATGCTCTCTCGCCGACTGGAAAAAGCGCTCTGACAGGCCGGAGGAGGAGACCTACCGGACACTCGCGGACCGGATCGCCGCATACGCAAAGGATCTCGGTTATACTCATATTGAACTCAAACCCGTGATGGAGTACGCGGATGATTCGTCGGAAGGCTACCACACGACCGGCTATTTCGCTCCGACCCGGCGGTTCGGGCATCCGGCTGACTTCAAGTATTTCGTCGACGTCATGCACCGGGCCGGCATCGGGGTGATCCTGGACTGGACGCCGGCTCAGTTTTCGCCCGATACGCGTTATCTGGCATCTTTCGACGGCACCTGCCTCTATGAGCATCTGGATCCCCGTCAGGGCGTCCACCCCATCTGGGGAACGAAGCTTTTCAACTACGGACGGCCGGAAGTGCGCAGCTTCCTGATGTCAAGCGCGGATCTCTGGATGCGTGAGTACCATGTGGACGGCCTCAGGCTGGACGGATGCTCCACGATGCTCCGTCTCGACTACGCCCGCGGCGACCGCTGGGTCGCCAACCTTTACGGCTCATGGGAAAATCTGGACGGCATCGAGTTCCTGCGCCGCTTAAGCGACCGCTTTCACCGTTCTTTCCCGGGCGGACTGCTCATCATGGCGGAGGATGTGGACTGGCCGGACGTGACGGCTCCGACCGAGGACAACGGACTCGGCTTCGATTACAAGTGGAATCTGCATTTCACACAGGATATGCTGCATTACCTGTCACTGGACGAAGAGGGACGGAGAAACGAGTACGCCTCTCTTACGAACGGCATGCTGCACCACTATCTCGACCGATTCATTCTCAGCCTGTCACGCGGCATCGGCCCGTTTGACCGTGATCAGTTTCTCGCTTCGGTGAACGGAGACGAGACTTCGAAGGCCGCTCTTGTCCGCGCCGCGTACGCTTTCCTGATCATGCATCCGGGGAAAAAGCTGCTGACGGACGGCGAAGGCTGGTCGGATGCATTTCTCAGAGAGCTGCTTGCCATGTACCGCACCCAGCCGGCTCTGTCTGTCCATGATTATGACGAAAGCGGGTTTGAATGGATCAACACGATGGACAGCGGACACATCACGATATCCTTCGTCCGCAGGGGAAATGCGCCGGGCAACCTTCTGCTTGCCGTCTGCAATTTCTCGGACGAATCCTATGAGGCATACCGCGTCGGCGTACCGCTGTCCGGACGCTACAGGGAGATTCTGAACAGTGACAGCCGGGCCTTCGGAGGATCCGGCATGACCAACCCCAGGATCCGCGCGACGAGAAAGATCAGCTGTGACGAAAGAGAATCGTCGCTGACATTCCGGATCGCGGCACGGTCCGTGGCGGTGTTCCAATATCAGGAGAAAAAGTGAGAAGAAGAACGGTACGCATCGCGGCCTTCGGACTGGCGGCGTCACTTGCGCTTACCGCGCTGACCGGCTGCACGAAGCACGCGACAAAAAGCAGGAAATCGGAATCCGGCGCCGCCGACATCACCCTGACGAAGGAGTGTTACGGTCTGGTTCTTTCGAGCGACGCCTCGGCCTATGATGATCTGGTCGCTCAGGGATTCTCGGATACGATGAAGGAAGCGGGACGGAAGGCGAAAATCAGGAGACCCAAGGGAGGAACGGTCGCAGAGCAGCAGAAATACGTGAAGGAACTGACCGAAGAAAAGGTATCCAGCATTGCGATCTCGCCGAACGATGCCGACGCGCTGAAGGAAGCACTGGATGAGGCGATGGGAAACGGAATCGACGTGTGCACTTTCGGTCAGTCCGGCACGCCGGAGAGCCGGGAACTCATGATCAGCCCAGTCGGATCGGACGCGATCGCGAAGACGCTGATGGAGTCTGTTCTCGACATCTCGGGAGGAAGCGGAGAATGGGCGATCCTGTCGGGTTCCTCTGTCTCCGCACTGGACAATCTCTGGATCGACAAAATGAAGAAGGAGATGAAGGACGACGCGTACAGCAGCCTGGAGCTGCTGGAAATCGCCTACGGGAACGATCAGTTTCAGACATCCTATGACCAGACGAAGGCTCTTCTCCAGAATTATCCTGATCTCAAGGTGATCTGCGCGCCGACTACGGCGGGAATGAAAGCGGCGGCCAAGGCGATCCGCGATGCGAAATCCGGCGTCCGCCTGACCGGCCTCGGTCTTCCGTCGGAGATGGCGGACTACGTCGGAGAAGACGGGATCTGCCCCTATTTCTTTCTCTGGAACCCTGTGGATCTCGGTTCGCTGACCGCCTATGTGTCGATCGCCCTTCACGGGGATCAGATTACGGGAGAGCTGGGCGAGCAGTTCAAGGCCGGCGGACTCGGAACCTTTACGGTGACGAAGGCGGATGATGACGGTACCGAGGTCGTTCTCGGCGCACCTTACCGGTTCGATTCCAACAACATCACACAATGGTCAAAAAAGCTCTGATCCGTTTGAAAAGGAGGGACTGTCATGCAGCATGAGGAAACGCTGAAAAAAGTCAGGAATGTGACACTTGTCACAGCGCTTGTCTGCCTCGCGTTCGGCATCACGCTGATCGGTTTCGAAGCGCCGTTCCGCGCGGTCATCGGATATGTGATGGCCATCGCCGCGCTGGCCCTGGGCGTGGTCCGGCTGATCCGCTATCTGCGTCACAGAAAGGAGCAGCTGCTGGCGACGGATCTCTTTGCGTTCTGCGTGTTTCTTACGCTTGGTCTGCTCTGCGCCGTCTTCCACGACCGTGTGATGGACTATGTGATGATCATCATCGGCGCGCTGCTTTTCGCCGGAGGACTGATCAAGATCCAGAACGCTATCGACATGAAATTTTTCGGCTATCTGGAATGGTGGATCAGCCTGATTCCCGGACTGGTTTCCATTCTGTTTGCCATCGTCGTGATCTGGAAGCCGTCCGTTCCGCTGATCGAGGTCAACTCGCTGCTGGCCGGCGTGTTCCTGATCTACGATGGGGCCGCCTCGCTGGCCGGATTGATTCTGGCGCACCGCGTGTTCGCGAGGATCCGGAAAGGGCAGAGTCCCAATCCCGAACGGAAGCGCAGCGAACCTGAGGCAATGGAGAATCAGCCGATGACGGAGACCAGAACGGACGACGCGGCGGCTTCAGCCGTGACCGGAGAGGCTTCCGCGGCCACCTCTGCGGCTGAAAACGGCCCGGCACCGGAACCGGATGCGCCGGCCTCTCCGGCCGGTTCCTTTGACGGCATGCAGGCTGCGACCGATCCGGCCGCGAAACAGCCGGAGCCGGCGGACATGGCTTCCGGAGAGACGGCCGCGCAGACTGCCGACGCCCCCGCTGAGGCGGAAGGCGCCGTCCCGGACGCGGAGTGCGAGCCGGTTCCGTCGGACCCATTCGATGCGCGCGACAGCGGACGCGGCGATGCCGTCGAAACGGAGAACATCGGACGCGACGTGGATGATGAAACGTAACAGCAGGATTTGACACTGATAAACCGTTTTTGTAACAGAAGGAGACATCATGGCAGACAACTGCAATCACAACTGCGGAAGCTGCAGCCAGAACTGCAGCGACCGCGATCCGAAGAGCTTCCTTGAAAAACCTCACGACGGCACGAAGATCCGGAAGGTGATCGGCGTCGTCAGCGGAAAGGGCGGAGTCGGCAAGTCGATGGTGACGTCGCTGCTGGCCGCCGCTGCCGTCCGGGCAGGAAAAACCGCCGGCATCCTCGACGCGGATATCACCGGCCCGTCGATTCCCCATATGTTCGGCATCGAGGATGAGCAGATCATCGGCTCGGAAAGCGGGCTGGTTCCGGCCACGACACGCACCGGCATCCGCGCGATGTCCATCAATCTGCTGCTTCCGGACCGCGGCGATCCGGTGATCTGGAGAGGTCCGGTGATCGCCGGCGCGGTGAAGCAGTTCTGGACGGACGTGCTCTGGGGCGATCTCGATGTGCTGCTTGTCGATATGCCGCCCGGCACCGGAGACGTGCCTCTGACCGTATTCCAGTCTCTGCCGGTGGACGGTATCGTGATCGTCACCTCGCCTCAGGAACTCGTCTCAATGATTGTCGGCAAGGCGGTCAGGATGGCGGAGACGATGAAGATACCGATTCTCGGCCTTGTCGGGAATATGAGCTATCTGAACTGCCCGGACTGCGGAAAGAAGATCTTCCCGTTCGGGGAAAGCAGGACGGAAGAAACCGCTGAAAAGTTCGGGATCAGCCGGACGGCCACGCTTCCGATCCTTCCTGATCTGGCCCGTCTCTGCGATCAGGGCCGTATCGAGGACGCGCCGGAGAGCGTGACGGACGAAGTGTACCGGGTGCTGGCGGGAGAATAAAAGCCGGCCGG
>Ga0256406_1001138_pt1 | contig 44148 bp, 35 predicted proteins | sample RumenRJG_03DNA_FD_185986 | JGI IMG/M metagenome (GOLD analysis project Ga0256406, IMG submission 185986) | Bovine rumen microbial communities from Lethbridge, Alberta, Canada - RJG_03 | ecosystem: Host-associated > Mammals > Digestive system > Stomach > Rumen | place: Canada: Alberta | collected... | reverse complement strand
GACTTCGGAAGCTCCTGACCGCTCCGAATGAACACAATAATTAGGAAAACGATGCACGTAATATTAATTTCATTATATAGCTGTAGAAAATCTACACTATAACTAGACATCGACTTCTCCTTTCCTGCTGCGTTCTACTTTTTACTATTTTACCATATTCAAACGTTTTCGGATATAAATTGTAGTTTAATGATGATTTTGATGTTTTGCAAAAGACAGCAGAACCGGCCGAATGCAGAAGGCGCATCCAAAGCGAGCATAAAGCCGAAAGTCCCAGCTAGCCGGGTGCTTCAGTCGAGGTAGAAAATCCGGGTTACAACCCCGTATTTTCTAGGCCCATTGAAGGAAAAATCCCTTCAAGGTTATCCCGGAGTACCGCGCTTGCGCGGGGAGGCTTCGGGATGCCTTAGCGGCGAGCGCGTTCAAAGACATCGCTTGCGATGTCTACTGATTTTTCCTGAATTGGGCCGGCCCGACTGAAACACCCGGATAGCGCTAGGACTTTCGAGCAGCGAGCGTGGATGCGCCTTCTGCATTCGGCCGGTTCTGCGTTCGCATAGCTACGCTCCCCTTGATTTATGCCGGATTTTCGCCTATACTTCAACATTATGTGGGCTTTACGAACAGAATACGACGCCGGAAAGGGCTTCGGCAGGCTTCGATGGGGCTTCACGTAGAATGAGGAGAGATAATTATGGGTTTGGAATTCAGAGCGAAGCTGCCATCCTCGGCGGAGATTCGTGAGCAGCTGCCGCTTCCGACTGAGCTCGCTACGATCAAGGCGAAGCGGGACCAGGAAATCAAGGACATTTTCAGCGGAAAGTCAAAGCGCTTTCTTCTTATCATCGGACCATGCTCAGCCGATCATCAGGATCCTGTACTTGAATATTGCAATCGTCTGAAGGAGATTGCGAAGCAGGTCGAAGACAGTATCATGATCGTACCGCGTGTCTATACGAATAAGCCACGTACGACCGGCGAAGGCTATAAGGGCATGCTGCATCAGCCGGACCCGGAGAAGGGTGCGAATGTGGCGAGCGGTATTGCCGCCATTCGTAAACTTCATATGGAGGTTCTTCGAGAGACCGGCCTCAGCACCGCCGATGAGATGCTATACCCGGACAATCTTCGATATCTCTCTGATATTATGAGCTATATCGCAGTTGGCGCGCGTTCCGTCGAGAACCAGCAGCATAGACTCGTCGCCTCTGGTACGGATGTGCCGATCGGTATGAAAAATCCGACTTCAGGAGATATGGGTGTCATGTTGAACTCAATCTATGCAGCACAGCATCCGCATGATTTCATCTTCCGTGAATGGGAGGTACGCTCGGACGGAAATCCGTATGCGCATGCGATCCTTCGTGGCTCACAGTCAAAGCACGGACAGATGATGCCGAATTATCATTACGAGGATCTGAAGCTCCTTCATACATTGTATTCGGAGAAGGATCTCGTAAACCCGGCGGTTGTCGTCGACACCAATCACTGCAACTCAGGGAAGCATTATAAGGAGCAGCTCCGGATCGCGCAGGAAGTGATGCACTCGCGGAAATATTCCGAGGAGCTTGCGACCTTTGTGAAGGGACTGATGGTGGAGTCCTATCTGCTCGAGGGAAACTGCAAGGTCGAAGAGCATGTTTTCGGCAAGTCCATCACCGATGCCTGCATCGGGTGGGAGGACACCGTCCGGCTGATCGATAATGTCTACGAATACGTGCAGCAGACGAAGTTCTGATTGCCAATGCCTACAGAGACGACTTTCCGCAGATGATCGGGAAAAATTTTGTATAGTGTATTGTCAAGCTTTATATAGCTAGGTATATCGCGGCATGAGACAAAGAGTGTCAGATGTACGCATTATAATATGAACCAAGGAGAAATCGATGGGAGTTTATGAGGAACTGGTGGAGCGCGGTCTGATCGCGCAGGTGACGGATGAGAAGGAAATCCGCGAGCTTGTTAACAACGGTAAGGCAACCTTCTATATCGGCTTCGATCCGACGGCGGATTCGCTGCATGTCGGTCATTTTATGGCGCTTGTTCTCATGAAGCGTCTCCAGATGGCAGGCAACAAGCCGATCGCCCTGGTCGGCGGCGGTACCGGTATGATCGGTGATCCGTCCGGCCGTACAGACATGCGGAAGATGATGACGATCGAACAGATTGATCATAACTGTGAGTGCTTCAAGAAGCAGATGAGCCGTTTCATCGAGTTCGGCGAGGGCAAGGCGCGCATGGTAAACAACGCGGATTGGCTCAGGAACCTTAATTTCCTTGACTTCATGCGGGAAATCGGTCCGTGCTTCTCTGTCAATGATATGCTTCGTGCCCGCTGCTATGTGAATCGTATGGAGGCGGGTCTTACCTTCCTTGAGTTCAGCTATATGCTGATGCAGGGCTATGATTTCTACAGACTCTACCAGGATTACGGCTGCAATATGGAGTTCGGCGGCGATGATCAGTGGTCAAATATGCTGGCTGGCACAGAGCTCATTCGTAAGAAGCTTGGTAAGGATGCCTATGCGCTGACCATCACACTGCTCACAAACTCTGAGGGTAAGAAGATGGGTAAGACCGTCGGCGGTGCCGTATGGCTTGATCCGGACAAGACCTCTCCGTATGACTTCTATCAGTACTGGAGAAATGTCCAGGATGCCGATGTCATCAAGTGCCTGAAGCTCCTTACGTTCATCCCGATGGAGGAAATCAACGAGATGGCCAAGTGGGAAGGCGCTGAGCTTAACAAGGCAAAAGAGCGTCTCGCTTATGATCTCACGGAGATGGTACATGGCAAGGAAGAGGCTGACAAGGCTGATAAGGCCGCAAAGTCCATCTTCATGGGCGGTGGCTCTGAGAACATGCCGGAGTACAAGCTGAAGGATGAAGACTACCGTGATGGTAAGATCGATATCTGCGGTGTTCTCGCCGTATCCGGTCTCGCGAAGTCCCGTTCCGATGCCCGGCAGAACGTACAGCAGGGCGGCGTTCTCCTTGACGGCGAGAAGGTAACCGATCCGCGCGCCTCCTACGACGCAGCCTTCTTCAAGGATGGCAAGGTCGTACAGCGCGGCAAGAAGAGCTTTATGAAAATTTTCTCCTGAAAAAACTGATTATTAGTTCGTTTCGATGATGAATTACGGATGGATGTCCTGGTTTCGCATTCCATCCGTATTTTTTATTTGTCAAAGTTCTTTTATTGTAAGGAAAACTTTAAGGAGTGACGTCGTTATCCGTGCTATACTATGACGCATGGTAGAGGAGGAAATTTTATGACTAGACTTTTGAAGCTTATTTTTACCATAACCACTTTTCTAATGCTTACAGCGGGCACGTCGTTTGCTTCTTTTGCAACGACGGCAAATGTGACATCAGCCAAGATCGATCCGAATGATCCATCAAAGATTAATGTCACGGCAACCGTATCTGATTTTGATCCGTCGAATCCGCCGGCAGTTTATCTTTTTTCGATGAAGCCATATCAGTCGGATGTTTCCGGCAGAGCGGATTATCTCTCAGCACAGCAGGCTTCATCCAGCATGACCTTCACCTTCGATATGCAGGATGGCCCGGCGTCGAACCGGCTTTATGATGCTTTCGCTCTGGCTGTCGACGGGGGTTCCGGCAGCTATCAACTGATATCAAACCGCTGCTACATCACAAATCCGGAGGTGATAGCACCAGATCAGAGTGCACCTGCCATTTATGGAAAGAAAGGCCTCATGATTGACCCGAATCTGATTGATGATGCGCTGAAGCTAAACCTAAAGCAGGCCAGCATCTCCATCACGACAGCACAGCTTCTTGGCTCGGGTATCACATACTCCTTCGAGGGGCAGAACTATAGCTTCAGTGCGAAGAATGTTTCCGAACTGGATAATCAGATTTCACGTCTCTCAAACGCGGGCGTAGCAGTAACTGCGATTCTTCTCAATGGCTTCAATGGGGCACAACCGGATCTCTATATTCCCGGTACTTCGGTACAGACCAGCGATCAGGCACTGTATTATGGCTTCAATGTCATGACCGAGCGCGGCTTCAATCTTGTGAAGGCGATTGCTTCCTTCCTTGCGAATCGTTACAGCGGCTATAATGGCCATGGTAAGATCACAAACTGGGTCATCGGTAACGAGATCAACAACCAGTACTGGAACTATATCGGAAACTATGATGTCGGCCAATATACACTGATTTACCAGCGCGCGTTCCGTACCTTCTACACAGCCATCAAGTCCGTGAGCGCAGGAGATTCTGTGATGTTCTCACTGGATCTCTACTGGAATATGCTGCCGGAAACCGGCGTCGTCGGGAAATATACGGGGAAGTCGGTGCTGGAAGCATTTAGCATACTGGACCAGATGGAGGGTAAGACGGACTGGGGCTTAGCGTTGCATCCATATCCATATCCGATCTGGAACCCGATTTTCTGGGATGATTATGAGACCGGTAAGGTGAACAACACAGATGCCTCGCCGGTTGTCAGTATGGCAAACATCAGTGTCATCACGAATTATATGCATCGCGCCGATCTTCTGACCCGTGCAGGCACGGTTCGCGACATTTATCTCACGGAGCAGGGCTTTAATTCGAACTCGCGCGGGCAGGATGCGACACTCGATCAGGCAGCAGCCTTTGCCTATGCGTATTATATGGTGAACTGCAACCCGGATATCAAGGGCTTCCTTTTAAGCCGACAGCTTGATCACACAGAGGAGACGAAGACTGGTCTTGCCTATGGTCTTCAGTCCGTCGATCCGGCAAATACAAATCACCTCATAGAGCGTCCGATCAAGGATGTCTTCCGGAATATCGATGATCCGAACCTGTCGATGGCGTCGACCGCATTTGCTCTGCCGATCATCGGCATCTCGTCCTGGGATCAGGTAATCCCGAACTTCCACTATTAAATGCCAACTCTGCCATCTGACAAAAAAATGAGGCCTGATTCGTACAATAGAAAATGCAAATCGAACATATAGATACTTTAGATATTAAAATCACAAAATATTGTGCAAGATTTAATGATAAAGTGCGGTGAGATTTTATTGCTTTTTTACGAAAAACTTACAGTAAAGGCCGAAAACTTGCCAACGGTGTGCGCTTTCAACTATAATAAGACTAATTCTTAGGTAACTGAGGTGTAACGATATGCTGCATAAGCATTCAACTATAAAAGCGATTGTCATCGGATGTGCCCTTAGCCTGACGGCAGCGTTTTCATCCTTTGCATCGAGTTCCATCGTAAAGAGTCAGGCGAAGGTTTCACTTGCCGTCGATGACATGTACCTTCCGGGCAAGGTCAATGATCCCGTGACGAAGCAGACGAAGCCTGCCTTTATCGTCAGTGATAACGCATCTTTCCGTCTCACGAGTGAAGATGGTTCTGTTACAACCGCAGATGTCATCGTTTATGTCAATGAATATCTGAATGGTCAGGACGTCGGCGTAAGGAATCGTGTTCTGAAGAAGACCGTGAAGATCGGAGAGTCTCTGAATCTTCTTCCGGAGAATCTTTTCGAGCAGGATACGGAGAGCGGTAAGGCTTATGATTTTGTAAACCGTTGCTACGATGTTCGTGTCTTTACGGATGCTTCAAAGAAAAATTACCAGGATTTCTATTTTGGTATGGTAACTGATGCAGTGCTCGAGGAGCTTTCCGAAAATCTGGAGCAATAAATTCCATCTCGGAAGCAGTTGCCTGAAGAAGAGATTTCTGCTATAGGCTGAAAATTAGAATTGAATATGATACAATGAAGGCTGTCGCGATACTGCGACAGCCTTTTCTGAAGGAGACATTATGGAAAAAATAGCAAGCTTTACCGTAAACCATCTGAAGCTCGAGCCGGGTATCTACGTATCAAGAAAGGATAAGGTCGGAGAGGAGACCATCACGACCTTTGACCTTCGCATGACAACTCCGAACAAGGAACCCGTCATGAATACGGCGGAGGTTCATACCATCGAGCATCTCGGCGCCACCTTCCTAAGAAACGATCCGGCGTGGAAAGATAAGACCATCTACTTCGGCCCGATGGGCTGCCGCACCGGTTTTTACGCCATCTTCGCCGGTGACCTTGCGTCTCGTGATATTGTTCCTGTCATCACAAAAATGTACGAATTCATCCGCGATTACGAAGGCGAAATCCCAGGCGCCACCGCCCACGACTGCGGAAACTACCTGGATCAAAATCTCGGCATGGCCCACTACCTCGCTAACCGCTACCTGGAAAACACCCTTTACGCAATCGACGACGCACACATGAATTATCCAGCCTGAATTCTTTCAAAGGTCAGGGAGGGACGACAGTCCCGATCCGTGCATGCGAGTGGCCATCACAGATTTCATACGGAAGCGCTTAGAAAATTCCAAAATGCCCCCTTAGAAGTTGCCGGAGCTTCCATAGCGATTCCGGCGGGTGTCTGAGGAGAGTTTTCTTTCAAGAAAACTCTCCGAGTTCCGCCGGAAACGTGCAACTTCTTAGGGGGCATTTTGTGAATTTTGTTAGCGCTGTAGTCTTTGAAATCTGCGATGGCCACTCGCATGCACGAATCGGGACCGTCGTCCCTCCCGTTCGCGAAGCCACTTAGAACGAATAATTCTTGTCTGCGATAGCGGCCTTCGTTTTCTCCCAGTTCTCCTTGCAAACCTGATAGTGCCGCCGATAATACTCACTGTAGAGAATATCGACGAGGAACAGCTGCGAAATCTCGGCCGAGGTCGAACCCTTCTGTAACGTACCTTCATTCGCACCGCAGAGCAGGATAATGTCTGCATACTCTGTCAGCGGTGACTTCTGGAAGCGTGTGATGAGGATTGTCTTCGCGCCAGCGCGTTTCGCCGATTTTGCAATCTCGACGGTATCCTTCGTTGAACCGGAATAGGAGAAGATCAATGCGACATCATCGGCGTTCAATGTCGATGCGGTAATTAACTGCATATTCGCATCCATAATACAGCTTACCTTCGGTTCAATCCGGAGAAACTTGTTCATGGCTTTCATGGCAGTCAGCATCGAGGTGCCGACACCGAAGAAGAGGATGCGCTTCGCTTCGGACAAAGCATCTACGGCAGCGGAAACAGTTTTCAGATTAATAAGGGAATAGGTTTCCTGAATGGCGGAAACATTTTCTGCAAGCACCTTTTTTACGAGGTCCTCGATGTTATCCTGCAACGTTATGCTTTTGCCCTGTTCCGCAGTGGGATCGGGAGCAGTCTGCCGCATCGACAGAGAAAGCATCATCTTAAACTCCTGATAGCCCTTCACGTTCATCGTCTTACAAAAACGGAACACGGAAGTATCGCCGACATTGCAGGCCTCCGCGAGATCCGAAATCGACATGAACAGTACCTTTTTCGGGTTCTCCAGAATATAATCAGCGACCTTTTTTTCAGCCTTCGTAAACTGATTATAGACGGAACGGATTTTCGTTAAATAATCCTCCTGCATGATATTGCCTCCTGACTAAAAACTCATATTTCAAAAGTAAGTTTATCACGAAAGAAAATTTGTTTCAATAAAAAAATCTTTCGGAAACAAGGCACCAGCCTGTGAAAATTCTGACACTTGTGTTTTCAGGAGACATGAGATATAATGCAAGGGTTCGCGAAAGCGAAGGATGTTCTTATAGCTTAATTGGATAGAGCGCTGGCCTCCGACGCCAGTAGTGGCGGTTCGAGTCCGCCTAGGAACATATTGAAAACCTCCGGAGTGGCTCCGGAGGTTTTTGTTGTTATCCCGGAGTACCGCGAAGCGGGCGCAAGATGTCCAGTGGACATCTGATTTGCGCCGACCGGAGCGGAGCGGAGAAGGCTTCGGGATGCCTTAGCGGCGAGCGCGTTCAAAGGCATCGCTTGCGATGCCTTCCTATTCTTCTTTCGAAATGGTTTTCCGGATTTCTTCAATCTTGTCACGGTATTTGGCGGCGTCCTCGAAGTTGAGCTCGGTGGCAGCGGCGCGCATCTTTTTCGTGAGTTCGCGGATGAGCTTGTCCACCTCCTGATGCGACATGGATTCCACATCCTTTTTGATCCCGCCGAGATCATCAGCGTCTGCAGCACGTGTGATCGCGATAACATCCTGTACCGCCTTATGAATCGTCGTCGGCGTGATGTGGTGCTCCTCATTATAAGCCATCTGTACCTTGCGGCGGCGATTGGTCTCATCAATCGTGTGACGCATGGATTCTGTGATCGTGTCAGCATACATGATGACGTGCCCGTCAGCATTACGCGCAGCACGGCCGACCGTCTGGATGAGCGAGGTTTCTGAACGAAGGAAGCCTTCCTTATCGGCATCGAGAATCGCGACGAGTGCAACCTCAGGGATATCGAGTCCCTCACGGAGCAGGTTAATGCCTACAAGTACGTCAAATTTGTCAAGCCGCATATCGCGGATGATCTGTGCCCGCTCCAGGGTATCGATATCGGAATGCAGATACTTGACACGGATATCCGCTTCCTTGAGATATTTTGTGAGGTCCTCCGCCATCCGCTTCGTGAGCGTCGTCACGAGAACCTTGTGTTTTGCGGCGGTTTCTTTATGAATCTGCGCGATGAGATCATCAATCTGTCCCTTCGTCGGACGGACCTCGATTTCCGGATCGAGGAGACCGGTCGGACGGATGATTTGCTCCGCTCGCAGAAGTTCATGATCCGCTTCATAATCACCGGGTGTCGCTGATACGAACATCATCTGGTCGATCTTCTGCTCGAATTCCTCAAAATTAAGCGGCCGGTTGTCAAGCGCTGACGGCAGACGGAAGCCATAGTCTACCAGGGTTGTCTTACGGGAAAGGTTTCCATTGTACATGCCGCGTACCTGCGGGAGTGTGACGTGCGACTCATCGACGATGATGAGATAGTCGTCCGGAAAATAATCCATGAGGGTATAGGGCGGTTCGCCCGGTTTCGCAAAATTTAAATGTCTCGTATAATTTTCGATACCTGAGCAAAAGCCGGTTTCCTTCAGCATCTCAACATCATAATTGGTCCGCTCGGCAATCCGTTGCGCTTCGAGAAGCTTGTCATTGTCCTTAAAATACTGAACCCGCTCATCCATTTCCTTCAGGATATTGACACAGGCGAGGTTCAGCTTATCCTGCGGGATGACGTAGGGGCTCGCAGGATAGATCATGATGTGCTGCATGGAAGCATTGGTCTTCGCCGTCAGGGCATCGATCCGTTTGATTGTGTCAATTTCATCTCCGAAGAACTCGATGCGGTAGGCTTCTTCGCCTTCACTGGCCGGGAAAACGTCGACAACATCACCCATGACACGGAAGGTGCCGCGCTTAAAGTCCATATCGTTCCGATTGTACTGGATGTCGATGAGCTGACGAATGAACTCGTCCCGATCTTTTATCTGGCCAGGACGGAGAGAAATCGCCATGTTCAGATACTCAGTCGGCGCACCGAGTCCATAGATGCAGGAAACGGAGGAGACGACAATCGTATCGCTTCGCTCGGACAGAGAGGCCATCGCGGAGTTCCGAAGCTTATCGATTTCATCGTTGATATCAGAATCTTTTTCAATGTAGGTATCGGTCGACGGGACATAGGCCTCCGGCTGATAATAATCGTAATAGGAAACAAAATATTCTACCCGGTTTTCAGGGAAAAAGTCCTTCATTTCGGAATAGAGCTGGGCAGCCAGTGTTTTGTTGTGGGATATGATGAGCGTTGGCTTCTGCAGCGCCTGGATGACATTGGCCATCGTAAAGGTCTTACCGGAGCCAGTCACACCGAGCAGTGTCTCGAACTGATTGCCCTCTTTGAATCCGGCGACAAGCTTATCAATCGCCTTAGGCTGGTCACCGGTCGGCGCGTAGTCAGAATGTAAAACAAAAGGATGTTTTTCCATGAGCTTCTCCGTCCAAAAAGAAATACTGTTATAAAGAAATGTCAGCTAAAGAAATATCATCAAGGATGAAATAATCTAAATATGTTCACCATTATACAGTAGAACCATTGCATTGTAACCGTAAGATTTCTGAAAGGCCTTCTGACCTCATCAAGTGTGTACTAATCTAAATACATAAAAAACATTTATATACGATATTAATGATGTCGGTGCTATAGTCTAGTGAAGCCATAGAAATGGCAAAAATTAAACAATCATGAGCAAAGGAGCGGGAGTATATGAGCAGAGTTTATAATTTCAGTGCGGGTCCGGCATGTTTACCGGAGGAGGTACTAAAGACAGCGGCTGCAGAGATGCTGGATTATCATGGATGCGGAATGTCCGTCATGGAGATGTCGCACCGGTCAAAGGAGTTCCAGGATATCATCGATACAGCAGAGGCTGATTTCAGAGAACTCCTCGGAGTTCCTGATAATTATAAGGTACTGTTTCTCCAGGGCGGCGGCAATACACAGTTCGCCATGGTTCCGATGAATCTCATGAAAAACAAGGTGGCCGATTACATCGTAACCGGTCAGTGGGCAAAGAAGGCAGCAAAGGAAGCAGAGAAGTATGGCACCGTACATGTGGTAGCAAGCTCCGCGGATAAGACCTTCACCTATATTCCTGATCTTTCTGATCTTCCGATCGATTCGGACGCAGATTATGTCTATATCTGCCAGAACAACACTATTTACGGTACAACCATCAAGACCCTCCCGAACACAAAGGGTAAGGATCTCGTTTCTGATGTTTCCTCCATGTTTCTATCAGAGCCGATGGATGTCACAAAGTACGGCATCCTCTGGGGCGGCGTACAGAAAAACGTGGGGCCGGCAGGCGTAACCATTGTCGTGATCCGCGATGACCTGATCCGTGAGGATGTTCTCCCGTTTACGCCGACCATGCTTACCTATAAGACCCATGCCGATAAGGGTTCTCTCTACAACACGCCTCCTTGCTACAATATTTACATCTGCGGCTTAGTCTTCAAGTGGTTGAAGGAAATGGGCGGTCTTTCCGAGATGAAGAAGCGGAATGAAGAGAAAGCTAAGATCCTTTATGATTATCTCGATCAGTCGAAGCTCTTTAAGGGTACCGTCGTACCGAAGGATCGTTCGCTCATGAATGTGCCGTTTATCACCGGCAATGAGGAACTCGATAAGAAGTTTATCGCAGAGTCCAGTGCAGCCGGCCTCAAGAATCTGAAAGGCCATCGTACCGTCGGCGGCATGCGTGCATCTCTTTATAATGCGATGCCGAAGAAGGGTGTCGAGACGCTCGTTCAGTTCATGGATAAATTTGAAAAAGAAAACGCTTAAAATATAGATAGCCGTCTCTCCGGGGTGTACGATGTGACACGCACTTCAGAGGGACAGCTTTTGTTTGAAAAAGGGGAGATAACATGAAAGACAGAGAAGTATTTTGTTTAAACAACATCAGCCGTGTCGGTACTGGAAAATTCCGGAAGGGCTATACACTGGTTGATACGATCGACACAGCAGCGGCAGTGCTTGTCCGCTCAGCGGATATGAAGGAGATGCAGTTCCCGAAGACGCTTCGAGCAATCGGACGTGCCGGCGCCGGTGTCAACAATATCCCGCTGGATCGCTGCGCAGAAGAAGGCATCGTCGTGTTCAACACGCCTGGCGCCAATGCCAATGCCGTGAAGGAGCTCGTGATTGCAGGTCTGATGCTTGCAAGCCGTGATGTTGTCGGCGGTGCAGACTGGATCAAGGCCAATGCCGACGATCCTGATATCAAGAAAACCGCAGAAAAGGCAAAAAAGCAGTTCGCCGGGAATGAGATCAAGGGAAAGACGCTCGGCGTCATCGGTCTCGGTGCGATCGGTGTTCTTGTTGCGAATGCTGCGGTTGATCTCGGTATGGAGGTCTATGGTTATGATCCGTATCTTTCCGTGAATTCTGCATGGGAGCTTTCCCAGAAGGTACATCATGCCGCGCTGACGGATGAGATTTATGAGAAGAGTGATTACATCACAGTTCATGTGCCGGCCAATGATTCCACGAAGGGTATGATTAACGCGGATGCCATCAAGCGTATGAAGGACGGCGTACGCATCCTTAACTTTGCGCGTGACGTACTCGTCAATGACCAGGACATGAAGGAGGCATTGGCAGCAGGGAAGGTGAAGGCCTATGTTTCGGATTTCCCGAATGCTTCCTCCGTACACATGCCGGGGGCGCTGGTGCTGCCGCATCTTGGTGCATCGACGGAAGAGGCTGAGGATAACTGTGCGGTGATGGCCGTCCAGGAAATCCAGGATTACCTCGATAATGGAAATATTCATCATTCTGTGAATTTCCCGGATACGGATATGGGCATCTGTCAGTCGGTCGGCCGTATTGCGATTCTTCACCGGAATGTGCCGAATATGCTTTCGAAGATCACAAAGGCACTCGGCGATGCGAACATCAACATCGAAGGCATGCAGAACAAGTCGCGTGGTGATTATGCCTATACACTGATGGACATCAACACGCACCTGAATGAAGAGGGTATGGAAAACCTCCAGAAGCTCGAGGGCATTCTCCGCGTTAGGAAAGTACAGTAAAGGAGTCCTATGGCTGTAGTAAAACCGTTCCGGGCGTTCCGCCCGACCGAGGCGCTTGCGAAGGATGTCGCGGCGCTTCCGTATGATGTATATTCCCGTGAAGAGGCTGCCGAAGCCGTCAAGGGAAAGCCGCTTAGCTTTCTCAATATTGACCGGCCGGAGACGCAGTTCCCGCCGACACAGGACATGTATGCGATGTCCGTTTATGAAAAGGCGGCCGAGATGCTTCGAAAGGAAGAAGCGGACGGCGTTTTCGTGCGGGAGGATAAGCCGTGCTATTATGTGTGGTCGCTTACCTGGAAGGGGCGGACGCAGACCGGCATCTGTGCGCTGTCCAGTGTCGATGATTATCTGTCCGGCGTCTGCAAAAAGCACGAGAATACGGTAGCGGAGAAGGAGCTGGACCGGATTCATCATGTGGATGTCTGCTCCGCACAGACTGGTCCGATTTTTCTTTGCTATCGCCGGCAGGATGCCATTGAAGCCGTCGTTACGCGAGTGCGGCGGAATACACCACTCTATGATTTTACAGAGGATGACGGTGTGCATCACGAAGTCTGGCGTATTTCGGACGAAGCGACGGTTGAGGCGCTGGCGGAGGCATTTGAGAAGGTGCCTAATACCTACATCGCAGACGGACACCATAGGGCAGCGAGTGCCGTTAAGGTCGCATTGAAACGCCGTGAGGCGCATCCGGATTATACCGGGAAGGAAGAGTTTAATTACTTCCTGTCTGTTTTGTTCCCGGATTCGGAGCTTGAGATTCTTCCGTACAACCGTGTTGTCAAAGACTTAAATGGTCTTAAGCCGGCTGATTTTATGGAATCGCTTGAGGAATATTTCGAAGTGATTCCGGCTCCGTCAGCCGTTTCTCCGGGCAATAAGGGAAATGTAGGCATCTATCTTGATGGGAAATGGTTCCTCCTGACACTTCGTGATGAGATGGTCAGTGAAAGACGAAGTGATCCTGTGAAGACACTCGATGTTTCGATGCTGCAGGAGCTTGTGCTTTCACCGATGCTTGGCATCGAAGACCCGCGGACGGATCATCGGATTCAGTTTGTCGGCGGGATTCGGGGCGTGAAGGAGCTGGAGAAGCTTGTGAACCGCTATACCTATGATAAGGTGATGGATGGAACGATCGAGGAAAGAGGTCCGGCGGTTGCATTTTCCATGTATCCGACCTCGATTTCTGAGCTGCTGCGTGTCGCTGACGCCGGCAGACTCATGCCGCCGAAATCCACCTGGTTCGAGCCGAAGCTCCGCTCCGGACTGTTTATTCATGAGATTGAACGCTAGGTTTTAACTTGATTTATGTGCACCCCGTCCGTATAATGAAAGGAAGTATCTTAAAATAAGATACACGGAAACGGAGTGCTTACATGGACAACAACAATTATCAGGGTAATGACAACAGGCGATTCCGCAATTCAGGACCAACCTTTATGATTCTGATCATCGCTGCCGTCATTACCTTTTTCGTTTATACGATGATCCGGGGCTTTTTCGTCTCGGAGGTTTCTCAGGAAATCAGCTACTCTGCCTTTATCACGATGGTAGATAACGGACAGGTGCAGAAGGTAGAGTGGGGAACCAATGAAATCACGGTTTATCCGGTGGCAGGCTTCGTGCCGGCAGAGGACAGCACCGAGAGCTACGGCGGCTATCTCAATCAGGTTGAGCTTAAATACTATGTGGTTCCGGTCAATGCGGACGCAGAAAATCTCGTCGACCGGCTGCTTCGTCACAATGTAGAAATCTACAAGAAAAAGCCTGACAATTCCGGCTTCATCATGGAGACCATCTTCAGCGTGGTCATCCCGTTTGCGCTTCTTTTTGTCCTCATGAGCATGACCATGCGCCGGATGGGCGGCAGCGGTTCCAATATCATGGGCGTCGGCAAGTCCACGGCAAAGATGTACATGCAGAAGGAAACCGGTGTCACCTTCAAGGATGTGGCCGGTGAGGATGAAGCGAAGGAGTCTCTGATTGAGATCGTCGACTTCCTGCATAATCCATCGAAGTATACGCAGGTTGGTGCGAAGCTGCCAAAGGGTGCACTTCTTGTAGGACCTCCGGGAACCGGTAAAACGCTTCTTGCAAAGGCTGTCGCCGGTGAAGCACAGGTGCCGTTTTATTCTCTGTCCGGTTCTGATTTCGTCGAGATGTTTGTCGGCGTCGGTGCAAGCCGTGTCCGTGATCTTTTTAAGCAGGCAAGCCAGACAGCGCCGTGCATTATCTTTATCGATGAAATCGATGCAATCGGTAAATCAAGAGAGAGTCATTATGGCGGTGGCAATGATGAACGTGAGCAGACGTTGAACCAGCTCCTTTCTGAGATGGATGGCTTCGATGCCTCGAAGGGCATCATGGTCATGGGTGCGACGAACCGTCCGGAGATTCTGGATCCGGCACTGCTTCGTCCGGGTCGTTTCGACCGCCGTATCGTCGTCGAAAAGCCTGACCTTAAAGGCCGTGTTAACATCCTGAAGGTACATGCACGGGATGTAAAGCTTGATGATAGTGTCGATTTCAATGAAATTGCTCTGGCAACCTCCGGCGCCGTCGGTGCAGATCTTGCCAATATGATGAATGAGGCAGCCATCACAGCAGTCAAGCATGGACGAAAGGCCGTATCACAGTCGGATCTTTTTGAGGCGGTTGAGGTCGTACTTGTCGGTAAAGAGAAGAAGGATCGTATTCTTTCCCAGCAGGAGAGAAGAATCGTTTCCTATCATGAAGTTGGTCATGCACTCGTTTCCGCCATCCAGAAGGATGCCGAGCCGGTGCAGAAGATCACCATCATTCCTCGTACGATGGGTGCGCTCGGTTATGTGATGCAGGTTCCGGAGGAAGAAAAGTATCTGAACACGAAGGATGAGCTGCATGCGATGCTGGTCACCTATCTTGCAGGTCGTGCCGCGGAGGAAATCGTCTTTGATACGGTTACAACTGGTGCGGCAAATGATATCGAAAAGGCGACGAAGCTGGCTCGCGCGATGGTTACGCAGTATGGTATGTCCGATAAGTTCGGTCTTATGGGACTTGCAACGCAGGAATCGATGTATCTTTCTGGAAAGACGGTCATGAACTGTGGCGACGACACAGCGACCGCTGTCGATGAAGAGGTCATGAAGATTCTGAAGGAGAGCTACGAGGAAGCGAAGGAGATTCTCCGAAAGAACCGTTTTGCACTGGACCGGATCGCAGAGTTTCTGATCGAACGCGAGACCATTACCGGAAAGGAATTCATGCATATTCTTCATGATGTGCAGAAGGAAGAAGACATGAAGCTTCATCCGGAAAAGTATACGGCGGATGGAGTGCGCATTGAGGAGCAGACTGATTCCGATATGGAAACATCATCTGATTCGAAGACAAAAGAAACGGTGAAAGCACAGGATACAGTAATAAACGCGCCTTATACAGATGTACCTGAAACGACGGAGGAAAAGGCGAAAAAGCTGCAGGAGGATGTTGCAAAGGCTGTCGAGGAGCATAAGGAAAAGATCAGCTTCGAAGAAGCAAGAGCCCTCTATACAGCGGATGGACAGAAGCGTGGAGATATCGATCATGAGAGCGCTGACAAAGAAAAGGCTGCCAGTGCAGAACAGGATGAAGACCAGTAGGTAAGGTAAAGCGGGGGGATCTTCCTACCAGGTTCAAGCTTGTGATTTGCATTTACATTGATGCGATGAGGCTTTAATATTCAATCAAATATTGCCGGAACGAAAGGCGGGGATGCTTTCGTTCCGGCATTTCACGTACAATAGAACAGAGTTTTGTCAGGGAGTTACGAGTTATTCTAAATGGAAGGTGTCCATTTTTTCTTCCTCTTTTGTTTCCTCCGTTTCGATCTCCTCCAGGAACTCCACGATTTCTTCTTCCGGACGCATGATCATAATGTCGGAAACGCGGCACTGTAACGTCTCGCATAAACGCTTCAGAGTCTTCAGAGTGATTGATTCATTCCGACGAAGTCGGTTGAGCTGTGAAGATGTGATCCCACCTTGTAATAGCTGATACTGACTGACGCCACCGTCCTTCAGAGTCTGCCATAAGGGGGCATAAGTATAAAGATATCTTTTCAAAAGACCTCCTTATAGTGTGCTGGTTTACAGTTACCTTTGCTCTATGCATAAGCAGCTGTCTCTTTAGAATCCATGGTATTCGTTTAAGACATGTTCATTATATACGAAAGATATTTTTCATACTATATTTTATTTAAATATAATTTTCAAATTTTTCTTGTTAAATATGAAAGAGATTCTGACAAGGATTGAAAATAACCATGCATGGTTTTTTAAATAAAAAGTAAGAATTAAAGACATGGTTTATTCCTGAAGCTATGACCTGAGATCGCGGGATAGTGGTTGTGAAAAGCTGCAGGAAGTTAGAACATGAAGTCGGAAAAAGTAGATTGCAAAAAAACAAAAACTCTATAGAATACTAAAAGGAAAATGGAAAGGGTCTTTAACAGGGTAGGGAATGGAACAACTCGAATTTAAGCTTGAACATTTTGATGGACCGCTCGATCTTTTACTTCATCTCATCGATAAGGATAAGGTTGACATTTTTGATATTCCGATTGTGGAAATCACGGCACAGTATATGGAATACGTCAATCAGATGGAGGAGGAAGATCTCGATGTTATCTCGGATTTTCTGGTGATGGCGGCTACGCTCCTTGAGATTAAATCAAGGATGCTTCTACCGAAGGAAATCGATGAGGAAAGCGGCGAGGAGATCGATCCGCGGCAGGAGCTCGTCGAGAGACTTTTGGAATATCGTAAATATAAATATATGGCTGTACAGCTCGAGAAAAGAGAGGATGGCGCCGATACTTATTTTTATCGGGAAAAGCAGATCCCTGAGGAGGTTGAGAAGTATGTACCGCCTGTAGATCTCGATGCTCTTTTAAAAGGCGTTACGCTGGAATCCTTGCGCCTTACCTTCGAGGATGTGATGAAGCGTAAGGAAGAAAGCATCGACCAGATTCGTTCCAAGTTCGGTGTGATCCATCGGGAGAAACTGTCACTGAGCGACCGGATTCGGGATGTGATGGATTATGTCGAGCATCATAAGCATTTTACCTTTCGCCATATGATTAAAAAGAAGGACAAGATGAATGTGGTGGTCAGTTTCCTCGCGGTGCTGGAGCTCATGAAGATGGGCCGTATTACACTGGTGCAGGAGAAGCCATTTGGCGACATGGATATCACGAAGGTGGACAGGCAGGATAGTGGTGAAAGCTTTTCCGAGGAGGAGCTTAAGGAACTTGCAGCCTTCGATTAAGACGTTTCTGTAGGCATTGGACTGTGTATGCTACAATGTGTAAGGTGAATGAGAGTCAGATAAAATAGGAAAAGGGAATATAGAATGGGACTTGAGGAAACACAGCAGGAGCTGATGGAGGAGATCGACCGTGAGTATGCGGAGGAGCTCCGAAAGGAAGAAAATACGGTAGAGGCACTGCTGTTCACGATGGGCGGCAGTGTTTCGATGGAGGAGATCTCCAGGGCGCTTGACCTGTCGAAGGATGCTTCGCAGCAAGCAGTGGAACGACTTTTGAAACGCTATGAGGATATGAAGACCGGGCTTGAAATCGTGAAGGTACAAGACAAGTATCAGATGCGTACGCGGAAGGAATATTTCGAACCGCTGATCCGCGTTGCGAAGCATCCCGACAAGCCGGTGCTGACCGATGTCGTCATGGAGACGCTCTCCATCATCGCGTATAAGCAGCCGGTTACAAAGGCGGAAATTGAGAAGATTCGAGGCGTGAAATCGGATCATGCGGTCAATAAGCTGATTGAGTTTAATCTCGTCTATGAGGTCGGACGTCTGAATCAGCCGGGACGACCGGCGCTTTTTGCAACGACCGAGGACTTCCTGCGCCGGTTCGGGGTAAGTTCCCTTGATGACCTGCCATCGCTGAATCCAGATGTCGCAGAGGAAATCAAGGAGCAGGTGGACGAAGAGGTGCTCGATGTGATGGGGCCGGAGAAGAATGACAATCAAGAAATAACTTCGGATGAACCTGAGAATGGAGAAAACGATGGAACAGACATTGCGGATTAAATATCACACAGAGGAAATCGAGAAGCTTCAGTACATCGGTGGGAAGAGCGACTGGATTGATCTTCGTGTGGCAGAAAATGTAAGTCTTAAGAAGGGCGAATTCCGTCTCATCAGTATGGGCATCTCCGTGGAGATTCCGAAGGGCTATGAGATGGTCATCGCACCAAGAAGCTCAACCTTCAAAAATTTCGGACTGCTCCAGACAAACTCGCTGGGCGTCATTGACGAATCCTATTGCGGCGACAATGATATCATCCGCATGCCGGTCTATGCGACACGGGACACAGAGGTTCATGTGAATGACCGTATCTGCCAGTTCCGTCTGTTCGAGCATCAGCCGCATATCTGTTTTGAAGAGGTGGAAAGTCTTGGAAACAGCGACCGTGGCGGCTTCGGCTCGACTGGAAAGAATTAAGGTAAAGGTTTAGACCTATGTATAAAGTCGGAAAAATCAAGACGGTTGTTGTCTACATGCTTCTTTCTGGTTCACTTTTCCTTACCGCGTGCAGCAACAAAAAGGTGGAAGAACTAAGACTTAGTGGTATCGACCAGCTTGAAAAGGGAAAATATGAAGAAGCTATCGATACCCTGAATCAGGCGCTTCAGGCAGGACGAGGCGAAGTATCGGAGACACAGTTTGATATTCTTTTATATCGTGCCGAGGCGGAATATATGTCCGGTGACCTCGATGCCTGTCAGACAACCATCGATACGCTTCGAAAGGTTGATGGTGATCAAGAGGCATATGTTCAGTTTCAGACGCAGCTTGATGCAAAGCGCCTCGTAAAGGAAGCGTCCGACGCGCTGAATGACGATGACACGGAAACAGCACGCGAAAAACTCGATGCCGCAAAAGCCGCAGGGCTCACAAATGACCGGGATATCGACTTCGATGAAGTCGTCTATCTCGAAAAGACAGCCCAGTGGGAGGCTGCTTACGATGCTGTCGAAAAATATCTTCAAAATTACCCGGGGGATGAAGCTGCTACCCGTGAAGAAACCTTTCTGAAGAGCCGCATAGAGGAGCTGAAAAACAACACGGCGCTAAATGAACCATGACTTCGTATTTTTTTTAACAAATTGTGACGGCTGTATTGCATTTCTGTGCCGTGGTGATTAAAATCAAGTTCGTTACGTGGTGCATTTAACAGGAGGAGAAAAATGAAACCATATACCGCGATGTCCGTAGAGGAACTGCAACATGAGCTGGAGGGCCTACGTAAGGAATACAGACGCTATCAGGCCCTGGAAATGACACTCGATATGAGCCGTGGCAAGCCATGCAAGGAACAGCTTGATCTTAGTATGGGACTCATGGATGCCCTGAATTCAGACGCTGATATGTACTGTGAGGATGGTACGGATTGCCGTAATTATGGCGTATTGACCGGTATCGATGAAGCGAAGGTACTTCTGTCCGATATGATGGAAAACAATCCGGATAACATCATCATCTTCGGTAATTCCAGCCTGAATGTGATGTATGACTGTATTTCTCGTTCTTATACCCACGGCGTCATGGGCAACACCCCGTGGTGCAAGCTCGACAAGGTAAAATGGCTCTGTCCGGTTCCTGGTTATGACCGTCATTTCGGTATCACAGAGTATTTTGGCATTGAGATGATCAATGTGCCGATGACGCCGGAAGGACCGGATATGGACATGGTTGAGAAGCTTGTTGCTGCGGATGAAGCCATCAAAGGAATCTGGTGTGTTCCGAAGTATTCAAACCCACAGGGCTACAGCTATTCCGATGAGACCGTCCGCCGCTTTGCAAGACTGAAGCCTGCCGCAAGGGATTTCCGTATTTACTGGGACAATGCTTACGGCATCCACCATCTCTATGATGATCATCAGGACCACCTGATCGAAATACTCGCAGAATGTAAGAGAGCCGGCAATCCGGATCTCGTCTATAAATTTGCATCAACCTCGAAAATTACCTTCCCTGGCTCCGGCATCGCTGCGATGGCTACAAGTCTTAACAATATGGAAGACATTAAAAAGCAGATGAAACGCCAGACCATCGGCTACGACAAGGTGAATCAGCTTCGGCATGTCCGTTTCTTTAAAGATATCCATGGAATGGTTGAGCATATGCGGAAGCACGCAGATATCATCCGCCCGAAGTTTGAAATGGTTGAAAGCATCTTTGATGAGAACTTAAGCGGACTCGAGATTGGTGCATGGACGAAGCCTAAGGGCGGCTACTTCATCAGCTTCGATGCCCTTCCGGGCTGTGCAAAGGCCATCGTCGATAAGTGCAAAAAGGCCGGCGTAAAGCTGACCGATGCCGGTGCAACCTATCCGTACCACAAAGACCCGCAGGATGCAAACATCCGTATCGCTCCGACCTATCCCCCGATTGAAGACCTGAAGACTGCGGCAACCCTGTTCACGCTCGTGGTTAAATTAGTTTCCGCCGAGAAACTAATCGCCGAGAAGAAAAACGAAACCGTCGCAGCAGTAGAGCAGGAGATGGACGAGAAGAAGTAACTTGAGCCAAAACCTCAGTGGAAAACGAAACTGAACTCTGTGCGCGCAGGGCGTCAGTCCTGTGGCTATACGGAGATGCTTAGAAAAATCCAAAATGACCCCTTAGAAGATGCCGGAGCTTCCATAGCGATTTCGGCGGGTGTCTGAGGATTATCCATGGAGTACGGCGCTTGCGCCGGGAGGCTTCATGGATGCCTAAGCGGCGAGCGTATTCAAAAGAACCTGTTGCGCGTTTTGCAACAGGTTCTTTCTTTGTGTTTTGTTTCAACAAAACTCCCCGAGTTCCGCCGAAAACGTGCATCTTCTTAGGGGTCATTTTGTGACTTTTTCTTAGCATCGGAGTCCCTAGCCACAGGACCGACGCCCTGCGCGCACAGAGTTCAGTTTCGTTTTCCACTGGGTGGTGTCAACCCAGCAGCTCCTTCATGAGATATGCGTAGATTTCCTGGTCATGCTTCGACCAGTTCATACACATACGTTCCGCCGACTCTTTATCCGGAACATTGATATCCAGCGCATATAGGATGGCGTTTTCCTCCCGAACCTCGGCATGTACGATAAAATTCCCGTTCTCGTCCTGACTGTAATCCGCGAAGCTGGAAGATTCCTGACGGAGACGGAGCTTGTTCTGCTTGAGAAAACGCTCCATATCCTCTACAGCCCCCTCCGGGATATCCTGGCCAAAAAGATTGAGCGTTTCAGAACCTTCCTTCGTCACCTCATAACGTGTCGTATTCTTCGTTTTATGCGGCGTGATCAGCTTTGCCTCTGTCAGCTGAGAAATCGCTTCCTGCAGCGTAAAGTAGGTGGTATACTCATAATCCAGAAAAAAGCCGCTCAGTTGATTGTTTGAGAGCGGGTAGTTTACTGTCTTTAGAAGATACAGTATCATCAGTTTGTAGAGTGTGATTGGTTCAGTGATCATAAGTCTGCTCCCGGAAAATGCTTTCTTAATCTTATCATTAACTTGGAATCATTTCAATTAGGTTGCATTTCGAAATCCATCACAAGACTTTAAACCCATCCGTTTCTATGTTAGAATACAAACTTACGGAGAAAAGTTGCGATGAAAGAACGTATAAACAAACTTGCAAGAGGAATCGTGGATCTGGATCAGCCGGAGCTTAAGCTAAGCGCACCATCCTTTGAAGGTACGGTCAATGCGGGAGAGGTTTCCCGTTTTGACCTTATTCTTGTATCTGAAAATGGCATACAGCTGAAAGGGTTAGTGTACTCTGACAACCCATATGTAACGACAGAGAAGACCGCCTTTTTAGGCAGCCGTACGAGGCTGAACTGTGACATCGATACGAGAAGGAGGTCTGGCGAAGGAGAAATCGATGGGAATCTGCTTCTGGTTTCCAATGCCGGTGAGCTGAAGATACCCTATCATTTTACGGTAAAGGGTACAAAGAGCAGAGAGGTGATCCAGTCCTTAAAAACATCAAAGGATTACGTCGATCTTTTTAGAGAACATGAGGATCTCGCACAGAGAATTTTCGTCTATGATGATTTTTGCGAAGCTCCTTTTCTTTCAGACTCACGGCTTCTTTCCATTTATGAGGGCTTGCGGAACGGACATGATCTCAGAGTTTCCGTTATCGAGTTTATAAGGGCTCTCGGCTATTATGACGAGATTAAAGGGCAGGATACAGGCGCCAGAAGACATGAAATCCTGAACAACAACCGTGCACAGAAGGGAAAGACGAAGGCACTGTATGATCCTGAAAAGCTGAAGGACCCTGTCGCTACAGAGGAGGAGGCGCAGCGTCTGATCCGAGACGGCGTGACAAGCCCTGAAGTTTTCCCTGTCTTTGAAAAGGCAGTATCAGGTGGCTCGAAGCTCACAAGACTCTATGAATTTTTAGTGCAGTCGATGCCGGACTGCTGTGAGACGCTGCTGCCGAGGGAGGTTTATCTCTATTTTTCACTGGATCAGCGAATCAGTGAAGATATGAAACGCCCGCTTTACTATAACATTCTCAGCAATTTTAAGCAGGGCGATGATATCTATGAGCGCTTCGAGCATGATATTCAGGAGTATGCCATCGGAAATCTGCTGGCAGGAAGCTTCGACAGAGCCCTGGCCAGGATCTATGAGCGTATGATTCTGCCGGATATGATCGATGAAAAGATCGCAGGTGTCCTGCCGGGTATTCTCAATGCCTGCCGGATCGAGGTATCTGACCCGGATATGCAGTATGTGGTCGTACGCTATCAGGAGCTTTCAAAGGAAGAAATTTATCCGCTTCGGGACGGTGAGGCGTATATACCGGTTTATTTTGATAATGCACTGCTTCTTTTCCAGGATGCCTACGGGTGCCGCTATACCCGTGTTACCACGAATATTACGAGACTTATGAACAAGCCATCCCTCGAAGAGAGATGCTTTAAGGTATTGCCGTCCCATCCGATGCTGAAGCTTCGAAAGGCAATCGAGATTCTTTCGAAGGGACCCTTCAGCATCTCGGATATTCATCTGCTCGAATCCTGCTATCGTGAACTTCCCCTGGCCGGACCTTTCCGGCGCACACTGGTTTCTTGTGTACTTCGGTATATGGAGGAGCATGTGATCGAGAGAGATAAAGCCTATACTAAGGATGACATCCTGTTTCTAAGTACTCTCCCGGATGAGGAGCTGACAGAGGAGGAAAGGGCAACGACTGTCGCTATCCTTCTCAAGCTTACAGATTTTAATGCTGCCTTCGACCGGCTATCCCTCGATCCTTCTATGCCAGTAACGAGAGAGGTTCTTGAAACGCTTACGAGAAAGAAACTGCAAGATAGTAATCAGGATAGAGAACTCCTCATGACACTTTGTCTCAGGCTTTTTCATATGAATACCGAGGAGAGAGATATTCTTGGTTTCCTGTTAAAGAACTTTAATGGACTCTCTCAGGATATGCTTTTGGTTCTGCGCCGTGGCATCAAGGCGGGAAGCGGACAGGTTAATATCATGGCAGAGAGGCTTCTCGGGCAGATGCTCTTTACCGGAGAGGAGACAGGCCTCGATGAGGTCTATCAGATTTACCGGGATAAGAATGGTTCAGATATGATGCTGATCCGGGCTTATATTACGAGACGATGTATCGACTACTTCCTGCATGACCGTGAGATGGATTCTGTGGTATTTAAGGATCTTTTCCATCTCATTCGTGAGGAATCGATGATTGAACGTGTTCCGCTGATCATGATGCTCGGTTTTTCACGCTATGAAGCGGGAAAAACAAAGCTAACCGGAGAAGAAAAACTTGTTCTGCAGGATATCGTAGATTATCTCGTTAGCCATAAATATATCTTTGCTTATACGAAGAAGCTTTCTAAATTTATTCATGTCCCTGACAGTGTCATGAGTCATGATTATATCGAGTATCATGGGGATAAGGACGTAAGACCTTCACTTTATGTCAGAGTCCTGCCGGATGAAGCGGACTTCGAGGAGCGGGAGATCGAGCGTGTTTATCAGAATATTTACGTACGTCCGGTCACGCTGTTTTCACAGGAAACGATGGAATATCAGGTCTATGATTCGACGAAGGGGCCTGATTTCGTGGAAAGCGGAAGTCTCACTGCGGAAGCACATCCGCGGGCAAAGGGGGACACCTATGATATCCTGAATGAAATGTCAGGCCTTATCGGTACGACAAAGGATAAGGAACTGCTGAAATCGATGCTTCGCTATGTACGCAATGAAGCTGTCATAGATGAGCTGTTTGTTTCAGAGCTTAAGGAACAGGAGAAGGGGTAAATTCTGTGAATCGTAATATTGGAATTTCACTGGATGATGAGTATACAGGCTTTACGGTAGATGAGGAAACGGAATCCTCCTATTTTCCGACCGTCATTGCACGGGATAGACAGGCGGAGCGGTGGACAATCGGTGAGGATGCCTACAAGGAAACGCTGTCAGGCCATGGTGTGATCGTCGATAAGCTGGTGAGTCTCATCCGGAAGGATGGAACAGCGACAATCGGGGACGTCAGGTATGAGGCAGTGGATCTTTTGGCGCACTTCTTTCATGTGCTGCTTCAGGGAGCTTCAACTGATCCCGTGGAGCTTTCGACGGATTACATCGTCGTGTCGATCAGAAAGCCGGAGCGGCGTGTGATGGAGCATATCCGTGAGGCACTGGTCCGCGCGGGAGCGGAACCTAAAAATATCGAGATTCAGAGCTATATGGAGAGCTTCTCGCATTTTGTACTCGGACAGGATAAGACACTATATAACCGGATGGTCGGGATGTATGAACTGTCAAATCAGGTGCTGACCTACTATGAGATGCGGGTAAGCCGTGGCACGAGAAAGTTTGTACTGGTTGCAAGCGAGGAAGAAGAGGAAGCGTTTAATCTTGATATTCTGAAATCAGCTTCCGGACAGAAGATTGCAGACCGGCTGCTTCGGACAGTCGCTGAAAGAACACTCAGTAAAAATTCCTTCAGTGCTGTTTTTCTATCCGGCAGAGGCTTCCAGGATACAAGTCTTGTGCCTGATTTTATGAATTTTGTATGTACAAGACGACGAGTGCTCATTGAACCGGCGCTCTTTTCTGTCGGTGCTATGTTTTATGCAGGGATGCTTCGGGAAGGCCGCGAAGAGGAATATACGATTCTTTGCGATACGAGAGTGTCCAGTGATGTTTCCTTCCGTGTATCCCTGAAGGAAAAAGAACGGAGTGTACCGATCGTGAAGGCAGGCAGCAGCTGGACAAGTGCCGGCGCAGTCTATGAATTTATCCTGGACGATCAGGATTATATCGATTTTGAGGTAAGCTCTCTGATTGATCCGAAACGTTCACGCCGGCTTCGGATGGTGCTGTCGGATTTTCCGAAGCGGGAAAACCGTACGACGCGGGTGTCGATGGATGCTTCCTTCCGTGATGCCAAAACGCTTATTGTGTCGGTGACGGATCTTGGATTCGGCGATTTGTTTCCGGGATCTGGTGCGCAGATTACCGAGCAGATTAGTCTGGAGGATTAAGATTTATGGGGCTTTTGTTATGCGGAAGGCGTGCGGAGCATCCCTTCTATTATGAAAAACTGGACACGAATATCTGGTCCATCCAGGAGCTTTCGTATGTGATCGTCCATTATCCGATCATCATTCCGCGGGATTTCGTCGACAGGAAGCTCACAAACTGGATTCGTGATGAGCTGCACATGGGCGTGCTTGCAAGCCGTTTGGAGCAGTATATGGGCTCCGGGGAAGGTACAGATATCGAGACACGGCTTCTCCTTATGATTCTAAGGGATGCAAATTATTATAAGGAAACGGAGATTGTTGCCTTTGAAGCGGGCTACCGACGCTTAAGGAATGTTGATAAAAAGGATTTCCTTGAGCTTCTTGGAGACACCTTTTTCCGTATGGAACGCTATGGACGGGCCATCGAAGCCTATGAGGACGCCTTAAGAAATGGTGCTCTGGATCGGGTAAAACAGAAACTTGGCGCCGGCTATGTATCGGTGATGCAGTTCAGAAAGGCTTCGGATATCTTCGAGGAATCCTTCGTGGAAACCAATAAGACCGAGCCGCTTCGGAAGCTTTATTTCATTCACAAGCTGGAGCCTTCGGTTAACACGATCGAAAAATATGAAAACAGCATCGATACAGAGGTGCTTGCCGGTTGGGAGAAGGAGTACAATGCTGTCTTAAAGCAGGCAGAGAGCTCAGACCGGATGGAGAAAGTGACAGAGCTGTATGATACGGACCGGGAGGAGTTCCGGCGGCAGGCAAAGCTTTTGCTCCTTAAGTGGAAGAAGGAATACCGGGACCGTGTCTGAGCTGTTTTCAGACATGCCGGTGGTCTTCCGCGAGGAAGCGTAAAAAAGAAAGGAGTGCATGAAGCCTGGGCTTGGGTGCCAGGGTGTGTGCATTGGAGGGAAAATCAGTATGAAGGAATTAGCAAAGCAGTACAATCCTGAAGAATTTGAGGACCGTATTTATGACATGTGGATGAAGGCCAATGCGTTTCACGCTGAAGTGAATGCGAACAAGAAGCCTTTTACGATTATGATGCCGCCGCCAAATGTTACCGGTCAGCTTCATATGGGCCATGCGCTTGATAATACGCTGCAGGATTCGCTGATTCGCTGGAAGAGGATGCAGGGCTATGAAGCGCTGTGGCAGCCGGGCTGTGATCATGCGGCTATCGCGACCGAGGTGAAGGTCACGAATATGCTGAAGGATAAAGGCATCGATAAGCATGTGCTCGGACGGGAAGGTTTTCTCGAGGAATGCTGGAAGTGGTCTGACGAATATAAAAACAGAATCCTGAATCAGCTTCATAAGATGGGGTCCTCTGCAGACTGGGACAGAACCCGCTTTACGATGGATGAGGGCTGTTCGAAGGCTGTCGAGACGGTCTTCATGAAGCTTTATAAAAAGGGCTATATCTATAAGGGCTCGAGACTCATCAACTGGTGCCCGAAGTGCCATACCTCGCTTAGCGATGCGGAGGTGATCCACGAGGAGCAGGATGGTTATTTCTGGCATATCAATTATCCAATCATCGGTGAAGAGGGCAGGTTTATCGAGATTGCGACGACGAGACCTGAGACGCTGCTTGGCGATACTGCGGTTGCCGTCAATGCTGAGGATCCGCGGTATAAGGATCTCATCGGCAAGATGGTGAAGCTGCCGCTCACAGATCGGGAGATCCCGATCATTGCGGATGAGCATGCTGATATGGAGAAAGGCACCGGCGCCGTAAAGATCACACCGGCGCATGATCCAAACGATTTCGAGGTTGGAAAGCGTCATAATCTGCCGGAAATCAATATTTTAAACGATGATGCGACGATCAAGTGTCCGGGCTCTAAGTATGACGGCATGGACCGTTATGAAGCCCGTAAGGTCATGGTCGAAGATCTGAAGGCACTTGGCCTTTTAGTAAAGATCGTACCGACGAAGCACAATGTCGGCACGCATGACCGCTGCGGTACGACAGTTGAGCCGATGATCAAGCCGCAGTGGTTTGTCCGTATGGATGAGATGGCGAAGCCGGCTATCGAGGCAATCAAGGATGGATCGCTTCAGTTCGTACCGGAGAACTATTCGAAGACCTATCTTCACTGGCTTGAGAATATCAAGGACTGGTGTATCTCAAGACAGCTCTGGTGGGGTCATCGCATCCCGGCATGGTACTGCGATGACTGTGGTGAGATGATCGTACAGCCGGAGGAGCCGTCTGTATGTCCGAAGTGCGGATGTAAGCATTTCACGCAGGATCCGGATACGCTGGATACCTGGTTTTCCAGTGCACTCTGGCCGTTTGAGACACTTGGCTGGCCGGAAGAGACTCCGGAGTACAAGTATTTCTATCCGACGGATGTGCTGGTAACGGGTTACGATATCATTTTCTTCTGGGTTGTTCGTATGGTGTTCTCCGGGATCGAGCAGACCGGAAAGGTGCCGTTCCATAAGGTACTGATCCATGGACTCGTACGGGATGACCAGGGCCGGAAGATGAGTAAATCGCTCGGCAATGGTATCGATCCGCTGGAAGTAATCCGGAAGTATGGCGCGGATGCACTCCGTATGACACTGCTTACTGGTAATGCACCGGGCAATGATATGCGTTTCTACTGGTCGAGAGTCGAGGCATCCAGAAACTTCATGAACAAGGTTTGGAATGCATCGCGCTTCATCATGATGAATCTCGATAAAGCGGAGGTGCCGTCCCAAAGACCTGAGAAGCTGACCATCGCAGACAAGTGGATTCTTAGTAAGCTGAACAATCTCATCACGGATGTTAACCGAAACATGGAGGCCTTTGACCTCGGTATCGCGCTGGACAAGGTACAGGGCTTTATTTGGGAAGAGTTCTGTGACTGGTATATCGAGATGGTGAAGCCGAGACTTTGGTCCGAGACTGACGATACGAAGAGCGCTGCACTCTGGACACTGAAGCATGTGCTGATCGATGCCCTGAAGCTGCTGCATCCGTTCTGTCCGTTCATCACCGAGGAGATTTATGATACGCTCGAAGATGGTGCGAAGACACCGCTCATGTGCTCCTCCTGGCCGGAATATGATGCGGCACTCGCATTCACGTCAGAGGAAAAGGATGTCGAGACCATCAAGGAGGCAGTTCGTCAGATCCGTAATGTTCGTACTTCGATGAATGTTGCACCGTCAAGAAAGGCAAAGGTATTCGTCGTATCGGCATCCGAGGCTGTAAGAAATACCTTCGAACATAGTAAGGTTTTCTTTGCGACACTCGGCAGTGCATCGGAAGTCGTCATCCAGGAGGATAAGACAGGTATCGAAGATAATGCGGTATCTGTCGTAATTCCTGATGCAAATATCTACATGCCGTTCACGGATCTCGTCGATATCGAGAAGGAAAAGGAAAGACTCGAGAAGGAACGGGATAAGTGGACAAAGGAAATCAAGCGTTCGGAGGGCATGCTCGGAAACGAGCGCTTCGTCTCGAAGGCACCGGCTGAAAAGGTGCAGGAGGAGAAAGATAAGCTCGTGAAGTATCGTCAGATGCTTGAACAGACAGAGGCAAGGCTGAAGGCTCTCGCATAAGGTCTTGTTTGTAAGATGTGTGCGTTGAGGGGGTCAGGATGAATCCTGACCCCCTTATGCATGGTCTTAAGCCTGCCTCACGATCTATACGGCGAAAGAACCATTGGTATCAACCCAGTCGGGTGGCCGGGATGAAGAGTATAACAGGATATGAAAATAAATATTATCTGTGTTGGAAAAGTCAAGGAAAAATATCTTCGAGAGGCAATCGCTGAATACACCAAGCGTCTATCGAGGTATTGCACCCTCAATATCATAGAGGTGCAGGATGAGAAGACACCGGAGCATGCGCCGGCTGCCATCGAAGAAAGGATCAAGGAAATCGAAGGAAAGAGAATCCTCGAGAAGCTGCCGGAGCGGGCGCTGGTGATTGTGTTGGCTATCGAAGGGGAGATGGTGAACTCTGAAGAACTGGCAAAGAAAATGAGTACGTTTATGCAGAAGAGTGGTGAGCTCTGCTTCGTGATCGGCGGATCGCTGGGATTATCACCGGAGGTTCTGAAACGTGCAGACTGGAAACTGAGCTTTTCTCGCATGACCTTTCCACACCAGCTCATGCGGGTTATTCTTCTGGAGCAGATTTATAGAGCTTTTAAGATTAATGCACATGAACCATATCATAAATAGAATTTTATAAAGTATAGATGCCTGCTGCTTCCATCAGATAGTCCTGTCCTATCGAACTAATAAACTTAAATTTATGTAAAGTTTGAGCAAAATTTAATATCAGTTTAGTTTGAATTTTTTTACAACTTATGATAAAATTATAGATATTACATGACATAAACAAAATTGTCAATATGTAATTTTAGTTTATTATACAGGACAGAAGGAAACATTAACAAATACCGGATTTGTTAAAACTGTGCGCGTTACACCAAAAAACGTAAAAGGAGGTATGATGTTTGCAGCGGGTGATTATGTAGTTTATGGATGCAAAGGAATTCACAGAGTAACCGGGATTACGACGCTTAATATTGATGGCGTTTCGAAGGATAAAAAATATTATGTGATGCAGCCTTTCCAGAAGCCGGAAGGTTCTGTATATGTACCGGTAGATGCACCCAATGTGAATATGCGTCTCATCATGACGGAGGCGGAGGCAAAGGATTTTATCCGAACCATCGCCGATATAGAAATCCTTGACATTCAGAATAACAAGCAACGAGATGAAACCTATAAAGCCTGCATCAAGAGCTGTGAACCTGCGGAACTCATGCGGGTGATCAAAACTCTTTATAAGAAAAGAGAAGAGCGTGAGGCTGCCGGCAAGAAGCTGACGCTCACAGATCTTCATTATATGGAGGAAGCCGAAAATATCCTCTATGAAGAACTTGGCATTATCTTCAAGCTTCCGCGAGAAGCAGTTCCCGAGTTCATCATGGACACCTTTGAAAAGGAAAGTGTTTAAGCTTGAAACCAACCCCTTACTAAGCTATATTTATTCGTATATGCTTGTAAGGGGTTATTTTTTATGTTAAATCGGTTTAAGACTTTAATCCTCCGGCTGCTTCATATGGAGGGCATCATGTATATCATCGTCGGTTGTATGACGACGCTTGTGAATTTCGTGATCTTCCATGTACTTGACAAGGGTCTGTCCGCCGGCGGCATGAACAGCAGCATCTCTTATAAGATTGCGTATGTCGTAGCATTTATCACGGCAGTGATCTTTGCCTACTGGACGAATAAGTTCTGGGTTTTCGATAATCATAATATGAATCCGAAGTATCTTGTGAAGGAGTTTCTTTCCTTTGCAGCTGCCCGGGTCATTTCTGGACTACTGACATTTGTGTTGATGATCATCTGTATCGACATCTGCGGGCTTGGGCATACCTTGAGCTGGTTCCTCACGACCTTTATCAATCTTGTATTTAACTATGTTGCCAGCAAATTCTTTATTTTCAAGAACAAAGGCTGACGAGAAAGCGTTTCGAGTACAAAAATATCCGGCCGATTCCCACGACGCTGAATATAACCATTTTTCTACAGGAGAATGCTTTGAAGACGAGTACGTTTCACTTGAGAAAAAGAGACAGCTATCTCTTTTCATTTCTGATTCCGGTCACGGCGATGCTTTTTATTTTTATCGTGCGTGGCATCTTTCCGTTTGGTTCCGAGACTTTTCTCCGTACGGATATGTATCATCAGTACGCGCCATTTTTTTCCGAGTTTCATCATAAGCTGCATCATGGCGGTTCGCTGCTTTACAGCTGGGATATCGGTCTTGGCGTCAATTTTACGTCGCTCTATGCCTATTATCTCGCAAGTCCTGTGAACTGGCTCATCCTTCTTTGTCCGAAGGGACTGATCCTCGAGTTCATGACGTATATGATCGTCATAAAGATCGGACTCTCAGGCATCACGATGAACTATTATCTCCGGAAGCACTTTGAAACGACGGAGGTCTCCAGTACACTTTTTGCAATCCTTTATGCACTATCCGGTTATATCTCTGCATACAGCTGGAACCTCATGTGGCTCGACTGTATCATACTGTTCCCGCTTATCATGCTCGGCTTTGAGCGTCTGATGAAGGGCGGGAGCGGTGCACTCTACGTGGTGACACTCGGTGTAAGCATTCTGTCAAACTACTATATCTCCATCATGATCTGCATCTTCCTTGTGATCATGTTTATCGCGGAGAATGTCCTTCTTTCTGTGAAAAGCTGGAAGGAACTTCTGATCCGCGGTGTGCGCTTCACGATTTATTCACTTTTAGCAGGCGGGCTTGCAGCAGTGACACTCAGCCCGGAGATCTGCACGCTTCAGAGTACGGCATCCGGCGAGATGAATTTCCCGCAGGTGCTCACACAGTATTTTACGATCATCGATATGTTCGCGCGGCAGATGCCCTTCGTCGAGACGGAGCAGGGATTGGATCACTGGCCGAATATCTATGCCGGTGTGCTGATCTTCCTAATGCTTCCACTTTACTTCATGAACCGAAGGATCGTAGTCTGCGAGAAGGCGGTCAACGCTGTACTTCTCGTGTTCTTTTATCTGAGCTTTTCTGTCAATATCCTGAACTTCATCTGGCATGGCTTCCATTATCCGAATTCGCTGCCATGCCGTCAGAGCTTCATCTATATTTTCCTCCTCCTCTTGATGAGCTTCGAGGCATATCTTAAACGCCGTGAAAGCTCGCTCCGGGAGCTCGGCATCGCGCTTTTTGTGACGATCGGTTTTCTTCTCATCGCGCAGAAGACCGTTACCGATGATGCGATTCATTTCAGCGTGTTCTATATTACAGGTGGCATCGCGGCACTGTATTATGCCTATCTTTATTGCGAGAGAAAGCGAATCGGATCACGTGAAATGCTTTCCCTTGCGATGCTTGTGACGGTTGCGGCGGAGTCCGGCCTCAATATGGGCGTGACCTCTGTGACGACAACCTCGAGAACTGCCTATACAGCGGATAATGATGATGTTCGTAAGCTGGTAGCCGATATACAGGAAAGAGATCCGGGCTTTTACCGCTTCGAAAAGATGACGCGTAAGACAAAGGATGACGGCGCCTGGATGAATTTCCCGAGCGTGTCCCTGTTTTCCTCGATGGCGGATGCGCACTGCTCGGATTTCTTCCGGGATCTCGGTATGGAGGCCTCGACCAATGCTTACTCCATCACCGGCTCCACACCGCTCATGAATATGCTGTTCTCGGTAAAGTATGATATTTATTCGCAGCAGCCGGAGGCAGCAGAAAAGAGGAAGCTTACGGAGGTTTCGGTATCCGGCAATACGTGGCTCTATGAGGCCGGCTATACACTTCCGCTCGGGTATGTTGTGCCGAAGGAGGCATTGGATAACTGGAATGTGGGGAGCGGCACACCGGCGCATGTACAGAACCAGCTATGTGAGGTGATGGGTACGAGCCCGGTGCTTGAAACCGTACTTGGCTCCATCAATGGAACAGACTACACCTTCACAGCAGTAGACAGTGGCGAATACTATGCCTATGTTTCAAACTCATCCGTGAAAGAGGCGACGGTCAAGTACAGTTTCACAGAATCGAGCTTCAAAAATCTGGACCGGGGCTTTTTCATTGAAATCGGTTATCTCGATGCCGGGCAGACCGTGACGATTCATTCGGATACGAACGGCCAGGAGATGGATGCGGATGTCTACCGCTTTAATTATGACACGCTTGGCGAGCTATATCAGGTGCTGTCTGAGGAAACCTTCGATCCGTCAGTCCATACGGATACGAAGCTTAAGGGTGATGTGACGACGAAGGATGGCGGCATCCTGATGACATCGATCCCGTATGAAAAGGGCTGGAACGTTCTTGTCGATGGTGAAAAGGCTGATACCAAGGCTGTCAAGGATACCTTCCTTGGTGTAATGCTTACACCGGGCACGCATACGATAGAGATGCGCTATTTTCCGGACGGACTTAAGGCCGGTGTGATCATTACAATCGTGAGCCTGATCCTTCTTTTACTCATCTTTTTCTTCATCCAACGTTACGGATCACTGGCGGAGGAACTTTCAGAGGGTCTTAAAGATGAGCCGGAGTGGTTGGATGAGCCGGAGAAGCCGGTTATTCTCCCCGGGCTTGAAAATCTGCGTGCAGACAGTCATGAAAAAATTTTTGAATATTTTGAACAGGAGGAAAGAACATGAAGCTTTGGGGTGGACGTTTTACAGCGGAAGAGGATCAGTTGACGGCGATGTTCAATGACTCGCTTTCTTTTGACAAGCGGCTGTACCGACAGGATATCACAGGGTCGATCGCACATGCGGAGATGCTTGGGAAGCAGAAAATCATCTCTTCAGAAGATGCCGCCGCGATCGTCGACGGACTGAAGGGAATCCTCTCGGATATCGATGCAGGAAAGCTCGAGATCAAGGATGCCGAGGATATCCATAGCTTCGTCGAGGCAGAGCTCACGGCGCGGATCGGTGAGGCCGGAAAGCGGCTTCATACCGGACGATCCAGAAATGATCAGGTAGCACTCGATATGAAGCTCTATACGCGGGATCATATCGACCAGATGATTGCGGTTGTCACGGAGCTTCATGATACCATCGAGGCCATCATGAAGGACAACCTCGAGACCTATATGCCCGGTTTCACCCATCTTCAGAAGGCCCAGCCGACGACGCTTGCCCATCATTTCGGCGCGTACCGTGAGATGCTACGTCGTGATCTGTCGCGCCTCGTCGATACGAGAACGCGGCTTAATGAATGCCCCCTCGGGGCAGGGGCCTTTGCCGGGACGACCTATCCGCTTGACCGGGATATGACGGCGAAAGCACTTGGCTTTGACGAAGCGACAGTGAACTCGATGGATTCTGTCTCGGATCGGGATTATCTCATCGAATATCTTTCGGATCTTTCGATGCTTCAGATGCATCTTTCGCGGCTTTCCGAGGAGATCATCCTATGGAACTCGAATGAATATCAGTTCGTGAAAATCTCAGATGCCTATTCGACCGGCTCGAGTATCATGCCGCAGAAGAAAAATCCGGATATCGCAGAGCTCATCCGCGGGAAATGCGGCCGCGTCTATGGGGCGCTCATGAGTCTTCTCACCTCGATGAAGGGCATCCCGCTTGCGTATAACAAGGATATGCAGGAGGACAAGGAGCTTAGCTTCGATGCGATGGATACGGTCGAGCATTCGGTGATCCTCATGAACGGGATGCTGAAGACGATGACCTTTAACAAGGAGCGGATGGCGGATTCTGCGAAACGTGGTTTTACGAATGCAACTGACGTCGCTGATTATCTCGTACGGAAGGGTGTTCCCTTCCGCACAGCGCACGGGCTCGTCGGTGAGCTAGTGCTTCTTTGCGAAAAGAAGGGCTGTGCACTGGATGATCTTTCACTCGATGAATTCCGGTCGGTCTGCGACAAGATCGATGAGGACATCTATAAGGCCATTTCACTGGAAACCTGTGTGAAGACCAGGAAAACGAAGGGCGCACCGGGGTGGCTTATCGAAAATGCAGATGAAATATTTTGATACGGGACGGCATGTCGTGTGAGTCTTTAAAGACTCACACGACATTCTTGCTTTATGGCTGACATTCCGTGAAAATATGGGATTTTTCACAAAATTTCGATGTTTGAATAAACATGCATAATAATTTAATAAAAATACATTTTAATGGAAATATTATGAATATTTATGCTTAATTCTACTTGCATTTTCTAAAACTTAAGACTATGATACAGAAAATGCTTTCCCGGACAGTGATCAATCATATATTACGGGCGACTGATGGAGGCATTGGAATCAAGTTCTTTCGGGAGGAAAAGTCATGAGTGAAGTGAAGATTCAGAACAAGACTAAGGGCGAGAAGGTCGTGCTTGCGTATTCAGGCGGTCTTGATACGACAGCGATCATTCCCTGGCTGAAGGAGACCTTCGGCTATGAAGTCATCTGCTGTTGTGTGGATGTCGGACAGGGCAAGGAGCTGGATGGCCTTTCCGAGAGAGCGAAGCTTTCCGGTGCTTCGAAGCTTTATATCGAGGATGTCACGGATGATTTCTGTGAGAACTATATGATGCCGTGTATTCAGGCCAATGCTGTCTACGAGAATAAGTATCTTCTCGGTACGTCGATGGCGCGTCCGGTGATTGCAAAGAAGCTCGTAGAGGTTGCAAGGAAGGAGGGCGCAAAGGCCATCTGTCATGGTGCGACCGGTAAGGGTAATGATCAGATTCGCTTTGAGCTTTCGATTAAGGCGCTGGCGCCGGATCTTGATATCATTGCACCGTGGCGTATGACGGATGTCTGGACCTTCCAGTCCCGTGAGGATGAATACAATTACGTAAAGTCAAAGGGCATCCCGCTTGAGTTCGATGCGGAAAACAGCTATAGCCGTGACTGTAATATCATGCATCTTTCCCATGAAGGTTTGGAGCTTGAGGATCCGGCGGCTGCACCGAACTATGATCATGTGCTGCTTCTTTCTGTCACACCGGAAAAGGCTCCTGATCAGGAGACCGATGTATGCATTGATTGGGAAGAAGGTGTGCCGGTTGCGCTGAACGGAAAGAAGATGTCGGTAAAGGAGATTCTTCTTGCACTCAACAAGCTCGGCGGAGAGAATGGCATCGGCATCATCGATATCGTCGAAAACCGTGTTGTCGGCATGAAGAGCCGTGGCGTGTATGAGACGCCGGGCGGCACGATCCTCATGGAAGCGCATCGTCAGCTCGAGGAGCTGATCCTTGACCGTCAGACGATGGAGTTTAAGTCATTTGTTGCGACGAAGTTTGCAGAGTGCGTCTATGAAGGCAAGTGGTATGATCCGCTTCGTGAGGCGCTGGAGGCATTTGTTACAAGCACACAGAAGTATGTGACCGGCCAGACGAAGCTTAAGCTCTATAAGGGCAACATCATTAAGAACGGTACGACGTCGCCGTATTCACTGTATAATGAATCGCTAGCTTCTTTCACAACCGGCGATCTCTATGATCACCACGATGCGTCCGGCTTCATCACGTTGTTCGGACTTCCGGAGAAAGTTCGTGCGATGAAGCTTCTCGAGGTGAAGAACAAGACACTGGAGAAATGATTGATTCTGTCGGATTCCGGTGATGGCATATTATATCGGAGTCCGGCAGATATTTTGCGCATAAAAAGAGGAGAAGAGGAATTTTTCATGGGAATGAAAGCAGTAAATGGCGGTGTCTGTGCCGCGGAAGGGTTTATGGCTTCGGCAGCGGCTGCCGGGATCCGGAAGCATGGCCGGGATGATATGGCGATGATCTTTAGCGAAAAGCCATGTGTTACGGCAGGCACCTTCACATCAAATGTCGTGAAAGCAGCGCCCGTGCAGTGGGATAAGAAGGTGATCGCATCGGGAGCGGCTGTACAGGCTGTTGTCGTAAACTCCGGTATCGCCAATGCCTGCACCGGCGAAGAAGGCATGCAGGCCTGTGAAGCCGAGGCAAAGGCAGTTTCTGATGGCTTCGGCGGAGCGGTACCGGCTTCTTCGGTATTGGTATCGTCTACGGGCGTCATCGGCCTTCAGATGCCGATGGATAAGGTGAAGGACGGCATCACAGAGCTTGTGCCGAAGCTTAGTCACGATGAAGCGTCAGCAACGGCCGCCAGCAAGGCAATCATGACCACCGATACGAAGAACAAGGAATTTGCTGTGGAATTTACCTTGTCGGGCAAGACGGTTCATCTCGGCGGGATGACGAAGGGCTCCGGCATGATTCATCCGAGGATGTGCACGATGCTCTGCTTTCTGACAACCGATGCAGCCATCTCAAAGGAGATGCTGCAAAAGGCGCTGTCTTCGGACATCGTCGATACCTATAACATGATCTCTGTTGATGGCGATACCTCGACAAACGATACCTGTGTGATCCTCGCAAACGGTCTTGCGGGAAACACGGAGATTACTGCAGAAGGAGAAGCTTTCGATACCTTCTGTAGAGCGCTCCATACCGTCAATGAAACCCTTGCGAAGCGCATGGCTGCTGACGGTGAAGGCGCATCCCACCTCTTCGAGGTAAAGGTTGTCTCTGCGAAATCCAAGGATGAAGCAAGGACACTCGCCCGCTCCGTCGTTTCTTCGACCCTTACAAAAGCTGCCATCTACGGCCGCGACGCAAACTGGGGCCGCATCCTCTGCGCCATGGGCTACAGCGGCGCTCAATTTGACCCCGACAAGGTTCGTCTCTACTTCGTAAACGACATAGGAAAAATCGAAGTCTACAAAGACGGCACCCCCATAGCCTTCGACGAAGACTTCGCAAAAGAAATCCTTTCCCACGAAGAAGTCACCGCCCTCATCGAAATGCACGAAGGTGACGAAACAGCAACCGCCTGGGGCTGCGATCTGACACACGAATACGTTGATATTAATTCTGCGTACAGAAGTTAAACTGTTGTAAATTATATCAATATGTAAGCATTTTGACTTCCACAGGTGGAAGCCAAAATGCGCAGGAAAGCCAAAATGAATAAAGAACAAATTATTGACAACCGCATCATGCAAAAAGCAGAAACGCTGGTCGAGGCACTGCCGTATATCCAGAAGTTCCAGGGCGCTGTCGTCGTCGTGAAGTACGGCGGCGCTGCGATGCTTGATGAAGAACTGAAGAAGCATGTGATGCAGGACATTGCAATCCTGAAGCTCGTCGGCCTCCATCCGATCGTCGTGCATGGCGGTGGCAAGGAAATCTCGAAGTGGATCGAAAAGGTCGGCATGGAGCCGAAATTCGTGAACGGGCTCCGGGTAACGGATGCCGAGACGATGGAGCTTGCCGAGATGGTGCTGAACCGCGTGAACAAGTCTCTCGTGCAGCACATCAACTCCCTCGGTGTGAAAGCTGTAGGCATTAGCGGGAAAGACGGAAATCTCCTTAAGTGTGTACGGCGGTTTTCGCGCGGTCAGGATCTCGGCTTCGTCGGGGCAATCACACGTGTGAATCCGGGCATCCTCGATGATCTCATGAAGGATGATTTCATCCCGGTGATCTGCCCGATCGGCTATGATGACGCCGGCAATTCTTATAATATTAATGCTGACGAAGCCGCCTGTGCGGTGGCGGGTGCGCTGCATGCCGACAAGCTCGCGTTCCTGACGGACGTCGAAGGCGTGTACACGGATTTCGAGGATAAGTCGACGCTTGTGCATACGTTAAGTGTGTCGCAGGCACAGAGCATGATCGGTTCGGGGACACTTGGCGGCGGGATGCTGCCGAAGCTCCAGAACTGCATTGATGCCATTTCCCGCGGTTGCGAAAAGGTACATATTCTGGACGGACGTATCCCGCATTGTCTTCTGCTCGAAATCTTCACAAACGCCGGCATCGGGACGATGATCGAGAAGGACTGAATGGGAGGATGAGTATGCGATTCATGGATGATAGTATCGTGAAGGGGACGGTCGTGAATGACCGGCTCGTGAAGGAGGGCGAGGAGGTCCTGTACAAGACCTACAATCGTTTCCCGGTGGTGTTTGACCATGCTGACGGTGTATATCTTTTTGATGAGGGTGATAACCGTTATCTTGATTTTGGGGCAGGCATTGCGGTCTGCGGGCTTGGCTACAAAAATCTCCTGATTCAGGATACGATGGTATCACAGATCGAGAAGGGATTACTTCATACTTCGAATCTTTTTTACAATGAGCCTGCCATCGAGGCTGGTGAGAAGCTTCTGAAGGCTTCCGAAATGGATAAGGTGTTCTTTACGAATTCAGGCACCGAGGCCATCGAGGGTGCGCTGAAGATTGCGCGGCGGTATCAGTTTAACAAGGGAAAACCTGGCTGCGAGATCATTGCGATGAAGGACAGCTTTCACGGACGGTCCGTCGGCGCACTCAGCGTGACGGGAAATCAGCATTATCAGGAACCCTTTGCGCCGTTGATGCCGGGTATAAAGTTTGCCACTTTCAACGATCTTGATTCTGTGAAGGCGCTCGTCAATGCTAACACCGGCGCGATCATCATGGAGACGATTCAGGGTGAAGGCGGTATTTATCCTGCGACGGAAGAATTTATCAAGGGCGTGCGGGCGCTGTGTGATGAGCATGATATGCTGTTGATTCTAGATGAGATTCAATGTGGCATGGGACGGTCCGGACGGATGTTTGCATGGCAGCGCTACGGTGTGAAGCCCGATGTCATGACAGTTGCAAAGGCCCTCGGCAATGGCGTGCCGATCGGTGCGTTTCTCGCCTGTGGGGAAGCGGCTTCGGCGATGAAGCCTGGCGATCATGGCTCTACCTACGGCGGCAATCCTTTTGTCTGCAGTGTAGCATCGGCGGTGCTGGATGTATTTAAGGAGGCGGAGATTCCGCAGCACGCAGAGCTGATGGGCGGCTATCTCGATGAAAAGCTCGAAGACCTGAAGGAGAAGTATCCGTCCTTGATCGCTGATCATCGTGGCGTCGGACTCATCCAGGGGCTTGAGTTTAAGGAGGGTGTGGATGTCGGAAAAATCGTCAGCGACTGCCTTACGAAGGAGCACCTCATCCTCATTTCCGCGCTGCACAACACGATCCGTTTCGTGCCGCCGCTTGTCATCGAAAAGACACACATCGACGAAATGACCGCACGCCTCGACCGCGTGCTTGGTTCTCTTTAATGTGACACGGGGGACGGTTCTCTCTGTCAGCTTTTTAATTGTTTTCAAAAAGCTGACAGAGAGAACCGTCCCCGGTGTCATGTTGTTTTTATTAAAAACCAAGGAATCGGTTGCAACCAACGGCAAAAAATATATAATTACCTTGCACGATACTTCGCGGGGGCCTCGAGACCTCGTAAGACGGAGACCGTAGCAGGAGTTAAATATGGATAATAAGTCTTATTCTGTCAATGTGGACGCTTCGCAGGTGACCGGACATGTTTCTCCGGCAGTGAAGGCGGAAACGTCCGATGTGATCGCTGAAGACAGGACTTCTGATGCTGTGAAGTCCGATGCTTCGAAGAGAACAGCTTCTCACGATAGAACGATGGAGCTTTCTCTCACAGCAATGTTTACAGCCATCATCCTCATCATGGCTTTTACACCGTTTGGTGTGATCGATCTTCCATTTATTAAAGCGACAATCTTACATGTGCCTGTCGTGATCGGCGCTTTAGTGCTTGGTCCGAAGAAGGGTGCGTTCTTTGGCTTTCTTTTTGGCCTCACAAGCTTTATAAAGAATAATATGGCACCATCGGTGCTGTCCTTTTGTTTTACACCGTTTGTACCGGTGATTGGAACAGAGCATGGTTCACCTTGGGCGCTTTTCATTTGCTTTTTCCCACGTATCATGGTCGGTGTCATTCCGGTGCTTTTCTACTATCTCATGAAGAAGCTGCTTCCTGGAATGAATCATGCAGTCCGCTTTGTTCTCTTCGCAATCTGCGGCGCTCTGGCAGCATTTACGAATACTGCACTTGTGATGGGTTCCATCTATGTCCTCTTCAGGGATGCGTATGCTGCGGCTACGAAGGTTGCAGTTGATGCTGTACGGAACGTGATTCTCGGAATCGTGTTCGGCAACGGTGTGCCGGAGATGCTGGTGGCTGCGGTGATCGTACCGTTTGTCATGTTGGCACTGAGAAGAGCAGGAGCCTTCAAGGGTTGATTTCAAATTTATCCGAAGGTCAAGTTATCAATCGCTTCTGCTTGGTAAGGCATCGACTCAAGCAAAAGTGATGCGGATCATACGATTAGAATGCATGAAACGTAGTAATAATGCTAAGATTTGGAGAACATCAGCATGAACCGTCTGCTCATTGATGTTGGCAATACAAATATTTGTGTCGCGGTGTTTTCGGAGGATGAGGCGCTTTTTGTGAAGCGTCTTGAAACCCATGAGAAATGGAATCAGGTATCCTTCTCGGAGGCACTGCGGCAAAGCTTCCTGGAATATGTCATCGCGCCGGAGTCTGTCTCCGGGGCGATTCTTTCGTCTGTTGTACCAGAGTTAAATTCAATTCTTGTTGCTTCAGTCCGGGCTGTCTGTGGCATCCGTCTGGTCATCGCGGATATGTCGACGATTCCGGTGCAGATCCGGCAGTATGACAGGACGCTTCTTGGTCGGGACCGGCTGGTTGATATGTTTGCGGCGTGGTCGCTCTATCATAAGCCGGCAGTCATCTATGATCTTGGATCCTGCAGCACGATGTCAGCATTGGCAAGAGACGGAGAATTTATCGGAGGGATGATCTCGGCGGGCATCGAGATGAGTCTCGAGGCGGAGGCAGAGAAAACCGCGCAGCTTCCGAGACTAAAGGCAGAGCCGGTGGAGACACTGCTTGGCAATGATACCGTCGCCAATATGCTGTCCGGTGAGGTGATCGGGACAGCTGCGATGATCGACGGGGTGTATGAGCGCGTCCGGGATGAGATGCGGGCAAGCGGAGACGCAGGGGAGAAAGCATTTGGCGAAGAACCGGAGGTTCTACTAATCATTACAGGCGGACTTGGTAAGCTGATACTGCCATGGCTTCGCAATAAGTATATTTATGAGCCGGATTTACTGATGAAGGGCCTTTTGCTGCTTGCAAAGCTTCATGAAAGTTAAAGAAATCTTATGAAGTACTTTTTTTACTTTTTGGTAGGTTGATCTGCTTGTACGAGATAAACGAAAAGTCAAAAAGTATGCTTAGCTTCTTTTTGAAGAGCTGAGAGAAATTTGATACTGAAGGGAAAAATCTATGCTGAAGGGAAAGAATATCATTCTCGGAGTGACAGGCGGCATCGCGGCGTATAAGGCGGCGGATATCACAAGTCGGCTGGTGAAGGCCGGCGCTTCTGTCGATGTCATCATGACGAAAAACGCGGAGCATTTCATCACGCCGAACACCTTTGAAGCGCTCTGTCATCATAAGACGCTGACGGACACCTTTGACCGTGATCATCCCTGGGAGGTCGAGCATATTGCGCTCGCGGAGAAGGCGGATCTCGTTCTGATCGCACCGGCGACAGCGGATGTTATCGGGAAGCTTGCCAATGGCATCGCTGATGATATGCTGACGACAACCATGCTGGCTTGTACCTGCCCGAAGCTGATTGCACCGGCGATGAACACACATATGTGGGAAAACCTGATCGTGCAGGATAATCTGAAGAAGCTTCAGCATTATGGCTGGACAGTGATTGAGCCGACAAGCGGACATCTCGCCTGCGGGACGAGCGGCGCTGGGAAGCTGCCGGACACGGCGGATATCGTAGAGTATTGTGATCTTGAGATCGGACATGAAAAGGATATGAAAGGACTGAAGGTGCTCGTGACGGCGGGACCAACACAGGAGGCCATCGATCCGGTGCGTTTCCTCACGAATCATTCATCGGGTAAGATGGGCTATGCGATTGCGCGTGCTGCGGCAAGACGTGGCGCGGAGGTGACGCTTGTATCCGGCCCGACGGCGCTAAGCTGCCCGATCGGCGTGACTGGTGTAAGCATTGTCACAGCGAGGGAGATGTATGAGGCGGTAACCAGCCGGCAAAAGGAGATGGATATCATCATAAAGGCAGCTGCGGTTGCAGATTACCGGCCGGCTGTCATCGCAGAGGATAAGATCAAGAAACAGGATAATGCCTCCGACATGAGCATCCCACTCGAGCGGACGGATGATATCCTGCAGTATCTTGGTGAGCATAAGCCGGATGGGCAGTTTCTCTGCGGGTTCTCGATGGAGACGAAGGATATGCTTGAGAATTCGAGGCGGAAGCTCGAGAAGAAAAACCTCGATATGATCGCTGCGAACAACGTAAAGGTGAAGGGCGCCGGCTTCCAGGGCGACACGAATGTATTGACACTAATCGGCCATGATTTCGAAAAGGAGCTTCCTCTCATGACGAAGGATGATGCTGCGGATGCACTGCTGGATGAAATATTCCGATATAAAAGAGAAAATTAATTGCATTGCACTATAATTAAATTCGTGCTATATTATAGACACAAATGGTGCTCACCGATAGACGGTCAGCCCTGTATATGCAAAGAATAACCGCTACACTTTGCTGGGGATCTTCCGCAAAAATCCGTAGAAGATCTGTGGAGCGGTACAAAAAAAGCCAGTGAAACAAGTTCCACGGGCTATTTTTGTGCTCATTTTTATGACCGTTTCTCATGCAAATCTAAATGCGGCAT
>Ga0256406_1001137_pt1 | contig 44164 bp, 35 predicted proteins | sample RumenRJG_03DNA_FD_185986 | JGI IMG/M metagenome (GOLD analysis project Ga0256406, IMG submission 185986) | Bovine rumen microbial communities from Lethbridge, Alberta, Canada - RJG_03 | ecosystem: Host-associated > Mammals > Digestive system > Stomach > Rumen | place: Canada: Alberta | collected... | reverse complement strand
ACATATATCTATTATACTCTATTTGGAGGGTACAAAAAAGGGATTTGAAAACTTATGTATAGCTTTCAAATCCTTGAGAAACTCAACGATTATTGGTCTTCAAAATTTACTTCATGAAAGACCCCTGCCGGAACCGCTTTCCAGACATTTGTGCGAATATTGTCGGACTGTCAGACCGTCGTCTTCTTCCGGACCTCAGCCTCATAGGCCTTCTTCCGCTCTTCCTTATCCGCAGCGCGCTTCTTCTCCTGATAGACACCGGAGTCATCGTGCTTGGGCTTGAAGTGCGAGCGAAGGACAAACCACAGAGAGCCCGTAATGCAGACCGAGGAATACGTGCCGGCGACAATACCGGACATGATCGGGACTGCAAACTCGCGAAGAGAGCTGCCGCCGAAGATGAACAGCGTAAAGACCATGAAAAACGTGGTCAGGGACGAGAAGATCGTTCTCGAAAGGGTATCCGTGATGGACTTGTCCACGAGCTCGACAATCGAGTCGTCCTTTTTCTTCTTCCGAAGGTTCTCACGCACACGGTCGAAGATGACGATCGTTGCGTTGATGGAGTAGCCGACAATCGTGAGCATGCAGGCGATGAACGTGCTGCCGACGGAAATACGTGTCACGGCATACACGGTCAAAACCACCAGGCAGTCGTGAGCAAGAGCGATGATGGCTGCCGCGCCAAAGCGCATGTCCTTGAACCGGAACCAGATATAGATCAGCATCAGGACAAGTGCAAGAAGCACGGCACCGAAGGCATCCCGCTGCATCTCGGATGAGATGGTCGAGCTGATCGTCTCCGCCTTGATGGCGTCCTCTGTGATGCCGTACTTGTCTTCGAGCTTGCCTGCGAGCTCCTGTCTCTGATCGACATCCATGGCGGTCGACTTGAAGATGACCTCATTGCTGCCGGAGACCTTCTGGACCTGGACATTGGAGTTGCCGGTGATGTCCTCGAAGATCGGGACTGCGTCCTGATCCAGCTGATCCAGCGTGTAGTCCTCGTTGAAGGTGACATCGGTGGATGTGCCGCCGACGAAATCCAGGCTGTAGTTCAGGGCACCGTTTCCTCTTGCGTGGTTGACGCCCATGACCACAAAGCCCATCAGAATCACGCAGATGGAGAGCGTAAAGAAGATCTTCCGGTGCTCCACGAAGTGCACCGGTTTTCTCATCTTGCCGACGCCGTAGAACTTTTCGCTCTTTGCAAACAGGTAGTAGAAGGCCCACCTGAACCAGCGCGTGACTGCCAGTGCCGTAAACATCGATAAGAGAATACCGATGGCCAGGGTCGCCGCAAAGCCGCGCACCGTGCCGGAGCCCAGGATTCCCAGGACCGCCGCCGCGATGAGGGTCGTGATGTTGCCATCGAGAATGGCTGACAGAGCCTTGTTGTAGCCGGCCGAAATCGACTGTTTCACCGTGTGACCGGCTGCGAGCTCCTCACGGATACGCGCAAAGACGATGACGTTTGCATCGACGGCCATACCGACGGAAAGAAGGATACCGGCGATGCCGGAGATCGTCAGCGTGATCTCAAAACCGACCAGGATCTCGACCATGAGGCCGACATAGAACAGGAGCGCAAGGCTCGCGCAAAGACCCGGCAGGAAATAGACCGCGCACATGAAGACGACGATCATGAGGAAACCGACAATGCCGGCCTTCTCGGATGCCGTGATGGCGCTCTGGCCAAGCTGTGCGCCGACGACGTTGGATCGCAGCTCCTCGAGTTTGACGTTCAGGCCGCCGATACGGATCGCGGAGGCAAGGTTCTGCGCATCCTCAATGGTGCTCTCACCGGTGATGACCGCCTGTCCGTTCGTGATGGCCTCATTGACCGTCGGAACCGAGATGAAGGAGCCGTCGTAGTAGATACCGATGGACTGCTTCGGGCTTGCCGCCGCGGCAGTCGTCGTCGCATCTGCGAACTTCTGCTTGCCCTCGTCGGTCAGCGTCAGGGAAACCACGATCTCATTGTTGTTCATGGAATCGCTCTGATAGCCGGCCTGGGCATCGGAGACATCGGTACCGGTCATGATGATGTCGCCGCTCTCTTCGAGCGACTCGATCGTCTTGCCGCTTGCCAGCTCATACTGGTAGGTAGAGCTGTTCAGGGAATAGTTTGCATTCCCGTCATCGTCATACTGACGGATAAAGTACAGCTGACCGGGCTGTCCCAGTTCCTCGAGAATGGCATTCGCATCCGAGACACCCGGGATCTCGATCGTAATGCGGTCCGTGCCCTCGCGGTAGACCTGCGCCTCCGTGGAGTACTGCTCGACACGGCGCTGCAGCTTGTAGACCGTATCATCCATGTCTTCGTCGGAAGGCGTTTCGTCCTCCACCGCCTGATAGGTGATGCTGACACCGCCTGCCAGGTCGAGGCCCAGCTTGATGTCCTCGTAGGAGCCCTTCATCTGCCAGCCGATTCCGTAGAAGGCGACATAGAGAAGGCCGACGAGGCATGCAAGCAGGACAGCCAGTCCCACCCCTGCCTGAATCTTCTTTTTCTTCATAAGAAAAAACCTCCAATTGTGCGGACTGACGGCCCGCAATAACGTTCCGATTATAACATACTTCCCTTCCTTGTAAAACCGATTTGCAACCATTAGAATGAGGAACAGACACCGAAAACAGACGGCTTTCTGGCCGTGACAGCGAAAGGTTTGCATGGGTACAACGGCACTGATTCAAATTGGCATACTGATCATTCTGATTCTTCTCTCCGGCTATTTCTCCTCCGCGGAGACCGCCTTCTCCTCCCTCAATCAGGTGGAGGTACGCTCCCAGGCAGATGCCGGTGACAAAAGGGCAAAAAAGGTTCTCTCCATTCTGGAGAACTACAGCAAGATGATGTCGACGGTTCTCATCTGCAACAACGTCGTCAACATCTCCGCTTCATCCCTTACCACCACTGTGATCATCTCCACCTTCGGCGCCAATGCCGTCAGCATCGGCACGGCCGTTCTGACCGTGCTCATCATTCTCTTCGGCGAGATCACACCGAAGAACATTTCAAGGCTTCGTGCCCTGGAAACCGCCAAAAAGGATGCCGGCGTCATCCGCGCCCTCATGTGGATCCTGACGCCGATCATCTTCCTCATCGACAAGATGGCCGATGGGATCCTGAAGCTCCACGGCATCAACAAGAATGAAAAACGGCCGATCACCGAGCGGGAGCTCAAGACCTACGTGGACGTCGGGCACGAGGATGGCGTCATCGAGGGCGGTGAGAAGAAGATCATCTACAACGTCTTTGACTTCGGAGATTCGCTCGCAAAGGACATCATGGTCCCCAGAATCGACATGGTCTGTGTGGCATCCGATGCCACCTGGGACGAGATCATGGCCATCTTCCGCCGGGAGATGTTCACCCGCATTCCGGTCTATACAGCCGACGACCCCGACAACATCATCGGCCACTTGAACATGAAGGACTTCATTTTCATGAAGAAGCCGGACCACTTCCGTGTCACGTCCTTCCTCCACGAGTCCTACTATACCTATGAATATAAAAAGACTGCCGACCTCATGAGGGAGATGCAGCAGTCGGGATATGGCGTTGCCTTCGTCCTCGATGAGTACGGCACGACCGTCGGCATGATCACAAATGAAGACCTTGTCGAGGAAATCGTAGGCGATATCCGTGACGAATATGATCAGGACGAGAAAAAGGTCATCAAGTACGACGATCTGACCTACCTCGTCGACGGCTCCATGAGTCTCGACGATGTGAACGACCAGCTGGGCACCGATTTTACCTCGGAGGACTATGACTCCATCGGCGGTCTCATGATCGAACAGCTCGACCGCCTGCCGAGAAACGGCGAGATCGTAACCCTGAAGGATGGCACCACGCTCCAGGCAAAGGGGCTTCGCGGGAACCGGATCATCAAGGTTCTGCTTCGCTTCAGGGAAAAGCCGGAGACCGAGGCAGAGACAAAGCAGGACCCGGACGACTCGGAGAACACGAGAAAGGCGCAGTAATGCTGCAGATCCGGATCCGTACCTGTGACAGCAGGAAAAAAACCGCCATCCGCCTTACCCAAAGGGATATGCTGGAGGAAGCTTATCATGAATTCCGGGACGGGGACCTGCCTGAGATTTTCCTCGGGCCTCACGGGAAGCCGTACTTTGAAGGCACCTCTTCCCTTCACTTTAACTTCTCCGACAGCTATCCCTATATCGTCCTTGCCATCAGCGATGCCCCCGTCGGGATCGACCTGCAGGAAAGGACAAAGAACCAGGACGTGTGCCTTCGCATGGCCAGGCGCTTCTTTCCCGCTAAAGAAGCAGAGCTTGTAGCAGGATCCGATGACCCGGTGCTTCTCTTCCACCGCCTCTGGACCATCCGGGAGGCCTACGTGAAATACACAGGTGACGGACTCTTTGTGTCCCCCATGAACGCCTTTGCCGCTGATCTTGAGAACAGACTCGTTTATTCCGTTTCGGATCACCGGATCCTTGCAGCATTTCAGGAGCTCACACCTCCGGATCCTTCCTTTTGTCTTACTCTGTGCCATCACGCATAAATCCGGACAGCAAAAAAGCTCTGCAGATTCCGTTTCCGGTTTCTGCAGAGCTTTCTCTAACTTGAATTAATCGTTCTCTTCGTCTTCTCTTGCCGTGACTTTGATGTGAAGCTCGTCCAGCTGCTTCTGCGTCACTTCGCTCGGTGCACCCATCATGACATCCTGGGCGTTCTTGTTCATCGGGAACGGAATGACCTCGCGGATCGAGTCCTCACCGGCCAGCAGCATGACCATGCGGTCGATGCCGGGCGCGATGCCTGCGTGCGGCGGTGCGCCGTAGCAGAACGCGTTGTACATGGCGGGGAAGCGCTTCTTCACGTCCTCTTCGCCGAGGCGGACAAGCTCAAAGGCCTTGACCATGATCTCCGGATCATGGTTCCGGACAGCGCCGGAGGAGAGCTCGATGCCGTTGCAGACCAGGTCGTACTGATCGGCCATGATCGTCAGCGGATCAATCTCGCCGCGCTCTGCCTTTTCGAGCACTTCGAGGCCGCCGTTGGGCATCGAGAAGGGGTTGTGGCAGAACTCCAGCTCGCCGGACTCCTCGCCGATCTCGTACATCGGGAAGTCGACGATCCAGCAGAAGGCATACTGCTCCTTGTCCATGTGGCCCGGTACTGCGGCGCCGAGGGTCTTGATCATGACGCCTGCGGTCTTCTGCGCATCGGAGAGCTTTCCTGCGGAAATACCGACAAAATCGCCCTTTTTGAGGCCGAGTGCCTCAACGACCTTCTCCTTGATCGGCGCAACAAACTTGGAGATGCCGCCGACCAGCTCGCCGTTGTCGTCGATGCGGAACCAGTAAGGCTTGAAGCCTGCCTGGACTTCGACGTCGGCCAGGGTCTTGTCAATGAACTTGCGGGTGCCGGTGAAGTTCGAGACCACCACGGCCTTGATGCGGACATCCTTGTTGGTCTCACTGGAGAACGGTCCAAAGCCCGTATCCTTCAGAAGATCCGTCACGTCCTTTGCGACAAGATCGATGCGAAGATCCGGCTTGTCGGAGCCGTAGGTCTCGAGGGCCTCGAGATACGGAATCCGCACGAACGGTGCCTTCGAGGCGCGGTCATAGGTGCCGAACTTTGCAAAGACCGGCGGCAGAACGTCCTCGCAGACCGAGAAGACATCTTCCTGGGTGGCAAAGGCCATCTCCATGTCGAGCTGATAGAACTCTCCCGGGGAGCGGTCTCCTCTTGCATCCTCATCGCGGAAGCAGGGTGCGATCTGGAAGTAGCGGTCAAACCCTGCGGTCATGAGCAGCTGCTTGAACTGCTGCGGTGCCTGCGGCAGCGCATAAAACTTGCCCGGATGCTTTCTTGCGGGAACCAGGTAATCCCGCGCGCCCTCCGGGGAGGAAGCCGTCAGAATCGGGGTCGTGATCTCGAGGAACCCGTGCTCGGTCATCGCCTTACGCAGGGCCGCGACGACATTGCAGCGAAGGATGATGTTCTTCTTGACCTCGGGATTGCGAAGGTCCAGATAGCGGTACTTCAGTCTCACCGCCTCATCGGCCTCCCGGCTGTGGTTGATCTCAAAGGGAAGCGAAGCATACTGGCAGCGGCCGAGTACCTTCACCTCGGAAGGGACCACCTCGATCTCGCCGGTTGCCTGCTTCGGGTTCTTGCTTGAGCGCTCCCGAACCGTGCCGGAGACCTGAATGGTGGACTCCTTGTTGATGTCCCTGAACTTTGCCATCATCTCCTCGTTCTCGACGACAACCTGTGTGGTGCCGTAGAAATCGCGAAGAACAACGAAGGCAAGGTTTGCAGAGACGATGCGCATGTTTTCAAGCCAGCCCGCAAGGGTGACCTGCTTCCCTGCATCAGAGAGCCTCAGCTCCCCGCAGGTGTGCGTTCGTGATTGCATCATGGTTCCTTCTCTCCTTTTCTACTGATCCAGGGATCTTGCGTAGAATTCCTCAAAGGAGGTGTATCCCTCCTGTTCAAGCTGCTGTTTCTGGAACTTCTTGTTCTTGTTCATGCGGACAACAAGGACTGCCTTGCCATCCTGCCGCTCCTTTTGTGCCTTGTCGATGGCCTCCTTGAGGCGCTCGGTCGGCAGGTTCTTCTCCAGAAGAAAGGCCACCTTCTCGCGCTTTCCGGGCACCTGGAATCCCTGCTCCATGAGGATCAGGATGATGCGCTCAAAGCCGATGGAGAAGCCGCAGGCCGGGACGTCCTTTCCGGTGAACTTTCCGACCATGCCGTCGTACCGTCCGCCGCCTCCGCAGGAAATACCAAGCTCCGGCATCGCGATCTCGAAGATCGTCCCCGTGTAGTAGCTCATGCCGCGAACGATCGTAGGATCGAACACCATCTGGAAATCTGCCTTTTTGGTCGCCTCAACGGTCTCGATGGTCTCCCGAAGATTCGGGATGACGTCGGACTCGATGACACCGGAGAGCTTCTCCTCGAGGAAGGAGAGCTTGTCCTCTGCTTCTTCCATGCCGTGGAAGAGATCCACGTACTTCTTTGCCGCCTCTTCGTCAAAGCCGGACTCGAGAAGCTCCTTTTCCACTCCGTCGATGCCGATCTTGTCCATCTTGTCGAGGATGATGCAGACCTCGTCGAAGCGCTCCATCGGAAAGCCAGAGTAGGCGGCCATGGCCTTCAGGATCCGTCTCTCATTGATCCGGATCTGGAACCCGTGGAAGGACAGACGGCCGAGCGTAGTCGTCGTCGCGAGGATCAGCTCGATCTCCGCAAGATTCGTCGGCTCGCCGATGATATCAATGTCGCACTGCATGAACTGGCGGTATCTGCCCTTCTGCGGGCGGTCGGCGCGCCAGACATTGCCCATCTGCAGGGCTTTGAACGGCATCGGAAGTTCGTTCTCATGGCAGGAGAAATATCTTACCAGCGGAACCGTCAGGTCGTAGCGAAGCCCCGTGTCCACCAGATCGTCCTGGGTCTTTGCCTCGTCGAGGCGAAGCTTTTCTCCGCGCTTCAAAATGCGGAAGATCAGCTTCTCATTGTCTCCGCCGCTCTTGCTCGTCAGGTTCTGAATGCTCTCGACACAGGGCGTCTCGATCGACTGGAACCCGAACTCCGCATAGGTCTGCCGGATGATGCGCTGGCAGTAGTCGCGGATTTCCATCTCCGCCGGCATGATGTCCTTCATCCCGGTGACTGGCTTCTTGTTCAATGCCATGTCTTACTCCTTACACTCCGTTTCCATCAAAAGTCAACCCTGTGATCATACAATGAAATCAGCCTCTTTTCAACAGCTGCGCACGTAGATGCCCTCCCGAAGCTCCCCCGCATAGCCTGCAATCGCCAGGTAGGTCAGTGCCCGGTTCAGGTCCTTTAAGGACACGGGATTTCGTTCCTCCCTGTTGATCCTTTGAAGGAGCTGTTCCGCCCCCTGTCCCTCCACAGGGTCGAGCCGGGACAGGGCAAGGCTCATGAGCGGTGAAAAATCTGCAGGGTCGAGGTCCGGAGCTTCTCCCTGCAAAGGCATTGCCGCCCGCCGCATCGTCTCGGTCCGGACACTCTGTCTTGTCCCCGGCAGGTCCTCGATGTCGACGCAGCCAAGAAGATCCGCGAAGTCCATCTGGTGATCCCGAAGCCCGAAGAAGTACTCGAGCACGTCCTCCAGGCACGTCGCCGGCACCGCTCCCTGCCGGATCAGATGATTGCACGCATAGCTGTTCCGGTCGCAGATTCTCCCCGGAACGGAAAAGATCTCCTTTCCCTGCTCGAGCGCCGCATCCACGGTGATGAGCGTTCCGGACTTTTCCTGCGCCTCGACGACCAGCACAATGTCGGAGAGTCCCGCGATGATCCGGTTGCGGGCCGGAAAATGGCCCCGGTCCGGCATGGATCCCGGCGGATACTCCGAGAGAACTCCTCCTTTACTGCAAAGCTCCCGGTAGAGATCCTCATGTTCTCTCGGATAGCAGACATCCACGCCGCTTCCAAGGACTGCGAAGGATCCTCCTCTTTCCCGCAGCGCTTCACGCCCCGCAATGCCGTCGATTCCCCGCGCCATGCCGCTCACCACCTGCACGCCGTTTTCCGAAAGTCCTTTTGCAAACATCCTTGCCATCTCGATCCCGTAGGGCGATGCTGCCCTCGTTCCGATGATGGCGCAGGACGGAGCGTCTTTGGGAAGACTTCCCCGGCAGAAGATTCCATAGGGCGGATTCGGAATATCCTTAAGCCTTGCCGGGAAGTTCCCGTCTGCAAAGGACGTAAAGGAGATTCCCTCCTCTCGAATTTTCTCATCGATCTGCTCCGGTTCCTGATTTCTGGCCTTTCTGAGCACCTCGAGTGTTCTATCCCGCGCAATTCTCTGAAGATCCCGCTCCGGCATCTCATAGAGATTTCGTGCTCCCTCTTCGCCTCCTCCCGCCTCCCGCGTCATCCGGTAGCAGGTTCTTGCAGAAAGCCCGGTATGCTGCAGCCAGCATGTGTAAAGTCCCATACGCACCTCCTTGTGGCGTGCCGGAAAAAGAACATCAGCTCCTGATGTTCCGTTTCCGGATCCTTCTGTTGTGCGCTGGTATTCCCGGGTGCCGGGGGACGCCGGAAGAATTGCTCCGGCAAAATCATTTTATAAGTTCTGCATATATGCGTCAAGTTCTACATGAAGTCGCACAGACAATAGTCCGCAACATCGAGACCATAGCCGGTGAGGCGGATTCGCCCGTCCGTACGGACAAGAAGTCCGTCAAGGACGTGCTTTTGGATCACGTCCCCGAATACGGAATCAATCGGTGTCTTGAACCGCTCTTCAAAGTCGTTCTCCAAAACGCCCTCCGTCATCCGAAGCCCCAGGATCATGAATTCCGACTCCTCGTCCTTCCGTGACAGATGCTCCGTCTCCCGCCGGATTTCCGGAAGATCCTTCAGGACAAGGTATTCGTCCATCTTCCTCGTGTTGGAAAACCTCGTGTGAGAAACAAGGGACGCCGCCCCGAGGCCAAGGCCAAGGTACTCGTCCCCTGTCCAGTAGCCGATGTTGTGGCGGCATTCAAAGCCGGGCCTTGCGTAGTTGGAGATCTCATAGCGGGGATACCCGTGTTCTTGGAGGAACCGTCCCGTCTCGTGGTACATGGCGCGGTCGAGATCCTCGCCGGGAAACGGGGGAAGCTTTCCCTCTTCCGCCATGGCCTTGAGGGCAGTGCCATCCTCGAGAATCAGGCTGTAGCACGAGATGTGATCCGGAGACAGGGATACGGCCGTCTCGAGATTTTCCATGAGATCTTTCATCGTCTGTCCGGGAAGGGCGCTCATAAGATCGAGGCTCACACTGTCGAACCCCGCCTCTTTTGCCGCCATGACGCAGGAGATCGCGTCCTCCCCCGTGTGGATCCGTCCAAGAAGGGAGAGCTCGCTGTCCTTGAACGACTGCACGCCGATGGAGATCCTGTTGATGCCCATGTCCCGGAAGGCGGTAAGCTTCTCTTTTGTCACCGTCCCCGGATTGCACTCCGTCGTGATCTCCGCGTCGGGAAGGAGAAGGAAGTTCAGGGACAGGGTAAAGAGGAGATGTTCCATCTCCTTTTCTGTCATAAGCGAGGGCGTTCCGCCGCCAAAATAGACGCTCTGCACCCTGCAGAGCGTCCCGTCTTCGTTTCGATATTTTCTTCCTGCCAGGGTGATCTCCCGGCACAGGGCCTCAAGGTAGGCAGACCGTCTCTCTTCGTTTGAGGGGCCCGAGAGGAAGTCGCAGTAGCGGCATTTCCTCACGCAGAAGGGGTAGTGCACGTACAGGCGCATGGCATCACCTGTCATCGCCGAGCTTTAACACGTTGATGAAGGCCTCCTTGGGCACCTCGACGTTGCCGACCATCTGCATGCGCTTCTTGCCTTCCTTCTGCTTTTCGAGAAGCTTCTTCTTTCTCGAGACATCGCCGCCGTAGCACTTTGCAAGGACGTCCTTTCGAAGGGGCTTGATCGTCTCCCGCGCGATGATTCTGCCGTTCACCGCCGCCTGGATCGGCACCTCAAAGAGTTGTCTGGGGATCTCGTTCTTCAGGCGCTCGCACATCTGCTTTCCTCTTTCATAGGCAGAGTCCTCGAAGACAATGAACGAGAGCGCATCGACGGTCTCGTGATTGACGAGGATATCGAGCTTTACGAGCTTCGAGGGGACATAGCCCTTCATCTCATAGTCAAAGGAAGCATAGCCCCTCGATCTCGACTTCAGGGCATCGAAGAAGTCATAGATGATCTCGTTCAGCGGCAGGTCATAGTGCAGCACCGCCCGCGTCGCCTCGACATACTCCGTGGAGACATAGACGCCGCGCCGCTCCTGGCACAGCTGCATGATGGGGCCGATGTAGTCGCTCGTCACCATGATCTCGGCCGAGACGATCGGCTCTTCCATGTGCTCGATGGCAGAAGGGTCCGGAAGGTTGCTGGGATTCGTGATCTCCATCATCGTGTGATCGGTCTTGTACACCCGATAGACAACACCGGGGGCCGTCGCGATGATGTCAAGGTCGTAGTCCCGCTCGAGCCGCTCGAGCACGACTTCCATGTGCAAAAGTCCGAGGAATCCGCAGCGGAACCCGAAGCCCAGCGCCTGGCTCGTCTCCGGCTCATAGGTCAGGGATGCGTCGTTGAGCTGGTATTTCTCCAGGGCGTCCTTTAAGTCCGGATACTTTGCCGTATCCTGCGGGTAGAGTCCCGCATAGACCATCGGCTGCACCGGCTTGTAGCCGGGAAGCGCCTTTTCGCAGGGTCTCGTATCCTCGGTCACGGTATCTCCCACCCGGGCATCGCGGATGTTCTTGATGGACGCCGTGAAGTATCCCACCATGCCGGCGGAGAGCTCGTCGCAGGGAATAAACCGCCCCGGTCCGAAGTAGCCGACCTCGACGACATCGAGGGCTGCCCCGGTTGCCATGAAGCGTATCTTCGTTCCCTTTCGGATCTTGCCGTCCATGAGGCGAATGAAGACGATGACGCCGCGATAGGAATCATAGAGCGAGTCAAAGATCAGAGCCCGAAGCGGTGCGTTCTCATCCCCCTTCGGGGCGGGCAGCTTCGTGATGACATCCTCGAGCACCTCATCGATGCCGATGCCCTCCTTTGCCGAGATGAGCGGCGCATCCTCTGCCTCAATTCCGATGATGTCCTCGATCTCCTGCCTGACCTCATCCGGGTGGGCACTTGGCAGGTCAATCTTGTTGATGACCGGGAACACATCCAGGTTGTGCTCCAGGGCAAGGTAGACGTTCGAGAGCGTCTGTGCCTGTACCCCCTGCGTCGCATCGACGACGAGAATCGCGCCGTCACAGGCAGCAAGGGACCTCGAGACCTCATAGTTGAAATCCACGTGCCCGGGCGTATCGATGAGGTTGAACATGTACTCCTCGCCGCTCTTTGCGTGATAGATCAGGCGCACGGCCTGCGACTTGATCGTAATGCCTCTCTCCCTCTCGACGTCCATGTTGTCGAGGACCTGATCCTGCATCTCACGTGCCGTCAGAACGCCTGTCTTCTCGATCATGCGGTCCGCAAGCGTCGACTTTCCGTGGTCCACGTGCGCGATGATGCAGAAATTGCGGATGTGCGACTGATCCTCTGCTGCTGTATTTCTGTTCTCTGCCATATATATCGTTAAACCTTTGCTTTCCGGTGATATTTTCCTTCCGTGTCTGCCCCATTTTAGCAGAGATGTCAGGAAAACACACGAAAAAGCGGCCCGGGACCAGCTGCCTTGCCTTGCTGTCCCGGACCGCAGATCATTCACGGGCTGTCCTTACGAGATGTCTTTTCTTGCAAACTCCGGCAGTTTGTCCGGATCGATGAAGAACGTCACCTCGCCCTCCGTATTGCCGTCGGTCGGATCCTCATAGTAGACCTCGGCCTCACAGTAGCTGTCCTCGTAGCTGCTGTCGCTCCAGGCATTGTTGTAGGAACCGCCAAGGGCTTCTACGATCTCCTGCATCTGGTCCGGATCCGTATATGTCTTCGACGCACCGGTATCTCCCGTATCCCCCTGATAACGTGTCAGGACAACCCTAGTCTTTTTTACATCGGCAAGGCTTACCGAGTACAGGCCATTGTCCTTCAGGAACTGTATCGTATCCGTAAACGTACTGTAAATGATGTAGCTTCCGACGTCCCCGCCGTTTCCGTCATCGATGGTGACCATGCCGATCGCGGCGGTGTTTCTCGCAAAGCTGTAGCAGTACTGCTTTGAGAACTCCTTCGTGTAGACGGAAAGAAAGCCAATGGCAAGGCTGTGATCCGGATCCTTGCTCTCCTTGTAGTACACGTCACCGTTGTAGTTGATGGTGGCGCTCCGGGAAGAAGCCACCTCGCTGTTCTCATACGCCGCAAGGCGCGAGTAGGCATCGGTGATGCCCTCCTTGTAGGCTTCCTGGCCTGTTACCGCATCGAGATCCGAGGCCTTCACCGTGTAGGGAACCGTGATCCTTCGCCGGATCGTTTGTCCGTCTTTCATGTGGTATACCACAACTCCTGCATAGCCCTCGGCGCTTTCTCCCGCGACCCGCTGATTGGCCATGCCGGCAGAGATCAGAGACTGCACCTCGTCCGTGTCGTTAAGTTCCATCCCGCTCATCGCCTCATAGTCGATGTCCGCGTACTCGTCGTTCATGACAAGGGCAATGCTTTCCACCTTTTCCCTCTGCGGCAGATAGGAGTCGTATCCTGTCCAGTCAAAGACAAAGGAGAAGAATATCAGGAGGCTGACTGCCGACGGCAGCAGCATCTGCCAGGAGTGATTAAAGAAGGCATGAACATCATGCCGGTAAACCGCCTCGATGATGCCGCTCGTCACAACACAGCCAAAGAGGATGGCCGCAATCATTGCGATCATGACGCCATACCCCATCTCCTTTCCGGTGATGCCGGGGATGAGATACCCGAAGGCAAGACCGGCAAGGCAGGCGCTCGAGACCTTGACAATTCCCCGCACCGGCGCGTGCAGGACAGACTTCCCGGCGCTCTCCGCAGGGCGCGTCCTGTACAGCCGGAACGCAAGGAGAACGAGCACAAAGCCGCCGGCAAGGCACCGGATCGAGAAGGGCAGAACCGAAAGGCTCCTTCCCCGCTCGGTGTTCAACGTCTCCAGGGACGGAAGAAGCGGCGATATCGTCGGCGGAAGGCCAAGGCCAGCGCTGGTTGAAAAGTAGATACCGGCATAGAACACAGCGATGACCTGCACGCCTGCCTCAATGAGAAGCAGGTAGAGGCTCATGAGGAAGGCGACAAAGATGCGCCCCGTCAGCATGACGGAGAGGATCCCCGTGGCAAGGCTGATAAAGTAACAACAGATCGCAGCAGCCGCACAGGAAATCAGCGTGGAAAGAAGGCTCCCCTGATGAAGTGCTGCAAGCGTGACTGCCTCGACAAGAACCACCGCCGCATAGGGAACGATGACGGCAAGGAAGGCATCTTCGAAAAGCAGACGAAACCGTCTCTTTCTCGAGAGAGGCTGGCTCTCATAGAAATCGATCTTCTCCTCTGAAAAGAGGTAGGAGAAGGCATAGATCCCGAGGATGACGCCAAGAGCAATCATAAAAAGCGGTGCCACCGAGCTTCTCCCGATGATCCTCGTGAGGACGCTTTTCATCTCCTCTGCAAGGTAGGAATCTGAGATGTCTCCCCTTGCATAGGCCTGTTTCACCCACACCACCTTGAGAATGGTCATCAGCGGGTACAGGAAGAGAAACAGCACAAAAACCACGCAGGAAAACGGCAGCAGGCGGCGCAGGGTCTGTCGTTTCTCCCCTGTCTCACCGTAATGCTTCCCTTTATTACTCACCATGTTTATCATCTGAGGTACCGCCTTTCAGCCGGCAATCATCTTCCGGACATCATAGCCCGCACTTTTGGTCTGTGCGATGAAGATCTCCTCGAGGGAGAGCGGCAGAATCTCCGCATAGATCGTGTCGATGCCGCGAAAATAGCTTTCAATCTGCTCTCTTGTCGCCGCAATCACCATGGAGTGAAGCCTTCCGGATACCACGTCCTCGACGATCCTGAAGTGTCCCTTTACCCGGTCCTCGTCCTCCCCGGACGAAAAGACGCACTGCACCCGAAAGGCGTTCTGTTTGAGATCATCGAGATCCTTCGAGAGAAGGACGCCTCCCTCATGAAGAAGCCCGATGTGATCACACAGATCCTCCAGCTCCCTGAGGTTGTGGCTTGTCAGCACCGGGGTAAGTCCCCGATCCTCCATCTCTGTTGCAAACAGGCTCTTTACCGCCTGCCGGTTCACCGGATCGAGTCCGTCGAAGGTCTCATCGAGAAGCAGGTAATCGGTTCCGGCACAGATACCAAGAAGCACCGAGACCAGCCGCCGCATGCCCTTGGAGAATTCCTGAACCGGCGTGTCCGGGTTCAGGGAAAAGTCCCGGAGACTGTTCAGGTATTTCGTCTCATCAAACCGGCGGTAGACACCGGAAAAGTACTTTCCCATTTCCCTTGCACCTGCGCCCGGGAAGAAATAGAAGTCGTTCGGAATGTAGAAAAACCGCTCCTTGACCTTCGGGTTGTTCCAGACCGGGCAGCTGTCGTAGAGAACACAGCCCTCGTCCGGCTTCAGGATTCCGGCCGCAATCCGAAGGAACGTGCTCTTCCCCGCTCCGTTCGTCCCGATGAGCCCGAAGATCTCATGTTCCCTTGCCGTAAGGCTCACATTGGTGAGCGCTCTGACCTTTCCAAAGCTCTTGGAGAGGTTAATTGCTTCCATCATTTCGCTCCCTCCTTCAGGATCCCGTCCACAGACGCAAACAGCTCTTCCCTTGAAATTCCAAGATCGGAAGCCTCCTGCACCTCTTTGGCAATGCGGCCGGCGATCTCGTTCTTTCTGGCTTCCATCAGCTCATTGCCGGCGTGTACGAAGTTTCCCTTCCCCTTGACCGGGGTCAGGAATCCCTCCCGCTCGAGCTGGGCATACGCTTTCTGAACCGTGTTCGGATTTGTCGAGAGCGTGCTTGCGAGGCTCCTCACCGAGGGCATCGGATCCCCGTCCTGAAGGGCGCCCTTCAGGATCATCTTCTTATACCCCTCTGCGATCTGTTCATAGATCGGCCTCGGGTCCTGATAATCGATCAGCTTCATCTTCCGCCTTGCCCCTGCCGTTAGTGTATTATCTTTACTAGTACAGTTGGCATGTTAGCACGCCGCATCCTTCCTGTAAAGAAAAAGAGCATCTGCAGAACTCAAATTCTGCAGATGCTCTGAAAACGCCTATGAAATTCAGCTCTGATCCGCCGTGCGGCTCTTCTTCGTGTGCTTCTCGAGCCACTCGGTGGGAATCCTCTCCTCAAAGCGGTCCTTGCCGCCGGTCGGAATCTCTGTCGGATACTTGCCGTCAAAGCAGGCGGCACAGAAGCCTCCCTGCGTCTCATTTCCTCCGGCAAGCTTTAAGGCATTCTCCACGGAGAGATACCCCAGAGAATCCGCACCGATGATCTGACAGATCTCGTCGACCGAGTGGTGGCAGGCGATGAGGTTTTCTCGGGAATCAATATCCGTGCCATAGTAGCAGGGATTCATGAACGGCGGTGCCGAAACGCGGAAGTGAACTTCCTTTGCCCCTGCATCGCGCACCAGAGAGACGATGCGTTTCGAGGTTGTGCCGCGGACGATCGAATCATCGATGAGCACGACCCTCTTCCCGCGGATGGTCTCGGAGATCGGATTCAGCTTGATCTTCACGAGATCCTCCCGGTTTGCCTGTCCGGGAGAGATGAAGGTTCTGCCAATGTACTTGTTCTTTAAGAGGCCGATCCCGTAGGGGATGCCGGACTGCTGGCTGTATCCCAAGGCCGCATCAAGGCCCGAGTCCGGGACGCCGATGACGACGTCCGCCTGCACCGGGTGCTCGAGGGCAAGGAAGGCGCCCGCGCGCTTTCTCGCCTCATGAACGGAGGCTCCGTTGATCACGGAATCAGGACGGGCGAAATAGATATACTCAAAGACACACAGGGAAGGCTTCACCTTTCCGCAGTGATCGCGGATGGAGCGAACACCGTTCTGGTCGCAGACCATGATCTCGCCGGGACCAAGCTCTCTTACCAGCGTTGCGCCGACAGCGTCGAGGGCACAGGTCTCGGAGGTAAAGACTACGGAGCCGTCCTTCCTCGTGCCGTAGCAGAGAGGGCGGAAGCCATGCTCATCACGGCAGGCGATCAGCTTTGTCGGCGACATGATGACCAGCGAGAACGCGCCGTGCAGCTTGTCCATCGTCTGGTTGACAGCCTCCTCGATCGAACCGGTCTTGAGTCTCGCCCTGGTGATCAGATACGAGATGACCTCGGTGTCGGTCGTCGAGTGGAAGATGCAGCCATCGTTCTCGAGCTGCGTGCGCAGCTCATAGGAATTGACGAGGTTTCCGTTGTGGGCAAGCGCCATGCTGCCCTTGATGTGCTTGACCACGATGGGCTGAGCATTCGCGCGGTTTGAATTGCCGCTTGTCGAATAGCGCACATGTCCGACGGCGATCCGGCCCTCTCCGAGGGCATCGAGTTTCTCCTTGTCGAACACTTCGTGCACCAGGCCGAGGTCGCGATAATAATGGAAGACACCGTCATCGTTGATGGCAATGCCCGCGCTCTCCTGCCCCCTGTGCTGCAGGGCAAACAACGCATAATAGGCTTCGTAGGCAAGCTTTGCGCGGACCGGGGACCAGATCCCGAAGACACCGCATTCCTCTCCGATTTTCTGCATGCAGAACCCTTTCTCACCGGGACGTACCGGTGGTTCAATAAAATACGTCGGTCATTTTAACACAAGATCGGATCATTGACTATGCGCCGTTTTGTGCTACAGTGAAACTGCGCTGCAGGAAAACCGTGCAAATTGACGGGCCCTGCGGCTTTTTTCTAACGAGGAGATGATACCAATGATGCACTTTCTGGTTCGCCGGTTCATACCGGGATATGAGGATACCGAGGATCCTTCCGTCCGCTTTGCCTACGGAAGGCTTTCCGGGATCGTCGGCATTGTGCTGAACCTTTGCCTGTTTGCCGGCAAGTTCATCTGCGGGCTCCTTTCCGGCGCCATCTCCATCATCGCCGATGCCTTCAATAACCTCTCGGATGCGGGCTCCAGCATCATCACGCTTGTCGGCTTCCGCATGGCAGGGCAGAAGGCGGACAAGAATCACCCCTACGGTCACGGACGGATTGAATACATCACGGGGCTTATCGTATCCATTGTGATCATCGTCGTCGGCATCGAGCTTGCGCGGGATTCCATCTCCAAGATCCTCCATCCGGAGGAGACGTTCTTTACGCCGCTCATTGCCCTGATCCTTCTTGCCTCGATCGGGGTGAAGCTCTACATGTACCTGTACAATCATTCCTTTGCAGGGTCCATCCACTCGGTGGCCCTGTCGTCCACCGCAACGGACTCCCGGAATGATGCCATTACCACTGCGATCGTCCTGCTGTCCCAGATCTTCACGGCAGTAACCGGAATCCTCATCGACGGCTGGACCGGTCTTGCGGTGGCCATCTTCATCATCTGGTCCGGCATCGGATCCTGCAAAGACACCATTTCCCCGCTCATCGGTCAGGAGCCGGATCCGGAACTGGTCCGCACACTGGAACAGGTGGTCGAAAACACGCCGGACGTCCTTGGCGTCCATGACCTTCTGATCCATGACTACGGCCCGGGCAACCGGATGATGAGTCTGCACATCGAGGTCAGAAGCGACATGTCTCTTCTGAAGGCTCACGAAATTGCCGACGCCATCGAGACCCGCATGTGGCGGGAGTACAGCATCCACACGGTGATCCATGTGGATCCGAGGGCTGTCAACGACCCGGAAACCGACGCAGTAAGTATTGAACTGAACCGGATCCTGAAGGATCTCGGTTCCGACTGCTCCTTCCACGACCTTCGCATTGTCGGTGGCGGCGGGAAGCGCAAGATCCTCTTCGATGTCAGCCTTCCCTATGATGACAGGCACACGGACGACGAGATCCGGGAGTACATCAGGAGACGCTTTGCAGAGTATAATCCTTCCTATCGTCTGATCCTGACCGTCGATCATCACGCCGGAAAGCCGGCAGAAAAGGGTATTTCATGAAAGGCTGGAAAGAGTTTTGGAAAAGATGGAACGGTGAAGGCGGTGATGCGGGCCACCCCGTTTTCGAGTCCACCGATCCCTCGGACTTTGTGACCGGGGACGGCGGGGAGGATTCCTTCCCCGAGGTTTCCGATGAGAACTTCTGCCGTCTCGACATCATCTTTTACGGCCGCGTTCAGGGAGTGGGCTTCCGCTTCCGCGCCTGTCAGATCGCAGACGAACTGGGCCTCACCGGCATTGTCGAAAACAGAGATGACGGGACGGTACATATGGAAGTCCAGGGAAATCTTTCTGTCATAAAGGAACTGGTCAAAAGCCTGAAGGAAAGCTCCTGGATCGAGATAACGGATACGGAGATCCGGGAGCTTCCCGTGGACCCGAAAGAGAGGCGCTTTCGCGAGAGCGGCGTATACTACTGATCAGATATCAAGGGTTGTACCCTTGTCCCGAAGCCACTGCCGTGAGGCTTTGTAGTCCGGCAGGATTGATTCCACAAGAGCCCAGAACGCCGGGGAATGGTTCATCTCGCACAGATGGCAGAGCTCATGGACGACAACGTAGTCGACCACTTCCGGCGGTGCAAGGCAGAGCCGCCAGTTGAAATTAAGGCCACCTTTGGAGGAGCAGGATCCCCAGCGGGTCTTCTGGGAGCGGATGGTGATGCTTCTGATCTTTCGGTGGTCTTCTGGCAGCATCGGCTCATAGTAAAGGATCCGCTGGACCAGTACCGGCCGGAACTTCATGGCAAGAAAACGGATTTTCTTCTGTCTCTCTTCCGGGGACAGGCTGGAGACGGGTTTTTCCTGTGCTTTTTCCTGCTGCTTTTGAATGTGCGTCAGGACCCAGTCTGCGTGCGCTTCCAGGAAGTGCACTGCTTCCTCTTCCCTTGCAGAAAGCGGCATGTGAAGCGTCACCTGTGCATTTTCATCGATCGTAATCGAAAAGGTTGAGCGCCGGTTCGACCGTGCGAGCATATAGTCCAGGGGCTTCGAATCCCCGTTCTGTGTCTTCAGCTGTATGGTTCTGGTTTCTTTCAGAATCTGATTCATGAATCTACTACTCAAGAGGTGTAATATGGCAACCTGTTTGATCATGTGTGCCGGCACGTTTCGGGAAATGCCGGTTACGAAAAAGACGGACGATCTTGTCATCGCCGCGGACAACGGACTCACTTATCTTGCAAGAGAAGGCATCGTGCCGGACCTTGTAATCGGTGATTACGACTCGCTCGGGGAAGAAGGCAGGAGTGCCTTTCAGACATTCCGGGAAAAGAACCCGGACGGGATCATCACTCTCCCTGTCGAAAAGGACGATACTGACTCCATGGCCTGCTGCCGGGTCGGGCTTTCCAGGGGGTACCGGGATTTCGTCCTTCTTTCTGCCCTCGGCGGACGGCTTGATCACACGATTGCCAACATCCAGACGCTTGTCTTTCTGAAGGATCACGGGGCAGACGGAAAAATCCTGGACCCGGATCTTTCCATCCGCGTACTGCGTCAGGAGACTTTCTCCTTCACCGCTCCCTGCGATGCCACGTTCTCCCTCTTCTCTCTGGACGAGAAGATTGAAGGGGTCACGATCGAGGGCATGCAGTACGGGGTGAGAGACGCCACCATCACCAACGGCTTCCCGATCGGGGTGAGCAATCACCTGAAGGCAGGGGACAGAGCAAGCGTCACGGTGGGCAGGGGCACGGCCCTTGCCATGCTGACCCTGGCAAAACTTTAAGTCACAAAGAGGAGGAGCACAGACACTTCTGTGCAGCCTCCTCTTTTTTCGTTTTATGATTTTTCCGGAGCACCGGTCCGGCGCTCCTTTTTTGTCTGAAACCCGTCGTCCGCATCGAGATACTGCTCGATGATGTAACGGGGTCTGGACTTTGTCTCGAGATAGATCTTGCCGATGTACTCCCCGAGGACACCGATCGCCAGAAGGATCATCCCCCCGATGAGCCAGATCGACACGGACAGAAAGGTCCAGCCGGCAACGGTCTTTCCCATGAAGTAGCGCACGATCGAGTAGATCAGCATGACGATCGAGAACAGGAAGATCACAATCCCGCAGTCCGTGATGATGGAGAGCGGCGCCGTCGAGAGCGAGGTGATGCCCTCGATGGCAAAGCTGATCATCTTTTTGAGGGGATACTTGCTCTCCCCCGCAAATCGCTCTGCACGCTCATAATAGACAACATCGGACGGGTATCCGATCATCGGCACGATGCCGCGAAGGAACAGGTTCACCTCTCCGAACTCTGAAAGTCCCTGAAGGGCACGCCTGCTCATCAGGCGATAGTCCGCGTGGTTGTAGACCATGTTGGCACCGAGGCGGTTCATCAGTTTGTAATAGCCCTGCGCGGTATTTCGCTTGAAGGCCGTGTCGGTCTTTCTTGCCGAGCGCACGCCGTACACGATGTCGCACCCGTCATAGTACTTCTCGAGCATCTCATCGCAGGCATTGATGTCGTCCTGCAGGTCTGCGTCCATGGAGATTGCCATGTCGCAGTGATCTTTCACGGTCATGAGTCCCGCAAGGAGCGCATTCTGATGTCCCCGGTTTCTTGAGAGATTGACTCCGGAAAAGAGCGGATCCTTTTGGTGGAGCTCCTCAATGATCTCCCAGGTCCGGTCCTTTGAGCCGTCGTTTACAAAAACAACGCGGCTGTTCTCCTTTATGGTCCCTGCCTTCATCAGCGCATGCATCTTTTCCTGCAGCCGCCGGCTCGTCTCCGGCAGGACCTCTTCCTCGTTGTAGCAGGGTATGACGAAATACAGCCTGTCAGCCATGAAACTGTTTTACTCCCGATCGTTCAGTCAATGTCCTTCAGGACATCCTTGTTCTGATAGAAATAGGTGATAAGAGAAATCACGGTCAGTGCAAGTGCAATCCACTTCACGATCTGGGTCAGCACCTGGATGGCGGCAATCTGGATATCGGCCACCATGAGGATGACCATGATCATCTGAAACGTCGTCTTGAACTTTCCCCAGTAGTTCGCCGCAATGACCTTTCCTCTCTCGGCCGCGATGAGGCGGAAGCCCGAGATCGTGAACTCTCTCGCGACGATGATGCAGACAATCCAGGACTCCAGACGTCCCAGTCCCACGAGGCAGATCATCGCGCAGCAGGTGAGCAGCTTGTCCGCCAGAGGATCCATGAACTTTCCGAAGTTCGTGATGTAGTTGTACTTCCGCGCAATCTTGCCGTCTGCCATGTCCGTCAGGGACGCGGCAACAAAGATCACCAGAGCGACCCAGTTGCTGACGGTCTCTCCGAACGGCTGTGCCAGAAGGAAGAAGACGAAAAAGGGGATCATGATGACCCTCAGAATCGTCAGCCTATTGGGCAGGTCTTTGCTCGGTACGTGGTTACTCATAATGAATCAGGTCTCCTTTCCCTCATCGTATACAATCTCCCCCACAAGATCATATCCGTCGGCTGCGCTCACCCGTGCCTTCAGGTAGCAGCCGGTCTCAAGATCCCGGAAACTCTCGATATAGATATTGGAATCCAGCCCCGGGATATCCTGATAGGTTCTGCCGACATAGATGTATTTCCCGTCATCTGTCTCCTCATCGGCAAGGCGCCCGTCAATGGTCACCTCAAGGAGCTTTCCCGTCAGTTCCTTCGCCTTTTCAAAGGCGATTTCCTGCTGCGCAAGCATCAGTTCTTTCCGGCGCCGCTTCTTCGTGGACGGGTGAACCTGCGGCTTCATCCTGGCTGCAGGCGTTATGTCCTCCCTCGAATAGGAGAAGACGCCGAGGCGGTCAAAGCGCATGTCTCTTACAAAGGACAGGAGCTCCTGATGCTCCTCTTCCGTCTCGGTCGGAAACCCCGTGATCAGAGTCGTCCGAAGGCAGATACCCGGCACCTCTTCCCGGAGCATGGCGATCGTGTCCACGAGTTCCTGCCGGGACGTGCGCCGTCCCATGAGCTTCAGAATCCGGTCGCTTGCGTGCTGAATCGGCATGTCGAGGTAAGGAAGAACCTTTTCCTCGTTCTTTATCACCTCGACGAGATCCTTTGTGATCTCCTCCGGATAGCAGTAGAGAATCCGGATCCAGTGGATGCCGGAGATCAGACAGAGCCTCCGAAGCAGCTCCGAAAGCATCTTCCTGCCATACAGATCAATGCCATAGAGCGTTGTCTCCTCGGCAACAAGGATCAGCTCCGTGACGCCCTGCTGTGTGAGATCCTGTGCCTGCCGCACAAGATCCTCCATCGGGACGGAGCGGTAATGCCCTCTCACCCTGGGGATCACGCAGTAGGTGCAGTTCTTGTCACAGCCCTCGGCGATCTTCAGATACCCGTAGGCTGTTCCGAGCGTAATGAGCTGTTTCCCGGTGGGAACGGCAAGGCTTGCGTCCTCGATGAGTGCCCCCTTCGGCTTTTTTCCGGCAAGGACCGCGTCCAGAACCTGTGTCAGCTTCTCTTCCGCCGTGGTTCCGAGAACTGCGTCCACCTCCGGGATGTCCTTCAGGATCTCGTCCTGATAGCGCTGTGCAAGACAGCCCGTGACAACAAGAGCCCTCAGCTTCCCGGTCTTCTTCAGCTCTGCCAGGGAGAGAATCTGTCCGATGCTCTCCTCCTTTGCCGATTCGATGAAGCAGCAGGTGTTGACCACAGCGGCTTCTGCCGCGTTTTCATCATCCGTGAAGACGTACTGCTCCTTTGCTCCGGCAAGCCCCTGCATCATCTGCTGGGAGTCCACAAGGTTCTTGTCACAGCCAAGGGAGACAAAGAGTGTAGGAATCACTGCTCGTCCTCATCATCGTCGATGACTTCCGGTGTGGGGTCCATGATGGAGGAAGCCTTCTCATAATCGACATCCTCGCCCTCTCCGGACTCTGCAGCCTCTTCCGGCGTCTCATCGCTCTCATCGTCCGCATCGGAATCCGGCTCTCCCTCGGTCTCAAGCTCGTTTTCAAGAGCCATGGCCTTGTCGAGATCTGCTTCCTCGGACTTCTCAATCTCCTGCTCATCGCGGGGCAGAATCTTGATCTTCTCATGCTCGAGCTCCTCGACGGCGATCGAGAGCGGCTTCTTTCCGTCTGCATCGTCGATGAGCGGATCATCGCCGTCGATCAGCTGACGGGCGCGCTTTGCGGTTGCCATGACGATGGAATAACGGCTGTTGATGACGGGCGCTTCGCCCTCCTCAACGTCCTTGTTGACAATGTTCATCAGATCAACATATGAAGGATGGATCATCTCTTAAAACCTCTCCATGAAAAAAGCGATACTGGTTGAATTTTACGTAACTTATAAATCATACAGAACAAGCCTCCGATTTTCAAGTCGGGAAACCGTCCCGCCATGGACATTCTCAGAGCTTTTCCCGCTCCCCAATCAGATCCTTCCTGAAATCCGAGAGAAAATCCGCCTGCCGGATCGGGGAATACTTCAGGGTCTGAATGGCGTTGTGGACGCGCTCCACCGCCGCATCGAGGTCATCATTTACGATCAGCATGTCGTAGGAGGAAATCCGGTCGATCTCACGGGTTGCCTGCTCGAGGCGCTCTGCGATGACCTCCTTCGTCTCCGTTCCTCTGCCGGTAAGACGCTGCACCAGCGTTTTTGCATCCGGCGTGACGACAAAGAGCATGATCGTATCCGGGCGCTTCTTCTTTACGATCGCGGCCCCCTGTGCCTCGATCTCGAGCAGGACATCTCTTCCCTCCTTTACCTTCTCCTCCACCCAGGGCAGAGGCGTGCCGTAGGAGTGATCGACATACCTTGCATACTCGAGGAATTCTCCTCTCTCGATCCTCGCGTCAAACTCGTCCTGTGAGATGAAGAAATAATCCTTTCCGTCCACCTCGTGGGGGCGCGGCTTTCTCGTCGTGCACGACACCGACAGGCAGTAGCTGTCATATTTTTTCAGAAGTGCCTTCATGATGGTGCCCTTGCCCGCACCGGAAAATCCGGATACGACCGTCAGGCTTCCTTTTGTCTGTTCCATGCCTTTATTCGTCCTCTCCTCCAACTCTTCCCCGGATCGTCTCAGGAAGCAGGGCGGAGAGCACGACGGCGCCGTCCTCCATGAACAGCACGGCCTTGGTCTTTCTCCCCTGGGTCGCGTCGATGCAGCGTCCCTCTTCCTTTGCCTTCGCCGACAGGCGCTTGATCGGTGCCGCATCCGGGCGCACGATGGCGACGATCCTGTCCGCATTGACGATGTTTCCAAATCCGATATGTATCAGCTCCATGACTTACTCCAGGTTCTGGATCTGCTCGCGGATCTTCTCGATTTCGGTCTTCAGGTTGATCGCGATATTGCTCGACTCCACATCCACCGTCTTCGAGAGGATCGTGTTGGCCTCCCGGTTCAGCTCCTGTGCGAGGAAGTCAAGCTTTCTGCCGATGCTGCCGCTCTTGTTCAGCTCGAGCTGTACCGCCTGGATGTGGCTCTCGAGCCGGACCATCTCCTCGTCGATGCACACGTGATCGGAGTAGACCGCGACTTCCTGAAGAATGCGGTTCTCATCGATCGAGGCATCGCCGAGCATCTCCTTTACCTTTGCGGTCAGGCTCTCCTGGTACTGCGCGACAATCTCCGGAGCCCTCTTCTTCAGTGTCTCGACCTCCAGGGACATGTTGAAGAGCTTTGCGAGAAGATCATTTTTCAGGAACTCGCCCTCGCGGCTTCTTGCCGCTGCAAACTGCTCTGCCGCCTCATCGATTGCCTCTTTGAGGGGCGTCCAGAGATCACAGTCCTCCTCGACGTCCTGCATGGTCAGAACATCCGGATAGTTTGCAAGCTGTGCCGCACTGATCGAAAGCGGAAGATTGAACTCTTCGGAGATCTGCTTTAAGGCTTCCATGTATTCCCCTGCAAGCGCCCTGTTGTAGACGACCTTCTCGTCGCTCCTGTCGCTCTCCTCAAGGCCGATGAAGACATCAACCTTGCCGCGCTCCATGTAGTTCTTCAGCTCCTGCCGGATTTTCGCCTCAAGAGGGTTGAAGGCCTTCGGCATCCGGAGCGCAATCTCCAGGTACCGGTTGTTGACCGATTTCATTTCCACTGTGAACTTTCTGCCGTCAGCCATCACTTCCGCACGGCCAAAGCCCGTCATGCTCTTTGCCATAGTATTTCGCTCCATCTGCGCATCGGTTACTCAAATCTGTCCCAATTCTAACACTTTGCCCTGCACTGGTCGAGGGCGGCGGGAAGACTTATAATACGAGGCAACGGCCGAAAGAGGCCGGATTTGAAAGGATTTTTTCTTATGGCATTCGATGGATTTACCACAGCGGCACTGACGAAGGAATTCCGGGATCTCCTTGTCGGAGCCCGCATCTACCGCATCATACAGCCCGAGCAGGACGAGCTTCTCATCACCTTCAAGCCGATGATGGAAAAAGGGGGCGGCACCGTGCGCCTGTGCCTTTGCGCAGACCCGACGCTTCCCCTTGCCTATCTCACCGATGAGAACCGCACCGCGCCCGCCAGTGCGCCGACCTTCTGCATGCTGCTCCGCAAATATCTCCAGAATGGAAAGGTGACCGCCGTGGAGCAGCCCGGGCTCGAGCGCATCATAAGGTTTCAGATCGAGCACCTGAACGAGATGGGAGATCTGTGTCATCATACCCTCGTGCTGGAGCTTATGGGGAAGCACTCAAATCTCATTCTCCTCGATGAGAACGAGGTGATCACCGACTCCATAAGGCGCATTTCATCCCTGGTCTCCTCCGTGCGGGAGGTTCTTCCCGGCCGCCCCTATTTCGTTCCGGAAACGCAGAACAAGAGAAATCCCTTTGAGGAAACCAAAGAGGCCTTTGACAGCGCACTGAAAGGCTGTGGCACCACACCGGCAAAGTTTCTGGTCTCCACCTACACCGGCTTCTCGAATGTCATCTCCCAGGAGTGCGTCCACAGGACGCACCTCGGGCAGGACCGCTCCTGCGCAGAGCTTGATGAAAAGGAGCGCTCTGCCTTTTTTGAAGTCTTCTCCTCGATGCTCTCTGACGTAAAGAACGGAGCCTTCTCCCCTGCGATCTACTATCACCTCGGCAGTGCCGATGTCATTGCGCAGGGAGAACCCGTGGAGTTCTCCGCCCTTCCGATGACGATGTACCGCGACCTTCCCAAAAAGGACTACGACTCCATGAGCCGTCTCGTTCGCGATTTCTATGCGCAGAAGAACATCGTGACAAGAATCCGGCAGAAATCCCAGGACCTTCGCCATATCGTGAGCACGATCCTGGAGCGTGACATTCACAAGTATGACCTGCAGCAAAAGCAGCTGAAGGATACGAAAAAACGCGAACAGTACCGGATCTACGGGGAGCTGTTAAACGCCTACGGATACGGCATTCCCTCCGGCGCAAAGAGCGCCGTGCTCGACAACTACTACACCGGTGAGAAACTGACCGTTCCCCTGGATCCGACAAAAACGGCGCAGCAGAACGCAAAGCACTACTTCGACCGCTACACGAAGATGAAGCGCACCGAGGAGGAGCTCTCGAAAATCACGGCCGATGTAAAGGCAGAAATCGATGAGCTCGAGGGCATCCGCCACGCACTGGATCTGGCAACGACGGAAGGGGACCTGAAGCAGATCCGCTCTGAGATGCAGGATGTGGGGTTCGTGCACAAAAAGCAGGATAAGAATGACCGGCGTACCTCCGGAAAGACGGCACCTTCAAAACCCCTGCACTTTGTCTCGACAAACGGTTTTGATCTCTTCGTCGGAAAGAACAACACGCAGAACGACGACCTGACCTTCCACTTCTCCTCTCCCTCCGACATCTGGTTTCACGCAAACGACATGCCTGGATCCCATGTAATCCTCAGGACTGCCGGAAAGGCGTTTGAGGACATCCCGGATGCGGACTTTGAGGATGCGGCGCGGCTTGCCGCCTATTATTCGAGCGGGGCCAGGAATAACCCGGGAGGCCGGATTGAAGTGGACTACCTCGAGCGGCGCGGCGTAAAGAAGCCCTCCGGCGCACGTCCGGGGTTCGTGATCTACCACAGCAACTTCTCCATCAACGTGCCGGCCAGCATCACGGGGATCCGTGAGGTAAAGGACTGAATCAGACAGCAAAACGAGACCGCCGGGAAAACCACTCCTTTCCCTGACGGTCTCGTTTTCCATTCATGTTTACGATTTACGCAGCCTTCCTGGCCGGAAACCAGTGGAAGCGCTCCATGAGACGGCAGATTTTTTCTCCCTTCGGGACGCTCCTCACATCATTCCTTGTCATCGTCCCGCTCTTTGCAAGCAGGAAGAAGTACAGGACAACGCAGACAAGAAGAGCAAGAAGGCCTGCGATGAGATTTACAAAGTAGGCTCTTCCGATCACAAGACCAAGGAGATGGAACAGAAGCTCATAGACGATCACGCCGGCAGCTCCCATCACCAGGGCGCACAGGAAGGGCCTGCCGTAGGTTCTTGCCGCGTCCCGCCTGATCTTCAGGTAGCGGGAAAGGAAGATCTCATTGCAGGCAAAGATCATCACGGAGTAGATCACCGAGACAATGGCGAGCGCATAGACGCCCAGGTTTGTTGTGACAAGAAGGATGCACAGCACCACGGTCTGCACGATAAGCGCAATGCCCGCGGAGACGAGGGGCATGTTGATCTTTCCGATCGACTGCAGCACGGCATTCGTGATCGTCGCCACCGAGTAGAACAGCACGGTGATGGCAACCACCGAGAGAAGGCCGGACGCCTCATCAAGAGATTCCATCTGCGGATAGAGCATCCAGGTGATCGGGCGGGATAACAGGCACAGTCCCACGGTCGCCGGGATGGCAATCATTGCGGTGATGCGGACCGCGTTGTAGGCGCGGTGGCGCGTCTCCTCAAGGCTGCCTCTCGCGTAGGCCGCAGAGATCGAGGGAATGATCGCGGAGGCCATGGCAGTTGCGATCGAGATCGGGATGTTGGAGATGACAACGGCCTTGTTCGAAAAGATGCCGTAATCTGTCGTCGCTGCCGTCTCTCCGACACCGCGAAGGTAGATCATGATGCGGTAGTAGATCGTCTGGTTCAGGGATGTCGTGAGGTTCAGGATGACCCCGGAGAGCATGAAGGGCGTGATGACAAGGACCGTTTCCCTAAAGACCGCGCCAAAGCGCTCTTTCTGACTGACGGTGTCAGCCTCGCACCGCTCTTTGATCGCCTGATGATGGCGATAATAGCAGAAACACATGAATAACAGCGCGATCAGGACGCCGGATCCGGTGCCGAGAGCGGATCCCATGGCGCCGTACTGGGCGCGGGTCGTGGTATCCTTGTCTGCCACAAGGTGCATGAGGAAGGCCGCCGCGCCGATACTGACCGCGGCATTGGCCAGCTGCTCAAGGATCTGGGAAACGGATGTCTGCACCATGGAACCGTGCGCCTGGAAGTATCCTCGCAGGGCACCGAGAAGTCCGAACAGGAACACGGTCGGCGCAAAGACCTGCAGTACCGGGACCGCCACGGTGGGAACCAGAATCGAGGCTCCGAAAAAGAGCAGGGCACTTGCCGCCGCTCCGACGAGAAGCCCGTAGAACAGAGCACTGTGAAAGATCTGCTGGGCGTTTTTGTACTCCCCGAGGGCAAGCTTCTGGGACATCAGCTTGGAGATTGCAGACGGCACGGAGTAGGAGGAGATCATCAGCACGATGGTGTAGATGTTGTAGGCACTGCCGTAGTAGCCGTTGCCCTCATCTCCGATGATTGCGGTGAGCGGGGAGCGATAGAGAAGCCCGATGATTCTCACGATGATGCTGGCTGCAGCGAGGACTCCCGCCTGCACCAGCACGGAACTGGTTTTACTTTTATTCTGCTGCATGAAACAGTCGCTTTCTTCCAAAAGAAAAGGTACGCCGAAAATCGACGTACCTTGCATCTTACATGATTTGCGGTTTTCTGTCCATGCCCTGCATCAGCCGATCAGCCAGTCGTACATGACCTGATACTGACCTGCCGACTTCTTCCAGGAGAAGTCCTTTGCCATGCCGCGGTCAACGATCTTGTTCCAGTCTCGCTTCTTGTCGTAGAAGATCGACTCCGCGTACCGGACCGTGTGCATCATCTCATGCGCATTGTAGTTCGAGAACGAGAATCCGGTGCCGGTGCCCTCATACTCGTTGTAGGGCTCCACGGTGTCCTTGAGGCCGCCCGTCTCGCGGACGATCGGAACGGAGCCGTAGCGCAGAGCGATCAGCTGAGACAGTCCGCAGGGCTCAAAGAGCGAAGGCATCAGGAAAGCATCCGATGCGGCATAGATCTTGTGGGAGAGATCCTCCGAGTAGTAGATGTTTGCCGCCAACTTGTCGGAGTACTTCTCGTCGAAATACCGGAACATGTTTTCGTAGCGGTCCTCGCCGGTGCCAAGCACCACGACCTGGATCGCATCCTGCGAGAGCATCTCCTCCATCACATAGGCGATAAGGTCGAAGCCCTTCTGATCGGTCAGTCTCGAGACGATGCCGATCATGAACACCTTCTCGTCCTCGCGAAGCCCCAGCTCCTTCTGCAGCTCGAGCTTGTTCTTGACTTTCTCCTTGCGGAAGTTCTGGGCATTGAACCGGTACGGGATTCTCTGATCCGTCTCCGGATTGAACACATCGTAGTCAATGCCGTTGAGAATGCCGCGCAGGTCATGCGCTCTTGCGCGCAGGATTCCGTCGAGTCCCTCGCCGTAGTACGGGGTCTTGATCTCCTCCGCATAGGTGGGCGAAACCGTGGTGATCGCATCGGCATACACAATGCCTCCCTTTAAGAGGTTGGCATCCTTATAGGCTTCCAGCTTGTCCGGCGTGAAGTAATAGCCGGAAAGTCCCGTGATATTCTCGACATCCTGCACGTTCCACTTGCCCTGGAACCGCAGGTTGTGAATGGTCATGACACACTTGATTCCGCGATAGAAGGGGTTGTCCTGGAACCGCTCCTTTAAGTAGACCGGGATCAGTCCCGTCTGCCAGTCGTGACAGTGGATCAGATCCGGGCGGTAGTCGATGTTCGGCAGTGCAGAGAGGACAGCCTTGCTGAAGAAGGCAAAGCGGCGGATCTCAAAAAGCGCATCATCGGTGTACGGCTTCCAGGTATTGAACATGTCCTCATTGTCGAGGAAGTAGTAGACAATGCCGTCAACCTCTGCCTTCATGATGCCGACGTACATGCTCTTCCAGTCGAAGTCCATGTAGAAGCTGGTGACGTACTCCATCTTGTCCTTCATCTCCTGCCGCATGCAGGAGTACTTCGGCATGAAGACCCGCACGTCATAGTATTCCTTGTCGATCTCCTTTGGCAGAGAACCCACGACATCGGCAAGTCCGCCGGTCTTGATAAACGGAACGCCCTCGGATGCTACGAAAAGAATGTTTTTCATGAAATGTCACCCCTCGAAAGGTTTTTATCCCTGATAACCGGCGTTTTATGCAAAACCACCGATTATTAAGCAAAAAAAACGGTTCACAATGAACATATTGATTATACTAGCAACACGGGCATTGTGCAATCATACATCCAAAACTTGTTCAGGCGCCGGCAAAATAAGACGTTGCTTCTGACGTGTCCTGTCTATGATCTTTCTCCTTTCGTCCCGGAGCAGTTCCCATGAGTTCTGCCACATGCTCCTTTGGGGCTCCCTCTTCCAGAAGATGCTCCATGAGACTTTTCCGAAGGCTCTCCGGCGTGATCGTATCGGGAAGTCCCGCCTCCTCAACGCACTCATGCACGATCTTCCAGAGTCCCTGCCTTGTGAGGGCTTTTCCGGTTCTTCCGGGGAAAAGAAGAGATTCCTGTGCCATCTCCTTTGGCAGATGCCGGATCCTCTGAAGGTCATCGAGGTAAATCCTCACAGCACGCAGCGTATTGAAGCCAAGGGGAATCTCCCGTCTTTTCTCCCCGCTTCCGGCACAGAGATTCCCGGTGATGAGATCAACATCCTTTACCTTCAGCTCAATGAGCTCGCTCGTCCGGACTCCCGTATACACAAGCAGCATGAGGAGCGCCCTGTTTCTTTTCAGGATCAGTCTCTCCCCGTCCTGGGCTGCAAGGAGCCTTGTTACCTGTTCTGCAGTGATGGTCTGCTTTTCCGGCTCTGCCTTCCGGTCCACCTCAATCTGCTGGTTCTGCAGGACCTCCTCAAGCGAGAGATCCTGCATCGGATTTGTTCCGATCTTTCCCGCGCGCCGCTCTGCCCGAAAGAATCCCATGAGTCCGGAAAACAGCCGCCGGATCGTGGCATTCGACCTGCCGTCCTTTTGCATCCAGGTAAAGAACTGGGACAGAGTCCTGCTGTCGAGTTCCTCCACCCGGTACAGGTGAAAGGTCCTGCAGAACAAAAGCAGATGATTGAGGTCTGCGCGGTAGCTCATCACCGTGTTCTTTGACAGACCGCTCTCCGAAAGTTCCTGCAGATACCAGGCAGCCTCATCTTCGATGAGTCCTTTCATTTCGATCATGGGGGGACCTCCTTCTTTTTGCTTTCCCGGAATATAAAAGCAGGGCAGCAAAGCCAAAGGCTTTGCTGCCCCACCGCATTGTTTCGGACAGGCTGACGATTACTTGGCGTAATCCGTCACTCTCGATTCACGAATGACATTCACCTTGATCTGACCCGGATATTCCATCTCGTCTTCAATCTTCTTGGTAATATCGTGGGCAAGCAATACCATGTCGGTATCGCTGATCTTTTCCGGAACTACCATGACACGAACTTCTCTGCCGGCCTGGATCGCATAAGAATTACTGACGCCTTTAAAGCTGTTGGTGATTTCTTCAAGCTGTTTGAGTCTTGTGGTATAGGTTTCGAGTGTCTCTCTTCTGGCACCCGGTCTTGCTGCGGAGATCGTATCGGCCGCCTGCACGATGCAGGAGATCAGGTTGGTCGGTTCCACATCTCCGTGATGGGATTCGATGGCATTGATGACGATCGGAGCTTCCTTGTACTTGCGTGCAAGTTCTGCGCCGAGCTGTACATGGGATCCCTCCATCTCATGGTCAACGGCCTTGCCGATATCATGCAGAAGGCCTGCGCGCTTTGCCATGCGGACATCGAGTCCGAGCTCTCCGGCGATCAGTCCGGACAGCTGTGCCACTTCGATGGAATGCTTCAGCGCATTCTGACCATAGCTGGTACGGTACTTGAGCTTTCCGAGCAGTCTGATCAGTTCCGGATGGAGACCGTGGACACCGACCTCAAGGGTAGCTGCCTCGCCTTCCTCCTTGATGTTGGCCTCGACTTCCTTCTTTGCCTTTTCGACTGCTTCCTCAATCCTTGCCGGGTGAATCCGGCCGTCGACGATCAGCTTCTCCAGCGCGATCCTTGCCACCTCACGGCGGATCGGATCAAAACCGGAGATGACAACGGCTTCCGGTGTATCGTCAATGATCAGCTCCACACCGGTCATCGTCTCGAGCGTGCGGATATTGCGTCCCTCGCGCCCGATGATGCGTCCCTTCATCTCATCATTCGGCAGCTGAACCACGGTGATCGTGGCCTCGGCAACGTGATCTGCGGCGCAGCGCTGAATGGCGTTGACCACGATCTCCTTTGCCTTCTTGTCAGCTGTCTCCTTTGCCTCGGACTCAATCTCCTTGATCCTGAGTGCCGAGTCATGTCTTACCTCATCCTCAACAGACTTTAAAAGGTATTCTTTTGCCTGGTCGGAGGTTAAACCTGAAATTCGTTCCAGTTCCTGTGTCTGCTTCTCCTCGAGACTTGCAACCTCTTCCTGCTTCTTGCGAAGTGTTTCTTCCCTTGCGGCAAGCGACTGTTCCCTGCGCTCCAGTCCATCGGACTTGCGATCAAGAGCTTCCTCTTTCTGCTGGATGCGGCGTTCATTGCGCTGTGCGTCAGCCCGTCTGTCCCGGATCTCCTTTTCGAGATCATCTCTGGCCTTCAGATTCTCTTCCTGGGCCGCGACAAGGGCTTCGCGCTTCTTGTTCTCCGCTTCCTGCTTCGCATCCTCGATGATGGACTTCGCCTTCTGCTCGGCATTGTCGAGTTTCGACTTGTCGAGCGCGTCACGCTTCTGGTTTGTGACCTTCATCGTGACCGGGATCGCTATCACAAGGGCAACAACCACCGCAATCAGCGCTACGATTGCTGTCATCATGATACAGGAGTACCTCCTTATTAAGTTTTGAAAAGGACAGACCGATCACCACTCGGTCTCCCCCATGCTGCTGTATGCGATACAAAAGGGCGGTTGACTGACCTTCCAGACGACTCCTTGCACGAAGAAAAAAGATCATTCTGCCACTCTGATTAACATATCACAACAAACTTTATTCTATGCATTTCGAAAGGGAGTGTCAACCGGAATTAAAATTCGTGTAAGGATCTGACTATCCCCCTCTCAGTCCTCCTTCGCACCGTTTTTCAGGCGTTCCACGGCGCCGTAAACGGCATCCGGCATGTATCCTTTTCTTGAAATAGAGGCCAGAATCTTCTGCCTCTCCTCATACGGAAGATCGGGATCGTAATGCTTCTTTTCAAGGAGCCGCAGGATCTGCTTCTCTTCTTTTGATGCCGCATTCTCCTCCTCTTCCTCAAGGGAATTCAGGGTCTCTTCCAGGATCTCATCGCTGATTCCCTTCGCGCGAAGATCCATTTTGACACGAAGAAGGCTTCTCGATTCGATGTGGGAGCGAAGATACGCAGCCGCAAAGCGCCTGTCATCCAGATACCCGGCATCGATGAGGTCCTCCACGACTCCATCGATGATCTGCTGCGGGAAGCCTGCCTTTTTCAGTTTGTCGGAGAGGCCCTTCACGGAGTAGTCCATGTCCTGAAGGAGCATGCCGCTCTTTCGAAGTGCCCGCGAGCGCAGCTCTTTCCAGAGTTCGTTCCAGGTATCCTCCGGGATCTCCTCTCCCTCCTGTAGATCGTAGCGAGCGACGTCGGAAGGCGACAAAACCAGGGTGTCGGTCTCATCAATCGTCACCCTGGTCTTCGTCTTCGACAGACGCTGCAGTGCAGTTACTGTCATCTTTGTTCCTCTTGTTTACTCTTCTGTCTCAGGCTCTTCAGGACCTGCTTCCTCGTCCTGCTGCGGCATCGCCGCAGGCTTTCTTGCGCCGTCCGGATCCAGTCCGTAATGCTCTCTCACCTTCCGGTCCACTTCGTAGAGGACGTCCGGGTGATCTTCGAGATACTTCTTCGTGTTCTCGCGTCCCTGCCCGATCTTCTCGCCGTTGTAGTTGTACCAGGCACCGGATTTGTTCACGATGTCCGCATTGGCCGCAAGATCCAGAACATCGCCGCTGTAGGAGATGCCCTTGCCGAACATGATGTCGAACTCCGCTTCCTTGAACGGCGGCGCGACCTTGTTCTTGACCACCTTGACTCTGGTGTGGTTTCCGATGACTTCGCCGTTCTGCTTGATGGACTCAATGCGGCGAACGTCAAGACGCACCGAGGAATAGAACTTCAGCGCGCGGCCGCCGGTCGTCGTCTCGGGGTTGCCAAACATGACACCGACCTTCTCACGCAGCTGGTTGATGAAGACCACCGTGCAGTTGGACTTACTGATGACGGCGGTGAGCTTTCTCAGGGCCTGGCTCATCAGGCGGGCCTGCAGGCCCACATGGGAATCGCCCATATCGCCGTCGATCTCGGCCTTCGGCACGAGAGCTGCGACGGAGTCGATGACCACGATGTCAATCGCACCGGAACGGACCATGGTCTCCGCAATCTCCAGTGCCTGCTCGCCGGAATCCGGCTGAGAGATGTAGAGGTTGTCGATGTCCACGCCGATGTTCTTTGCATAGACCGGATCCAGGGCATGCTCGGCATCAATGAAGCCGGCAATGCCGCCGCGGCGCTGGCTCTCCGCAATCATGTGAAGGGTCAGAGTTGTCTTACCGGAGGATTCCGGTCCGTACACCTCAATGATTCTTCCCTTCGGCACACCGCCGATGCCAAGGGCAATATCAAGGGACAGGGATCCTGTCGGAGTGGACTCCACATCCATGCGGTTGGAGGGATCCCCCAGTTTCATGACGGCACCCTTGCCGTACTGCTTCTCGATCTGCGAAATCGCAGCATCGAGCGCTTTCTGCTTTTCATCCTTATTGGTAACTGCTGCCATGCAATATTCTCCTCCTGGAAAAACGGGCGGTTAACTCTCTGATGAGACCACCCAAAAGACGGGCATATAGAAACGAACGATGAGCGGTGGACCTTCAGCACAGTGCCACTGCTATCATAATACAGGATTGTGCTGTTAAGTGCAAGAAATATAATTCAGCAATCGGATTTCTCCCGTCCGTTCCGTCTCAGATCACCGTGGTGGCAAGACCCATCTTGGAGATGCAGACCTCATGCAGAATCATGCCCATCTGCTTCTTGACCTGAGGCGTGATACCGGCAAGTTCCTTCACGGGAAGCGTCATCTCCCGGTAGAGCGGTGTTCCGTCTTCCGAGCGGTGTTTTGGATCCAGTACCTCCGCGGTCACCTTGGTACGAAGGTGCTGGTAATACTTTGCACTTTCGCTGTCCGGGCTCAGACAGTAGAGATGGCTCTCGAGCGTCGTATTCCCGTCCACTTCCTTCTCAAATACCTGCCGGCAGATGTTGCGGAACTTCGTGCTGATATCCGGATTCTCGATGACCTCCTCGTAGGTGTATTTCACCCCGAGCCGTACGCTGTACAGATCATCGAGGACATATTTGAAATCATTCTCTGCCATAGATCAGTCGTCCTTGTAGTCGATAGAATCGATCTTGTTGGCCGTAAGGCGAATGGCCTCCATGATCTCGTCCTTTGTGACCTCGCCCTCGGCGGCAAGCTCGTCCACGGTAACCTTGTGTCCCACCATCCCGGCGAGATCATCCGCCTTTTCCCGGACGTGGTTTACCATCTGCACCGCATCGGCGCCGATTGCCTTTTCGTCGAGATTTTCCGCGACAAGGTCCTCCATCGCATTCATGATGAGCTCGCCGAGGCGACCCTCCACCTCTTCCGGTCCTTCGAGGGGTGCAAGCACGCGGACACCCCGCACCAGTGCCTCATTTCCGGCACCGATGAGGTCCTCCATGTAGACGCCCTGCCCCTCATAGAGCTTGGCGATGTCGATGACCTTGGGGAGCATGCAGGTGATCAGGGCTTCCTGCGCGTCCTTGTCCCCGGCCATCGCATTGATCTTGATCGCCTCGAGCTCGCCATCCGAGGGCTGCTCCAGAGCATTTACGCTCTCCGTATAGGCTGCAAGGTAGTCCTTCTCCTCGTCGGTCAGGTTGTCGGCATCGGGCGCCGGATCATCGATCCCGATGTTGTTCTGCGCAAGATAATCCGCGATCATCTGCTTTCTCGAATCGTCGAGATTCATGCCCTCAAAAGCTTTTTCGAGCTGCTTTGAGGTCACCACGTTGTGGTTGCGGATGGCCGCCTTGACCAGTGCCTGAAGGGCTGCAAGGAAGGCCTTCTGCTGATTGAGATCGGATGTATTACTCATTTCCACCGTCCTTTGGATTGTCATTCACCATGTTCTGGAACGCCTGTGCCATCGGCGGCTTGCCGTTCGCGGCGTGAATGTGATTGAAGAGATGATCCTGGCAGAACTCGTAGCTTCCCTCGCACTTGGAGCAGTAACGGAACTCGAGTTCCGGGTGATCCACCTCGGTCCTGCCGCAGATCGCGCACTTGTGCACGTAATTGGTCGGCCGCATCTTCTGCACGCGGTCCGCGCTGCCCTTTGCCTTCGGGTTTGCCTCCCTGAACTTCACGTCCTTTGCCCCGAAGCGGGGATCGTTCTGCTTCTTCCAGTCCCGGCGCCGCTTCATCTCGGAAGGCCGGAAGCGGTAGAGGTTGCGGCTCTGAACATAGAAGATCACAAAGTTCAGGAGGGACGCCACAATGACGATGCAGTGCGGCCAGTTGCCGCGGACCGCGTAGACAATGAACTCATAAGTCAGGAACACGCCGTCCAGCACGCCGAGCCACTTCACCTTGATCGGGATGAAGAAAAACAGCAGCACCATCGCATCCGGGAAGGTCGCCGCAAAGGCAAGGAAGATCGTCGTCGTGATGTACACGGTGGTGAAATTCCCCGAAATCTGAGCAAAATACGCCGCAGCCGTTTCCGCAGACGCGGCAAAATAGCTGTGATAGACCAGATACGAGATCCCCATGATCACAAAGGACGAGATCACCGTGAAGATGAGGCCCGACAGGATATAGCTCGTATAGCGCTCCTGCCCCCAGCTGCGCTCCAGTGAGGTGCCGATGGAGTAATAGAACCACAGCGCAATCATCAGAAACAGGATGTCCATCAGCGACAGTCCGCTGCCGGACGTGATCAGAATCCACGTGACCAGCCGCCAGACCTGCCCCCGGACGATGAGGTACGGATTCAGGGTCAGATACGGCGTCAGAGCGGGAAAGAGCGCATTGAGCACATATCCCAGCGCATAGATCACGACGATATACATGGAGAGGTTGCGGATCGCAAGTCCGCCGAACGGATGCTCTCTCGAGACTTTCATATAATAGCCTCCTTCTGTTTTAACGTTAAAATCATACCGGCAAAGGCCGCGTGAATCAAGTAAAGTCCCTGGGCAGGGCTCCGGCTTTCATAAAAGGTTTTCTGTGAATTATACAGGAGCGATGCTTCGCCATTTCTAAAACTTCGATAAATTTCCTTTACTTTCCCCGGAATCCGGGACAGTTCCCCTGTTTTGTTGCATGTGGCTTCGTTGACATTGAATCGTGCGCGATTTAAAATCCTTGCGTATTTGGCAAAAATTCACGGCCGCAGGTAAAATGCGGCAGTTACGGAGTATTGAAACACATGCTTTCCAGGGATTATACATTAGGAATCGATGTCGGATCGACAACTGTCAAGGTAGCTCTTCTCGATCCCACGCATCATCTTCTCTTCGGCGACTACCGCCGTCATCACGCGGAGATTCGCGAGACGCTCTATGCGCTCCTCGTGGAGATTCACGACAAATTCGGAAACATCAAAGTCCACCCCGTGATCACCGGTTCCGGCGGACTCAACCTCGCCAATCACCTCGGTGTTCCCTTCGAGCAGGAGGTCGTTGCCGAGGCGTCCGCGGTTGAAGCCATCGCTCCGAAGACGGATGTCGTCATTGAGCTCGGCGGCGAGGACGCGAAGATCATCTACTTTGAAAACGGCAACGTCGAGGAACGCATGAACGGAACCTGTGCCGGCGGCACGGGCTCCTTCATCGATCAGATGGCCTCTCTTCTGCAGACCGATGCAAAGGGACTCAACGAGTACGCAAAGAACTACCAGTCCATCTATACGATCGCAGCCCGCTGCGGCGTGTTCGCAAAGAGCGACATCCAGCCCCTGATCAACGAGGGCGCCACCAAGGAGGACCTTGCAGCTTCCATCTTCCAGGCAGTCGTCATCCAGACGATCTCCGGTCTTGCCTGCGGCAAGCCCATCCGCGGCCACGTCTGCTTCCTCGGAGGTCCTCTGCACTTCTTGACTGAGCTGAAGGCTGCCTTCATCCGCACCTTAAAGCTCGACGATGAGCACGTTGTGGAGGTCGAGAACTCCCACCTGTTCCCTGCGATGGGATCGGCGCTCAATGCAAAGGAAGAGGTCTGCTTTGACCTTGAGGACCTGCAGCAGAAACTCTCCCACAAGCTCGTCATGGACTTTGAGGTGGCCCGCATGGAGCCGCTTTTCAAAGACCAGGAAGACTACGACGCGTTCTGCGCCCGCCACGGCCAGTATCATGTGAATAAGGGAGATCTCAAGAGCTATCACGGCAATGCCTTCCTCGGCATCGACGCCGGCTCCACGACGACAAAGCTTGCTCTTGTCGGAACGGACGGGCAGCTTCTGTATTCCTTCTATTCCAATAACAACGGCTCTCCGATCCGGACGGCCATGCGCTCCATCACGGAGCTCTCCCGCATCATCCCGGACGACGTGCACATCGCAGGCAGCTGCTCCACCGGCTACGGCGAGGCACTCCTGAAGAGTGCTTTCAAGCTCGACTGGGGCGAGGTCGAGACCATCGCCCATTATTACGGCGCTTCCTATTTTGATCCGAATGTTGACTGCATTCTCGATATCGGCGGACAGGACATGAAATGCATCCGCATCAAGAACGGTGCGGTCGATTCCGTCACCCTGAACGAGGCCTGCTCCTCGGGCTGCGGCTCGTTCATCGAGACCTTCGCGAAGTCCCTCGGGTATTCCGTTCAGGATTTTGCCAAGGCAGCTCTCTTTGCCGAGCATCCGATCGACCTCGGCACCCGCTGCACGGTCTTCATGAACTCACGCGTCAAGCAGGCACAGAAGGAGGGCGCGGAGGTCTCCGACATCTCCGCCGGCCTTGCCTACTCTGTCATCAAGAACGCGCTGTTTAAGGTCATGAAGGTCTCTTCAGCAGCAGAGCTTGGCAAAAACATCGTCGTTCAGGGCGGTACGTTCTACAACGATGCGGTACTGCGTGCCCTTGAGAAAATCTCCGAGGGTGAGGTCATCCGCCCCGATATTGCGGGCATCATGGGCGCCTTCGGTGCAGCCCTTATCGCACGGGAGCGCTATGACGAGACGCAGCCCACGCAGATGCTCTCCTTTGAGGAAATCGAGAACTTCTCCTTCCAGACGTCCATCCGCAACTGCGGCAAGTGCGCCAATAACTGCCGCCTTACGGTCAATCACTTCAACGACGGCCGTCAGTTCATCTCCGGAAACCGCTGCGAGAGAGGCCTTGGCCTGGAGCGCACGGATTCCGACGTCCCGAACATGTATGCCTGGAAGCTCAAGCGCCTGTTCTCCTATAAGCCGCTCTCGAAGGACCAGGCGGTCCGCGGAACGGTGGGCATCCCGCGTGCGCTGAACATCTACGAGAACTATCCGTTCTGGTATACGTTCTTCACAAAGCTTGGCTATCGCGTGATCCTCTCCCCGCCCTCCACGCACAAGACGTACGAGCTGGGTATCGAGTCGATCCCCTCGGAGTCCGAGTGCTATCCCGCAAAGATCACCCACGGCCATGTGCAGTGGCTGATCGACCATGCAAACGCCGACTTCATCTTCTACCCCTGCATCTTCTATGAGAGACAGGAGTTCAAGGATTCGGACAACCATTACAACTGTCCGGTGGTGACCTCCTATCCGGAGAACATCAAGAACAACGTCGAGGACATCGTGAACGGCAAGGTGAAGTTCCGCCATCCGTTCATGGCTTTCACGAACCTGGAGACCGTAACCGAAGCTCTGCTTCGCGAATTTTCCGATCTTCCGGAGGACGAAGTGAAGGAAGCCGCAAAGCTTGCCTGGGACGAGCAGGACCAGTACCGGAAGGATACTCAGGCAGAGGGCGAGCGTGTTCTGCATTACATCGAGGATCACGACATGCGGGGCATTGTCCTTGCAGGCCGTCCCTATCACGTGGATCCGGAGATCAACCACGGCATCCCGGAGATGATCACGTCCTACGGGGTGGCAGTGCTCTCCGAGGACTCCATCTGCCAGATGGGTCAGCTCGAACGTCCGCTTCGCGTGCTCGATCAGTGGATGTACCACACCCGCCTGTATTCCGCAGCGGACTTCGTGCGCACCAGAGATGATCTGGAGCTGATTCAGCTGAACTCGTTTGGCTGCGGTGTCGATGCCGTGACGACGGATCAGGTCAATGAGATCCTCTCCGGCTCCGACAAGATCTACACCTGCCTGAAGATCGATGAGGTGAACAGCCTGGGTTCCGCGAGGATCCGTGTGCGCTCGCTTCTTGCCGCCATGCGTATCCGCGACAAGAAGAAGGCAAAGCGCACAATCCGTCCGACCGATCTGCCGAAGGTTCCCTACACGGAAGAGATGCAGAAAGAGAAATACACGATCCTCTGCCCGCAGATGTCACCGATCCACTTCGACCTCATCGAGCTGGCCTGCCACTCCTGCGGCTACAACCTGGTTGTCTTAAAGAACGACAACCGCAAGGCCGTGGACTACGGCCTCAAGTACGTGAACAACGACGCCTGCTATCCGTCCCTGTTCGTCGTAGGACAGATCATGGAGGCGCTGGAATCCGGAAAGTATGACCTGAACCACACCGCGATCATCATGTCCCAGACGGGCGGCGGCTGCCGTGCATCGAACTACATCGGCTTTATCCGCCGAGCCCTGAAGAAGGCCGGCATGGAGCAGATCCCGGTCATTTCGGCAAACCTCTCTGGACTTGAGTCGAATCCGGGCTTCAAGATTTCGATGAAGCTCATCGTCCGCCTCGCCTTTGCCATTGTGTTCGGTGATGTGCTGATGAAGTGCCTGTACCGGGTGCGTCCGTATGAAAAGGTGGAAGGTTCTGCCAATGAGCTCCTTCAGAAGTGGAACCGGAAGTGCACCGATTTCCTGACACACACAAGCGGCGTGCCGCTCCGCAGAGTCCAGAAGATGTGCCTCGAGATCATCCATGACTTCGACACATTCCCGATCCGGGAAGATGTGGTCAAGCCAAAAGTCGGCATCGTCGGCGAGATCCTGGTCAAGTATTCCTATGCGGCGAACAACCACCTCGTCGAGACCCTCGAGCGTGAGGGCGCCGAGGCAGTCTGTCCGAGCATGATGGGATTCTTCCTGTACTGCTTCTATAATCAGGTATACAAGGCAAAGTACCTTGGCACGAGCAAGAAGGCGAGCATCGCCTGCACCGCCGGGATTCACTTCATCGAGAACTTTCTGAAGCCGATCAACCGCGCGTATGAGAAGAGCCGCCGCTTCGAGCCGGACAAGAGCATCTATACGATCGTGGACTACGCAAAGCCCATCGTCGACATCGGCAATGAGACCGGTGAGGGCTGGTTCCTGACCGGTGAGATGGTAGAGCTCATCAAGGAGGACGTTCCGAACATCATCTGCATCCAGCCGTTCGGGTGCCTTCCGAACCATGTGGTTGGCAAGGGTGTGGTCAAGAAGGTCCGTTCCATCTATCCGCAGGCAAACATCGCCGCGATCGACTACGATCCCGGTGCATCTGAGGTCAATCAGCTGAACCGCATCAAGCTCCTGCTTGCCGGCGCCCAGAAGCAGATGGCAAAGGAACAGGCAGAAGAAGCAGCGAACGTGACAACGCAGGAAGAGGAAAAGGCAAGCGCCTGATCTCTGAGTAGGACATATGAACGATAAAGAAGCTGACACCCGCAGCAGGGCGTCAGCTTCTTTTGCTGTCCGGACATAACAGAAGGCCGGACCCGCGAAGAATTCTCTTACGTGTGTCCGGCCTAGAACTCAGCAATTTCCAATGGTGAAACCTCCTTGGAGTTCCTGAACCTTATAACCTTTTGTCTCGTTCCATCTTTGTCCGTGTACTGATTGTACTGTGGTGTCCTGCTGAATCCATTCCCGCCGGATCCTCATCAGTGTTTGTTGTAGCTCAAAGGCCAATCTTCTTTTCTTAACGATTTGCCGATTCAGATCTCTTCCAGGAACCGTCCGGATCATCATCACTTATGTTCTGATGTACTGAAAACGAAGGTGTTTTTCAGACTGTGGCTCTTCCGTGTTCGGTGGATTGTACCTCCTGGTGAAATTTCCGGTCATGCCGGATTCGTTAACTGTTGCGGAGAAGTGCTGTGTAGAATAAGTACTAAAACTTATCTTTTCTTCTGCTTTTCTTCTCTCTTGATGACTATAATATACCGGAGTTTCGTAAAGAAGTCAATACAAGTAATCGTTCCATGTAAAGTTATCTTTATTTTCGCAATATTCAAATACCTACGAAAAAGGGCTCCGCTGCCGATGAACTTATCGGCAGGAAGCCCTTTTGTCGTTAATCCCCAAGCAGTTACTTCAACTGCGAATACCCGAAGCCGTTTGCGATTGCCGTGACCGGAACACCCTTCTCGCACAGCTCACAGTGATCACTCTTCCAGTTTTCGTAATCCGGGATGTCTGCCTTTGTAAACAGGGCATGAACCGGAATCCCGTAGATCTTCGAGATCACCGAAAAGATCGCGCTGATGCCGGTGACCTTGCCGCCGTAGTACTGGATCGACTCGATTGCCTTGGCAACACTCGTGCCTGTCGTCGTCGAGGCGAGCAGAATCAGCACGTTCTTGTTCTTGACCATCATGGTGATGTTCTCACGGAAGATCATCTGTCCGGAGAGATCATATTCCGGCGAGCAGACATAAATCGTCTTGTGCTGGTTCATCGAGAGAACGCCTGCCCGGGTCAGATCCTGCGCGAGGAATGCGCCGATGACCTGAGTGCCATCCATGCAGACAATCGTATCCACCACCGTCGATCCCGCATACGCCTGGGCAAGTGCACCCGCACAGTTCTGTGCCTCGGACAGACGGGATTTCATCGTCGTCATATCAATGTAGTAGTTGATATGTGCATTCGGTGTGACGAAGTGTCCCGGCACCACCTTCAGAAAAACATCCGGATGGGCCTTGGAATAGATCTTGGAATATTGCAGCATGATTATGTACCCTCCTTGTTCTGCGGCTGACCATATGCATCAGCAAGATTATTATACCAAAACATGCGTTCTTTAGCTTTATTTTTCGTCAAAATGCACCAATATTTTCAAATCTGGTAGACGGGGATTGCACCCGCCTCCAACACCACCGTGCATACCGTTCGGTACACGGCGGTTCAAACGTTAACATGAACTTTGTCATACTCATTCAGCAAGGACGGATAGCCGAGCCTAAA
>Ga0256406_1001136_pt1 | contig 44185 bp, 38 predicted proteins | sample RumenRJG_03DNA_FD_185986 | JGI IMG/M metagenome (GOLD analysis project Ga0256406, IMG submission 185986) | Bovine rumen microbial communities from Lethbridge, Alberta, Canada - RJG_03 | ecosystem: Host-associated > Mammals > Digestive system > Stomach > Rumen | place: Canada: Alberta | collected... | reverse complement strand
TATCGATGGCATGGTTTGTCTAACAAGCTTGAAGGATGTCAGAAAAGTTGATGAATCTTGTACATCGATTCGTTTTTTATGCCTGATTTTTTTAGTTTTGTGTCCAATTTTTGTTGACAAGTGCAGAAGACAGCAGGTATGTGTCAACAAGTTATCCATTTCCAAGCATAAAAATACCCTCATTACTGTTTTATCCAATAACGAGGGTAAGATAAATTATGATGAATACCCACAATTATCTGCGAGTTTCTGTATCGTAATCTTATCGATATTTTTTACCGCAGCAAGCTCCTGAAAAGAAGCGGCAAGTACCTCTCTAGGAGTTTTTCGTTTCATTTTTTACGGTCTTCCGCCGCCATTCGAGTCAGTCTCATTCCAAGGTCATATGCCTTTTTCAGGTCCTTTGGAAAAACTTCTTCCCGCTGCCGCTTCTTGTCCGCTTCATCAAAAAGGTTCTGCCTGTAACGGGAATAATCATTGTATTGATAAGTGTTGCAACAGTACTGGACTTCGTTATATCCATAAATGAGGTCCATGGTTTTTCCCCAGGTTCCCAGCAGCTCCGGATAATGGAATTTTTCCATCTCCTCTTCCTTGCAGTTCATGGAATAGATCAAAGCAGAGAATTTTTTATCATGAGGAACCATATCGGGCTTCCCGTCCTTATAGAAATATGAATAGATTGGGAAAAGGGAACGATTGAGGAAGCTGATGACCTGCCCGTTAGGATAGCCGAAATAGACGGGACTTCCCACGATGACCACGTCGGCGTCCCAAATCTTTTTGAGCACAGGCTGGATGCTGTCCCGGACAGCGCATACCCCTCCCGTTTTGCTATTTTTCAGCTTACAGGCATAGCACTCCCGGCAATCCGTAAATTCATAATCCACCAGATGGATGAGTTCCGTTTCAGCACCAGATGCCTCGGCTCCTAGCTGTGCCTGCTGCAGCAATTGGGCCGTGCTGAAATTTTTTCTTGGACTTCCATTCAATAAAATTGCTTTCATCATAATCTCCTCTTTCTTTCAGAATGTCATGCTGGTTCAGACCCAGCAGTCCATCGAGTTTTGTCCAATGAATTCGCTTTTTCTACAATCATGTCAATTCCATTCCCGTAAGGATAACTTCTGTTTTCTTCTTGAATCCGTGCTTTCCGTAGAACCCCGGCATGGAAGCTCTCTTATGTCCCATTTTAACACAGAGATGCTCTAAGTACTACTGCATTCTGCTTCCCTATCCTACGATTGTTTTGTTAAAATATCCTCTTTACCGTTTTGTCCAGTAAAAGAGGGTACATCCGTTTTTCGACGATTCGGAAATATCATCCATCATGGGCTCTGGAATACTGGCCATTGCTTTTGGTTGAACAGAAGTTTCCTATTTGTTGATTTTGTTATCCATGCGATCACTGAGAGGCACCACTTCAGATGCAACAGCTTGATTCATCTGCCCTACGTTGACGACATCCGTATCCGCTTCCCCTGTTGCCACGCCGGTGATCTGGTGGGTTACAATGTCACTCCCTATGGCGATGACAGCATGAGTGGATTTCCAGAAATGATCTGTATGCGTCGTTTCGTCATCCGTTTCATCATCAAAGACAGCGCCAGGCTTTCCTGCCTCACGATTTGCCATGGACCTGCTCCCCAAGGCAATGGACCAACAAAAGATGAGGGAGATTTTTATGCGAACCTTTAACTACTCGCAAGAAATGCAGAATTTACTGACACCTGAATTTGTCCAGCTTCTTACCTGTATCCATGACTGCGGTCCTGCTCTTTTCATCACGCCTTATCGGGAAACCAAATCACTTTGGGTTGGATTTCGCCTACCTGCTTCAGTTCTTTCCGCACATTTAGTTTTGTGGTTTATCTCTGGCATGAAATATTTTAGAAATTAATTGAGCGAATCATGGAGAAGAAAATAGAAAGGATGATGTATATTGAGCGGCAAAGCCAAACTGATAATAGAAGCGCCCAACGGGGATTTTTGCCCCGTCAGGCTCATGCAAAAAATTATGGAGGGGAAATGGAAATTTATTATTTTGTATTACCTCATGCTGAAGCCGACACGGTTCAATGAACTCCAACGTCTCATACCAAACATCTCGCATGGCGTTTTGACCACACAGTTGAAGGAAGACATGGGATAATCCCACATTGGAAATCATATACATCGAAAACGCTCAACTCAAATTTGAGAAGGGCTACAATGATACCGAAAAGGTTCTTTGATTTGCAAGCCGCTGCATGGACTTCATGTGGCGGCTTTTTCAAATTTCCCGGAATATGATATACTTCTATCAATAACAGTTGTACTATTTCGAGGAGACAGAATACACGCAACTATTACACCAGATACAGTGTCGAAACCACAAAGGCTCCCTATGAATTAGGCAAAAATTAATCAAGGATGTGCAACCATTATGATACAAATCGAAGAAACGGTCTTTGCCCGTAAACGCTGGATAGAAAGTAAGATGCTCGCTTATGGATTTCATAAAACAAATGAAACGTATATACTTGAAAAACCATTTCTTGACGGGAATTTCAAAGCCATCCTTTCCGTTACCTCAAAAGGGCTGGTTACGGGTAAGGTCATAGACCGGATGACCCAGGATGAATATTATCAGTTGCGTCAGGAAACCTCCGATGGTGCTTATGTCCATACGGTCCGTTCTGCTTATCTGTCCCTGCTTAAAGAAATTGCCGTTTCCTGTTGTGGAGATGTCCTATTTGCCTCACCTCAGGCCAACCGACTGACCCAGGCCATTTTGGACAACTTTCAGGTCAGGCCGGATTTTCCCTGGAATCATTCCGCACGATATCAGTCGTACGGAGCCTTTCGTCATTCTTCCAACCGGAAATGGTTCGCCCTCATCATGAATGTAAAAAGAGATGTTCTGGATAAAGACGGTAATTCCGGTCAAGTTGATATCATCAACGTAAAAATCAGACCTGAACAAGCAGAACAGCTCTACCGCATCCCCGGCATCTACCCCGCTTATCATATGAACCACAAGACATGGATTTCGGTGGTGCTGGATGAAACCTTACCGGATGAAAAAATCTTGGATTTTATTGGCACCAGCTATCAGTTAACGATTCACTAAAGAGGAATACAAGTACTAATTGTACAATTATTACGTCTTGCACTTCCTTTATTATGAAATCACCAAAGCTGTGATATACCAGTCATCACATTTTTCCACCCTATCGAATGGCAGATTCTGTTATAAAACCAACATACTTGTCTCCCCGGCCATGATATACTGATTCCAGAAAGACAAAGAAACCAATAAAAAACGCCTATGATGACTGTATCATGAATAGGCAACAGAAAGGGGCAGACCTCATGAAAAATATAGAATGGAAAGATAAAGTGGCAAGTTTTAAAAAAATTGATGTGCGCGGCATTGCCGGTAATTTCCTTGATGGGCTGAAAAAACAGGCGGCAAAGCTCCCCGTCGGCGAAGGGATAGAAGTCATTCAAAGTTTCGAACCCATTCCCCTCTATGAAATCATGGAAATGCTGGGATATGTTCACTATACAGAAAAAACAGCGGAACATGAGTATCACGCTTATTTCTATCGGACCGAGGAAAAAGGGAACGTAGAAGATGCGCCGGAACGGCCGGCAGTCATCGCCAATTATCCCATGATCGATGAAAAACTGGGCGAGCTGGCTGTAGAATTTTGGGATATGACCTGGAAAAGCGAAAAACGATATCTCGATTACAACATCCGGCTCCTGCTCTCTCTGGCCAATGCCGTCGGTGCCGGAAGGATGCGGCAGGCCATGCGGGAACTGCTGAAAGCCTATGCCAACGGGCTGGATTCCAGAGCCCTGGACGACGTGTTTGAACAACTGGCCTGGAATATGGGCATCGGCTTCTTCAGTTCGGAAATTGCTCCGTCTCCCCTGTTTCATGCGTATAAGCTGATTAAACAGATGGAAAAACAGGGAAAAGAGAGAGACGAAATCAACCAGATGCTAAGAGAAAAATTTTCAGATAAAAAAGGTGTATGCAAGTAACATGTACCCTCTTTACCGGATGTCCCGGTAAGGAGGGTATTTTCATGGGCTATACCTATGAATCGTGAATACAGTGTCCCATAATCCGACATCATAAAGAAAGAGTTCCCTATTTCACGATATGATTCTTCGACTTTATTGAGCGTTCCTCTTGTTTTTTGCCAAATTGGGGTCTGTAACAAAATGAGTTTTTGATATGCTCCCCCTATGAGAGACAGTAAAAAAATAAAACTGTCATCATAGGGGAAGCATATCATTTAGCCCCATTCTTTTTACCTATCTTACTGTTTCTTGTGATTTCTGGATATGTGATCCATATACATCACGATAATCATTCTGAGCTTCATTGTCTTTATCATTAATACGGACGCGTTCTACCTTATGCCGGTCATTGTCCTTTCCGGAAATACGATCTACGCGGAAGCGGTCAATATTTTGCACTTTAACCAATTCAGGTCCAAACTCATCCACGGAGCGAGCCATATCACCATCAGAAGGTGCTCCATTCTGCAAGGCCCGATAAATAATCGCAGCATATTCATAACGGGTCATGGCCCGGTCGCCCTTAAATTCTCCATCCGGATATCCCTGTAAATACCCCCGTTCAGCCAATGTTTTCACGTATTGGTAAGCCCAGTAGTTTTCAGGTACATCGGGGAACATCATGCTATTGGCTGGATTGGGAACAGCTTTGACATTTTGCCCCGATTCATAAGCAGCCAGTTTTTTAGTGAGCACTTCTATTTGGGCTTTCATGGCCAGCATGTCCCTTGCCATAGAAACACGAGAGCGGGATGCATGGTTCTTTTGACCAAACTTCCAACTAACGCCTGCATTCACCATGTTTTCTCCTCCGCTGAAGGATCCACCTACGCTGAACATCGTATCCTCATTGGGCCGGTAAAATGCCCCGACAGCTACGGCATGGGCATCTTTATAATTACCGTAACCGACAGCGAAGTCCCATTTGTCATCAGGATCAAAATCCAACGGATGCAACCCTGACAGGGCAGCTGCGCCGGCACCGACACGGTTTACCTGATTTCCTAATTTACTGATTCGTGTTTCCGCCCGGTATAACTGACTCCCGTTTACGGCATCAGTACTGGTCGATGAAATATCTCCAGGAGCTACATGGGTAATCTTATTTCCGCCATTATTCAACCCGTCTTTATTGAGGGTAATATCCTGACCGGCAGAACCATTCTGGATTGTCATCCCTCCCGTCGTTACGGTAGTGTCTCCCACGTTGACAGTGCTGGCATTTACCGTCGTGATATTACCCGTATCTGCTGTAACGGTCTTTGTGGTAACCAAATCCAGTCCTTTCAAATCTTTTGAAAGGCGCACTTTCAGGTTATCGCTGCCATCAGATACCACTCCGATATTGTCTTCCGTTGTCAGTCTGGAGTAATCCGTAATGCCCCCGACTACATTTACCTGACCATTGAGTTTTTTATTGATTACATTCCCTACATCGCCGCCATATTTCATGCCGTCATTCATCGTGGCAACCGTCTGGGTATTCCCATTGTGATCTTCATAGACAATCCGATCAATACCATCCGTGCCATCTACTCCATTCGCACCTTTGACAACATGGATGTCAGCAGAAGCACCGTCCTTGCCATTGATGCCAATATGACCATCCGTACCATTGGTTCCGTCTTTACCTATAGAAGAAATGGTAACCCCATCTTTGCCATCGGCACCTTTTACCCCCATAGCTCCATTGATGCCATCAGCGCCGTCTTTGCCCTGACCGCCCACGGTAACCGTATCTGCTTTCAGATTTTTGTCCAGTCCAATGACCAAATCTCCATTTGCATCCACTACAGTCTTGATGTTGGAAGCATCATATTCTGCGTCTGCTTTCGTACCACTCCCTTTGATAGTCATGGTGCTGTTCAGTTTTTTAGCTACAGATCCTGTATTTCCAGCAAACTTCAGTCCATCATCGAGCGTGGCAACTTCATGGGTGACATGCGCATCATCTTCGTAAACAATACGGGTCATACCATTGGCACCATTGGAACCATCCACGCCATCCTGACCTTTCGCAGATTTCATGGTAAGTCCATCTTTGCCGTCTTTACCATTCATACCGATGGAACCATCTTTGCCATTGATGATAACCGCCGAGCCATCTTTGCCAGCCACACCGATGGAACCGTCTATACCATCTTCGCCTTTCTTGCCCAGATTCAGATTGTCCTTGACATTAACCATGTACGGATTTTCTGCTGTACCAGTGCCAGTAACGGTAGTATTTTTTCCGTCTACTAATTTAGTGGCGTTCTTGGCAATTTCATCTTTCAGCTGGCTGACATTCACCGCATCCGTTTCAGCAGTACCGGCAGCCACATTGTGAATCTGATTGCCACCATTATCCAGCCCCTTTTCTGTCAAAGAAACTGCTGAAGTCCCGGCTGCAGGATTTTTCGGAGTAATCGTAATACCGCCAGCACCAATCGTTGTCTCATTCCCATCTTTATCCGTGATGGTCATGCCGCTTCCCTGGGTCACGGTCTTATTTCCGTTAGTATCGGCGGTAGTTACACTGTTTACATTCAAATCATCGTTCAGGACCACTTTCATCGTTCCGTTTTCCACTTTCGTAGAAATATTTTTGCCGTCCCCGGTAACTTCAATATCCTCTCCCAGAGACTTGTGGACGATATTCCCATCCTGATCCTTTAATCCGAACCCTTTTTCCGTTAAATCAGCAGACTGTTTCGTCAACTGACTTACGTTGACAGCATCTGTATCCGCTGTGCCAGCAGTTACGTTGGTAATTTTCGTGCCGTTCGCATTGATTCCGCCTTTTGTCACAGAAGGTCCGCCAGTTATGGTCACTCCCTGAGTATTGACGGTAGTATCCCCTGCCTTTACCGTCTCTGTATTTACAGTTTTCGATGTAATACTGTTCAGCCCAGTCACATCTTTTGCCAGTTTCACATTCAACGTATTATTGGCAGGATCAGCGACCACACCAATATTATTATCACTTAAATTGCTGCTGTCAGCACCGCCCAAAAGGGACATAGCCTGATCAGAACCGCGATGGAGTACATTGACATCTGCTTCCGAAGTATTGCCAATGGTTGAATTATCTCCAGCAAACCGCAGAGGCCGCGTCATAGTATAAAGTTGGCTTCCATTCACAGCATCCGTACTCTTTACACTGACCAGACCGGCCGCAACGTTCTGGATGCGCCGTTCTTTCCCCACGGAGCCCACCGTTACAACACCAGCAGGGTTCCCCCCAGCGTATTGATAGGTTCCGTTGCTGCTGTAAGCCTCCTTCCCTTTCGTAGTGGCTCCTGATACAACATAAGCAGAGTTACTGCCAAGATAGACGGAATTCCCCAAAGTTGCTGTTACATGGCTGCCTAAAATCTGGGTATTGGACAAATCCGTATTCTGAGTCGTGGCATCAAGGGTATTCTGGCTGCCAAGGATTTGGATATCCGTCAAATCCTTGTTCTTCTGATTTTTGGCCCGGATGGTGTTTTTTGAACCGGTAATAACGATATCAGATACATTGCCCGCATCGCCTGCTGTACTTGTATCCGGATCCCCGGTAACCATATTCTGATTGCCCGTTACAAAAATATTTTCAAAGGTTTTCGGGTTGGCAGGATTATTGGAAAGGGATTCCATTTTCAGTACGTTTTGATTCCCAACAATGCGATTGCTGTCCCCTTCCATTCGGTTTTCATTCCCAAAGATCCCCGAATCCGAAGCACTTACATCAGCAGCTGTACCTGTTGCAGCCGTACTGTTCTGGCTGCCCAAAACATAGGTATTTGCTCCCGTAACCCGGTTTTTAGTGCCGATTGCCCCAGAAGAAACACCTTCTGCCTGTGCATTTGTCCCCACTGCGAGAGCATTTTCTGCCAGTGCCTGAGCCGTATCACCCATAGCGGAAGCACTTTTGCTGTTGCTCTTGGCATCGCTGCCGATGGCGATGGCTTTGTCATCAGAAACGCCAGCAGAATAGCCAATGGCCACAGCTTTATCTACGCTGCTTCCACCATTTTTTATAGAGGAGGTTGCCAAAGTCCCTATAGCCAGAGAATGATTTCCGGCAGCCTGAGCACCAGCCCCAATTGCCGTGTTATATCGATAACCGCTGATGGCTAAAGTCTGTTTCAGACTGCCCGGGTTATCCAGATCTTCATAGCCGGCTCCCACGGTGATACTGCCAAGGCTCTGCGCTTCAGTATTATTTCCCAGGGCAGCACTCCGGTCCCCTAAAGCTTTGGCACTTACGCCAGCTGCCATGGAATCCTCACCCGTAGCCAGATCGTTGTCATAGTTATTCAGATTGGTAGATTTTACAGAATAGTAATGGGTCTTTGCTGTATCCACAAGTTCATTGACCTGGGCTACATTGGCTGCATCGGTCCCCAGTGTTCCTGCAGCAACATTATGGATTTTTGTTCCTTTGTTATCAGTATTCCGAAGAGTAATGCTGTCTCCATCTCCGGAAGTGACCGTATCATAATATACTCCACTTGCCGTTGCCGAAGAAACATTGGCATTGACCTGGGCTACCGTAGCGTCGATTGATTTTTTGAGCTGTGCCACCGTAACGGCATCCTGATCCAGTGCCCCATCAGCAACATTGGTGATGCGGCGCAAAGCCGATGCACTGCCTACTGAAACAGCCGTCTTAGGGGCTGTCTGCCCCGTCAGATATCCATTACCACTGATCATAGCGGCATTCGCTACGGAATCATTGCCGATGGCAACATTCCCACCAGAAGCCTGTGCTCCCTGCCCTAAAGCCACACTGGCTGCATCTGCAGCCTGGGCGTTAAACCCAACTGCCGTAGATCCATTTCCATTCGCCTGGGCCTGATAGCCTACGGCTACAGCGTCATCAGAAGCGTTTGTCTCACTGCCAAGGGCCGTAGACTGAATCCGTGATACAGCGGAATCGTTTTTATTGGCATGATAACCAATGGAGACATTTTTTCCTTCCGATGTGTTTCCGCCTGATCCGATATTTGTCCCAGCTTCAGAGCCAATGGCTACATTATGATCGCTTTTGACATCATTTCCCGCTTTATATCCAATTGCAATATTCTGTTGTCCGTCAATATTGTTGCCGGCACCGTCTCCAATGACTACATGGGATCCTTTTGCTCCTAATACGTCCCCTACCATACCTACCCCTGCGTCAGGACCAAGTACGACAGACCGGACGGCATTGGCACTGGCATCTTTACCTAAAACCACAGAAGCACTGCTGCCAGCAGCGGCTCCGTTCCCAATAGCAACGGCATCGGTCCCACTAGCTTGTGCACTCTTACCCATAGCCAGGGCATCTGCTCCAGTCGCTGCAGCCTCTGTTCCAGCTGCCATGCTGTCTACACCGGAAGCAGCTGCACTTTTGCCAAAGGCCAAAGCACCTTCTGCACCGGCCTTTGCACTGTCTCCCACTGCCACGGCACTATGACTATTTTTCGTTACACCAGCGTTATTGCCCATCGCAATTGCATGATTCGAAGCAACCGTACTGGCCTCAGTTCCAATTGCCACGCTGCTGCTGTTGAGCTGGGCATTGGTCCCATCATTATAAACTGTCGCTCCATCACCTAGTGCAATAGAGGAATTTCCCCGGGCATTGGCCGCATCACCGATAGATATGCTGGATTTTCCTCCGCCTATGACCACAGTGGAACTGTCACCGTCAGCGGTCATACCATTAAAGGAGCCGCTGATAGCTTTCCGGCCAATGGAAATACTGTTTCCAGCCGAGGAAGCAGACCGGGCATCATCGCCCAGCGCAACCGAGCCTGTACCATTCGCTTTTGCGCTGACTCCAATGGCAACAGCATCTTTTCCCGCAGCCTCAGCGTCTTCTCCTGTAGAATTAGCACGGAAGTACTTCATTCCCGGTTTCGTTTTGTCTAGTCCCAATGCAGAGTTTACATTTTTTAGCTCTGTAATATCGGCCGTATTATTGTCGATTTTTCCGCTGTTAGTTGCAATTGCCTTTTTGTTCACTGCAATATCTGTTTTATTTTGCTGGATTTCATTGGAATTCTGGCTGATTCCGGCCTTATTGTTAGCTATTGCAGTACTGTTAGCGGTAATATTGTCAGTATTTCCACTAATCTTTGTAGTGTTTCCAGCAATATCATCCTGATTCTTCTGTACAACAGCCTTTACCGTATTCAATTCTGTAGTGGTCGCCACACCATCTGCCGATATAGTAATCGTATTGGTTCCATCATCTTTCGTTACCGTAATATTAGTTCCACCATTCAACAAGTCACCGTCATGGACACTCGCAGCCTGGACACTATAGGCACTCCCAAACATCAATAACGCGGTTAATACCGTTCTAGTAAATACCCCCCCCCGATAACCGACAATAGTTCTCAATAACGATTTTGCAGATCCTTTCCCGCCATTTTTTGCCAGTTCTGAAACTACCTGGTATTGCCCTTTAGATCGATTGAATATAATCTTATAAATTCTATTCAATCCAATCGCCTCATTTTTAAATAAATATGCATTAATAAAGTAAATTTATTTTATTTTACTTTATTATCTCATACATATGTTTTGTTTCATTTTATCATTTATATTTCTATTTCACAACATATTTTCTCATATTTTTGTAAGACTAGGATAAGTTTATCATAACAATATGCTGATATTTTTCACATTAAAACGGTATATTATGTACTATATATTCACTTATTTTGATTTTTAGTTGCAAAAATAAATCGAACTGTATTTGATACAAAATAGCAAAAAAAGAATATCAGCGCACCATCTATGCGCTGATATTCTTTAATATTTATATATTTTTAAATTCTTTTATATTCTTATGTTTTATGAATAAATATTCTGTTAAATATTATATTTCAATTAGTATCCCCAAAAAGAGATATTTTACAATATTTTGATGATGGGCACCCTTGCTCTTGGCTATGGCCTTTCCTCTACCAGACGGCCCAAGGACTTCCACCCATTAAAGTGCGCCCATTCCGGGCGAACAAAAAAGCAGCCCCTGAGGTCTGCTTTCATCATAGTATTCTTATAAATTCTTTACAGGTTCCGAAAAAGTTCCAAATCATCGGGAATGTACAGATTCCCCTGGTAATATTGGTGTCCTTCATCATAGTAACGCTGGCGGCGATGGGTCAGGTCCTTGTCTTCCGTGTGGTACAAAATCAAGTTCTGTACCCCCATCCGGGCCGCCGTTTCACAGGCGTCTTTGACGGTGGAATGGTGCTTTTCATAGGGATGAAAGATATGCGCTTCAGCATCGAGGCAGAAGGCTTCGTGAAGGAGCCATTTGCTGTCCCGGACATAGCCTTCTTCCCAAGGCTGATACGGTTCATCACCACAGCAGGTCAGTTTACCATCAGAGAGCTGCAGGGAAAAGCCGAATTGCTTGGCCTTCGTCGAGCGGATATCGAAAAAGGTCACGTCGTGGCCAATAAGCTGGTGTGTCTCCCCATCGGATACCGTAACGAAATGCAGGCGGTCATCGAGGAAAGCACTGTCTTTCGAGGACAGCAGGGCGTTTCCCATCGCGTGCAACAGGGAAACGACTTCCTCGTGACCGTAGATGATGGCTTCGCCATCGTAGGTCCCGCGCCGCCAGGACTGGCACATCATACGCATGAGCCAGAGGATCCCCAGAAGATGGTCCATGTGCTTGTGCGTGACAAAGACCGTCCGCATATCCCGCCAGCGCAAATGAGCCTTTTCCAGCTGCTGCAAGAGACCGTTCCCGCCGCCGCCATCGATGAGCAGGTATTGATCACCTTCATCGAGGACAAAACACGTATTATAACAATGAGTCACCGTCGCATTTCCCGTCCCTAAGATTGTCAGATTCATTATCAGCCCTCCCCGGTTATTTACTACCGTGCGTTTGCTTCGCCGCGAAAAATGGTGCCGCGGCTGGCATCTACAGTGACAATTTCACCGTTTTCCAGTGTGTCTGAGGCATGAGCTGCACCGACGACAGTCGGAATACCAAGGGTAATGGCGACGATAGCCGATTCGCTGGTGAGTCCGGCTTCTTCAGAGACGATGGCACTGGCCCGTTTCATATAGTCTGCAAAGTCAGCACAAGCCGAACGGAGGACGAGAATGCAGCCGTCGCTGAAGTTCTTTTCCAGGTCTTCTTTCGATTCAGCGATGCAGACTTTTCCAATAGCGGAATTGCGGCCGATACCGGTACCGCGGAGAAGGACGTCACCAACGACCTGTACGCGGATCATATTGGTCGAACCGGCTGTAGCAACGGGAACACCGGCTGTAAGAACGACAAGATCGCCGGCTTTGATGAGGTCGTTGTCGAGAGCTGCAAAGATGGCGTTATCGACGACAGCATCGGTATCGCTGGCTTCTTTTCCGATAACAGCCTGGACGCCCCAGTTGAGCTGCAATCGACGGACAATGGCTTCATGCGGCGATACGGCTATAAGGGAGCAGTCCGGACGGAATTTAGAGATCATCTGAGCTGTGCCGCCACGTTCGGTCGAGGCGATGATAGCGGCAGCGTGGAGGTCTTTGGCAATCTTGACGACAGCCTTGCCGATGGATTCAGTCGTTGACGTCGATTCGGAACTGGCGTCTTCATATGCTTTCGGCGTGAAGTTGCTTTCCGTAAAGACAGCGACGCGGGCCATGGTTTCAACAGCTTCTACCGGATAGAGACCGCCAGCCGTTTCACCGCTGAGCATGATGGCGTCCGTACCGTCGAAGATGGCATTGGCGACGTCGCTCGTTTCGGCACGGGTCGGACGCGGGTAATTGCACATAGATTCCAGCATCTGCGTAGCCGTAATGACCGGCTTGCCCGCAGTCTGGCATTTGTGGATGAGGACTTTCTGGAGCATCGGCACTTCTTCAGCAGGTACTTCGACGCCGAGGTCACCGCGGGCAACCATGATACCGTCGCTCATCTTGATGATGTCGTCGATGTTGTTGACAGCTGTCTGACATTCGATTTTAGAGACAATCTTCATATGACTGCCGTGTTTCTCCAAAATCTTGCGAATCGTCAGGACATCTTTGCCGCGCTGGATGAAGGAAGCTGCGATCCAGTCCATGTTCATACGGCAGCCGAATTCTATATCGTCGGCATCGCTTTCGGAAACAGCTGGCAAATTAATAGCAATGCCCGGTACGGCAACGCGTTTGCGATTACTCATCTTGCCGCTGTTGAGAATCTTCGTATGGATGTCTTCGCCTTCGACGCTGACAACTTCTAAGTTGACTAAACCGTCTGATAAGAGAATGTGGTCGCCGGCTTTGACGTCCCGCGGTAATTCTTTATAGTTCATGGAGGCAATGGTTTCATCGCCATCTACATCTCGGGCCGTCAAGATAAAGTCATTGCCGGCTTCCATCATGATCGAACCATTCTTAAATTTGCCCAGGCGGATTTCCGGGCCTTTCGTATCGAGGAGCAATGCAACCGGGATGCCTAGTTTCCGGGAGGCAGCGCGGACCATGTCGATGCGCTGTTTATGTTCTGCATGAGAACCATGGGAGAAATTAAAACGGGCAACGTTCATACCGGCTTGAATCATCTTTTCGATAATTTCCGGAGTATTGGAACTTGGGCCTAAGGTGCAGACAATCTTTGTTTTTTTCAGCATATATATTATATTCTCCTTGAATTTATACAATTAGGACATCTTAAGTCAGCCGACAGCACGGATAAGGTTAAAGACCTGCTGCGCTGTGTTGGTCATATTGCGCAGGGCCGTTTCCTTATTCATGGCTTCTTCCAGCGGCATGGCTTTATCGACGATAGAAAAGAAAGCATCGATACCCTGCCGGTTACATTCGACTGCATCAGCCGTCGTGCATCCTGCCAGAGCGATGACTTTGGCGCCGTACTGTTTGGCCAGTTTCGCTACGCCGATGGGGGCCTTACCCATGGCCGTCTGGGCATCGAGGCGTCCTTCGCCAGTGATGACATAATCGGCATCTTTGACAGCATCGGCCAGGCGGATGGAATCGAGGACAATCTGGATTCCTGAGCGCAGACGTCCGTGCAGATACGCCAGGAAAGCAAAGCCCATGCCACCAGCCGCGCCGGCACCGGCGGTCTGGCTGAAATCATGGCCGGTATACATCTGGGTTACGGCGGCAAAGGACCGGCTGGCATCGTCCAGTACTTTGACATCCTGTGGCGACGCACCTTTCTGAGGCCCGAAGATATAGGCAGCGCCCCAATTCCCGAATAACGGATTGGTCACATCACAGGCGACATCAAAGGTACAGTCTTTCAGGACCGGCAGGACCTGGGAATCATCTACAGATGCGATACGCCCTACTTCCTGCCCGCCTGTGCCGACCGGCTGGCCCTGAGCATCGCGGAAAATATAACCGAGAGCCTGAAGCATACCGACGCCGCAGTCACTGGTCGAACTGCCTCCCAGTCCGATGATGAAATGGCGGACGCCCGTTTCTATAGCCTGCGCCATGACCTGACCGACACCATACGTCGTCGTGTGCAGGGGATTGCGCTGTACAGACGGTACTAGGCCTAATCCGGCAGCCCCGGCCATTTCAATAACGGCCGTCTCCATGTCCGGCAGACAGCCATACGCACAGGACACGGCTTCCCCTAAAGGTCCCTGGACACCGGCATAGCGGAGCTGTCCGCCCAGTCCATCGACGAGGGCTTCAACGGTTCCTTCCCCACCGTCAGCCAGGGGCTTGACGATGACCTGGACGGGATGACCGCCATAAGCTTTGCGGATACCGGCTTCAATAGCCCGGCCAGCTTCAACAGAAGTCAGACTATTTTTCAAGGAATCAATGGCTACGACGACTTTCATGATACTCTCTCCTCTATGTGCGAACTCGTAAGACTGTATTTCTCTATGCCTACAGTGTAGCAAAAAGAGGATGATCTTCCTATGTTATAAAGCACAAAAATATATCGTATTTTTGTGCTTAAAGCCATGGAAGGGTAGCAATGTAAAGCGTCACGGCATCGTGGAATACCCGCGGATTGAGCCCCGTCGCCTCACCAATCCGTTTCAGCCGGTATTGCAGAGTATTTTTATGGATACAGAGAATCCGCGCCGTCTCCTGTATGGATAAATTCTGTTGGTAATAGACCTGTAGCAGATGGATATCTCGTTCTGTCAAATGCTGACAAATGTCCTTCTGATAGCGGCGGCGTATCGGGCCATCCAGGCTTTGCAGCAAGAAAGCTAACTTCATCTCGTCGGCATGAACGCAGAAAATCTGTCGGTCCTCTGCCGACTGCAAGGCCATTTTGGCAAAACGGTACGATTCGTGGATACGGTGAAATGATTCTTCTGTCCCGATTCCTGCAAAAATGCCCGGGTAGAACCATTCTTTCCAGCGTGGCAGTTTCCGGTCCCAATCCGGATAGACCTTGCTGGGAATGAGCACGACAACGGTACTGGGATAAATATACGTGTATAAGGTTATCCCCAGGCTTTGGCAATCCTCTGCCATCTTCTGGCGGAAATCCCCGGCCCGGCGTGTACCTTCATGCCAGCGGAACACCACTGCGACATACTGGCTGCCCGCCAATGCCGGCTGGTCTTCAGCCAGCTGCTGCACCATGTCTTCGTCATGATAAATCAGAGCCATGACCTGACGGCTGCGGTGTTCTTCTTCGCTGAACACCTCCTGGCTCAGCCGGTATTCCTTGAGAAATACCTCGCATATTTTCGTCAGCAAAAAACCATACTGGCCGACAACAGCTGGTTCTCCCGTAATCCCGACTACACCCAGTACCAGTCCATCCATGATAATCGGATAATTGACGCCCTTACTGACACCATCTGTCGGCCGGTCATCCTGTACGGTCTGGACCTGACCGGTCCGGGCGGCGGCGTGGCCGGCCTTGTGATACGTCCCAATGCGCTTGTCATCGGTACTGGCCATAATCTGCCCATGACAGTCAATAAAATTGACGTCCCAGCCGACGACTACCTTGGCTGAATCGACAATCTGCTGGGCTAATTCATCGGTAATGCGTACTTTCACACTGATACCTCTTTTCCTTCATGAAAAACATCTCACGACAAGGCCACATCCAGGGCCATCATCAGTGTGAATCCCAGGGCAAAGGACAGGACGCCCATATGGGAGTGTTCGCCAGCCGACATTTCCGGAATGAGTTCTTCGACGACGACGTAGCACATGGCCCCGGCGGCCAGACTGAGGAGATAAGGCAGGACAGGAACGATGAAGGCCGTCAGTGCGATGGTCAGGGCCGCTCCGATGGGTTCTACGATGCCCGATAAGACGCCTCCGAGAAAGGCCTTGTGTTTGCCGACGCCAGCCGCCTTGAGGGGCATAGAGATGATGGCCCCTTCCGGCAGGTTCTGCAAAGCGATGCCCAAAGATAAGGCCAGGGCTCCGGCAGTGCTGATGCCCGTCTGCCCTGCTAAAAGGCCGGCGTAGACGACGCCGACGGCCATGCCTTCGGGAATATTATGCAGCGTTACAGCCAGGACGAGCATGGTTGTCCGCTGTAAATGGCTGTGCGGCCCTTCGGCCTTCTCGCTGTACATGTGCAGATGCGGCACCAGACGGTCCAAGGCCAGGAGCAGGAAGATACCCAGCCAGAACCCGGCCACAGCCGGCACGAAAGCGAATTTTCCTAATGGCGCCGCTTCTTCCATGGCCGGAATCAGGAGACTCCAAACCGAAGCGGCAATCATGACACCCGACGCAAAGCCCGTCAGCCCCCTTTGGACCTGGCGGTCCAATTCCTGCTTCATGGCATAGACGCAGGCCGCTCCCAAAGACGTTCCGACAAAGGGAATAAGAATCCCTATGACAGCATTTTCCATAACAACATCCCCTTTCGTATATATCATGATTTGATATTCACTATTGTTATAATCTCATTATATACAAAAAAGAACTGCCCCCGCAAGACAGCTCTTTTCATAGTTCATCAAAATAGTGTTATCGGATGATGGTAATCCGGTCGGTTGTCCTCTGGGGCGTCCGCTGGTAGGAAATGTCCGGGATTCCCAGCGCCATCAGGAAGCTCAGTTTGCATCCCTGGGGGATCTGGAACTGCGCTTCGATTTCAGGAAATGTCCGGGCCAGTGCTACGGCAATGCCGTCCCAGACCGTGCCCAGTCCCAGGCTGGCGGCATAAAGTTCCAGGTACGATAAAGCAATGACCGGATCGACGGTCTGGCAGACCGATGCCGCCGTTTTTGTATCGACAGAAGCGACAACTAAGGCCGGAGCTCCCCGGTACACCAGATCCTTCCCTGCCCGCTTGCTGGCTTCTGCCATTTCTTTTATGATAAAAAGAGGCGAATCGGCACGAACAGTATTCAGGCAATCGTATGTAATCTTCCGGATTTTATCCATTTTTTTGCGCGTCGCTACCAGAGAAAAACGAACAGATGGCGCGTTGACCCCTGTCGGCGCATACGCCAGCATTTCCGTAAGTTTGTCCAGCTGTTCCTGTGACAAATCTTCTTTTTTATAAGCCCGGGTGCTACGCCGCGATTTTATCAGCTTCAGCAACTCTTCATGATTCCCATAGGATACAGTACCACATTGTTCCGGTTGCAGTCCGCCAAAGGACAGAGCTCCTTTCGGACAGACGAGCATACAATGCTGGCAGGCCAGACACCGCTGTTCTCCTTCTGGCAGATAGCGGGGAATCTTTTCTTCGTCAAATTCCAGACAAGCGGCTACGCAGTCCCGGATACACAAGCCACAATGGATACATGCTTCTTTTTCTACCGTAATCGTACGCTGAATCATGTATATTCTACTCCTCTCTTCTGTTAACAGCAGCAACCATTATCCCCGGCGTTATCTGCCACGGGAGTAACGCCAAAGGGACCGAAATGGACCGACCGGTCACCGTAGACGGTAAAGGCCGGAGCGTACCGCGTTTCCGAAAGCATGGAGGCCAGATTGCCACTGACCAGCATGGGCTTTCCCGTCACGAAATGATTGTTCATATCGAAATCAAAGGCATGGGGATGATTGGGGATCGTACCGCGGTACACCGCTACCTGACCATAATCCTCGCAGGCATCTTCCAAATCAGTCAGTTTGAATACCCGAACCGTCCGTTCCGAAAAATGGGCAAAGCCGACTTTTTCTTCAATCGCTTCATTTCCCAGGTCAAAATTGCGGATAGACATGTAGACGAAATCCATGAATCCCGCTTTATTCAGCATGCGGCGGAAATCTTCAAAATACATGGCGCCGCTGATGCATTCACCGTGCAGTACCGGGTCGGCATAGAGTTCATCGGGAATGCGGCGGTCTGTAAAGACATCGGAAAAGTACAGTTCACCACCCGGTTTGAGGACACGCCAGATTTCGTTAAATATCTGTTGCTTGTACGGTGACAGATTGATGACACAGTTGGAAATGACCACATCGATGGAATTATCAGCAATTCCCAGAGATTTCAAATCTTCAATGTAGCCTTTTTTAAATTCCACATTCGAGGCCCTGTACCCAAAGCGCTTGTACTGCTCTTCTTCATGGCGCAGGGCAATATCGAGCTGTTCCTGGGTCATATCAACGCCGATGACATGGCCTTTTTCGCCGACCAGTTTGCTGGCTACGTAAACGTCGCGGCCAGTGCCGCATCCCAGATCCAGTACGGTCATGCCCTCCAGCAGGGGAGGAATCGGTGACCCACAGCCATAATAGTGAGTCACGATTTCATCATCAATGAGGCTGAGCGCTTCCCGCACTTCTTTGGGCAGTCCCGTGGAAGAACAGCAGCAGGCTTTCGTTTTGAGGTCTTTCGTTCCATCCAGCACCTTACCATAATATTCTTTGACTTGTTCTACGATTTCATTCATAGTATATTCCTCCTATCAGCATTCATCACAAGGTGTCTGCCCTTCCCGCTTTTCCCGTTGGACGAGTTCCTGAAAAAACGAAGCCAGACAACGGATACATTCTTCATCGAGAGCATAATAATGCCAGCGGCCTTGTTTGCGGTCCCGGACCAGATGACAGTCACAGAGGACATGCATATGATGGGACAGCGTCGGCTGGGTAATCTCAAAGCGTTCCAGAATATGGCAGGCACACTGTTCCCCATCAGCCAGCATGGCAATGATCTGCAGCCTGACAGGACTACTGAGAGCTTTATTGATGTTTGCAATCTCCATCATATCCATAAAACCGCCTCCATTACATAGATATTTATCTATGTAATGGATTATATCATTTATATAGATACCCGTCAATGTTTGATGATGTCATATTAGTTATACCGAAACAAGGGTATAAGTCTCTATCCCCCATACCCCTGTTCACCATTTCTCATGTCAGGGGAAATAATTTTGAAATATATCCTTGACAAGTGCTGTCAAATTCAGTAAAATTAAAAGGTCAGCGGGACGTGGCGCAGCTTGGTAGCGCGCTTCCTTGGGGTGGAAGAGGTCGCGAGTTCAAATCTCGCCGTTCCGACCACTGATTTATAGAAATCTCCAGATTTTCGGGTCTGGAGATTTTTTTGTTTTTTTACCTGTTTTTTTACTTTTTGTACCTCCTGAAGTACGAAGAGAAATATGTATTTTCTTGCAAAAATATTAATTTTTATGCACATCTGGAACGATATGGGAAAAGACCGGGGCATATTTGTCCATTGCCATTGGATCCTTATGATTGGCATAGATGGTCAGTAACATTGTCTCGTCCTTATGCCCCATAAACTGACATAAATCCGCCAGTGGAACTCCTGCCCGGACACAATTGGTGGCAAATGTGTGACGGAATAAGTAGGGATATATACTACGATGTCTCAGTCCGGCGTCTTTGGCCACTTTTTGTACTATCCTCCGCAGTGTATCCGTACTGATTGGGTTTCCGGTACATATATTTTCCATAATCCAGTGTGATGGGTAACGGTTCATTGCCTTGTACAAGACCTCCAGACATGGATCAGGGATATACACGTCACGTTCACCCTGTTTCCCCGTTTTAGTAGTGGATTTCAACGTACATTTAGAACCTGATTTACGATATGTCTTTTGTACGTGAAATATATGGGTATCAAAATGAATGTTTTTCCATTCACCGCCAGTAAGTTCTGCAGGGCGTATCCCAGTGTAAATCATTAATAAGATACCATGCCGGTATCTGCGGACGGCCTCACGACCACTCGTCATCAATTCATTGATAAATATGGATTCTTCCTTTCTGGTTAAAGGTGTTCGGTCCTGTGGATGCAGGGAGACATGTTTCTTTACGTATACATCTTCCATGATATCCATACTGATTTCATGTGTCTTGACCAGATGTTTGCAAAACTTCCTCATGGCACACACAACTTTGCGCACATCTCGTTTTTTGTTCTGCCGTACAAAAAAATCCTGCAAATCATCTTCAGTGCAGTCCTTAATCCCTATTGATCCAAAAACAGGTTTCATTTGATTTTCTATGAAAGAATTCATATTATTGATTGTGGTCTGACTTTCCCAATTAGGTTCCAGATAGATGTGTACATACTTTTTAAATTTACTATACACAGATGAATTGTCTTCCGTAAGAGAAAGTAATTTGGCGCGCCTCTGGATACATTGTTGTTGGAAATTTTTGGCTTCATCCCAGGTATCGAACCTTCGGTTAAGGTATTCAATTTCATTGTCCTCAGGAAGGTATCGTAATGGGAAATTGCGCAGATAGAAATATATTTTCCCGTTCTTTTTGTTGGTAACACGCGTAATCTTGCCGTTGTTATTTAAAATTGAATTGTCTTTTGTTTTTGACATATGGAACACTCCTTATGTTCCGTTACATACGTCTTTGCAAATTCATAATTATATGATAGTTCACATCCTTTCTTATTCAGAATACCGAATCAGAATTATTTTTTCAAGATGATAATGGGCATACACCGGTTCAACATACAGACCAGTGTATGCCCTCTTATTTTATCCAATACGGTTAATTTTCATTTCTTCTGGATCGGCCGATATGATGTCTTCAATATCCTGTGTAAAGACGGCACTGGCATTGCAGACGGTAAGTGCCAGATCCACGATGGCCCGTTTCTTGGCGATTTTTAACACGTTGTTTATCACGCCATAGAAGTCACTTTTTATAAATTTCCGTTCGCGGGAATTCGCGGCGCCGACTCCTTCTCCGGCAATCTGGTTCTGGGTATCCCAGGCAGTGACTTTCACTTCATAAGACACAAAGTGTTGGGCATAATCTTCTGACCGGTTCAGAATTGTCACCGTCGTTCTGTACCCGAAATAGGTGAGTAATTTTTCGGCCCCTGATTTCAATAAAGAGGGTTTACGACCACATCCGGGTATGATTCCATAGTCCTGATTGGGAATCAGTATCCGTGAGATGACTGGTTTCATATCAATCGGTGTTTTACACGGAACTTGTTCAACCTGTTCTACCCGTTCTGAAGAGGCAATCCCGTTAGTAGGTAGTTCTATTTTAGTTACAGAAGGAGAAGACACAGTTTTTGATGATGCAGTCTTAGGCGGACGGGGCGGACGGGTTTTGGAAACAATTTCATTGCATTTTGATGAATCTACCGTTTTTACCTTGGATGCCTGTTGGATAACTATTTCTTTTATTCTGGATACATTTGCCATAATATATACCTCCTGACACTATAATTAGTATAAGAATAATATAAAATGTGTTATAATTAACAAAAAAGGAGATGCAAATCAAATGAAGAAATTTAAAGTTATTTTGGCAGCCATTTTGGTATCATTCACGTTTATTGGAGGGGAATTTTACACGGCACCTCAGGTGTATGCAAACCGCATGGAAGATCGGTATACTTATGATGCATTAAACCGGATGGAAGGCGACTGGTACAATTCTGACGGTACATTGGTCCTTTCTATTCATGACGGATACATCAATAGTTGTCAGGTCCTCGGAGGGTATGACTTTGCAGGGGGGGCTCCTTGTGCAAAAGGTATCTTCCTGATTGCAGAGGCAGATGGGAATCGGTATTTAACTATCAGATGGGATTTACCTCAGTATATTGAATTCAATGGTGAAACACTGTACAGAGGATGATGGTGTGAATGGGTTCCTTATCCAGGAACCCATTTTGCATTTGATTATATATTCCCTCGTTCACACAATGATACATACCTGCCGTTTCCAATAATGATGTGATCATCTACGGGTATGCCTAGTATTTCTCCGGCCTTTACGATACGCAGGGTTACCTCTATATCTTCCTTGGATGGTTCCGGATCACCCGATGGATGATTATGGGCCAGAATCACAGAGGAGGCATTATAGAGTAAGGCCGCCCTGAATACTTCTGCCGGTTCGGCCAATGATTTATTGATGCATCCCATGGTGAGTACCTGCATCCCTACGATGTCCATCTTGGTACTTGTGTACAATGCGGCGAATATTTCTTGTGGGGATTCATCCAGATGGAGTACGGTATTGAATGCCTTGGCGGCGTCTTCCGGGCCGCCTATATTCCGGTTTAAGTCATACCGATGGGATGTTTCACGGACTAATGCAAGTCTTTGTGTGGCAATAATGATAGACATATTACTACGACCTCCTCACTGATCCACAATGGATATTGATAACAAAAAGAGTCTGTCCTTCATAGGACTCGTTACACGGTATTTCCGTAGCGGCGTATACCACACCGTCTGCGGAAATAAAATGGGCGGCATGAGAGAATGCCGCCTTTACTTTCTGTGTTTTCTCTGAATCCCGTTCAACCCGTTCTACCTGTTCCTCATAAGAATCACAGAGGTTTTGGAAAAACGGTTCCATCCGTTCCGCAATCAGGTATTGAACATTGTCGTACCTCTTTAAGTCTTCGTCATATATGGCCATAATGATGTTGGTATGCATATTATTTGTCTCCTTTCTGGTTCGTATGCGTAAATTTAATTGAGAAACGCCGGGATGATGCCGCCTTTGTATACTGGGCCACTAAATTGGGATGGTCTTTCCTGAGTGCCATTGTATCCAGTCTGTTAGTCGTGACATTCTTCCATGAGACGGCATATCCCGCCGGAGTCAGGGCGCATTGGTTGTCCTTCAGCAGTTCCTTTAACTGATTTTCGACAGCCGCTTTTTCCGTCTTCAGGGACTTTTCCTGGGACTGTAATGACAGGTAGTACGACACCAGTTCATCTGCCGATTCCGGCAATACCATGGATATTTTCTCTGCTGTCGGATACAACTGTTCCAATACCTTGGAGGTAGATTCCATCCCGTCAACAGCCGGCGCCGTCCCTTTCTCTACGTGATTGATCCAGAAGTCAGATTCCAGTTTGATAAGACTCCGTACCGTATCCGGGTCCCGGTCTAATTCAATGGTCTGGAAGTTGTTCCCTCCGATAAGTACGACAACATAGGCATGGGTCAGGTCACATACATAGAGGTAATGTTGTACCTGCATATAGTATTCGATGGGAAGACCTCCTACCCAGTCCGGGGCGGCATAGGCGTTGGCCGTCTTGATTTCCACAAGGGATACAGAACCGTCCTTTTCCCTGACGATGCCGTCTATATCAGCAATCATGAACGGGTGGTCGGACGCATAGAACAGGTACGGCATAGGTTCTACCGTAAGTCCGGTGCGTCTGCCAAATTCCAACCGCAGGACTGGTTCCATGACCGTCCCCCAGTATGCTGCCTCACCGGCCGGTTCCGGAACGACCTTTCCCATCTTTTCCTGATACAGAGAGAACATGGACTTGTACCGGGACAGACCGCACGCCGCCGCGGCATCGGATCCGCCGATTCCTTTCCGGCGCAGGTGCAGCCATTCGTCACGGGACATTTGATTTGTTTTAGTGAGTACTTTTTTCGTCATGATACAGACCTCCTATAGGTAAAAAAAATAACGGCCCTAAGGCCGCGGACAGGGTAAACAGGTTTATCGTAAAATTGTCAAAACTAAGATATGCAGGAATAAGATAGATGTTGTCACGAGTAGAAAATATATGATCTGGCGCAACTGCTTGTTTTCCCGGTAAAGGCGGCGGTTTCTGCGTCTGGCCTTTTTCAATTTCCGGACATCACAGGTATCCCATATGATATAAGGGACTTCACGGGTCTTCATGTTTCATCACCTCCTTGTACGATAAATCTTACGATCCGGTCGATATCATTCATGACCGAGTTGACCGCAATCAATACATCCCGAGGAGATTTACCATGGACATATTTCTTTATATATGAGTAAGCCCGGTACTCATATCCCTGTATCCCCAATATCTGGCAAAGGACACTGGATCCGAATTCTGCCACCACTTCATTCCGTGCCGTATTGTCCGATATCGTACCCAGATGATCATCGATTGCGTGGACCAGTTCATGGAAGAAGACGGCCTCCGTATGGGTGCATAACTTGATGACACGTTCGGACCGGCTGTAGTATCCCCAGTAATTGGCCACTAATGGCCCATATTCCACTGACAGCCCTAACTGGTCTGCCACCTTCAGGAAATGAGGAGATGTCACTGGTTCGTGTCTCTGGATAAAAGGAAGAGGGGTCCCTTCCGTATCTTCATACCGGAACACCGGGATAGCCCGGAATCCTACCAGGCGCGGCACCTGTTCTTCTTTTATGTCATCCTTCTGGACGTCCTGTGTTTCTTTCCGCCCTTTAATCAGGACGGGGGCAAAAATGTAAAACGCATGACATCCTTTCTTGACATGACGTCCCCATGATTCCCACTGTCTGAATCCCATGGCAATGTCCGTATCGGCCGCCAGCATGAGTATCGTATTCCCGATAGACCATGACGCACATGGAAGTTTACTGATTCCGTCTTTTTCTTCCTGCGTACGACGGATGATGTGATATGCTACACGATTTGGAAATTCCTTTGTCTGGAATGCCTTAAACAATGACTGGACGGCGTCTTGAATTTTCTGTTCTGTCGTTTTCATATGAATACCTCTTTTCTGTAAAATTAAAACCGCCCCGTAAAGAATCGGGACGGCTTATTAGACGAACCATTATGAGATTTAGGATAAGAGACGTATAACCTGTCCTGGGCACGTGTAACGGCAACATAGGCGAGCCGCCGTTCTTCTTCTATATCGATATCACCTTCATGGGACGTATTCGGAAGGATTCCGTCTGTTGTACCTACGAGGAATACAATGGGCGATTGCAGTCCTTTTGCGGCATGGATAGAAAGTACCGGGATGTAGTCGGCCCCATCTTTCTTTAACAGGTCGGCCATCTTCTGGTATCTGCGTCTGATGATGCCGGCGTCATGTACAGCCTCTTCAATCGACTCATATTTCCGTATCCGTTCCCGTATAGCCGATAATATCTCATCCGATGCGTCCGGAAAGAACGGCACGATTCCCGTATTCCATATGGATACGGTTGCCGCCGTGACATCATCAGTCGGAATTTTTTCAAGGTTTGTCAAAAACCCGTCCAACCCGTCCGCCTTGTTCGTATCAGTCCCGGCTAACGTCATGAGATACTCACGGAGCGTCTCGGCCTTTAATCCTCTCCTTTCCTTTAAATGAAAATGAAGACACAATTCGTGGACATCACGGCGTGTATGTTTTCCCAAACGGACTCGATAGGCCGCATACAAGAAACGGTATAAAGGATGATCCAGAAAAAGCCCGCCGTTCACTTTTACAGCAGGAATCCCTGCATCACATAACACATCCATCAGAGTCGTCACTGCTGTTGACGACCGGTACAGTATCATCATTTTCTGATATGGAGTTCCACTATGATATAGCAGTCGTATCCGTTTCAATACGAATCCGGCCTCATCCCTTTCATCCTCTGCCGTATAGAAAACAGGCGGCCTGTTCTCCGACTGCCTCATGGATACCAATGGGGTATACCGTTCCATCAGGTCATTCCCCAGAGAGAGGATTTCCGGACTGCAACGGTAGTTCTTCGTCAGCTGGAACAGGTGAACACCTTTTGCATAATATTCTTGGAATTTATCCATGACTTCCGGACAGGATCCACGGAAGGAATAGATGGACTGCCGGCGGTCGCCGACCACAAAAATATTGGGTACTTTCTTTGCCGGGGCCAGCAGTTTAATGATTTCCCATTGGACAATATTGGTGTCCTGGAATTCGTCGATCAGTATGTAGGCGTATCGGCGGCGCAGGTATGCAGCAACCGATGGGTCCTGTTTCAGCAACAGGTATGTGAAAATCTGGATCGTATCGAAGTCCATGACATGACGTTCTTTTTGAAGACGCAGGTATTCCATACGCAGTTTCCGCATATGTCCACGGGATTCACAGGAATTGAGGGTCCGGAACAACTCATCCGGCGTGACTTTTTTAGTCAGGGAAAGGTTTCCGATTGCCTCAATGGCCAACTTCCGCCTGGCCGATTCCGCTGTCATCAGGAAGTAACTCTTATAGCCGTTTGCGCGCAAAATTCGATAAAACAGACTATGGAATGTAGTCACCTCTACACCCGTCATCTCTCCCAGTCGTTTCCGGAGTTCATCGACCGACTTCCTCGTAAAGGAGATGATCAGGAGGACTCTGGCGTCCGGCTTTTTTTGACGGATGCATTGTACGCGCCGGACGAGCAATGTGGATTTTCCCGTCCCTGCCCCGGATTCGACGACGCAAGGACCTTCTGTCTGCCGGACTGCCGCCATCTGTTCTGGATTCAGCCCATTCAGGTAGTCGGATTCCGGTTTTGGAAGGACCTGCATAGAGGGGCCTCGCGGAATAGGGATTTGTAACGCCGTGTTAGTAGTTGTCATAGGTAAAACCTCCTTATAATAAAAAAAAGCGCCCATCTCAATGAGACGGACGCACAGGATGAATCAAGTACCCGGGGGCTGAAAATCTCAGTCCGGGTACTATCCATAATAGGTAGTAGTGCCGGGAAAAATTTTTTATTTGGGGTCTATAAAGAGTCGCGTATATGCCACGTTTCCTTGTGGCATATCATGACAGAGCAAGAACGGGTAGAACTTATTTTTCAAAAATCGTAAATTTTTTTCTAAATACTGCGATTTGTTGCGTAATATACAAAATGAAGGCGCCCGGGAGGGCACCTATCCTGAACACCGGAGGGATATAAATTGTATAAATTTAATTATCCGATTTTAAAGAAGGCCCGCAAAACCTTACGATTCAATGCGGCTGAAGTGGCACACAGTATAGGCATCAACAAATCTACGTTATACCGGTATGAGAACAAGGAATCTTATATCAATGTGTACACGTTAGAATTATTGATGATGATATACCATTTGACACCAGAAGATATTTTCGTAAAGGAGGACGACGTATAATGGATTATGATAATGAAGTACGTGAATTATGGAAACGTGAAGGCAAAGACTTATTGCATCAACGGGAGGGCCTGCATCTGTCCCGTACACGTCTGGCAAAGATGATGCGTGTTTCGTATTCCGTCATAAAACGATTAGAAGAAGGACTGCATATCAAGAGAAGAAATGTTGTCGTAAAATCATATAAGAACGCATTGAGTCTTTATTATGCACTGATCATCCTTGTGTTAAAAAAAACGAAATTTGAACATAAAGAGTTGTTGATATGACATAAAGATAATGGCCAGTACAGACAAGAAAACCGGATAAATCATTCTGTACTGGCCAAAATCATAACAAACCATAATATACCATATCGAAATAATTTAACATAAACTCCAAATATTACTTCATTCATTATCTTTCAATCAACTTTATCACTTTAGTTATTCCTTACCTATCAACCGACTCTAATTATCGACAAGTAGAATGGGTGTTTTTTGGAATCCTAGTTCCTGCACTTACATCTACTTTATTCTTTTTAAACTTTTTTAAATAATGAATGAAGAATTCGACATTGGATGCTCGAATTCCTGCATATATCCTAGTATTCTTTTTATCTTCTGATATACATTTTATCTATATTAACAGTTGAATCAGAAGTGTTAGAGAAAGGATGAACAGTAAAACCGAAGTAATGCATATTTTTTGATTAACTGTCCCCCGGCCTCATTTTTGGGGCCTTGGGATGAAATGGTGATGACTATAAGAAGGGAATGATGATATGAATAGTTGGTAGTACTGTCCCCCGGATCCATCCCGGGTTCCCCGGGATGAACAGGATAAGAAGTGGATGATAAGGTTCTAGGTGAAATGGTTAAGAACTCGGTTCCTTCGGAACCATCGTATTTAAAATATCAAATAATTCGACATTGACCATCTGAATTCCTGCAAAAATACTAGTATTATTTTTAAAATAATTATATTTATTTTGCATATATTAAATTCCTTTTAAACATAATAAATATACCTCAAATTATCCTGTTCATCCCAAATTCTTGCCGGGATGGTCATTTCGGTAAACTGTCCCCACGCGCACTCTTCTATGTATCCTCCTTTAAAGTAAGATCAAAGGATTTACTTTTTATGAAGGATTAAATTTAACGAACTTATGTTCGAATCGAAAGGAGCAATGTCATATGAAAGCAAATTTTTTCTCAAATCTTTGTTCGTCTTTGAATATTCCAGAGGAATTAAAGTCTTTGGATCAATGGGTATGCCGTACAAATCAGAAAAGACCAATTGATCCTCATACAGGTAAACCTGCCGCTACTACTAATGCCAGTACCTGGGGAACCTTTAAAGAGGCCTCTGCGTATAATCAAAATCATGATGATGTCGTCGGATTAGGGTTTGTATTCCAAAAAGAAAATGGACTGGTCGGCATCGATATTGACCATTGTGTAGAAAATCACCAGATAACGGATTCTAAAATCCGGCAGATTATGGACTTGAATCTCTCATACTGGGAATATAGTCCTAGTGGAACCGGGATTCATCTGTATGTTAAAGGAACTTGGCCTGAAGGTATTGGGAATAAGAAGAAAAATATCACACCCGGTATTGATTTGGAAGTCTATAATACGGCAAGGTATTTTACTGTTACTGGGAAAAAAGGAGAATCGGCACCTAAAGAAATAGTAGAGGCGCCCAAATTACTGCAATTCCTGCAAGAACAGTACTTCAATCCGTCACCCTGTACAGAAGCAGCACTTATACCATCTAAACTGATTCAACGTCTTAAATCTATGAAATCCGGTAAGGAAGAATTGGTTCTAACCGAAGAAGACCAGACCATACTGGATGCCGCATTAGATAGTAATGCATCCTTCCAGAATTTATGGGAAGGTAGCCGCCCCAAAGGAGATGAAAGTGCTGATGATATGGCCTTGTTATGTCATCTTGTCCGGATATTTCCTGATGATCCGGAAAAAGTGGAAGGTATATTCAGATCATCCCCACATGCAAAATCAAAGGATAAAAAACATCAAAAGAAAATGAACCGTCCTGATTATCTTACACGGAGTATCGAACGCGCCTATGAATACGTTCAAAGTGACTACCATTTGTTTTCCTTTCCGGCCAACGATATAGGGAATGCAGAACGGTTCATTTCTTTGTATGGTGAACACATACGATATTCTGTTGATGAAAATCAATGGTATGTTTATAATGACAAGTTTTGGGAAAAGGATTCCAAACAGTATAATCTGCACAAATTATATGATCAGATGTATGAACGGATGAATCGATTCGTTCAGGAATCCTCTGATTTTCCCGAAAAGCAACAGAATAAAATGGAAAATCTGGTAAGAAGATTAGGTAACAATGCCACTCGCAAAAGTATGATTTCTATGGCAGAAACGAGATGTGATTTTTCTATTAATAAATTTAACCAATACAATGATCTGATTGTTGCCGGTAATGGCATAGTAAGTCTAAAAGACGGAGTATTGCATCCGTTCACCTCTGACAAGTATATTACATTGCATACGGATATTCCTTACCATGAAGATGCTTCTGAACCAAAGCGGTTCATCCAATTCATGCATGAAATATTCAATAATGATGAGTCTATGGTACAGTATATGCAACGCCTGTTAGGATATTTCCTTACAGGAGAAACACTGGAACAGAAATTCTTTGTCTTCTACGGAAAAGGATCTAATGGTAAAGGTGTTCTCTTCCATTTATTACAGAAGATGTTTGGAGAATATGTCAAACCTTTATCAGGAGATGCCTTATTGAAAAAGCGTGATGAAGGCCGTCCTAATCCTTCATTAGTACAGGCAAAAGATGCTCATATGGTCATCGTCAGTGAAACGAATAAAGGTGTATCTCTCGATGAGGCGATGTTGAAAGAAATCACAGGACAGGATTCTATCATGATCCGGGATATGTATAAATCCACGATTAATATTACACCACATTTTAAAGTCGCCTTTTCAACAAACCACTTACCGAATATCGATCTGAGTGATTATAGTATGCGGCGCCGGTATTGTCTGATTCCATTTCACGTAATCTTTGATAAAGAAAAAAGAGATACTGATCTGCCTAATAAGTTGTGGAATGAACGAGAAGGTATATTCCATTGGATCGTTCAAGGTGCCATAGAATGGTATCAGAATGGATTAGGTGATGATCCTAAAATGATGAATCACGCCATAGAAAATGAACGGGTCCAAAGTGATACAATCTATGGATTCCTCAAGGAGTGTATTGAAAAGACAGAGAATGAATCCGATATGATTCAAACTTCAAACTTGTATCACCAATATGACAGATGGTGCAAGGAACAAGATATTAATCCATTAACACAGTGTAAGTTCAGTAGAGAAATGCAGGATAAAGGATATAAAATGAAACAATTTGGAAAGGGGCGTACCCGTAATTTTGTGAATATCAAATTCAAATCACAAGAAGAACAGAACGAACAGGTAGAACAGGAAGAACAGGTTACGTCGGAACACGAAGTAACAAATGAGTAAGATTTGTGGCAGGATGTTTTATGCATCCTGCCCTCTTTTTAAATAGGATGTACCTATTTTTTTGGAGGTGAATGCCAGGTATGACGTAAACGAAAAATTACTACTATATCATATATTGCAATAATCAAGGAAAAGGCCGCGTAACTACAGACATTACAACATGTAATTACGTGGCCTCTATTTATTTTGAATCACCATCATTGCCAAATATCCAGACAAATATATACGTAATCAATATACATATATAGTAAAATAAACTGAATGATTTGAATTCTTTAAGTGGAAAAGAACATTATAATAGGGACGTTTTCAACCTCCCCTTTATTTGAACAGGTGCCACGGTTTTTAAAATCTGATATACTATAAAATAAGTATTACGAAATGGAGTGATTGGGATGGGACAGTTGAATTCTCAGGATTTGTATCGTGCCTTATGGGCATCGGCCGATGAAATGCGCAAAGTCATGTCCGCTGAAGTATACAAAGATTATCTTCTGGGTCTGACTTTTTATAAATATCTTTCTGACAAGCAATTATATGATGTCGAGGACTTACTGGAAGACCGGAAACCAGCCGATCTGGATGAGGCCCAGTCTGTATATGAACAGGTGAACGGCGAAGAACAGGATGATCTGAAAGAAGAATTGGAAGACAAATATGGATATGCCATCCCACCTCAATATACGTTCACGGCGTTTTACCATCGGATTAATGACCACACGTTTATGTTGAGTGACCTCCGGCAGGCCTTCCGCGATATCGAACAATCACAGGGTGGCGCCTATGAAGGACTCTTTGATGACTTCGACATTACGTCTAAGGATCTGGGGAGTACACCGGAAAAACGGAACGGAATGATTTCGGCCGTCATGAAGAAAATGGCAGCCATTGATTTTACCGGCTATGGGACGGATGCATTGGGGGATGCCTATGAATACCTTATTGCACAATTTGCCTCCGAATCTGGTAAGAAGGCAGGAGAATTCTATACGCCTCAGTCTGTTGCCAAGGTCATTTCCCGGATTATTGCCTACGGACGGGAACGAAAGGAAGCCCTCACCATGTATGACCCGACGTGTGGATCTGGTTCACTCCTTCTTCAGATTAGGAATTTTATGCACAAAGGAACGGACGGTGACTATACCCGGCATATTCATTATTTCGGTCAGGAAATCAATCACCAGACATACAATCTGGCCCGGATGAATATGATGCTACACCAGATCCCTGTGACATATCAGCATCTGCGCAATGGTGATACCCTCGATGAAGACTGGCCGACGGATGAACCAACGACATTCGATGGCGTGACAATGAATCCTCCCTACTCTCTGTCTTGGTCTGCCAAGGAAAGTTTCCTTCAGGATCCACGGTTTGCACCGTACGAAAAACTGGCACCTAAAAATAAGGCCGACTTTGCCTTCTTGTTACACGGATTCTATCATCTGAAACATGATGGTACTATGGGGATCGTCCTGCCTCATGGCGTATTGTTCCGTGGCGGTGCCGAAGGCACAATCCGGAAACACTTGTTGGAAATGGGCAGCATCTACGCTATCATCGGTCTGCCGGCAGGTATCTTCTACAATACGAGTATCCCGACATGTGTCATTATCCTCAAAAAGAATAATACAGAACGGAGTGTCTTCTTTATCGACGCCTCAAAAGAATTTAAAAAAGAACGGGCACAGAATTTTCTGACTGATGATAATGTAGATAAAATTGTTCAGGCGTATATTGCCCGGGCGGATGTAGAAAAATATGCCCATCTGGCGTCCTATAAAGAAATCGTGGAAAATGAGTTCAATCTCAATATCCCCCGTTACGTCGATACCTTTGAACCGGAACCGGACGTAGACCTGGGTGCCGCCTTTGCCACGCTGCATCAGGTAGAACAGGATGAACGGGATATAGACAAAACACTGCAGGGATTTTTCCATGAACTGGGACTCGACACAAAGGACGGTGAGTAATATGGCCGTACCAAAATTGAGATTTCCGGAATTTACTGATGAATGGAAAATCTATAAATTAAAGGAGATTTCTTCTTATAATACCAAACGTGTATCTATATCAGCAGACAACTATATTGGCACTGAAAATTTAAAAAAAAATTATGGAGGAATAGATAATCCTATTCAATCTGATGATTTAGTAAATGGAGTAAAATTTAATTTCGGAAATATCCTTATATCAAATATACGACCATATTTAAAAAAAATTTGGTACTCAAATAAATTTGGCTGTGCCAGTTCAGACGTATTAGTATTGAATGCTAATCAGGGAGAATCAAAATTTTTATATTATACTTTGGCACAAGATAAATTCTTTGATTATATGATGACTGGTGCCAAAGGATCTAAAATGCCCCGTGGTGACAAGAAGCACATAATGGATTATTATTTTCGACTTCCTTCTCTCCCGGAACAGAAAAAAATTGCCGACTTCCTGTCCGCCTTTGATAAACGAATTGAAACAACACAGAAAAAATTGGCGGCATTGGAAAAATTGAAGAAGGGATTCATGCAGAAAATCTTTTCCCAACAATTACGGTTCAAAGATGATAATGGCAATGATTATCCGGCATGGGAAATGAAAAAATTTGGAGATGTTATGGATGACTTTTCTTATGGAATGAATGTAGCATCTAAACGTTTTGATGGACGAAACAAATATATACGTATTACTGACATTGATGAAAGTACACATAAATATAACAGTAGTGATATTGTATCGCCAGATGGTAAATTAGAACAAAAATACTTAGTTAAAGATGGAGACATCTTATTTGCAAGAACAGGTGCAAGTGTAGGAAAAAGTTATCTTTATAATTCTGAAGATGGCAATCTATATTTTGCAGGGTTCTTAATTCGTGGTCGTGTAAAAAGTTCATATAATCCGTATTTCATTTATTTGCAGACTTTAACATTTAATTATAAAAAATGGGTTTATGTATTTTCCATGAGAACAGGTCAGCCAGGAATTAATGCAGAAGAATATAGAAGTTTTAAATTTCTCTGTCCTTCTCTTCCAGAACAGAAAAAAATCGCCGATTTCTTGTCTGCCTTTGATGAAAAAATGAATCTCGTTCGTAAGGAAGTAGACACGCTGCAAACCATCAAGAAAGGCCTGTTACAACAGATGTTTGTCTAGGGAACTGGACAGTCTCTGCGTTACATGGTACACTAAATATATAAAAAAGAGGTACTGCCGATAGACGGTTAGCCCCATATAGTTGGTCAAAAAATAACCGCCTAAGATTGGGACCTTGGGGCGGTTATTTTTGTGTTTTCGAATTCTGACCTATATGGCAGTACCATATGGATAATGTATGACAAAATGTATTTTTTATTCAAATACAAAATGAAATCACATTTTGCCAATACGCTATATGATGCCCCTCCGTTAGATTTCAACTGATGGAGGGGATTTTTACTATAATTTATTATCAGATTAGATTGATGCATAGAGGGAATTCATATGGCAGAACTGGAAAAGGATATGGAAGAAAAACTCATCCGGCAACTGACACAGGATGTTTCACAATGGACATATCGTCCGGATATCCGCACAGAAGATGAACTGTGGCAGAACTTCCGGCAGAAATTAAATCAAAACAATATCGACGTATTAGATGGGCAGGAACTGACAGATCAGGAATTTTCCCAGGTACAGGAATTTATCCGTACACAGGGAGAGACACCCTATAAGGCGGCACTCTGGCTTTCCGGGGAACACGGCATAGCCCAGATTCCTCTGGTCCGGGAAGACGCCTCCTTAGGAACGGTCTATCTCATGGCCATCAATAACAGAGAAATCGCCGGAGGCCGTTCGAGTTATGAAGTCATCAATCAGTACATGACGAGTAAGGCGGACGGGGTGAACGAGGTGAACGGGTTTGACCGGAAACGTCGTTTTGATGTTACTCTTCTTATCAATGGAATGCCCATGATTCATCTGGAACTAAAAAATCAGGATCATCCATATATGGATGCGTTCCGCCAGATTCAAAAATATGGCAGGGAAGGAAAATTTCAGGGACTTTTCGGATTGGTGCAGATGTTTGTTGTATCCAATGGGACAAACACGAGGTATATTGCCGCCGATACAGCCGATTGCCTGAACGAACAATTCCTGACTAAGTGGGTGGATAACGAAAATGTCCCCGTTGAGGACTATCTGGAATTTGCCAAATATGTTCTTTCTGTACCGACGGCCCATTTCTTGGTCGGCAAATATAGTGTTCTTGATAGTGCCAAACGAAAAGTCATCCTTTTGCGCCCGTATCAGATTCACGCCATAGAGGCCATTAAAGATGCATCCCGTCATCGCATTTCCGGGTTCATCTGGCATACGACCGGTTCAGGGAAAACGCTCACTTCCTATAAGGTGACAAAGAATCTTCTCGATATCGCCTCTATCGACAAGACGATATTCCTGATTGACCGGAAGGCTCTGGATGAACAGACGGCGCGCGACTTTCTCTCTTATGCCGAACATGATGACCTCGATATAGATAGTACAGATAATACCCGTGATCTGGAAGAAAAACTGATTAATAAAGACCGTCAGGCGTTGATTACGACCATTCAGAAATTACAGCACATCATCCGCCGTTGTCATAATGGCCGCATTCCCCCACGTAATATGAAACGACTTCAGAGTCTGCGTATTGCCTTTGTTGTTGACGAATGTCATCGTACCGTTTCGCCTCAGACAAAACGGGAATTGGAACAGTTCTTCCAGAAATCACTCTGGTATGGATTTACAGGAACGCCAATCTTTGATCAGAATAAACGGGCGCAAAAAGGTGATCTGGCCCGAACGACAGAACAACTCTTTGGTCCCTGTCTGCACGAGTATACAATCAAAGAGGCCATCAAGGATAAGGCCGTACTGGGATTTCAGATTGAACATAATGGGACGTTGCATCTGGAAGACTTACAGGATCTGGCCGTGCAATTAGATGTGGCCGATGAACAAAAGGTACGGTCTATGACTCGTACTGAACTGGAAGAACAGGTGGCACGGGTTTATAAGAAACGGAAAGGTACCGATTTTTATGATACGGATGATCATCGTCGGGAAGTGGTGGCATGGATTGTCAATAAGTCGGCCGGAAAGTTCCGTCTTAATGCCGGTGAAGGAAATACCTATGAGGCCATTCTGACGACTGGATGTATCCAGGAGGCACAGAGGTATTATGAACTGTTCAAAGAATATATACAGGAAGGCCATGTCAAAGAACGGATACGCCGTCTTATGCCGGACTTCCCCAAAATTGCCATCACGTATACCGTCGGAGAAAACGAGGATGGCGCCACGGCCAATCAGGATAAAATGAAAGAATCACTGGCCGATTATAATGCCATGTTTGGGACACATTTTACTCTGGAAGACGGATTATCTGCCTACAATATAAATCTCAATGCCCGTCTGGCACGAAAAGAAAGTAAGTACCTGTCACGAGATGAACAATTGGATCTGGTCATTGTCGTAGACCGCCTCCTAACAGGATTCGATGCCCCCTGTGTCTCGACTCTTTTTGTAGACCGCGGCCCGATGCGTCCGCAGAATCTGATTCAGGCCTTTTCCCGGACAAACCGATTGTTCAATAATACTAAACAGTATGGGCAGATTGTGACATTCCGGTATCCAGCCATTTTTGAACGTGATATCAATGACGCCTTATTCCTCTATTCCCATGGCGGTACGAATGATGTCCAGGCCCCGACATATGAAGAGACAAAGAAGAAATTCGAGGCAGCCCTCAGTACCTTACGTGAGGTGGCACCTCAACCTGCCGATGTAGAAGACCTGTCTACGGTTGTAGAAAAGAAACGATTCGCCAAGGCCTATCAGGAACTGGATCATGCCCTGTCGGAAATACAGGTATACACAGAATGGAATCCCGATGATCTGGAAAATGTCTATCATCTGGATACGACGGTCCTCAATAACTATAGTGGCAAGTATCGCAATGTCATCGAAGAACTCCGCCATACTACGGACGACGATGATACAGGAGATACCGATATTCCTATTGACGTGGAATATGAATTGGAATCAGTCAAGATGACAGAAATCAATTATAAATACTTGATTCAGTTGATACAGGCGCACATTCCGGAATATGATGAACTGGTCGTTCCCCGAATAGAAGATAAAACGATTGACCGCCATATTCACACCTTATATAAGACGAATCCCAAACTGGCCGCCGTCATCGACAGTATCTGGACGGATCTCAAGTCACATCCTGAATCCTACCGTGGTCAGCGTGCCTTTGTCATCATTGACAAGAAAATCAATGATATCATTCATGGGAAAATACAGGACTTCTCTCAGAAATGGGACGTTGATACACAAGATGTCACCTACGAGGCATATCATCACAAACGGGACGAAAAGATGAACCTGAACATGCACTATGATGAGTACGCCCGGAAGAACCCCGAAGGGAAATTAAGTAAATTACGATACCGTAAACAAGTACGGAAAGAGGCAGAAAGTCTGGTTATGGAAGAAATCAGACCGTTGATCATGAAATAAAACACAGGAGAACTGGTGAAATTGTCCTCCTGTGTTAGACTCATGATGGAATGAAATTACATTGACGTATGTACGGGTTTTAAAATAAGAGGTAAAAATTTTTTCTGTACAGGTCAAAAATAATGGGTTTACAAAAATCTTGTAACGCGCATAAAATGCACGTTCCCGGGGACGTGGCGCAGCTTGGTAGCGCGCTTCCTTGGGGTGGAAGAGGTCGCGAGTTCAAATCTCGCCGTTCCGACCACTGATTTATAGAAATCTCCAGACTTTCGGGTCTGGAGATTTTTTTGTTTTTTTACGAGGATATGCCTGTCATGCCAGGCCGACCTGATAGATGCAGTCCAAAGGGATTTTCTGCCCTTCCCTGGTAATCAGACACCGTTTGATACGGTCCAGTTTCTTGCACTGCACGATGGCCGTACGCCATATACCGCCGTGTTTTCGTAAATCCTCTTGAAAATACGTGATGCGCAGGCAGGAATATTCTAATCCCCGTCTGCATAAACTCTGCCAGATTTGGTCCAGTTCCTGCCGCTGTTCTTCAGAGAATTCCGGTTTATCTTCCGTATATCGCGATGCCTCCGCTACTGCCTCTTCATACCCTTCCAATGCAGCAAAGGGAGCAAACTGGGCTGCCCGCGCCTGTCGGGACATGTGGCGATGACAGCGCACCCCCTCATATGGGTAGCTCCATAATTCGTCTTCTTCGCTCACGCGCGATGCCCTCCTATCTGTTCATTCCGGTCTCTTGTCGTCGCTCCTTCTTCCAGATTCCGTCCTTTGATGATGGCATTTTTCCCAAATCGTTTCTGGATATGCAAAATCGCATGCTGCTGCCGCCGTTCCCGCTCCGATTCTTCTCTGGTCATCCCCGATGGACTATCAAACAGCGTATCCATTTCATACAACGCACCCCGTTCATCCCTGACATGTTCAGCCGTCAAACAAACGCGTCGGACCCATAATCGAGGTTCGATAATCCGGTCATACAAACGTACGGCTCCTTCAGTAATCAGTCTGGTCGAAGTGGTTTGTACTCCCAGATGTATCGTACCATGGGCATGTTTGGGTACAGCTCTTCCATAGGAATCATGGACAATATCCCCCGTATAGGCCCTATCCTGTTTTAGGCTGATCCGGTCATAGCCAATAGTCAGGACCAGCATCTCTGTCACCAGCCCCTTGTCTACCAGTTCCAGCGACAGGGCTTCGGCCATTTCCCAGACAATAAGGCGGGCTTTCTCCGTATCATACGGATGATGCAGTACCTGTCCCGAACCCACACTATGTTTCTGGGGACGCCATCGTTTGATGTCCTCTATCGTACAAGGCTCGTATCCCCAGCTGTGATCAATGAGAAGCTCTGCCTGAATGCCAAACAATTTATAAAGAAATGCTTCCTCTTTCCGGGAAATCCGGGCAATGTCTTTCATCGTATATAGTCCGTTTTCTTCCAGCTTCTGCGCAATTCCCCGACCGATACGCCAGAAATCTGTCAGAGGCCGGTGCTGCCACAAAAACTGCCGGTATGAAATTTCATCGAGACTGGCAATGCGCATTCCATGGGAATCACCGGGCAGATGCTTAGCCATGATATCCATCGCCACCTTAGCCAGGTAGAGATTGGTTCCGATTCCTACCGTCGCCGTAATTCCCGTCTCCTGCAGTACATCCTGTACCATGCGTTCTGCCAGCTCCCGGGCCGTCATGCCATACAAGCTCAGATACGCCGTCACATCCATCAATACTTCGTCAATAGAATATACATGGATATCTTCCGGTGCCACATAGCGAAGATACATACCATAAATTTTCGTACTGTACTGCAAATATAACGCCATCCGCGGCCGGGCAATGTGATATACCAGGCCTACATCGGGATGGGCCCGCACATCCCGGTCATCATACGATACCGTCGTAAACCCTCTTCCCAGCTTTACCTTTCGCCGGACATTGATGTCCTGAACAGCCCGTATGACCTCAAAAAGCCGCGGCCTACTGGGAATGCCCCAGCTCTTCAAAGCCGGCGACACGGCAAGGCAGATGGTCTTATCGGTACGGCTCTGATCCGCTACCACCAGATACGTCGTCAGGGGATCCAGCCCTCTCTCCCGGCATTCAACAGAAGCATAAAAAGATTTCAAATCTATGGCAACATAGGTCCGTCCCATTGTTTCGCCCCCTTGTGTAAGAACATTTGTTCTGTTTTATTATATCATATGCGAACAAACGTTTCAATATGCCTATGAACGTCCCGTTTAACTCTAAAGAAAAAACCGCAGCGTGAAACAAAATTGCTTCACATTGCGGTTTTCCTTAGTGGTATAATGCATAGTTTATAGTAATACAGATTACTGTATTCTATCATGAGGAACTTATGATTCTGCTGGTTTAGGTTCCTCTTTTTTCAAGGGAATTTGTGGACAACCATATTTTTTTGCCCACCAGCTGGTGATAAAGGGAATGCAAATAGCTGTAAGTACAGTAGATGCTGCTACCTGCGTCGTTGCAATGGCTACATAAGGGGCCCAGGTCGGGTCAACAGCTGCTACCATAGCAGGAACGGCAATAGCATTGCCTGCCGTCGTCGTAACAGCCCAGCCAGCATACCCGGGACGACGGTTGATCATGCGGTCGCAGAAGACGACGAACGGGCCGCTGATGCAGATGGTAATGATACCGAGAAGAATACCAGATGCACCGCCTGTTACGATAGCCGAGATATTGATACCGGCACCGAGGCAGATACCGACGAAAGGAATCAGCATAGTAACGCCAGGAGCCAGGAATTCGGTCATCTTCTTATCGAGGTTGCCAAGGATCATACCGAAGATGATAGGTCCTAAAACAGCAATCAGAGCGATAAACGGAACGTTGGCCATGCCAGAAGCGCCGAGAGCTACCAGCGTCAGGAACGGGCCATCATTGATAGACAGAAGGCTCATAGAGGTCTGGTCTACTTCATCACCATAGGTGCACATGAGAGCCAGATAGAGGGAACCATTACTATTCGTAACGGCACTGATGATAGCCAGTGTCGTCAGACCGAGGATACCATCCATACCAAATACTTTACCAACAAAAATGCCAATGGCAGCACCAATGAGGAATTTAGAAATCAATAACGTCCCGCCACGGCGCACAACGGCAAATAATTCGGTGACACGGAGCTGGGCACCCATGCAGACCAGCTGGGCACCGATGATGCCAGCCGTACCAGCTGTGGTAAATACGGCCTGGGTAAAGCCGCCGATTTTAAATAAATCCGGGAAAAAAGTATTAATAAAAGCCGAAATCAGCATGGGAACAACCATCATGCCGGCAGGCACTTTATTTAAGAAATCCTTAATCATAGCTATTCTCCTCTAATGAATTCATCATATCCAGTATGAAGGGCCTGTTGGACAGGCCCTTCTCTACTTCATTCTGCCTGATTTGATAGTGATATCAGACGTAGTTGCAGACACGGGCAATAGCCATTTCCGTATAGCCCAGAGATTCTGCTTTAGACTGCTTGCCGTTGACGACTTCCATGGTCATAGCCAGGAGTTCATCACCCTGTTCACCCATGGTCTTTTTGCCATAGATAACCGGGCTGGCATCGTAGTCGATATTGTCTTCCATATTCTGGAATGTAATTTTGTTACCCGTGATTTTGATGACCGGTACGATCGGATTGCCTGTCGGTGTGCCACGGCCCGTAGAGAATACGCATACCTGGCAGCCGCCTGCTACCATGCCGGCTACAGAAGACGGGTCGTTCCCCGGAGTATCCATAATGACCAGGCCTGTCGTATCGACCTGTTTGCCGTAGTCATATACAGCCTGAATCGTGCGATGGCCACCTTTATGGATGCATCCCAGCGATTTTTCTTCCAGCGTCGTCAGACCACCGGCTTTATTGCCCGGGCTCGGATTGCCTTCGCGGACTTCTTCGCCGACGAGCTGCAGGGCATGTTCATAACGGTGTACGATACCGAGGATCTGTTCTTTTACTTTTTCATCTTTACCACGGCGGGCAAGGATATGTTCAGCACCGATGAATTCCGTCGTTTCGCTCAGGATAGACGTAGCACCGAGGTCAACGAGACGGTCACTCAGTTCGCCGATAGTCGGATTGGCAGCCAGGCCCGATGTCGGGTCGGAACCGCCGCATTCGGTACCGACGATGAGTTTGCTCATGTCGCATTCTTCACGGCGCAGCATGCTGGCTTCCTGTACCATTTCCTTGGCATAGCGGACCGCTTTGTCGATAGCTTTCAGCGTACCGCCTTCTTCCTGGATAATGACCTGTTTGAGCGGCTTGTTCGTCCGTTCCTGGATAGCTTTGACTACCAGGTCCATCTGACAGTTTTCGCAGCCCAGAGAAACGACGACCGTACCATAGACGTTCGGGTTGGCAGCATAGCCGGCTTCTACGTCCATCGTAAACTGCTGATCAGGCGGTACCTGGGAACAGCCGTTCTGATTGTTGAAGGTAACGGCGCCATTAACCTGGGAAGCGATAATCCGGGTCGTATCAGAAGCACAGACACTGGCCGGCAGAATTAATACATAGTTACGGATACCTACGCGTCCATCCGGACGTTTATAACCCCAAAATTTCATTATGATTTCCTCCTCTTAGCCCAAATTTTCACGAACGGCTTTGACATTGTGTTCGTGTACATGTTCGCCTTGTTTGATATCCCGTGCAGCATGGCCGATATGTTCACCATACTTAACAACTGGTTCATCAGCAGGGATATCCTTGATAGCGATTTTGTGATAAATCTGGATGTCTTCTACAGCAGTAAAAGAAACGGTCTTCTTGTTTTTGTCCACATAAGAAACCGTATCCCCTTTCTTTACCGGTTCGATGACGACAGCAACGTTGTCTTTTTCATCGATAATCATTGCATTAATCATAACAGTACTCCTCCTTTAGTGTATCTTGCGCATTCACAATGCAATCGATAATTTATATGAAATATTCATACCAACTATATCTATGTGAAAAAATACGCATTTTATCGCATTGGCAAGTATGTCATGCTATTAGGTAATGGTTCAAAGAGACATCTATGAAACAAACAAACCGTTGCATAAAACATGTAACGGTTTATTTATCGATTATCTTTCAATCATATTTTTTCTTTTTGCCGGAATCTCCATAATGTTGAGCGGCTGATGCCTAATATAGAAGCAATCTGGCTATACGTCTTCCCTTCCTTCAATAATTTTCTTATCTTATTCAGTGTGATATGCTCTTCACTCGCCTCTTTATCCGGCACGACATCTAATACTCCTTGTACATTTTGTAACGTAATAGTATATCCATCAGAAAGCAGTACCATCCGTTCAATCGTATTCATCAACTGCCTGACATTACCCGGCCATTCCTGACTATTTAAAAACCGCAGAACTTCCGGAGCAAAGGATTTCTCTGTTTTGTATTTTTGATTCAGACTAGCAAGGAATACACGGGACAACAAAGGAATGTCACCGGTTCGTTCCCGTAATGCCGGCATTCGTATGCGAAGTACATCCAGGCGATAAAATAAATCAAGGCGGAATTTCTTTTCTTCCACAGCCTGTTCCAGTTTCTGATTCGTAGCCGCAATGATCCGGACATCAACAGGAATGACTTTGCTGCCACCTACACGCATGACAGCCTTTTCCTGAAGGACCCGGAGCAGCCGGTTTTGCAAAACGTAGGGCATGTCCCCGATTTCATCCAGAAACAGTGTCCCCCCATCAGCCAGTTCAAAAACACCGGCTTTCCCACCTTTTCTTGCACCGGTAAATGTCCCTTCTTCGTATCCAAATATTTCACTTTCTAGTAAACTTTCCGTAAAAGCACCACAATTGATAGCTACAAAGGGTCCGTGACGGCGGTCGCTCAAATTATGGATAGCTTGGGCCAGCATCTCTTTGCCTGTACCTGATTCTCCCGTGATTAGAACGGTCGAACGAGTGCCTGCATATTTCAATGCTTCTCTTTTGACTTTTCTGACCGCCAGAGACCGGCCTACGATATCATCTAATGTATACCGGGCCACCAATCCCTTTTCTTGTAATTTTTTCCGCATGGACCGGGCATATGACTGCAGTTCTTCCGTTTCCTGTATAAAGGCTGTAGCCCCGGTAATTCGGTATTTGTCCAGAATGGTATGCCAACGGAGTGCATAAGTACGGTTTCCTATACTCAGTACTTCACCCATGTCGGGAATTTTCCCTTTTAATACATCCTTTATTTGAGATGCAACAAAAATATGTCTGATTTGTTCTTCCAGATTCTCCGTACCAAATTGCAAAAGTTGTGGAAACATAGAGAGAAAAGTCGTATTCCATTTTTTTACATGGCAATGCTTATCAAATACGACGATACCTATATAAGCATGATCGACGATATCATTAATGATTTTTAAATTTTCCTGCTCTTTCCGCCTTACTATAATAGCTGTTTCCGCTTCACGGATTGCTTTCAGGACCGTATCCTTTCCTGATTCCAGAAAGACAGAGGATATGCCATACTTTTTCGCATAATCCTGTACATGGGCACCGCCAATCAATATATCTACACCACATTCTTTCGCCTCCTGTACAAATTGTTCAATCCGATATTCTTCCCCGTAATCGACAAATTGAAAATAGGGTATTTTATTGACACCCAGCACTTCAGCCATTGCTTGGTATTGAAGTGGTAAACTAAAATTGGACACGGAGGGGGTAATTTTTGGACATACGGTGTATACTGTACGGATAGTACGAAATTAATTATCGGACAGAAATTCTCCCTCACAGGACAGGAGGTTTGCCGTG
>Ga0256406_1001135_pt1 | contig 44197 bp, 40 predicted proteins | sample RumenRJG_03DNA_FD_185986 | JGI IMG/M metagenome (GOLD analysis project Ga0256406, IMG submission 185986) | Bovine rumen microbial communities from Lethbridge, Alberta, Canada - RJG_03 | ecosystem: Host-associated > Mammals > Digestive system > Stomach > Rumen | place: Canada: Alberta | collected... | reverse complement strand
TACTTCAGGCAACTCGTATAAAGAATTGTTTGCTGTTTGCACGGATTATCATGTTTTAGGTAATGCGATTTTTAGCCAGTGGCGTTATTACAACCACTGGGCTGATGATGTAAAAGCGGAATTTGATGCCGAATGGTTCAGGCTTGCGTTTAAGCGGCTACTAGAGCTTTCATGATTCCGTCAAGATCGTCGGGCGAGACAATAGCATCGTGTAAACTAGCGCTTTAAAATGGGATAGTAGGCGCCTTTGGCGGCCTTGCTTGGGACTCTACGGCCCTTGAGGTCGGTGGCACGGGTCTTGCCGAGGTTGCTTGCGGCGTCCTTGTTCCAGCGCGCGCCCGCGATGCCTGTGGTTCCGTTTTCGTCTAGCAGGCCCGCGATGACTTCGGCGTTTGCGCTGAGGTTTGCCTTGTAGGGAATAGTCGCGTCTTTCAAAAGCTTGTCGCCGGTGATGGTGAGTTTGGGCGTTTCGCTGTCGTCGATTGTGAGGCCCGCGACGGTGAAGGTCGCTTCTTCGCCGGGGAGGAGCCCCTTGAGTGATTTTTCGCTGCGAACGCCATTCACGGTCACGTAGGCGTTGTGGTACAGCGGTGCGATGCCGATGTTCTTTATGCGCACGGCTGCAGAAATTCCGTTGACCGCATAGCCCGTGATTTCGAACTTGTAGCCCGCATAGGAACTGGCCTCGTATACGCGTTCCTTGGTGGCGTAGCTGCCTTCGGGCGCGTCGTTGCCTATCACGTAGGTCATGTGGTATTTCGCGGCGGCATCTTCCCAGGTGACGCCGTAAAGACCTGCCGGGTTCAGGAATTCGTGCTGGTCCTTTTCGGTGTAGTAACTGACTTCGCCGCCTCCGGGAGCCGTTTTCCAGCGGTCCGTACCCAGGTCGCGCCAGTTACGCTCGTTGTCGCCGTTGCCTTGCGAAATGTCGTGTTCCTTGTGCATGAAGGAATCGTCGAACAGCCCGAAATTGAGCCCGAGCAAGGTTTTGTTGCTCGCGACGGGCGTGTAACTGTTGTCAGCCGCATCGATGGAGATGCTCCACGGGGTCTCTTTGAACAAACTATCAAGATGCGTCAGGAATTCGGCCTGGTAATCCTTGGTGGCGAAGTTGACTCCAAAGTTTAGCTTGGTGCCGTAGATATGATATTCGCCCCAGTGTCCGAAACCCGCCTGCACGAATGCGATGCGCGGGTCGGTGTCGTATTTCGCGGCAAAGTCGGTGTAGAACTGCTTGTAGAACCACAGGAGTTCCTTGTTGCTCCAGTCGGCGTAGTAGGTGGGTCCGTCGCCGCCCGGGTCTTCGGAATACGTCTCGGTGTAGGACTTGTTCGCCTTGATGTAGTTGGGGACTGCGGTGGCGCCCTTTACCTTCTCGGTGCAGCCCGATGCGTTTTCGATGGTTGCGCTTGGGTACTCGATGCGGAAGCGCACGATGGCCTGGTGCCCGCGGCTCGCGATATCATCAAGCATTTTTTCAAAGCTGCTCCAGTCGTAGTCAATTTTGTCGTCGGTCTTGCCCTTCACCACGGCGCAGGGGAGGCAGTACGAGAATTCGAGCGAAATGGATTTTTGCAAATCCTTCTGGCTCTTGGCCTGGTCGGGCCAGAATACGATTCCCTTCATGGGCTCAAGCGTCTCGATTTCCTTGTTGAGGGCGACGGAACGGTCCGCCGTGAATGCCGCTGTTGCCAAAAATGCAATTGCGCTACTTGCGATTATCAAATTTTTCACCATACACACTCCTGTCGGGGAATACCCGTTACTCTAAATCTATCGTGTAGAATGGCTTAAGTCAAGTAAAAAAATGAATCTTTTACGGTTCGAAAATACGGATAAACTTCGGTTTGCCTTTCACGCTCTTCCCGAGGGCGTCCACCTGCTTGCCCGAGGTGCCTTGCGCCCGGGGCTGTGAGCTAGTGCGGACCTTGCGGGCGTAAGGGATTGCATCGGTTGAACCGTCGCGCAACACCTCGGCGATGCTGTCCAAAATCGGGTTCCCGGTGCCTTCGATGTAGTCGTGCGAGACTTCCCACACCATGATTCCCGCGTAGCCGTTTTCCACGACCCAGCGGCTCTTGATGGCAGAAGAATGCGGGTCTTCGAAGGTCACGTAGCCGGTCGAAGATACGCCGTAGGGCTCCACGGAGACGCTGTCAAAGAAGAATTCCCATTCGGTGTTCGCGACAATGTCTTTGTACGGGACCTGCTTTGCGGAGCCCTTGGTGAAATCGGTGCCGGGGCCTGTCGCTCCTTCAAACTGAAAGCCGAACGAAGGAATGCCGAAGACCATCTTTTCGGTGGGGACACCGCGCTTTTTCCAGTAGTCACGGGTCTGTTCCCACGACCAGGTGGTGTAGCCTTCGTGCGGGTATAGCGGCGAATCGAACATGGCCTTTTCGTCCCAATCGCCGGTAATGTCGTAGGTCATGAACCCGAGCCAGTCGAGGTTTTTCACGAGGACTTCGGGCGTGAAGTATTTCCCATAATATTGCGAGCAGGGGAGTGCAGCCGAAAGAGTTTTGCCTTTGGGAAGTGCTTCGCGGAGTTCGGTGAGCAGCTTGTTGTAGGCGATGGTGTCTGCGTCGGGAACGGGATTGTATTCCCATTCCCAGTCCATGTCGAGGCCGTCCAGGTTGTGGTCGGCAACAAACTGCACGAGGTTCGCGATAAACTTGCCGCGGAGAGCGTTGTCCGATGCGACGGGCACGAAGTTTTCGCTCTGTCCGCCACCGCCGAGCGACACGATGACCTTTGTGCCAGCGGCGTGCGCGAGCGTTACCATTTCGTCAAGTGCGCTCGGGTCTTCGGCGGCATCGCCACGCAAGCTTCCGTCGGTATCCGGAGTAATAAAGCTCCACAGCACGTGAGTCAACTTTTCGTACGGTACCTTGTCTACGGTGTAGGCGGGTTTATGCCACTTTCCCCAATCGGGGTAGTAGCCGATGAACAGTGGTTCTGCCCATGCCGAGCAAATGGTGGTGAATGCCAAAAGCGCAATCCAGTGTTTCTGTGTTCCCATAGACTCTCCCAACGGTTTTGATCTTTTTTAAAATAACTTTTTTTTGTGGTTGCCAAAATTTTACTGACTTTTGTGTGCGATTCGTCACATTTTGACCCCTTTGAGGGTTGCTTTTTGGTGACGAAGATATATTTTTGAAATATGCATACCATAAAATTCGATTTATGGGGTGTATGGTTTTTCTTGGTCCTGGCGTGTGTGGTGGCATGCTCGGACGATTCTTCCGGAACTAAGCCGGATGTTTCCGAATCCGATGGATTTTCGTCGGATTTTCAGGTTATCATTGGCGAAGACGGCTTGCCGATTCCCGTAAGTAGTTCTGCGGCGCTTGATGATCCGTTGAATCCGCAGGCGGGGATTTCGTCATCTTCCAAGAAAAGCGACGGCTCGCACGATGGCCCGCTCCCTGGTGAAGACCCGGGAATGGTCGCTGTCGATACGATTGTGCCGTTTGTCGGCAATTTCCCTGTGGTTTTCTCGGAAGTTTCGCCGTCGAATGCAAACTTCAAGGATAACGACGGGAATGATCCCGGTTGGCTTGAACTTTATAATACGAGTGATGCTCCGGTGAGCCTCAACGGGGTCGCCTTGAGTAACGATGCCAGGTATCCGCGTCGGTGGGTGTTTGGCAATGCGACGATTCCTGCGAAGGGCCACATGATAGTGTTCCTTTCGGGCAAGAACTATGCGGACTATATTCCGCCCTCTGATTCTGTCAATATGATTGGAACGGATTGCAGTTCCGAAGCTTCTGCAGGCGGGTTCGGCGCGTTCCCTGGCATGGGTGACTGGGGCGGCGGTATGGGTGATTTCGGTGGCGGATTCCCCGGTGGTGGCGCAGGTGCTACGGGTGCCACGACAACATCGAATGCAGAAAACTTGCCAGGAAAGTCTTCGCTGTGTTACAATGAAAATGGCGTAAACCAGGTGGGCGCTGTCATGAAGGTGGCGCAAGGGGGCACGTACACGCGTGTGGTAGTGAATTCGGGTGCTGCAAAACTTGGCAATGCCGACCAGCTCGTGATTCGCGGCTTTATTACCAAGACGCATAAGATTCGCGTGAATTTCAAGGAAGGCAATGATATTAGTGCGTGGACAGGCAAGAACCTTCGCGGTACGGGCGATTCGTCGTCGGTGTATTACGTAAGGCTTGGCGATAACGCGACTGACATTAAGCGTAACAATGTGACCGCTACGACTTTCGCGACCGAAACGCAGGGCTCTGAATCGACGACGATCAAGGTGACGTCTTACATTGCGCGTAAGCGCGGCCATGAACCGCATACGACCTTCAAGGCGGAAGAACAGGGCGGTGTGCTTTATATGGTGAGCGAAACGGGAATCCTAGATTCGGTGCGTTATTCCGCAGTGCCTACGGGAGCGTCCTGGTCTCGCGATGCGGCGGGTAACTGGGGCTTTGCATCTCCGTCGCCTTACGGTAACACGGTGGGCGAGGTGTTTGCGGTGCAGGCCCAGTCGAATGCGGTGAATGTTCCTCCTTCGGGTTTCTATTCTTCTGCGATAACGGTCTCCTTCCCGGCGGGAACCCGCTGCGAACAGGGCGGCGCGGAACCGACGGCAAATTCACCTACGGTGGAGCAGGACTTGACGATCAATGCGACTGCGGTGCTTCGCTGCCGTACCTATGCCGTGGGGTCCTATCCGAGCGAAGAAATTATTCGCACCTATGTTTTTGAAAGCCAACCTTCGATTGCGGCTTTGTTCGTAACGACCGATCCGCTTTCGATGTTCAGCCCCGATACGGGCCTGTATATGACAGGTAACGGAGCTTCGATGATGGATCCGAAGAAGGGTGCGAATTTCTGGAGCAATCGTGAACTTCCCGTGTATGTGGAATTGTTCGAACCGGGCTCTCCGAAAACTCCTGCATTCGGCGTGATGGGCGACTACAAGATTTCGGGACAGTATAGCCGCGCGAAAGAAAAGAAGTCTTTCTCGGTGACTCTGCGTGAAGAATACGGCGATAAGCGCCTCAAGTACCCGCTGTTCCCAGACTATCCTGAACTCAAGAAATTCAAGGCGTTCTCGCTCCGCAATTTTGGTAACAACAGTGGTGATGACTATGTGCGCGACCGCATCGGGACGTCGATGACAGAAGGCCTGGGCGTAGATTACCAGCGTGGACGTTACGTTGTTGTATATTACAATGGCAAGTATTATGGTGTCCATGATTTGCGTGAACGCAACAACGAATACTATTACGAAACCAAGTATGGTCTCGATGCTTCGGATATCGACTTGATCGATGCTAATAACGATGCTTCTGCCGGTTCGGCGACCGATTACAAGGCGATGATTGAGTGGCTCCAGAGTAACGAACTTACGAGTGACGCCAACTATCAGAAAATTGCCGACCAGATTGATGTCGACAACTACATGAACTACATGCAGGCCGAAATGTTCGTGAACAACGGCGACTGGCCTCACAATAACATGAAAAAGTGGCGTATCGCAAGCCAGAAGAGCAAATGGAAATGGTTCCTGTACGATGTTGACTTCGGCTTCGGCGCAGGGTACAATACGCAGAATAGCAACGTGTTCAGCTATGTGACCAACGCGAATGGCACGAATGGTATGGGCATGGGAATGATGCCTGGTATGGGTGGCGGCCAGCAGAGTAGTGGCTCTATTTCGGAGCATACGATTCTCATGATTCGCTTGCTTCAAAACGAAGGCTTCAAGAATGCTTTCATTAATCGCTTCTGCGTGCTATTGTCTATGAACTTCTCTGCCGATAGACTCGTAAAGCGCATCGATGAATTGCAGTCGCAGGTACAGGCCGAAGTGGCTCGTGATGCGGAATTCTGGAACTACGATGCCGCTTCGATGTCGAGTAATCTTGAAAAGATTAAGAGTTTTGCCCAGACTCGCCAGCAGACCATTATGAGCGAAATGCAGCAGTACTTTAGCTTGGGTGAAACCGCTTCGGTAACGCTTTCGGCGCAGGGCTCGGGTAAAATTGCCGTGCATAACTTGCCGCTAGACCAAAGTTCGATGACGGTGAATTTCTATAGCGGGGTTCCTGTGACCGTAACGGCAGTGCCTAATACGGGCGCTGTGTTCTCCGGCTGGAGCGATGGTGTAGCCGATATTACGCGAACCATTAACCCTGGCGAGATCACGACACTTACGGCGACCTTCAAATAGTAACTAGCAGCGGTTTGTAATCAATTTGTAGCTACTGATTACAGGCCGTTTTTCTATATTTACATTTGATGAAATTACCTGTCGTATGTATAGTAGGACGCCCGAATGTGGGCAAGTCCTCCCTTTTTAACCGAATCTTGGGGCGTCGTGCCGCAGTCGTTTCTGACCGCGACGGCGTGACCCGCGATAGGCATTACCAGACGGCCAATTACAAGGGCCATGAGTTTACGGTGGTCGATACCGGCGGATTCCTGCCGGACGATTCCATCGACGTGCTTGCCGATAGCGTGCGCACGCAGATTTTTAATGCCGTCGAAGAGGCTGACTTGGTGCTCTTTATGGTGGATGTCCGCGTGGGCATTACCAAGCTCGACGAACAGTTTGCCCGCATGGTCCGCAAGCTCGATAAGAAGGTGATTCTTGTCGCAAACAAGAGCGAAAACGGTGCCGACCGTCAAGAAAGCTACGAATTCCTGAAGCTTGGCTTTGGACTTCCGCGTACCATCAGTGCGCTCACGGGCTATGCCTGTCTTTCGCTCATGGACGAAGTCATTGCGGTGCTTCCGACTCCCGTTCGCGGTGAACGCAAGGAAGTTCGCCCGATTCGCTTTGCCATTCTCGGTCGCCCGAACGCCGGCAAGAGCACACTCCTGAACCGTTTGCTGAACGAAGACCGTGCTGTGGTGTCCGATATTCCGGGTACGACGCGTGACTCCATTGACTGCGACTTTGCGGTCGACGGTGTCAAGTTCGTGGTGACCGATACGGCGGGCCTGCGCAAGAAGGCGAAGGTCGAAGACGAAGTTGAAATTTTCAGCAATATGCGTACGCTCGAAAGCATCCGCCGCTCCGATGTGTCGGTGCTTATGGTTGACTGCACGCGTGGCCTTGAAGTCCAGGACTTCCGCATCATTACCGAAATCCGCAAGGCGGGCAAGGGCTTGGTGCTTGTGCTCAACAAGTGGGACATTTTCCCGGACAAGACCGAAAAGTCCTTCGACCACATGGTCAAGGACATGCTCGAACGCGAACCGATGCTTGAATACGTGCCGATTATTTCGGCAAGCGCCAAGGAAGGCCAACGCGTAAACCGCATCGTGCAAGCTATCCAGACGGTGTATGCCAACTGCCGCCGCGTGCTTGGCCGCGACCGTGTGGCAACCGCCTTTGCAAGCTTCCTCGAAAAGAACCCCGTGCCGAGCCAGAACGCCCGCGTGGTGCAGCTTACTCGCGCCTGCCAGATTATGGTGGAGCCTCCCGTGATTGCGATTGAAACCCGCACGCCGGAACTGGTGGCCGATTCTTACAAGCGTTACTTGCTCAAACAGTTTTACGAAGAATTCCAGCTGCAGGGTGCGCCCCTCCGCTTGAACTTCGACCAGAAATTAACCCTTAGAAAGGATGAAGATCTTGAACAGTTTACTGAGTCTTCCAATAGCGTACTTGCTGGGGTCAATCCCGAGCGCGATATGGATCGCAAAAATCGCAAAGGGAAAAACATTCGACATTAGAGACTACGGCTCCAAGAATGCGGGACTCACCAATACGTTCCGCGTACTTGGCTGGAAACCGGCGCTCCCCGTTGTATTCCTGGATTTGCTCAAGGGCTTCTTCGGCCCGTGGATTGCCATTAAGTTGTGCGAAGCCCAGGTGATGGCTGGCGGTGCGGACTATTCCCATTGGGTGCCGCTTGTCGCAGGTCTCCTGGTGATTTTGGGTCACAGCTTTACTTGCTTTGCAGGATTCCGTGGCGGCAAGGGTGTGCTCGCCGCTTTGGGCGTGTTCCTTGCTCTTTGCCCGATTACCGCGCTCGCAAGCTTTGGCGTGTGGATTATCCTTACGATGTCGACAAAGTATGTGTCGGTCGGAAGCATCGGTGCATGTGTCGCGCTTGCCGCATTCTCGACGATGGGCTACCTGCAGTTGCCTTTCCCGCCTGAAAAATTTAACGAAGGCCTGTGGGTGACATGCCTGCTGGTGGCAATCTTCGTGATTGTGAAGCATAAATCCAACATCAAGCGCCTTTTGAACGGCACCGAGAACGGATTTGGCAGCAAGCGCAAGACTCCGAAGGCATAATTATTGTAGATTATAGAGAAAGATTATAGGTTAAATTATGAAGGTTACTGTACTTGGAACGGGTGGCTGGGGTCTTTCCCTTGGCCAAGTGGTGTATGAGAACAAGAATGAAGTGATGTTCTGGACAAATTCCCAGGCCGAAGTGGACCTGCTTTCTACGGAACACCAGTACAAGGATAAACTTCCGGGCGTGATTTTCCCGGCAGACTTTAAGTATACGACCGACATGAACGCTGCCCTCGAAGGCTGCGAAATGGTCCTGATTGTGGTGCCGTCGCAGTTTATGGCAGGCGTTGCAAAGAATCTCGGAAAGTGGACTCCGGCAAAGGGCAAGGAACCGGTCGTGGTCTGCGCTACGAAGGGTATTCTCGAAGGCACGAACCAGCTGATGAGCGAAGTGCTTCTGGAACATGTTCCTTGGCTCACCGAAGACAAGATGGTTGCCTTTAGCGGTCCGTCTCATGCAGAAGAAGTCAGCCGCCACATTCTTACGGCGATTGTCTCTGCTTGCGTGAACGAAGAATCTGCAAAGCTCGTGCAGAAGACCATGAGTTGCTCTTATCTGCGCGTTTACACTTCCACTGATATCGTGGGTGTGGAACTCTGCGGTTCCGTGAAGAACGTGATTGCAATCGCTTCTGGTGTGCTTTACGGCCTCGAAGCAGGCGGCAAGTACAAGATTGGTGACAACACCCGTGCCGCAATCCTCACTCGCGGTCAGGCCGAAATGTGCCGCCTCGGTAAGGCTCTCGGTGCAAAGCCCGAAACGTTCGCTGGCCTTGCCGGTATGGGCGACCTCATCGTGACTTGCCTTTCGCAGCATAGCCGCAACCGCTATGTGGGTGAACACATCGGTAAGGGCGAAACGATCGAACAGGTTCTCGGCGGCATGAAGATGGTGGCCGAAGGCGTTCCGACTTGCAAGAGCACCAAGGCGCTCGCCGACAAGCTCGGTGTCGAAATGCCGATCGTGAATGCGGTTCACGCCCTCCTCTTCGAAGGTAAGAAGGTGGACGAAGTCATCAAGGGAATGTGGGATCGCGAACTCAAGACGGAAGTCTGGGAGTAACCTTCGTTCTAGTCAACCCTAGCATTAAGTGGGTCGCAAATCCGTTACGGAATGCGGCCCCTTTTTTGTTTCGGCCTTTTCCATCTGTGCTGTTGCGTCAGAGATTTCTTCGTTGCTAGAAACAAAACCCTCCCTTGGAGGCTAAAAGTAACCGCATTACAGGTAAATTATTTTGAAAATAAGAATCTTTTTTATATATATTTAAAGTATGTTTGGGCGTTTTTGTTACATAGTGGCCCTTTGTGCCACCTTATTGCTGATAGCCTGTGTCGAAGACGATGTCAGGCGCGGTAACGATGCCCTGCGCATTGGCGATTATGACCGGGCCATTCAAAATTTTTCAAGGGCGCTAGATGTGGAACCCGCAAACAGGGATGCCCGCTATGGGCTGGCCCTTTCCTATTATGCAGTTGCCGAAGAAGCCGAGCACTTGAAAACGCCGACTTTTGACTTGTGGAACCGTACGGCCCGTGAGTTCGATATCTTGTCCAAGGTCGACAGTAGCGGACGCATCGATGCGAACTATTCGACTTGCCTGTTTTACTTGGCGCGTGCGACCATGGCGCAGAATTCCGCCGCGAATGTGCTTCCGCTCCTGGACCGTTCCATCCAGCTGGATAGCTTGAATTTCTTCAGCTTTAACCTGAAGGGGTTGATTCTCTCGGAACGCGGCGACAAGGAAAGCGTCGAAAACGCGAAGAAAATCTTTATCCACGTCGTGACTCGTGAACCGCAGTTTATTTCGGCATACGTAAACCTCGGAAACATCTACTGGGACGAAGGCGACATCGAAAGCGCTTGGGATACCTGGTCTGCCGGATTGGAACGCTCCCCCAAGAATCAGTCGCTGATATACTGGACGCAGGTCGCCGAAGATTCTCTCAAGTCCATGGTGCTTTCGGGTAGACTGTAAGGCGGTGGTGTTTCGATGGATTCTGTCCCGCATCAGTCCAGTATTTTAGATAAGGTCCGTGAATGCACGCTATTGCATCACGGCGGCGAAGCCGATGTCTATGGTGTGGTCGCCGACGGGAACGAGTATATTCTAAAGTGGTATGGCTCTGAGAATCGTTTTGACGAATCCGTCATCGAAACGCTTTCCCACTTGAATATTCCTGGCCTTTATCGTATCCGTGAATCGGGGGTGCGCGAAAATACGGCGTATCTTCTTTACGATTTTGTTCAAGGATTGAGTTCTGCCGAGGTTCCGCAGATTCCCGTTGCGGTGGCGCTGCTCCTGCTCCGGGAACTTGGCCGTACGCTTGAAACCCTTGCTCGCAAGGATGTTCATCACGGCGACTTGAATCCCGCGAATGTGATTCTTTGCCCATCGAAAAACGATTTGCAGACAGTCCTGATCGATTGCGGTATTGTGGGGCCGGGGGCGCTTGCCTATGCCGCTCCAGAACGCTTTCAGGGGAAAACCGCTTCTGTCAAGAGCGACCTGTTCAGTATCGGCTTGATGCTTTTCCGCTGGGTGGCGGGTCGTGATCTGCTCCAGGCGGAAGACTTTGATGGTTATGCCGCTCAGGTTGCTTCTATCGACAGCATCGATGTGACAGGTATTCTTTATGGAATGGGTTGCTTTTCGGCTCTGGAACTTTCCGCCCTTGATCCGCTGTGGAAATCACTTTTGCGATTCGATCCGGAGGATCGCCCCGAAGATTTTGATGAACTGGACGAGCTCTTGGAAATAGCCCTGTCGACTCTTGGGGTAGGCGAGGTGACTGCCCAGACGACCCTGCAAAATTTTTCCGGAAAGCTCTTTGACGAAAAAACGGGGCAAAAATTCCCGGCGTCAGCACTAAATGGTGAAAAAACGCCCATTCCGTATCGAAAACGCGATATGCAACCTCAAAAAAAGATCCGAAAATTTGCCATTTTGGGCATTTTTGGACTTATATTATTATTGGTTGCTCTGTGGCTTGCGTTCGGAACGAAATCTCCCGACATCGATGCCACGGGAAATCTGCTTTTGGAAAAGTCCAGGAATCTGGAATCCGTTGATTCGCAAGAAGATATTTTGAGAGGTGTCCCATGAAGTCGGAAACGATGCTTGCTACAGAAAAGATGCTTGATGTAGTAAAGACCTTGCTTGACGAGGTTCAGCCGGAATCCCTTTTTGTAAAGATTCTGGAAGTGGCCCGCAGCGTTCTCCATGCCGATGCGGCCGTGTTGGATATCGCAGGCGAAAAGCCGCTTCACTTGAGCAATCCGGAGCAAGTGTCCATTTCTATTTCTGCGGTGAAGCAGGCCAAGGCCGAAAAGAGGGCCGTAGTATGGAACCAGCTGGATGACGATTCGGCAGACCTTTCCAAGTCTATCGTGCAGAACCAGCTCACCAGTATTATGGTGTCGCCGTTCCGTACACCCGATAGCGAGGCGGGTTACCTCTATTTGCAGCGTGCCGCCCGCAGTGATTCCTTTACCGAGGATGATAGCGCCCTGTTCGATTCCTTCGTGTCCGTTTGTGAAAAGTTCGCCTTTGCCGCGTTTGACCGCATTCGTGACAAGGAATCTCTTGAAACTTTTAGGAATGTCATCCGCAAGGATGGTATCGTCTATTCCAGCAAGGTCATGACCGACCTGGTGAAATTAGCTGACAAGTTGGCCGTCCTTCCGATGCCGGTGATTATCCGTGGCGAAACGGGAACGGGCAAGGAAGTCATTGCAAAATATATCCATCGCCATAGCCCGCGTGCCGACAAGCCCTTTATTGCGGTGAACTGCGGCGCCATTCCGGAGCACCTGATGGAATCGCTCCTGTTCGGACACGCCAAGGGTTCCTTTACGGGAGCCATCGAAACTCGCAAGGGCTTTTTCGAAGAAGCCGACGGTGGAACGATTTTCCTCGATGAAATCGGCGAACTCCCGCTGAACATGCAGGTGAAGCTTTTGCGCGTGTTGCAAGAAAAGCATATTACGCGCGTGGGTGACAACCGCGAAATCCCCGTGAACGTGCGTGTCATCAGTGCAACCCATGTGGACCTCGAAGAAGCAGTCAAGGCGAAACGTTTCAGGGAAGACCTCTATTTCAGAATTCAGGTGATGCCCATGGTGGTGCCGCCCCTGCGTGAACGCGAACAGGATGTCGTCTTGCTCGCCGAGGAATTCCTGACCCGCTACGGGGCTGAATATGGCCGTGGCAAATACCACTTGAGCCGCAATGCCGAAAAGGCGCTCCTCGGCTACCATTGGCCGGGCAACGTGCGTGAACTCGAAAACAAGATTCAGAAGGCGCTTATCCAGGCGGTCCACGGGGTGGTGCAGCCGGGCGACCTCGGCTTGGACGATGTGCAGGCTCAGGCGAAGGAATCTCCGCGAACCCTTAAGGAAGCCCGTGAAATCGTGGAACGCGAAGTCATCAGCCGCGCCCTCCGCGACAGCAACGCGAACTTGACCTTGGCATCGACCATCCTCGGAATCGACCGAAAGGTCCTCCGTGAAATCATGGAGCGTCTTGGAATGAAGAAGGAAGATTTCAAAAAGTAATTTCTATATTGTTTAACGCCCAAAAGACAGTTGGCACGGAATTTGCAAGAAGATGAGTATGAAAAAGCTTAATCTCATATCAACGATTTTGATGGCTGCGGCTCTTGGCTATGCCGCTCCGTCTTCTGCTCGTCCGGAGTCCTCTGTCCCGACCCCCGCCGAAAATGCCGAAATTTCGCGAGAAATGCCGGATTTAGGTGCAAAGGAAAGCGCTGAATGGCAAAGGCTGCGTGCCGAGCGTCGTGCCGCCCGTGAGCAAATTCTTACGGACTTGCGCAACAGTTCCGCTGCAGAAAAGCAAAATATCCGCCAGGAAGTCTCGAAAAAACGAGACGAAAAACCTCGCTTCGAGGGGGATTTCCCGAAAAATCAGTCTCGCGAACGACGCCCTTTTTATGAGCGGCCCGAGTCTGCTCCGATGAACCCGATGCATGGTATGCCCGACCGTACATTCGAGGGTAATCGTGATCGCCGATAGATGCGTTCGATTGCAGTAGTCATTCTATTGCTTTCGTCTGTGCTGTTGGCAGAGACCCAGGAAGCCGCTTATTTCCGTGCCCTGAAGGCGGAAGAAGCGGGCGACATCACCTTGGCTTTGGAATCTTTTGAAGAGGCTGCTGCCCTCCCTGGCCCGTACACCGAAGAGATTCGTGAAATCGTCAAGGAATATTACAAGGCTCTAGGAGGAACTGAAGATTCCGCGGATAATCCGTGGTCTTTTCGTTTTTTAGGAAATTTGGGTTTTTACGGACTACGTTACAGTGAGTTCGGTGGTGTCGACGAGGTGACGGAGCATGGGGGAGACTTGTTCTTGTCTTTGACTCCGTTCCTGGATTATACGACGGGGGACTATATTCATTCGTTCGGCATCGGTTTCAATAGCGACTGGTTCCTGGCCAACGAAAACATGCCTGCGCTTGACACGAATGACTGGAAATTTTCTCTTGGACTTGAGTATTCCCTAGTCGGAAGTTCCCTAATGTTGGACTTTGGGGCAGACCTGAATTTTGCCCAGGGCGAAGATGTTTCGCCATCCTTTTTTGGGTGGATAGAGAAGGATTTTTTCAGAAAAGAAAAGAACCGGTTGGGAATGGCCGCCTGGGGTTATTACGATGCCGACGGTCCGCTCGCCTTTGCTCTTTACGGGGCGTGGCGTAGAACATCTACTTACGGCTGGAATGCGGCTGCTTATGTGGGGGGACGCTTCGAGGCTGATTCCGTGGTAGACTACGTTGGCTACTTGGCGGCGTATGAGGCTGCCTTGCAGGAAGCATATGACGAGGCTGGGCAGAATGAACGGAACCCGTATGAAAATGACGATGACTGGCGCTGGGGCTCCCGTGACGAAAATTTTGGCGGTAATCCGTGGAATGAAAACGGAACTAGGAATCCGATGGATGCCTGCCTCGAAACATACGGCGAGGAATGTTTCGAATGGGAAATTTCTAAAATTGATTCCATTTACTGGTCGACGCATAGCCGTCCCGATTCAAGTTCGGCGAATTCGCTGGATTCTGCCACTGATGTGTCGGTCGCTGTTCCCAAGTATTACGCAAAGTGGCTTGGTCCCACACTGCGGTCGAGGCTCTCTTATAAATTCAGGAATGGTCTTTCGCTTGAAGCGCGTTTGAACCTGTTCTACGGTTTTGTCCTTGATGGTCCCGACAGCGATTACGAAAAAATAAGGAAGTTCAGCGGCTCATGGGGCGGTACGGTTTTCTGGAAACCGAATTCGCTGACCCTGTATTTGGGGCTGGAACAGTTCTACAAACATTACGGCCTTCCCGCCTATTACAAGGGAATCTATCCGCAGAACACCCTGCTCTCCGAGATTAAGTTAGGTCTCAAATGGGAATTGTAATGTCATTCCCGCGTATGCGGGAATCTCTCCTTAAGAAAAAAGACTAGAACAAAGTTCTAGTCTTTTATGGAGATAGTGGGAGTCGAACCCATGACCTACAGATTGCGAACCTGTCGCTCTACCAACTGAGCTATATCCCCAGGTTTGAGGCGAAATATAGAATTAAGCGCCTACGTTGTCAAGTGTCAGTTACCCCGGTTGTCCATCGAAGAAAACATTTGGACGATTTCTTCGGTAAACTGCGAACTCGGAAGCCCCTGAGCGATTTCGAGAGCTTTTTCCAGATGCCCCTGCGCATTAATCTTAGCCTTCTTGAACGCATCCTTTTCGTTCAGCTTTTCGATGATGCTTTCGGGAACATCAGTTTCTCCGGCCCTTGCGATCAGTGCTTCCATTTCAGTGCGCTCCTGCTCGTTGCAACTTTCGAAGTAGTACAACAGCGGAAGCGTGATGAGCCCGTTGCCGAGGTCGGTGAACTTCGCCTTGTCCAGGTTCTTGCTACCGAAACCGTAATCCAGAAGGTCGTCAATAATCTGGAAGGCGATGCCGAAGTGGCTACCCATCTGGGCGCACTTGTCGATGATTTCCTTGTCGAAACCGGCGAGGATTGCGCCGATGCGGGCTGCAGCTGCAATCAAAGAAGCTGTCTTTCCATCGATAATGCGGTCGTATTCCTCAAAGGAAAGTCGCATATTTCCGGACTGGTCCAGTTCCAGAATTTCGCCTGCGATTAGTTTGTCCGCAGCCTTGGAAAGCACCGTCGGAATGTCGCGAGATTCTTCATCGATCACACACTGCATGGACTGTGACAGCACATAGTCTCCGATGAGCACAGCCACCTGGGTGCCCCATTCCTTATGGGCAGTCTTCTGCCCGCGGCGAATGTCGGTTCCGTCGATGATGTCGTCGTGGACTAGGCTTGCGAGGTGCAGCAACTCGATGCCTGCGCATGCGTGTGCGACTCGCAGGCTGTCGGGCTTCTGAGAACCGCTCTGTGCAATTAGGCAAAGCAGAGTCGAACGGATGCGTTTGCCCTTGCGCTGGACCAGGGATTCCAGTCGTTCGTTAATGCCTGCGGGTGCGTTTTTGGCTACACCGAAAATAACCTTTTCGGTAAGTTCCAACTGTTCCTGCACAAGCTTGCGGGCTTGTGCCAGTACAGTCTGAAAGTCTTCTTTACTTGGCGCCATTGAAATTAAATATCCAGGTCGTCCAAGACCTTGTAAGCGTTAGATTCAATGAACTTGCGGCGCGGTTCCACGTCTTCGCCCATCAGCATACTGAAAATCTGGTCGGCCGCCACGGCGTCTTCCACATAGCACTGCTTGAGGAATCGCTTGGTGGGGTCCATGGTCGTTTCGGAAAGCTGTTCCGGAGACATTTCGCCAAGACCTTTGAATCGGCTGATAGTCACGTTCTTTTTGTCTTCGAGCTTCGCCATGGCTTCGTCCTTGGCGGTTTCGTCGAACAGGTAGGTGTCCTTGGTGCCGACCTTGAGCTTGAACAGGGGCGGCATGGCGAGGAACACGTGGCCTTCGTCGATGAGCGGGCGCATGTAGCGGAAGAAGAAAGTGAGAAGCAGAGTCTGAATATGGGAGCCGTCCACATCAGCATCGGTCATGATGACGATCTTGTTGTAGCGGAGCTTTTCGAGCTTGCATTCGGTGCCGAGACCGCAACCGATGGCGTTCACCAGGTTCTGGATTTCTTCGGTGTCGAGCACGCGGTGGAGGCTTGCCTTTTCCACGTTCAAGATCTTACCGCGCAAGGGGAGAATGGCCTGGAATTCGCGGTTGCGGCCCATCTTTGCAGAACCACCTGCAGAGTCACCTTCCACGATGAACAGTTCGCATTCCTTGGGGTCACGGCTGGAGCAGTCGGCGAGCTTGCCCGGAAGTCCGCCGCTTTCGAGAACGTTCTTGCGGCGGGCGAGGGTGCGTGCCTTGTGGGCCGCTTCGCGGGCCACGGCGGCGTTGTAGACCTTGTCCAAGATAATCTTGACTGCGGCCGGATTTTCCTGGAAGTATTCTTCGAGCTTTGCACCGAATGCAGAAGCCACATAGCCTGCGATTTCGGAGTTGCCGAGCTTGCGCTTGGTCTGTCCTTCGAACTGCGGCTGCGAGACCTTGATGGCGATGACTGCGGTCAGGCCTTCGCGGATATCGTCAGAAGTAATGGTGATGTCCTTCTTGCCCTTGGGCATTTCCTGTGCGAACTTGCTAATGACGCGAGTAAGGGCCGTCTTGAAGCCCGTCACGTGTGTACCGCCATCGTAGGTGTTCACGTTGTTCACGAAACTGAAGAAGTTTTCCTGGTAGCCGTCGTTGTACCACATGGCGACTTCGAGCGGATACTGGCCGTCGGGGAGCACCAGGTGGATTGGTTCCTGGAACAGCGGGGTGCGGTGCTCGTCCACGAAACGCACGAATTCCGAAACGCCACCGGGGTAGCAGAAAGTTTCGCTGTGCTTTTCTTCGGTGCGTTCGTCGGTGAGCGTCAGCCGGAGCCCGCTCATAAGGAAGGCGAGTTCGCGGAAACGCGTGGCGAGCGTGTCGTACACGTAGACGGTTTCGCTGAAAATTGTATCGTCGGGGTAGAATTCGACAGAGGTTCCGGTCGTTCCGTCGCTTTCGCCGAGGTCCACCTGCGGGCCGCACGGGACGCCTCGGGCGAATTCCTGCTGCACCACGCGTCCGTTGCGGCGCACGGTAACAACCAACTTGTTCGAGAGTGCGTTCACGCAGCTCACGCCCACGCCGTGGAGGCCTGCTGAGACCTTGTAGGAGCTGTTGTTGAACTTGCCGCCGGCATGCAACTTGGTCATCACGACCTGGATGGTGCCCACCTTTTCCTTGGGGTGGATGTCGGTCGGAATGCCACGGCCGTTGTCGGTCACGCGGATGCCGTTGCCCGGCAAAATGGAAATTTCGATATGAGAGCAGAATCCGGCGAGCGCTTCGTCCACGGAGTTGTCGACCACTTCCCAAACTAGGTGGTGGAGACCGCGGATGTCGGTCGAGCCGATGTACATGGCCGGGCGCACGCGCACCGCTTCGAGGCCTTCCAAGACGGTAATGCTTTCACCGCTGTAGGCTTCTTCGGCCTTTTTCATTTCTTCAGTTTCTTCTGCCATTTTTTACCTTGTTTTCTTCTTCTAAATTCTTGATGCCAGAAGCCTTTTCGACACACTTTTAAACAAAAAGAATGTTCTTTACAGAAGGCTTTCCGAGCAATAAATTACACTTGTCAATAATAGCTTTTTTCTGCAAGAAAAGTTCCTGTTTCCACGCGGAACTGTCGCACTTTAGCGTCAAAATATTGCGCTCGAATTTAACGATTTGAACATGCGGTTTTATGAGAGAACCCACTATGTTTTCGAGGTTGTTTTCTAGCTTTTCGAACGCCATTTCGTCGGAAAGATGAGTCTTGTCTAAAAGCATTTGCAACAACACACTGATGTCTTCAGGGTCTTTCCCGCAGATGGGCTTGCCGCGCCTTTTCCGGTAAGGTGTATCCATTACAGCAACAGGAGCTTCGAAAGAACGAATCCGCCGATAAGGATGCTTGTCATGCCGGCGACAACGGTGGCCTTGGTGTTCTTGCCCACGCCTTCGGCGCCGCTATGGGTCGTGTACCCGAAGAAACATGCGTAGCTGGCGATAAAGTAGCCGTAGAGGGTTGCCTTAATCAGGCCCACGACCAGGTCCCAGTCGCGGTAGAACATACGGACTCCGTAGAAGAACACGGAGAACGAAACATCCTTGTAGAGGTGCGCCACTTCATAGCCGCCCACAATACCGATAAAGATACTGATAATTGTCAGCGTCGGGAGCATAATCACCGTCGCAATCAGGCGCGGCGCTAGCAAAAACTTATAGGGGCTTAAACCTAATACTTTGTATGCATCGAGCTGCTCGGTCACGGCCATGGTACCAAGTTCTGAACACATGGATGCCCCGATGCGGCCCGCAAGCACCATCGCGGTTAGGATCGGGCAAAGTTCCACCATCACCGACTTGCCGACCGCCATGCCCACGAACATCAGCGGAATGATATCTGCGAACTGGTATGCCAGCTGCCATGCCATGATGGCGCCGGTTGCCAAGGATGCAGCCACCACTACGGGAATGCTGGTGAGGCCCACGTGCTGCATCTGTTCGACCGTCGTGTGGAAGTTGCTGAATGCACCGGGAATGCTCTTGAACAACATCCACACGAAGTGCAGGTAACTTGCCACCGTACGCAGAAACTTCCGGATAAACTTACCCAGACTTTCTGCGATCCTGTTCATGATGGTAATCAAGGATCAGCCCTACTTCTTCTTGGAATCCTTGGCGCTTTTCTTGGCTCTCTTGTCCGGGGCGCTGATGGCCTTCTTGTAAAGGTTCATGTCGCTCAGGTACTTGATTGCCTCGTTCAGCTGCTTGTCCTGCTTCAGGGAGAAAGCCGTGCTGACGGAGTCATTGAGGAATGCCGTCAAAAGTTCGCGCTTGATGCCGTCCTTGATGTACTGCTTGTTCTCTTCGAACTGGGCGTTGCGGTTATTTTCAAGGGCGCTGCGCATGTCGGCAAGTCGCTGTGCAAGAACGGAGTCGCTCACGGTCTTTGCACTATCGCCCATGTAGTTCTGCTCGCGGATGATGCTCTTTTCAAGCTGGTCCACGCCCACCAGAGCGTTGCTCTTTACTTTGGTGAAGTTCGTGTCCTTCATGCAGAAGTCGCGGAACTGCGTGAACAGGCTATCGGGGACTTCCCAGTTGGCGTCCATCTTCACACCGGCCTTTTCGAGATCCGGACGGATCTTGACGGCGAACTTGAAGTACATGGCCATACGTTCCTGAACCTGCACCACCCAGGGCATCGGGGCGAGTTCCACTTCCACGTCGGGAGTAATGCCGCCGCTACCGAACATCATGCGACCGTTGTGCGTGTAGAAGGTGTCGACCTTGGCGGTATCCTTTTGTGTGGAATCGGCCTTTTCGTCGCCATTTTCTTCGGCAGCGTATTCCTCTTCCATGAGCTTAAGGCCCTTGATGCCATTTTCAGGCTTGTTGATGCAGCGGCCGAAAGGCAGGTAGTAGAAGGCCGTGGTGAGCTTCAAGGCGTTCCCCTGGTTGTCCAGCGGGAAAATCGTCTGTACGGAGCCCTTACCGAACGAAGTCTTACCGATAATCAAGGCGCGGTCCCAGTCCTGGAGGGCGCCCGATACAATTTCGGCGGCACTGGCGGAACCCTGGTTCAAAAGGACGACCATGGGCACGTCGGGGGAGACGATTCCGTTCCTGCGGGCATGGCTTTCGGTCTTCTGGGTGCGGCCGCGGGTGCTTACGATGACGTTCCCCTGTTTCAGGAACAGTTCACTGATTTCAATAGCCTGGTTCAGGAGTCCGCCCGGGTTGTAGCGCATGTCGAGGATAATCTTCTTCATGCCCTGCTTCTGCAGGCTCCTGAGGGCGTTTTCCACGTCGCTCGTGGTCTTGTCGCTAAAGGTGGCAAGCTTGATGTAGCCGATGTCCTTGGAAACCATACCGTAGTAGGGCACGGCGTGCACGATAATCTCGGCGCGGGTGATGGTGAAGTCCATCAGGTCGGGGACGCCTTCGCGTTCAATAGATACGGTCACGTCGGTGCCGATCTTGCCGCGGAGCTTGTTCACGGCTTCGTCGAGGGTGAGTCCCTTGGTGTCCTTGCCGTCGATTTTGCGGATGCGGTCACCGGCGCGGATGCCGAGGCGGAAAGCCGGCGTGCCGGACAAGGGCGAAATCACGGTCAGGATATTGTCGCGGAGGCTGATGGTAATGCCTACGCCGCCGAACTTTCCTTCCATCGAGACTTTCAGGCTTTCGTAGTCCTTCGGGGAGAAAACGGTCGTGTGCGGGTCCAGAATGTTGCGGATGCCGTTCAGGGCTGCATCGCTGAGCTCGGTGGGATCAACATCTTCGACATACTTGCGGTTGACTTCGGAAAGTACCTTGTTCAGGCGCGAGACTTCGTTGTAGAAGTCACCCGGGGCGTCCTTCTTGTCTTTGGCCGCGAAAGGGCTCGTCGTAAGGCAAAGGGCCGAAAGACCCGCTACAAAAAGAGTGCGAAAGTTCAGCATATTGAAATTCATGCACTAAAAATACAATTTGATTTCTTTGTCGGGGCGACCCAAACGGGGAAAAACGGAAAAAACCGGCTCAAAGGCCGGTTTTTAATATTAGGAGAGAGAGAAAAAAGGTCAAAAGTTAGGCGGCGTCGTTCAGGACGCGGGTCAGCTGCTCGTTGCGGAGCTTTTCAAGGGCGGAATCCTTGAGCTGGCGGGTGCGTTCCTTGGAGAGGCCTACCATCGGGGCGATTTCCTTCAGGTTCAGGTCGGAATCCATCTTGAAGCCGAAATAGAGCTTGATGATTTCTTTTTCCTGTTCAGAAAGGCTGTTGTCCATCGCCTTGTCAAAAAGCTTGTTGCGGTTGTGCTGCTCGGCGAGCTCGTCGGTGCGGAATTCAGTCGCTGCAATGGTGTCGCCGAGGGTTATGTCGCCGTCTTCACCGACGGGAGCGTCGAGCGATGTGGACTTGTTGCCCATCATCAGAATTTTTTCGATGTCGTTCGCCTTGTACTTGCTAACGCCTTCGAGGCTCTTCGGGTCAAGCATAAGTCCACCGCCGACGACCTGGTGCATCTGGCCGCCTTTCTTGGCGAAGCGGCGGAGCACGAGTTCCTTTTCGGCGCTGATGCGCACCAGACGGCCGCGTTCTGCGATGGCACGGGTAATGTTCTGACGAACCCACCAGACGGCGTAGCTGATAAACTTGATTTTCTGGGAGTGGTCAAAGCGGCGAGCGGCTTCGATGAGGCCCATATTGCCTTCGTTGATGAGCTCGTTCACGTCAAGGCCCTGGCCTTTATAAAGGTTGGCGATATTCACCACGAAACGGAGATTGCTTTTGACAAGCAGGTCCATGGCTTCGCGGCTGCCTTCGCGAACTTTCGCGAGTACAACCTTTTCTTGTTCCTTGGTAAGCAGCGGATATTTGGAAATATCGTTCAGATACTGGAAATAAACATCCCTGTCATCACGAACGTGCGTATTCTTTGTCATATCTACCTCGTTGTTTGTTGTTTTGTTTACGTTCGTAAATCTACCTCCTTTTCTATTTTGAAGTGTCATAGATTACGCTTTACTTCGCAAAAGTTTTTTGTGAATTTCGTCAAGGAAAACGGCACTTTTGTCACGTTTTTGTCATAAGGGGCGGTTTTTTGCTCAAATAAGGGCTATTTTTGTACCCAGAGAGACACTTTTATGACAAAAGACAACCAAAATTCCCAAGAAAAATACTGCGCGTCAGTACTCGAGCGAGTGAAACTCTTTTTTAGCAATCTGAGAATGTGGCTTGTCGAATTGCAGGAAGCTCAGTTTGATCGTGGCGAACGCGAGATTGTCGCCCTGATCGAGGACGAAAGCATCAAGCATTATCCGGTGCCGTCTTATGCGGTGTCGATTCTGGTCTGGTTCTTTATCCTGATCTTCCCGCTGATTTTGATTCTTGATCCGACGGCTCCCATGGCAAACGAGTTTGACTTGTGGAACATGGTGACTTTCTATGTGACGCTCCTTGCGACCATGATTATCTTTTTTGTGAACCTGCGCATCTTGGTTCCGAAACTTTTTTTCCGAAAAAAATACTTGGCTTATTTCTTGTGCAACGCCTTGCTTTTGGTCATTGGCATCGCCTGTAGGGAATTTGTCGTTTTCCTGATGACCAAAAATCCTGCCGAGACATTGTCGGACTTTTTTGCCATATATTGTTTCAGGGCTGTCCGGGGACATTTTTCGATTTGGACTACAGTCAGTTTCTTCTTGATATTGAGTTTTGTATGCTTGATTTGCATTGCTATTGTTTTTGCGAGCCGTTCGATCATGAGGGCTTTTGTGATGCGCGAAAAACGTCGTACCGAGATGGCGTATGAACTCACCTTCTTGAAACAGCAACTGAGTCCGCACTTTTTGTTCAATACCTTGAACAACATAACGAGCCTGATTCGGATTGATCCGTCGCTTGCCGAAAAGAGCATGACGGAACTTTCGCAGTTGCTCCGTATGATGCTCTACCAGACGGCGGACCAGTACATTTCGGTGAAAGAGGATGTCGAAATCCTTGGAAAGTATGCAGACTTGGAAAAGTTGAGGCTCGATGAGAACTTTGACTTGAAGTTTGAAGTTCGTCTGGAAAATCCGCAGACGAAGGTGGCTCCGCTCGTGATGATGCCCTTGATGGAAAACGCGATGAAGCATTGCGTGAATCCCGACGGCAAGAGCTTTGCACATATCTTTATTGAACAAAAGGATGATGTGCTTTATTTCAGGGCCGAGAACAGCAACTTCCCGCGGAAGAGTAAATCCAAGTCGAGTGGACTCGGACTTGCCACATTCTTGAAGAGGCTGGAGCTTATGTATAAGGACCGCTATACCTACACAACGAAGGTCGAAGACGGCGTATATATAAGTGAACTTAAGGTGAAATTGGAAAATTAATTTTTTTTGAAAAATTTGACGCAACCTCTTTACAAGGATTTTTTCTTTAACTATAATTTTTGACGGAGCAAAAAATTTATTAGATACATCCATACGCCATGGGTGTATCTTTTTTTTGTTTTTAGGCTCTATTGGTATATGGCTTGGTAGATTACGCATGGCGGCGGGTGCCGTCGTGTTCTGATAACATTATAAAATTGGAGGTCCTATGAAAAGTAGGATGTCAAGGTGTGCAGCCTTGATGGGGACCGTATTGTCCCTTTCGAGTTATGCGCAAGTGTGTCAAGAAATCTCGCTGTATAAAAATGGCGAATCGGGTAAGATGGAAACCGCGGGGATGACGTTCCCGGAAGCGCCGGAATGGAGCGCCAACTGGGGCGAAATGGAGGCGCTTACCCCGCCTTATATTCGCTGGTCCGGGATGAAGGATAAGGCGGGGGACTGGACGGGCGCACTGTCGCTTGATAAGTTGCCTGCGACCGTCCAGGGCGGGAACCTTTCCCTTAAGGTTCGCGTAACGCAGAAGGCGAAATTCGGCATCTGGCTTGCGGGAAATTTCGGAAACAGCGGCGTTTCGTTCTACAATCTTGAGCCGAATCGTACCTATTCCCTGACGGCTCCGGTGGAATCGCTCCTTGGCCAAGGCAAGGCCCGCGTCGAAAAGGTAGGGGTCGGCCTCTTCGATGTGCCAGCGCATCAGTATACGACGATGTTCGTGGATGATATCGCATTTAGCTGCGGAATTTCGGACAACGAAAACGCTGGTGCATCGGATATGGAAGAAGCTTATCCTTTCAGTGATATTTCTCCGGAACGGAGCGTACGCTCGCCTAAGTTTATGCTGTCTAAGGTTCCGGTAACGACGGCGGCATATTCTTCCGAGGAACGTTCCGCCTTGACGGCATCGACAAACGCCATGTTCGTCTTGAGCGAAGATGAACATATTCAAATAGGGGCATTTGTGAATAGGGACAGCTTGACCGCTCAGGAATCGCGTAGCGGATGGTTCCGGAGCATGTTCTTTGTCGAAAGAAATCGCTTGAAGGACAGTTCTATTGCAAATCCCAAGGCGCTTTTCTATGAAGCCGAAATCTTTGCGGCAGGAACGGATGATCGCGCCATGCCTCTGTTGCTGGGCAATGTGGATTACGCTTACCGAGTTTGCGCGGATACCGCTTGCGAAACAAGTCAGCTGAAGAATTCTCGTGTTCTGCTTGCGGGCCTGCCTTCGGAAAATGTCGGCGGCTCCAGACTGAAACTATTCTACGATCCTTATTTTGTGAGCACGAACAGGAAAACGCTGCCCAAGGTGGAAATATGGTCGGGCAACCAGTGGAAGATTCTTGAACCGAAAAGTGAAATGGAGCTGGAGTTCGAATCGGCTGGTCTCCAGAAGATTCGCCTTAAGCTGACGGAAGGCGGATTGACCGTTAATCAGAATATCTTTGTGGAGGTAAAGTAATGAAGTTCCTGAGTATCCTTATTATGTGCCTGATGGCATCTACATCTGTTTTTGCAAGAAATTATACTGTCAAGTTTGCTAAATCGGCTGACCAGATCTTGTGCGCGAGGGAAACTTCTACTGCAAGGTACGTCGATGCCTCTGGTGCGTTTTGCAACGTTCAGATGACTCAAAACGTTCGAATCCGCGTCTACGAACCGCAAGGGAGTAGTTCTGCCAAGTACGGCTTTGCCTTGGATAGGCCGTTCTTTATTTTGGACGGGATTTATCTTGACTTAAGGGGTTTGCGCACCTTGGACGCGTTCGAAAAGGAAGTCAATGGAATCGGCCTCACCAACATTCTTTCGGAATTGGGGTACACGCCGATTTTAGTGCAGTTCCACGAAACGGTGAGGCGTTCGCTCGAAGAGAATGCGGCAGATTTCTCGAGGCTTCTCCAGTTCTTGAATAATAATAGCCTTATTGATTTTGTTAATAAACAGGAGGGCTTCGTCGTGATGGGGATTAGCCAAGGTGGGGTTCTCGGACGCTATGGAGCGTATCTTTACGATACGAAACGAGCGAAAACGGATGCTCCCATAAAGCTTTATGCCTCGCTGGATTCTCCCCATCAGGGAGCTGTGTTGCCACTGTCTCTTTACTATACGATTAATTTCTGGGCGAAAGAAGGCGGGTCTGCTGAAGCGGAGGCTTTCCGGGACTTGATTGATGGACCTGGTGCGAGCGGCTTGCTGCTGTATGACTATGTTGAAAAGGACGGAAGGAGAGAATATTTTAAGAATATATCTTCGGAAAGGTTCCTTTTTGGGGAATACCGCAAGGCTGCAGAATATAAGGGTTTTCCGTCAGTCCTGGTTGCGCAGGGACAGCTGAAGGGTAATCTTGTCGAAGGAAATCTAAATTATTTTAAATTGAATCGCGCGGCTTCTAAGGCTTCGGTCGTAATGGGGCGCGCCATTAGCGAAATGGGGTATTCTCCGGATAATTCTGCAAGAATTGCTTATAACAGGGCCTACAAGAAAATGGATTACGATCGTAAACGCCAAGAAAATCAGGCGTCCTTGTACGATTTTGTTCAGGGAAGTACATATCCTTTTGCGGAAACGATGTATAACAGCTTGCTCTCCGGAATGGAAAGCGCGATTCCGCCTAGTATGCAGGTGAGCGTAGGGCTTTTCTCGGTGGGATTGTCCACAAACTGGGACGAAAACCAGCTTAATCAGAAAAACAGCACCTTTATTCCTACGGCAAGTGCGATGGATATGAAATGCGATGGAACTCTCGCCATCGACAAACCATGTGCGTTTCATCAAACTTCGGACGGATTCCCGTTTACGAATCCGGGAAACCGTAGCACGGCCAAGGCTGCCTACGCGGTCGATCCGACGCATCCGCGCTATAACGAGCCGATGAGTGGTCGTCATGTAGAATTGCCCGACGGATCAAATGCAAATGTTGCAGATGGAATGCGAGTGGACTTGTGGCGCCTGCTTTGCGAACTCGCAAATCAAGACTATGATTCAACATATAGGGCTTTCCGAAACGAAAAATTGGCGGGGCACTTCGTTCCTGGCACGAACTGTATGGACCCGTCTAAAATTCCGCATCTCTTGAGTACGCTAGGAAGTGTCCAAAGGACAGCGCCCGGCTATAGTCGATATATGTATGAGCAAACGGCTTCTGAATTAAATGACTTGGTCTCGTTCAGCGTTCCTGCGGGTTGGCACAAGGTGAGCCTGCATGACAACGGGGCGAGCATTCCGTCTGCTTCTGTCATTGAAGTTGAAATTAAGGTAAATCAATCCAAGGGAAATTGGATGAAGGCGGAACTCATGCTCTACAAGAGCAGGAACGGGGGTGGTCAGCTTCAGCTGAAAGAAATAGATGTTCCTTTGGATGGCAAGTATCATGTATTGCGCTGGAATATGCCCGCGGCACCGGGAGCGCTTGATCGTTACCATTGGTTCGGGGTGGTCTTGAACTCCGATGGAGCCGATGTGACCATGCATGAACCCGAACTATTTGTCTCTACGGCAGGTCTCAATGTTCCTGCGGAAAAGGTACGCTCGCAGGTTTATCCGTCCAATGAATACAAATTTGTCCCTTGGACAGAATCTCAAAGTTCCAGCACTTACTCGGATGCACTGGGAAATGGTGCAGCGTTGAAGTTCGGTCGAGCGGGGGGCGGAATGCACCTTGACCTTGATGGGGAAAAATTCATGGGAGACTATTCGACTCTTAAAATTACTTATTGGCCGGGGACTTGCAGCGGTACGGGAGTCTACTTCGATTCCTTCAAAAAAGGCCGCAAAATGATAGGTTCTGACCGAATGGATGGCAATTTTATGGTCTCTGAGATTCCTTTGGCCGAAATTGTAAATACGCTTTATACTCCGGAACAGAAACTGGTTGCCTCTAGGCTTGTCTTTGAAAATGTCGTTACTAACGAAGAATGCCTGATTCATGACATTGTCTTGAAGTAACTTGTTGTGGATATGTTATCTTTATTTGAGAGTGTTTGAAAAGTGAATCCCAATTTTATGGAGATAAAATGAAAAAAATATACATGCAAATGGCGGTGACAGTCTCGTTGTCGTTGTTTGTCACTGGATGTTTGGAGCCCACTTCCCGTTCTATGGGGGCAACCCTTATGCCGGCCCCGTTGATGCACCGTGCCTCTGCGGATAGTTCCTCGTCGGAAATGTCCGTGACCGCTTCTGGTTTCTGGGGGCACACGGGTGACGACTACAACGTGAAGGACCTGAATGCGGGAGGTGGAAATGTAGGCTTTACCTACCGTATGGGCGGAGCGTTGTCGCCGTTCTTCGTAAACATCGCGGCGGGCGGTTTCGGCGGTTCGCTGAAGTTCGGTTGCGACGAAGGGAGCAAGTGCAATCCGTCGTCGCTTACGAAAACAGAAAATACGGTATCGTTGGATGGTGACGCGAAGTATGCGGCGTGGCTTAGGAGCGATGCTGGCAAGGAAAGCTACAGTTTCTGGAATATCCAGGAACGTATCTTGGCCGGCGTAGACTTCAACCTGGGCGCGTACGTCATTCTTGGCTTTGCCGGTGGAGCCCAGTTGTTCCAGGGAGCATCCGATTATGACGATGTTCGTGAAAAGCTGGACGAACTGAGGATTGTCGACGATGTGGACGGAAAATCGGGGGCCGCATTCGCGACCGCCTACTGGTTGGGGTTGCATCTTGGCCGACACGGACAGTATGGCAACCTTGTCGCGGAGTATGACTTCCTGCATAAGGGGAGTCCCGACAACTGGACATCTTCGCTCAAGTTTACCTATGCGCATCCGACAGGGTTCTTCGCAGGTCTCGCGAACAATAACCTGATGTCTGTGACCGTGTATGCGGGTAAGCAGTTCTTGTTCTAAAAAGATTCCTTGAAAAGAGAAAAGACAAAAAGAGCCCCGGCGATTTGCCGGAGGCTCTTTTTAATTTGTTTATGAAGCGGCGGTTGCCGCAACAAATTACTTGAGGGTCTGAACCTGCACGTCCCAGCTCTGGTTGCCAAGAGCGATGCGGTAGGTGCTTGCGGCGCCGGCCTTCATGTTCTTGGTGTCCACTGCCGGAGCAGCATTCGGGTCCTTCTTGGGAACGCCAATGTGGCGGTTGCCCTTGAGGAATTCGATACCCTTGTTGCCAGCCTTCGTCTGGAGGCAGCCCGTGATGAAGATGGTTTCGTCGGTGACCGGCAGACCATTTTCTTCGAGGAGGGCCTTGGCCTTCGGAATGCCCGGTTCGAGAATTTCTTCTGCGCACTGGACGCCCGGATAGGCTTCCTTGAACGGCTTCATGTTGAACTGGTCGGCAGCGATCTTCACGAGTTCCGGATCCGGTTCGCAAGGAGTCTTGCCCTGGTAACCGAGGAGCATCTTGCCGTAGCCTTCGGTCATCTTGAACCACGTACCGCGGCCTGCGGCCTGGTTCAGGGTGTTCATGTAAGCCTGCTGGAAGTAGAACTGAGAAACCGGCGTCACGGAAGAAGCAAAGCCACCGCGGCGGACGCATTCACTCATGTTCTCGATGACCTTCGGGAACAGGTGGAAGGTCTTGGTTTCACGCATCATGAGGGTGTTGGCGGTAAGAGCGCCACCCGGCATGGGGCTGAAGATCACGTCGGTGGTAATCTGACGAGCTTCGGGCGGGAAGTTGTAGTCCTTGAGGCATTCAACGGCGACGTTGTTGGCTTCCATGAGTTCCGGAATGTGATCGTCGACGATGCTGTCTTCACCGAGGGCGAGCTTGTATTCCGTACCCTTGAGGGCGTGGAACATGGAGAACAGGTCGGGCTGAGCCGTACCGCCGGAAAGCGGCTTGCGGCCGAGGTCGACGCCATCGGCGCCACCTTCGATAGCGGCCTTGTACTGGGCCACACCGGTACCGCAAGTGTCATGGCTGTGGATGCGGAGTTCAACCTTGTCGCCGAGGAGCTTACGGGCGCGCTTGAAGGTTTCATAAACCTTGGTCGGGTTCGTCGTACCGGAAGCGTCCTTGAAGCAAACGGATGCGAACGGAACGCCAGCGTCCAAAATGTTGCGCAGGATGCGTTCGTAGAATTCCGGGTTGTGGGCGGCGTTGAGGTCGCATCCCGGAGGCAGTTCCATCATGGTCACGACGACTTCGTGTTCCAGACCGGCGTCGGTGATGCACTTGCCGGAGTAGATGAGGTTGTTCACGTCGTTGAGGGCGTCAAAGTTACGGATGCGGGTCATGCCGTGCTTCTTGAACATGTCGGCATGGAGCTTGATCATGTCGCGCGGCTGCGGAGCGAGGGCCACCACGTTGATACCGCGGGCAAGTGTCTGCAGGCGGATGTTCGGGCCGACTACGCGGCGGAATTCGTCCATCATGTCGAATGCGTCTTCGCCGCAGTTCTGGTACAGGGCCTGGAAACGGGCGCCGCCACCAGCTTCAAAGTGGGTGATGCCAGCCTTCACGGCAGCTTCGACCGCGGGCATAAAGTCCTTGGCGAACACACGGGCACCGAAAATAGATTGGAAACCATCGCGGAACGAGGTGTCCTGGAACTTGATCTTTTTCATTTGTGTCTTCCTATGGGATAAATCCCTGGTTTTTACTGTACAATAAAAATACGGACGGAAAGATAGAAAAAGTAGTGGTTGGTGATTGGTGATTAGTGGTTAGAGGATAGCTGAAAAAAGGCTTTTAGGCAAAAAGCGAGAAAATGATGTTTTTTTGAGGATTCGCTAATTGAAAAGATTCCTTGCATTGATTCTGCAATGGAACCGTAAAGGGTTGTTTGATTTATCCGGCGACCAAATTCACGATGAGGGCGATTAGACCGCCTAGCAGCAAAACGGCTATGGCGACCATCGAGACGAAGGTCCACTTGGCGTATTTCAGGAGCTTAACCAGGCTTGCGTTCTGGTTCCCGACAAATTGTTGAATCAGGTTGATGCCTGCTGCGAGCGTAAGGCCCGCATCATCAATCCAGCCTATGATGGGAACATCTGGAATGAAGTCTATCGGAGAGGCGTCATAAGCCAAGGCGGCAAGCATCAGCAACACCGCCAAAGCCTTTTTCATGCTCGAAGAATTATCTTCCACTGGAACATCTTCCCGGTGAATTTCGTGAACTTCTACTTCTTCGATTTCGTCTTCATCTTTTGCCATGGCATTTAATATAATAAATTTGCCGATTGATTTTTTTTGCAATCTCAAGCACAGTCTCAACTAAAATAATTAGTCAACGGAGACTTTAATCCATTCTGTGATTTGGTTTGCTATTGAACGGACTTCGTCAATGGTGAGACAGTCTTTTGCGTTTACGAAAAACTTTGGAAAACTATTTTCATTTAAAATCCAATAATTGGAAAATTCATTTTGGGGATTATCAATGTATGCGCCGATGATAATCGCTACTTTCTGAATGGGGTAGTCTCGTCCACAAAGGACGTTCAATTTCTCATGAATAAAATTGGCCTCACCATCCATTTGATTTAATAGAGTTGAGCATTGACGGCCATTAAACATTAATTTGCCGTTTTGGAATAAAAACTTATATCCTTTCTTTCGATCGTAATGTTTTGTTTCAATGGTGAAAATGCCTTTCGTACTAATAATAAGATGGTCTACATTGAAATAATCTCCGCAAATATCATGGAAGACTCGGGTGGAATCGTTGCTCATTTTGTTTAACATCTCGCCAACAAGACGTTCCCCTTCCATTCCTTTATAACAGTTGCGAATGTGTTTTATCAGTTTTCTTGATTTATGAATCCCATAGACAAGAATGATTCCTGTTGTTATGGAAAAAGTCATAGCAAGGCAAAAAGTGATGTCCCATACACCAAAATAAAAAAGCCATACATAAAGGGTTAGTATAAAAAAGGCGATAAATAAAGCCCAAATACTAAAATAACGCTCGTAATCAGCATCAATTTTCTTTTGGAGTGATTCGCCCTGGACATGTGTGCGGAATTTCTTTCCCATTAGATTTCCTTTGATATATCGTTATTCTTCATGTTCCCAACTTAAAATGGGGAAGCCGCTGTTCAAGCCGCTGTCATAAACGAAATCTTCGCCGAGGAGTTCTGCAAAGTCTGAGGATTTCATTTCGTCTGCTGATTTTGGGGTGGCGACTCCGCCGCCGTTGCTAAGACCGAAAGGCAGCATGCGGTCACTTTAAGATTACGTGGCGAGAATTTGCTAACCTGCTATTTAAGCTTGCCGAAAAGTTCCTTCAGCATGTTGCGGATGGGCTTGGGAAGCAGCGAATTGGGCTGCTTGCTGACCCAGACGATATAGGCGCTCCTGCCGTTGATGAGGTAGGAATCGATAAGCTGACGCTGGTTATTGTAGATGTCAAAACGAACCTCGATACGGTCGGGAACGAAGGACCAACCCGTGGCGCGGTCTTCCCAATGCAGAATCTGCGGGATGATCACGTAGTCGGTCTGTGCAAGATCCTGGGGGTAGATCTGTTCAATAGTCACGGGGACCGGGATGGTCGCGATGGCGTTCGTGTAGTGTTGCAGTTCCTTGGTCAGCGCCTGGATGACCTCAAAGCCCGAAGACGGATAGACGGTGTTACCGTACATACCGTTGACTGGGGTGACCAAAAGAAATCGTGATTGCGGGTAGAGTACGTTTGCGGGCTGGTTCAGGGTCATGTGCTGGTAAGACGCCGTGCACCCGGTTGTAAACATGGCTAGCGCGATGGCGAAAATAAGGAAAATGAGTTTGTTCATAGTAAATCCTTTGGGGTTGTTTAAATATAGTATTCTTTGTTTTTAGAGTTTCTCGTTTACGATTCTTATTCCAACTTGGACTATAAAAATATTTACATTCGCTGGTTTGGCGAATGGGGTGGGTCGCGAAATCAAAACTCGAATATGTGGCGCAAGGCCCGCGTGATAATACAATCACGATCGAAAACTTCGATATCCAGGCATGGATTGACAATCAGTCGGTATTCGATGTTCATATTGATAATGTCGAGGATTTCGAAGGGGTTACGATTGACCGTGACTTTAGAGAATACTTGACTTACACGATTGGTCGCGAACAGACTGAAATGCATAATGGCGAAAACTGATTTAACCATGGAGGTGTTTAATCCGTAGAATAATCCCTGCGCAAGCGGGGATTTTCTATATTATGGGTATGAGTTTGATAAATACCATAGTCGTTGCAGGTGGTACCCACGGTAACGAACGGACGGGGGTTCGCCTTGTCCAGAAATGGATGGAACACCCAGAGTGTTACAATTCGCTCTGTAGCGCCAAGGTGGATTTGGTGCTTGCTAACCCCGAAGCGGTACGCTTGAATCGCCGCTATCGCGATCATGACTTGAATCGCGCTTTTTCGCAGACTTGCTTAGATGTGACGGTGGAGCCACAGCAGTACGAGTTCCGTCGAGCTAAGGAACTGAATGCTTTGTATGGCCCGAAGGGGTCCGCCACCAAGACGGACTTGCTTCTGGATGTGCACAACACGGGCTCAAACATGGGCTATTGCCTGATTCTTTCGGCGCGCGACCCGTTTACGATGCGCGCCTCGGCGGTGCTGACGCAAGAATTCAAGGATGCTTGGATTTATTACCAGCCCGAAGAACGCTCTGCTTCGCCGTACTTTGGAACGGTGGCGAAGGCGGATGTGTGCATCGAGATCGGCCCGCAGCAACACGGAACGCTGGATGCCGCGATTTTCGAGGAATCGGAACGCCTGGTGAAGCGTTATCTGGAGCTAGCCGAGGAATGGAACTGTGGTGAACTGCAGAAACGCCCTCCGATCAAGGTGGATGTGTACACGCAGTTCAAGGATTTGGGCTACCCGAAGCCGCAGGGCGGTGGCGCGATTCAGGCGATGATTCATCCGGATTTGATGGGGCGCGATTATCGCGAACTCAAGAGTGGCGACAAGTTGTTCCGTACATTTGACGGCAAGGATATTTTGTACCATGGCGAGAGCCCGGTGTATCCTATTTTCATTAGTGAGCCAGCATACTACGAAAAGGATATCGCGATGAGCCTCACGGTGAAAAGCGTCGAGGAATGGTAGTTTTAGACGAGAGAACGCCGCTGTGCGGCTACAGACGAGAGACGAAAGAATATGAGCGAAGAAAATGAAGAATTGAAGGAAATTTCGGGCGAAGAACGTCTGAAGAATTTCATGGAATTGGTGCAGAACCAGAAGAACGAACCCTGGGATTCTAGGTTGTTCGAAATTTTGGATGCCTTCGAGGATTTCTTGACGCTTCGTCCGGAACCGCCGCAGGAATGGCAGGAAACTTACGCCAAGAGCGGAAAGGAATTTGACTACTACCAGGTGGTGCTACCGCAGGATTTCCAGGACCCGTACGAAGACGACTTGGGTAACATTCGCAGGCTGCGCAACGAGTTTGAACGCACGCCTTCGACGATGGCGCTTGAACATGAGCTCGTGAGCCGTAACTACTTCATTTTTGAAAACGGCCATGCCGAAGCGATTCCTGCCCCGCGTCCGATGCTGATGCTTGAAAGCAAGGATCGCGATGATGACGAGGAAGAACAGGAAGGCGACATCACGTGGGATTGTTGCATCTCGATTTTCCCGGACGGCAGCTACGTTGCCTACAATTTGAATCACGACGATGAAGAAGAGCTCGGCGAAGATTTTAAGGCCGAATTCGACAAGCATATCGACGTGCTTTCGAAACTGCAGCTCGTGATTCCGGTGGAAGGCCGCGACTACGGGATTTTGAATAGTAGATGTTAAAGGGGAACTAGGGGTTGAACCCCTAAAACCCCGATGATGTATGGAACGTCTAGAAACAGAAATTTATCTGCGGTATAAGCAAATTATTGAATCGCAGGGGATTGTTGTACCTGCGGCGGGCGAGTCGCCTATGTCGCGTCGTGTGCGCATGGAAGATTTGCTGGACCGTTACGATGCGTTCTGTTTTGACGGTTACGGTACGCTCTATAACCGCGGGAGCTTTGTTTACGAGGGGGCGCAGGATTGGTATACAATGCTGCGCACCGCGGGCAAGGAAATGCGCCTAATTACGAATGCGGCCTCTGATGTGGATTCGGTGCTTGCGGCCGATGCGGGCAAGCGAGGCTTCGCGTTTAGCGAGGCCGAGACGATTTCTTCGGGAAGCCTACTCAAGGATTTGTGCGCTGAATTGCGCGGTTGTGGCAAGGCGGTGCGCGAAGTCTATTACATCGGGCGTGAAACGGGAAAGCATGTGCTTGAAAGTTGCGGCATTAAAGCGGTGGCTCCGGCGGCAGAACCTGTGGAACCGATTGTGGCGATTTCGTCGGCGAAGGATACGCCTGAAACGTACGAGCAGGCGGTAAAGATTTTAAGGCGCCCGGGCTCGATGCTTTTGGTGTTGAATTCGGACGCTTGGGCGCCGAAGATTCCGGGGGACGATGGCATGACGGTTCGCGAGCCTGTGTCGGGAGCGCTTTCTGAAAGGTTGCGCCGTGATTCGATGTGTAGCGCGAATGGGGGCGCGGGCTGCGAGACGTTTTATTTGGGTAAGCCGTTCCCCGCAATATGGGAAAAGGTCAAGCGGAGCTTGCCTGAAGGTTCGCGCGTGCTGATGGTGGGCGATACTTTAGGCACGGATGTGCTTGGCGCAAAAGTTGCTGGTTTTGATTCTGCCCTGGTGGTGGGCCGGAATGTGCCCGCAGATGAGCTTGAATCGGATGAAGTCGTGCTTGGCGTTCGTCCTGACTGGTATTTGTGATTTTTTTTGCATTTCTTTTTTGACAAAAGCAGCTTTTGAAGTGATAATAGAAGAGAGGCTGTTGTGAAAAAGTTTTCTTTTGTTGTATTAGTTATTTTGGTTGTTTCCGCTTATGCCGATGGCTTGCGTGATTCCGTAGCTATTAAACATTTTGCTGCGGGCGCTCGCTGTAATCATCATTTGGCATACCTGGCGATTGATTATCCCGTTGATGGTCCTTCTTCTGTCATAGAACCGATTCGTGACTGGATGGATTCTATGGTGTCCTGTAACGGTCGTATTCGGAAGGGAAAAAATCCTGCGAAGACCTGCCTTGAATGTGTTGCGGAGAATGACGAATCTTTGAAGGCTGCTTTCGAGGTAGATGATCCTTCTGTATTGGGGAATAGCTATGACTCGACTTGGGTTGTCTATAGGTCCCAGACGAAGAGTACGATGAATTACGAAGTTCAAGCTACGGGATATGCGTTGGTCGCTGCTCATGGCTGGTATAACTCGCCGACATATGTTTTTATGAAGGGGGAGTCGTATCCTTTGCAGTATTATGATATCTTTGCGTTGCCTAAAAGTGTGATGACTCGCTATGTGAGAGAATTGGCACGGACGGAACCGAGTAATCAACACGATTGCGGGGTGAAACAGGGCTTTTCTGATTTTGACTGGATCTACCCGACTTCAAAGGGACTTGGTTTTCAGTGGCATACTTATGCGGTCAATTGTGGTGCGTGCGGTAATGTTGTGCTGATTTTGCCGTACGAGCGTTTTCGCGGGATGTTTACGAAAAAGTTCTACGAATTGTTGCCTGAATTTATGGAAAAATAATTTGCGAAAAATGCGGAAGGGTTTGTTAACTCACAATATTCCTTGCTAACGCAAGGTTGTGAGTTAACCCTACGGGCTCGATGCTTATGAGCGGTTAAAGGGGTTGATTCGTCGCCAGTCTCCGCTTGCGCGGCTGGCTCCTCACCCTAACGGGCTTTTCGCTACACTCAAAGTCCTAAATTCTTTTCACGGGCTTACGCCCACAAAAGAATTTAGTCGAACCCTCTTCGAGGGTTCTTGAAACCTTGCCGCGAATAAAGCAAAAACCACCCGATAGGGTGGTTTTCTGCTTTAGAGCGGGAAAAGGGTTTCGAACCCTCGACATCGACCTTGGGAAGGTCGCGCTCTACCAACTGAGCTACTCCCGCGTTGTTGCCTTAATTTAGAAAAAATGGGGCGTTTGTAAAGGGGTGGCTTTGTTATATTGTTTCCTTTTGACATTTTTTCTATCATTGGGATATGCTGTACTTTCGAGAATCTTGTTTGAAACAGGTGGCCGCAGTTGGCTGTGCTTTGCTCGTTTGTTCTTCTTCGGCTAGTGCCGAAGGAAAATCACTGTGGCAGAGTTTTGTTGATTTCTTCACCCCGTCTTCGGAAGTAGAAGGGGATGGCCCTCTCTATGATGAACTTCGGGAGCTGGACCGGAAAATAAACCGCGTCGAAGGTAAGTATGCTCGTGAACGGCGTCCGATGCAGAAGGATCGCTATAAGAAAGAACTGAAGCAACTGCACGAAGAACGTGAAGCCTTGCTGAAAAAGATCGAGGCTGGAAAGATGGCAGGAACATCGTCTTCGTCCATTGTGGCGAGTAGTTCCTCGGCAAAGGTCGCTAGTTCTTCTTCTGTGGTTTCAAGCTCGTCTTTCTCCAGTTCATCTGAAGAAATTTCGTCGTCTGCGACTGAACTGTCGTCTTCTTCGGAATTGGTTGTATCTTCTGCAGCGACAGACTCCGTGGCGGCTCCGGTTGTTTTCGCAAATCGATCGGTAATGGTTGTCTGTAAGCCTGATACGGTGTATGTCCGCGATACGGTCGTGGTACACGACACGTTGTACGTAATGCTTGCGCCGAAGCCTGAAAGTGTTCCGGCGGAACCCCCTAAAAAGAAGTAGCTTTTTTTAGTAGAAAAGAAGATCCCCGCATTCGCGGGGATGACAAAAAGTGGGGCGTCGAAGATGACGTGTGTGGGGATGACGATTATTCGCTAATAGTAAATCCGCAGCGGAAGTTCTCGATGAGGCAGCAGCTGATGCTGACATCGGTTTCGTATTCGGGAATGTCTTCGCGCTTGACCCACATGGCTTCGGAAAGTTCTTCCTTTTGCATGTGGATGGTGTCGTCGCCGTCGAGTTCAGCGGTAAAGCCTGCGATGAGGGAGTCGCTGAAGGGCCACGGCTGCGAACCGAAGTAGCGGATGTTTTTTACGCGGAGACCGGCTTCTTCCATGACTTCGCGGTGTACGGCCTGCTCCAGGCTTTCGCCAATTTCCACGAATCCGGAAATCAGGAACAGCCTCGGGTTCGGATTGTCGATATTGTGCGCCATCAGAAGCTTATCGCCGTTACGTACGGCTACGATTACGACGGGAGAAATTCTCGGATAAACCACATTTTCACATTTGGGGCAAATGATGGAGCGTTCGCGGTCGCCGCGGATGGTTACGTTGCCGCATTTGCCGCAGAACTTGTTCAGCGATTCCCAGTGGGCGATGTGAGCTGCAGTGGCACCGCCCATGCGTTCCACTGGATTCATGCCGCGGAAGGTGCGGTTGCCCATGTATTCGTAGCTGACTGGGGCTTCTGCTTCGACCGTAGCCTTGCTGTCATCTAAAAAAAAGGCTGTGTCATCGATGCTGAAAAGGTAATGTCCTTCAAAATCGGCGAGTGCTTTGCCTTCGAGGGTGAGGAGCTCTCCGATTTGCGGAATGACATAGCCTTCGCCGACTTTCTTGAGGAGCGTCTTGGAACCGTTGTAGCGAATAACAAGGTCGGTGGCCCTTGGGTCAGCGACCTTGAATTCGTTATTGAATACGTGAGGAGATATCTCGTGAATCATGAATTAGATCCTTCGACTCCGTCATTCTCGACCGAAGGGAGGGCGGACAGCACTTGGTTACTTGTAACCTTAGTGCGCATGGTCCTCGAATGGGGAGAATCCAGTGCTGGTTCCCGTCGCTGTGCTCCAGGATGACGGCTCAGGATGACACATTCTTTCGTCTACTCTAGATACGTGTAACCGTATAGGCCGCCGCGATAGATGTTCAGGAATTCCTTGCCTTCTTGCAGGCTGATCTTTCCTTCCTTCACGGAGCGGGACACCCAGTTTTCCATGGTGCGCACAAGGGCCTTGTCGCTGAAGTTCACGTAGTCGAGCACGTCTTCCACGGATTCACCGTCGATCACCTTGTCGATTTCGTAGCCGCCCTTGTCGTTGCACACAATGTGGACTGCGTTCGTATCGCCGAAGAGGTTGTGCAGGTCACCGAGGATTTCCTGGTAGGCACCCACGAGGTAGACCGCGATGTAGTACGGCTCATTGTTCTTGAGTTCATGCAACGGAAGTGTGCGGCTGACGTCGCCACCGCGCACGAACATGTCGATTTTACCGTCGGAGTCGCAAGTGACATCCTGCAGCGTGGTTTCGACAGTAGGTTCTTCGTTCAGACGCTGGATCGGCATAAGCGGGAAAACCTGGTCTACGCCCCAGCTGTCCGGCAGGCTCTGGAACAAACTAAAGTTGCAGAAGTACTTCTGGGCCAAAAGGCGCGGAAGTTCGCTGAGTTCATAAGGCGGATGGCGCAAGTCTTTCGCGAGCAGGTCCACCTTGCGTACGATGCTCCAGAACAGACGTTCGCACATGGCGCGAGTGGGCAAGTCGTAATCGCCGACCTTGAAACCGTTCAACACGTCGTCGTTCAGCTGAATGGCGTCGTGCCAACTTTCGAGCAAATTCTTGGGTGTGAGCCCCTTGTAAATGCCGTAAAGGTCTTTCAGTGCGTCGGGTGCGTTGTCATCGATTTCGTGGATATTCTCGTCAAAGAATGCCTGACCGGCTGTTTCAAGCACGTTGAATACTAGGATGGAATGGTGTGCCGCAAGTGCACGGCCTGATTCAGCGATGATGTTTGGGTGAGCGACGCCGCCGTTTTCGCAAGCTTCAAACATGGCGTACACCACGTCGTTCGCGTATTCCTGAATGGAGTAGTTCACCGAGCTTGCATTGGAACTGCGGGTGCCGTCGTAATCGACTCCGAGGCCGCCGCCTACGTCCACAAATTCCAGGGCCATGCCCATCTTCCTAATTTGTACGTAGAACTGCGAGACTTCGCGAAGACCGCTCTTGATATGGCGAATGTTGGTAATCTGGCTACCCAGGTGGAAGTGGATGAGCTTCATGCAGTCTTCCATCTTCTCTTGCTTGATGTAGTCGAGTGCTTCCAACAATTCAGAACTGTTCAAACCGAACTTGCTGTGGTATCCGCCGGATTCTTCCCACTTGCCGCTACCGGAGCTGGCAAGCTTTATGCGGATGCCTATGTTCGGGCGCACGCCGATGCGGCGCGACAGTTCCACGACCAGGTGGAGCTCGTTCATCTTCTCGACGACGACGAAAATCTTCTTGCCCATCTTCTGTGCAAGCAGCGCGAGTTCGATAAAGTCCTCGTCTTTGTAGCCGTTGCAGATAATCAGCGAATCCGGATTGTCCATGTTCGCGAGTACTGCGTGCAGTTCCGGCTTGGAGCCTGCTTCGAGACCGATGTTGTACTTCTTGCCGTGGCTGACAATTTCTTCGAGCACGGCGCGTTGCTGGTTCACCTTGATCGGGAAAATGCTGTAGTAGCTCCCGTTGAAACCGTATTCCTGGCGGGCCTTGTTAAAGCATTCGTTAATCTTCTCGATGCGGCTGTCCAGGATATCCGGGAAGCGCAGCAGCATCGGAGTCGAAACGTCGCGGAGCGAAAGTTCCTGCACGAGTTCGTACAGGTCGATGTCCGGACCGCCATCCTTGAGCGGGTGAACCGTTGCGTGTCCCTTCTCGTTGATGTCGAAGAAGTTCACGCCCCAACCCTTGACATTGTACAAGTCACGGGAATCGTCAATGCGCCATTTTTTCATTGCTCGGAGTCTCTCTAGTCAACGAGAACAGGGTTGAAGTTTTCCTTCCAGGGGAGGCCGTACTTGGTGAGGGCATCCATGAACGGATCCGGGTCGAATTCTTCGACAGTATGCACGCCCGGCTTGTTCCACTTACCGGTAAGCACCATCATGGCGCCGCACATGGCAGGAACGCCGGTGGTGTAGGCGATAGCCTGGCTGCCGAGTTCCTTGTAGCATTCCTGGTGGTCGCAAACGTTGTACAGGTAGTAGGTCTTGTCCTTGCCGTCCTTCTTGCCCTTGAAAATGCAACCGATGTTGGTCTTGCCCTTGGTGCGAGGACCGAGGCTTGCCGGGTCCGGAAGGAGAGCCTTGAGGAACTGGATCGGCACGATGTCCTGACCCTGGAACTTGATCGGCTGGGTGCTGAGCATGCCCACATCTTCGAGGCAGCGCATGTGGTCGAGGTAGCTCTGGCCGAACGTCATGAAGAAACGGATGCGCTTTACGCCCGGGATGTTCTGGGCGAGCGATTCGATTTCTTCGTGGTGCAACAGGTACATGTCCTTCTGGCCGACTTCGTCGAAGTTGTATTCGCGCTTGATGCTCATGGCCGGAATTTCGACCCAGTGGCCCTTGCCGTTTTCGTCGGTGTCCCAGTAGCTGCCCGGTGCAGAGACTTCGCGGAGGTTGATTTCAGGGTTGAAGTTCGTTGCGAACTTGTAGCCGTGATCGCCGCCGTTGCAGTCGAGGATGTCGATTTCTTCGATGGTGTCGAACTGGTGCTTGAGGGCGTAGGCGCAGTAGGCCTGGGAAACACCCGGGTCAAAGCCGGAACCGAGCAGAGCCGTGAGGCCGGCCTTTTCAAACTTTTCTTTATAAGCCCACTGCCAGCTGTAATCGAAGTAGGCGCTGAAGCCCTGTTCCTTGCAGCGCTTGTCGTAGACCTTGCGCCACTCGGGATCGTCGATGTTTTCGGGTTCGTAGTTCGCCGTATCCATGTAGTTCACGCCGCATTCGAGGCAGGCGTCCATGATGGCGAGATCCTGGTACGGAAGCGCAATGTTCATGACCAGGTCGGGCTTGTATTCCTTGATGAGCTTGGCAACGTTCTCGGCCTTGTCTGCATCCACGGCGGCAGTCGTAATGACCGTCTTCGTATTCGGACGCAGTTCCTGAGCGAGCTTTTCGCAGTTTTCGCGGTGGCGGCTAGCGATGCAAATTTCGCTGAAAACTTCGCTGCAGGTGCAGCATTTTTTGATAGCAACTGTGGCGACTGCGCCACAACCGATAATCAAAGCTCTTGCCATTTTTTTATTCCTTTCAAGGAGGGTTGAAATGTTTAACTACAAATATAAAAAAGTGTGGGGGTGAACCGCCACTTGCGGTCGCCAAAAAAGAAAGACGGCTCCTTAAAAAGAAGCCGTCTTTCGTGGGACCTCCGGGACTTGAACCGGGAACCAACGGGTTATGAGTCCGCTGCTCTGCCCTGTCCCGCGTAGATACTGGGTTTTCGATTAACGTCTCACAAAAAGCTCACAATTTAAAACCCTGTTTTTGCCTTAAAAAGCCCACTTTTTGTGACCTGGTTTTGAGCTTTTTGCTCATCCCCAGACGTCAAAAATTTACAAAAAATTAACAGGTTGAACCAGGGGGTAAAGACCGTCAAAATTTTTTTTGTACGGCCATTGACAAACCTAACTAAATTAGGTATATTAAGTAGTGAACAAAAGAGCACTAAAACTATTTAAAAATGACCATAATGTTGACTAGAAATTTGATGATTCCAGACGGGAAAAAAACGACTTTCGATTCAATCCATCGAGGCTCGCCAAACGGCGAGCCTCTCTTTTTTTGAGAGGTAAAACCATGAGCTACGACTACCACGAAAACATCAAGGACGACTGCGTGACAGCCATCAAGGAATACCTTGGGTATCACGACGTGAAGGGAATGTCCAAGGAAACGCTGAAAGAAAAATTCCGCGATGCGTTCTGGGTTGACGATTCCGTCACTGGCAACGCTTCGGGTTCCTATACGTTCTCCAGCTATGAGGCAGAGCAGAATATCGCGGGGAACTGGGACTTGCTTGGCGAGGCCATGACCGAGTTCTGCTGCGAGTGCAACGCCATCGAGAAAGGCGCCGAATGGGCGGATGTGACGATTCGCTGCTACTTGCTTGATGAGGGCATCGAGAAGGCGATGGAGGAACTGGAAGAAGAAATCGAAAAAGCGATTGAAGAAGAACCCGAAGAAGAAAGCGTGGAGGCATAGCGATGGAAAGGGCAAAAGTGAAAGAACAGCTTGAACGGATGATGAACGAGTTCAATCAGAAATCCGACGAACTTCAAAAGATGGCAGAGAAAAGCGTCAACGGAACCATGGAAAGGTACACGCTGGCGCAAGCCGACACCGCAGCGGCGAAGCTGCTCGCGCTCAAGGAACTCGCCTTGAGGCTTGGCTTCGCTGTTGTTTACGATGCAATCCAAAACAAGTGGACACTAACCTAAAGGAAAAAAACAATGAAGATAAAAGCATACCTAATCGACGTTATCAACGAGACCCACAAGGCGGTCGAAATTGAAAACAAGCTCGCGGACTATTACCGCGAATTGCAGTGTACCGTGATTGACATTCAGGAACGGAAAATCGGCAAGAAGGTCTTCGACATTATCTGCGACGACGAAGGTCTTTTCAAGCAGCCCGCGAAAATCAGTGCCATCGACAATCTCGGTTCGCCTATGTTTGTCGGCAATCTCCTGGTCGTAAAAAATAAGGACGGAGAGACTACCACATTGAGCGACGAAGATGTATATTACGTTTCCGAACATGTGGAAAAACTTTGTACCAAGCTGTTTCCGAAAGGCTACCCGGTGCTGACGCAGGTCGAATATTGCTAGGAGGGCTGAACATGAATTTGAAAATCGGAGACAAGATTGAGATTCTCGAAATGGTAGGCGAACCCCAGTACACGGGAAAGGTCGGAGTCGTTGATTTTATTGACGACGCTGGTCAAGTGCATGGAACCTGGGGCGGCTTGGCTGTTCAGCCTGAACGCGATAAAGTTCGATTGCTGGAGGGGTGACGATGGCGGAAGGACAGCTGGATTTCTTTTCCATCTTGGATTCCGCAAGCGAAGCGAACAATGCAAGGCCATGGTGTAAATCATGGCTTTGCGCCCGTAAGAACGACTGCGGAGTCTATGTGGAGAATGTGCAGACATTCAGGCAGGGAGAGGGCTACAGGCGCTACGTGGAGCTGAAATGCGCCCTCGACTACCCGCGGGTCTATTACGCTTGCAGCATCCAGGACAGAATTTCCGGGCGCGGTTCGCCACTGGATGCCGATGGAGATTACTGCTTCGACGTGTTCGACGGAATCGCGGACGTGGAGAAGAAGGTACGCGGCTATCTGACGCGCTGTGCGTCGGGCTACGAGGTGAACCGTTCCTGGATAGATGGCGTGGTGAACATGCTCAAGAACAGCTTGCAGCAATAGTACAAAAGCTATTTTTAAAGCGAGGCAAACAATGAATTACAGAACTCTGTGCAGCTTTTACAAGGGCGAGAAGGAATGTCCCTTTGAAGCTGGGAAAGGAAACGCGGGAAAGTTCTGGATGGCGGAACGGTTCGTGTGCGAGGAATACGCGCAGACCGTCGAGAAGCAGGTCGAGACCGATTTCTTCCGCATGGTCGCCGCCTATATGTGCAAGTGGGCGCCCTACAATTTTCCCGACCTGATACGCGACTACCTGTCGAAGTCCGATGCCGATGAAAAAATCAAGGCTCAAGTGAAAGCGATGTATCTCTAGTCTTAGGCGGCAGTAGGAGCCGCCTTCGGTCTCTTTTTTGCACAAAATATGATTTATTCACTTGAAAAAAATCCGATTTTTACTATCTTTGCGCTCGGAGCCTTAGCTCAATCGGTTAGAGCGTCGGACTCATAAAAATTGTGGCACCAGCTTGAAAGAGCTGGATGCGAATGGGAAGAAATCGGTGAAACCTAACCAGCGGAAACGCTGCACGGCAACGCCGAGCCGAGCCAGGGGTACACTCCTGGAAGGTGTAGAGACTAGCGGAGCAGTAGAGCCTGCTTAATGACCGCGCAAGCCTCCCACGCCTAAACCCGCAAGGGCATGGCGAAGACATAGTCCACGGAGGTGCGAAAGCATCACGAACGTAAACCCGTTGGTTCCCGGTTCAAGTCCGGGAGGCTCCACTTAAAGAGGATGAGCTGAACAGCTCACCCTCTTTAGGGTAAAGCCCTTGGAGGATTTTTATGCCCTTCGGGGCAGTAAAGGGAGGACAATCACATGAAAATAATCAATATTGGAATTCTTGCCCATGTAGACGCTGGAAAGACGACCTTGACGGAGAGCCTGCTATATGCCAGCGGA
>Ga0256406_1001134_pt1 | contig 44201 bp, 47 predicted proteins | sample RumenRJG_03DNA_FD_185986 | JGI IMG/M metagenome (GOLD analysis project Ga0256406, IMG submission 185986) | Bovine rumen microbial communities from Lethbridge, Alberta, Canada - RJG_03 | ecosystem: Host-associated > Mammals > Digestive system > Stomach > Rumen | place: Canada: Alberta | collected... | reverse complement strand
GTCCGGGCCTATGTGGACCTTGATGAGGGCTTTAACGCGCTGTACTAAGGCCCGTACCAGATAACCAACAAACTTTTAAAGAGGTAGATCAAAATGAAAAACGTTGAGCTGACCACATACCGCGACTTCTTCGGCGAAGACTTTGAGCGCTTTATCTCTGCGGCTCAGAATTACTATTACGAATACGCCGACTGGGGGGACGGGCGCGAGCGCGCTGCTTATCATGCGATTGCAGATATGCTGCTGGAGGACGGCAATTCCATTTATGAGGAGTACTGGGAAGAGCGTGGCCAGAAGTTTACCGGCGATCTTTCTCAGTGGGCCGCAGAGACCGCCTCTGAGATTATCGAAGACTTGAAAAAGCCCGCCGGTAAAGGCCCCCGGGCTAAGTATCCCGCCTATCTGGCAGAGCTGTATCAGTATAGGGTGGTGGATCATGCTCATGAAGAAGAAGAAAGGGGGCTTTAATCATGAACGAAATTAAGACTATCGCTGCCGCCGCTAGAAATAGCCTTGATCTTAATAGGCTTTATGGCTGTACGCCCGCCGAAATCAATGGGTATCTGGTGAGGTCCGTTAATACCGCTTTTCGCGAGCTTTATAGCCCGCTTGAAAGGAAAGAGGTCTACCGCCGTACGGACACCGGTACCTTCACGGGGCTGTATAGGCAGGTTTTTATTGCATTGATCAAAGGGGAGTAGTACGCCATGTTCTATAAGCTCATTTATTCGGCGGGGGCCTTGACGGGCCGCATTCAGGCGCGCTTTAGCTATAGCCAGAGTCTGGAGCGAGCGCAAAAAGAGCTGCACCGCATCGAGCGGAAATATGCGGAGATCCTGATAGGCGCGCCGTACATTCTGGCTATTCCCAGATATCTGGATATACCCCGCCTTGATGCTAGCGGCGAAGGCTGGAAAGCTGCGGGGGCTTATCGAATAGGCTAAGCCTGAAAACTTGAACCTAGCTAGTTTTTTTCCTTCTAGGGGGAATGAGTGGCAGATAAAAGGCCACTCATTCCCCCTATTTTTATGGGCTTAATCATGAGTACCAGGATGCAGATTCTGCTTTTTCTTCTCGCAGTAGGGGCCGTCGTTGCCTTTTGTCTGGCCTATTTCCCTTACTGCGATGAAAGAATTTTTTCCCTTGCCGCTAAAGCGGCGGGGGCTTGATAAACCTAAATAAAGGATACACATAAAATGGAAAACATTGAGCTTAAATCTCTTTCAACCTCTTTTAGCGCTTTTTTCTCTCTTCTCTTCTCTCTGGACCAGAAACTGGACCAGCTTAACGAGAAACTGGAAAAAAGCGCGGCCCTTAGCGGGGCTGTAGAGCGCGCCGCCGGGGCTACAGGTACAGGAGTAGCCCCCGGCCCTTCAGGCGCGTTAGCGGCCCCCGTAGCGGGCGCGGCGGCGGTATCCGGGACCGGGGCTAGTGAATCCCGGAGGACCGCTGGCCCCGGTGCGCCTGTTCAGGCAGCGGCCCGGGGCCTTACCACGGAAGAAAAGAAAAATCAAGGGACAGAAATGATAGCCCCTGTGGATAACTCGGTAGGTATACCCACAATGAGGGATCCTACTGAAGGACCGAAGGAAGCCCTTGAACCCACAGGAAATTCCAAGGCTGAACTAAGCGCGAAACAAAATCGGCCCGCCGCGATTTCTGCCACGCCTGACATGAACGACATCAGGCACCGGACTCAAAGGATCGCGTCTGAACACGAGGAGGCGCGGACCGAACTCCGGAACCTCGTCCACTCGCTTGGCGTTCGCCGCATTCCAGACCTTCGGGGGGAGGCCCTTGGGGTGTACGCCGCCGCCCTCGCAAGGCTGGAGAAGAAGTTTGGTTCAAACGCCCAGTCCTAAGGCTGAACTAAGAGGAGAACAAAATGGCACATGGAATTCTCTCGCCCTCGGGCTACACCACGTGGGGCGCTTGCCCCGGATCCGTGGTTCTCTGCAAGGACATCGTGGAGGAGCCTTCACCGAACGCCGAGGAAGGGACGAAGGCTCACGCCCTCGCCTGTGCTTGCGGGATGGCCCGGGCCGCTGGGGGAGTGTCGGAGCCTACGAGCGAAGACGCTGAGATGCTCAGGTGCGCGCGCGGCTGGGCCAACCTGACGCATGAGCGTGTGAAGGACTCGGGCGGCTATGGGTTTGAGTACAGGGTAAATCTTAAGCCGGTTACCGGGAGGGCCGAGGTTGGCACGGCTGACTTTTGGGCGCTTCGTCCGGACGGGACTCTGTCCGTCTGCGATTTCAAGTATGGGATGGGTGTTCGCGTTGACTCCGAGCGGAACGGACAGCTGAGCATTTATGCCGCCGCCCTGCTTGCTCAGGTTAACGGCGGGATCAACTTTGATGGCAAGGCGAAGTCGGTCGAGATCCTGATTTATCAGCCGCGCATCTATTCCGAGCCGAGCATCTGGAATCCGGGAAACGCTGAGTTTCTTCGGTTCGTGACCGAGATCAAGAGCCACGCCGAGGTTGCGGCTGCGGAGCTTGCTAAGGGCGCGAGCGATGCGGCGGCGCTCGATCTCCGTCCGGGCGAGGCGCAATGCAGGTTCTGCCGCGCGAAGCCCTTCTGCCCTGCCCTTCGCGATCTTGTGAAGCGCGAGGTCGAGGCTGACTTCGATGTCATCCCCGTGACGGCGAATCCGGTGAACGAGACGGAGCCGGTCCCCAACCCCCAGCTTCCCGCTCCGGACGATCCGGAGAAGCTTGCGAAGGTACTGCCGTGGCTCGACACCATCGAGAAGTGGTGCGCTGCCTGTCGCGCCGCTGCTGCTTTCCGGATCGAGCATGGCGGGGATGTACCCGGCTGGAAGCTAGTGATGGGCAGGAAGGGCGTTCGCAAGTGGTCCAAGGGTGCGGAGGCGGCGGTCTCCAAGATGGTCATTCCGGTGAAGACCATCTACGTGAAGAAGCTCGTCTCACCCACCGCGATGGAGAAGCTCGCCCGCTCGGGTGAGATTGGCCCAAGGCAATGGGAAAAGATCCAGAAACTGATCGAGCGCGGTGCGCCGAGCAAGGCGCTTGTCCCCGCTAGCGATCCGCGCCCTGCCCTTCTTTTCTCTGTTGCAGATGAGTTTGATGTACTGCCGAGTCCTGCCACGGCAGAAGAAAAAAAGCAGGAAAAACAGGATGATGATCCGCTGGATTTCATCTAATTATTTAACTTTAAAAGTAAAGGAATCAATCATGGCAAAGTCTGCTCGCCTTCGTCTCCGCAATGTCCGTTGCATCTGGCCCAAGCTCTTCGTTGCTGAAGAGTACCGGGGCAAGAAGAAGTACAGCGTGGGCCTCATCATCGAGAAGGACAGCGACAACTACAAGTTGCTCCAGAAGTGCATCAGGGAAGCAGTCGAATACCAGTATGGCCCGAACCTTGTGGAGGAGAAAATCCGGAAGTTCAAGGCAACCGGCGTTACTAAGTTCCCTGTCAAGGACTATGAGGATGGCAAAGCGGTCCTCATCACGCCGAAGCTTGACGAAAGCAAGGGCGCTCCGAAAGTTTTCGATCAGGCTAAGCACAGCATCCCGCCCGAGCAGGAATCCCGCATCCGCGCTGGCTACTGGCTCAATGCTTCTGTCGATGTCTTCTGTCATTCGTTTGAAGGCGGGGGTCTTGCCTTCTACCTCAACGGGGTCCAGCTCGTGAAAGAAGATGCAGTTCTCATGGGCTCGTCTGTCGAAACGTGCGACTCTGATTTTGAGGCGCTCGCCGACACCGGCGTGGAGGAAGCTGGTGACGAGGACTTCATGTAACCCTTAGAATGAGGTTCGGGTGCGAGAGCGCCCGTCAGGGCCGAGGTCGTGTGTGCAGTTCTCTACCGAGGCCCCGAACCCGGGGTTCTAATCGGAGGCTTTTTTCATTTTGCTTCCGAGCATGACCCGGCCCTGACGGGCGCTCTTCCCCGAAATCCAGAATGCTTTTCTGCGATTTGGAAACATACAGCGACTGCCCTATCTCCTGTGGGGCCTATCGCTATGCCGAGGATCCCACTACGGAAGTGTTGTTGTGGGGCTACGCCATCGGCAAGGAGCCGGCGCGCGTCTGGGATGTGACCTCGGGCGAGCCGATGCCGCAGGATCTCGCTAGCGCGCTCGCTTCTCTCAAGCGCGGTGAGGGCTTCGTCTGCTGGCACAATGGCTTCAACTTCGACACCACGGTGCTGCGGCTTAGTCGTAACCCGGCTGTCCGGATCAACATTCCTCGCAAGTGCATCGTTGACACGATGCACATCGCCTACCAGCACGGGTTGCCCGGAGCGCTGGGGGACCTCTCCCAGATCTATGGGTTGTCGAAGGATGTCGCAAAGGATAAGGACGGGAAGCGTCTCGTGCAGCTCTTCTGCAAGCCGCATTCCTATGGGCGTGATGACCCTTCTCCCGTCCGTTATGACGCCAAGAGCCGCCCGGAGGAATGGAAGCGTTTCGTAAATTATTGCCGCCTTGATGTTGAGGCCGAGCGGGCGCTCTTCAAGAAGCTTCCCCGCTTCAACCTTACCCCCGCTGAGCGGAGGCTACAGCTTCTTGATGACGAGATCAATAGGCGGGGGATGCTGATGGATGTTGATCTCGCAAGAAAGGCTATTGAGCTTCTGAACGAAAAGGCCGCAGCATCCCGCGCCCGGACGCAGGAGATGACCGGCGGGGCGGTGGGGAGCGCGACTCAGACACAAGCTCTTCGCGCTTTTCTCAAAGAGCAGTATGGGCTTGACCTCCCCAATCTCCAGAAGCAGGAGATCGCGAGGCTTCTGGACAGCGGCGAGATACCGGAACCTGTGAACGAACTTCTGAGGATTCGTCTCTCGTCTGCGAAGGCGAGCGTGAAGAAGTACCAGTCGATCATCGACTGCACGAACACGGATCATCGGCTTCGCGGTGGTCTCCAGTTCCGTGGCGCGGCGCGAACTGGGCGATGGTCGGGGCGGCTGTTTCAGCCGCAGAACCTCCCCCGTCAGACGCTTTCGCCTGAAGAGGTTGATGAACGAATTGCCGAAGCGATGGATGGAAGCCTAGCTGATTTCTCCCTTGATCTTGAAGGCGATCTTGCGCAATGCATTCGGGGCGCGATCACCGTTCCGCATGGGAAGAAGATGGTAGTTGCTGATTACTCCAACATTGAAGGCCGAGTCTTGGCGTGGACGGCAGGTGAAGACTGGAAGCTTGATGCCTTTCGTAAATACGACCTGCTTCGCGCGGTTGACGGAGGCGTGATCCAAGTGCAGGACCGTCCAAGGATGTCCATCCGCATCCAGCGCGACAAGAAAGGAAGCCCTGTTCACGTAGGCCATGATCTCTACAAGCTGACTTACTCCCGTGCTTTCAACTGCGATGTAGAGAAGGTCACAAAACCCCAGCGTCAGATGGGAAAGGTCCTTGAGCTTGCCATGGGATACGGTGGCGGGGTCGGAGCTTTTGTCACGTTTGCCCGGGGCTACGGCGTGAACCTTGCCGACATGGCGAAGAGCCTTGAGGGGTCCATCCCGGCTTCCGTGCTTGAGGAAGCGGAGAAGCTTTATGAATGGGCTAGGGAGAACAAGAGACTCGGCGGTCTATCTCGCGAAGTGTGGATCGCTTGTGACTCGGTGAAGCGCCTGTGGCGCAACGCGAACACGGGGATCGTGAGGCTTTGGCAGAAGGCTGGTGACGGCTGCATCAAGGCTCTTCGCGAGGGGCGGCGGGTAATGATCTCCGAACGGTGCGGAATCTTTGCAGAAATGCGTGGCTCGTGGCTTCTTCTCCGGCTTCCGAGCGGACGCTTTCTTTGTTACCCGGCGGCTCGTGCCGAGGAGGATGGCGCCGCTTTCTCCTACCTTGGGATGAACCAGTACACCCGGAAATGGGGCCGTATCAATACGTTCGGCGGGAAGATCGTTGAGAACATCATCCAAGCTACGGCTTGCGATGTTCTCTCCTCTGCTCTATTCCGTGTTAATGACGCTGGTTACAAGCCGATCCTAACGGTGCATGACGAGGTCCTGACCGAGGCCCCGGACTCCCCTGACTTTAACCACCTGAACATGGAAGGGCTGATGGCCCAAGCCCCCGAGTGGGGCGCTGGCCTTCCCCTTGCTGCAGATGGATTTGACTCTTACAGGTACCACAAATGATCAGATATGGAAGTGTCTGCTCTGGGATCGAGGCCGCCACCGCCGCGTGGAGGCCGCTCAGCTGGGAGGCGAACTATGGGGAGCCGTAAGGAGCTGCTCGCCCTCCAGTCTCTGCCGCTCGACATCAAGGTAGAGAAATCCAAGGCGCGGATCCGCGAGTGGCACGACTACTGGGGCGGCCTTGTCTACGTGGCGTTCTCCGGGGGCAAGGACTCGACGGTGCTTAAGCACCTCGTCGACAGCATCTATTCCGATGTCCCGGCGGTCTACATCAATACGGGACTCGATCTTCCGGAGGTTCGTTCCTTTGCGCTCCGGCAGAAAAACGCTGTCCGCATCGATCCTCGCCTCAGGTTCGCCGAGATTGTGAGGAAGTACGGGTTTCCGGTTGTTAGCAAAGAGCAATCTCAATACATCTACGAGTTCCGCCGAAGTAAGTCCGAGTCCTTCAAACGCTACCGCTGGGATGGTGTTGGCGCAAGAAAAAGCGGGAAGATCGCGGAGCGATGGAAGTTTTTGGTCAACGCGCCATTCCCCGTATCGCATATGTGTTGCTATTACCTGAAGAAAGAACCCGCTATGCGATACGAGAGAGAGAGAAAGGCACCCGTATGTTGGCCTTCTCGCCGAAGAATCACTTCTTCGCCAGTCTCGTTGGATCAGAGAGGGGTGCAATGCTTTTCAAGCCAAGCGGCCGACGAGTGCGCCTCTGTCGTTTTGGACAGAGCAGGACATCCTCCGGTACATCCGCGAGAACGGCATCGAAATTTCTTCTGCCTATGGGCGCATCGAGGCGGACTCAAGTGGGCGACTCTTTTGCACGGGGCGGTCGAGAACCGGGTGCGCCTTGTGCGCTTTTGGGGCGCATCGGGAACCCTGCCCTAATCGTTTTCAGCAGCTCGCCATCACGCACCCCGCGTTGTGGCGGTACGGCATGGAGAAGCTCGGCATGGCGGCGGTTCTCGATTACCTAGGCATCCCGTGGAAGCCCATCGAAATCAAGAAGAGGAATGAAGAATGAAAGAGAACATTGAAGACAAATCCTTCAAGGAACGTAATCCTGATCCGGTTTCCGATCCAGTCAACCACCCCAGCTACTACGACTGGGACTCCGGTGAGGTTATTGATGTAGTTGGCTACCTCACGTTTCCGGCGGGCAACGTTATCAAGTATTTATTGCGTCCGGGCAAGGGCCACTACAAGAAAGATTTGCAGAAGGCCCTGTGGTACATGGGCTGGTGGCGCATCCATATATGCGAGCGTGAGGGCGGCGATGGCTCCAGCGCCCTGTACTACTACGGGATGCTCTCCGACTTCCAGTCCGAGCTGATACGGCGCGGGCGCCAAGCCGCCGCCACCGCTCTTTACAAGGTGCGCGTTGCTTTCTTTGAGGCGGGTGAGAGCGCGTTCATGCGTGGCCAATGGGCCGACCGGGCGATTGACGCGATCAAGGACGCCATCGCGAAGGAGGTCGGTGATGACTCCTGAGGGAAAGGTTGTAGCGGCGATTCGCTCGACCGTTCGTAATGCTGGCGGTCTTGTCCGAAAGGTAGAGTGGTCCGGGGTTCGGGGCGCCCCAGACTTGTTTGTCATGCTTGGCGGGCGGCATTGCTTCGTTGAAGTCAAGGCCCCCGGCAATCGGCCTGACCCCCACCAAACTCGCGAGCACCTTAGGATGGCTCGGGTAGGTGGGTGCGAGATCTATGTGATTGACAGCGAGCCGCTGGCAAAGCTCCTGCCCATGCTCATGGAGCAAGGCGGTTCTGTTCCCCTTAAGGCGGCGAACAATGGCGAGTACTAAGTTCGTTCCTCGTCCGTACCAGAGGAAGATCATCGACTTCATCCTCGACCATCCGCGATGCATGGTCTGGTCGGGGATGGGAACAGGTAAGACAGCCTCGACTTTGACTGCGATTAGATACTTGATCGACTTTGAAAACGCCGGTCCGGTTTTGGTCGTGGCACCGCTTCGCGTAGCGAAGTTCACATGGCCCGCTGAAAAACTTCACTTTGACTCTTTGATCTCGATCAAATGTTCTGTTGTTTGCGGATCGCTGAAAGAGAGGAAAGCGGCGCTGAAAGAAGAAGCGGATGTCTATATCACGAACTTCGAGCAGTTGCCGTGGCTAGTGAAGACGCTCGGAAACTCATGGCCCTTTAAAACTGTAGTGGTAGACGAGGCTACACGGCTTAAGGGCTTCCGCTTGCGCCAAGGAAGCAGCAGGGCTAAGGCTTTAGCTACTGTGGCCCACCGGTATTGCAATCGCTTTATCGAGCTGACGGGAACCCCAGCTACCAACGGCTTGCTCGATCTGTGGGGCCAGTCGTGGTTCATTGATGGCGGGAAGCGTTTGGGAAAGTCCTTCTCTGAGTACGAGCTGAGGTACTTCAGGCCCCGGCGGGTCGGAGCTGAAGCCTACGCCGTGAAGTGGGATCCCCTGCCCGGAAGCGAGGAAGCGATAAGGCAGAAGCTGTCCGATGTTTCCATCACGATACGGGCCGAAGATTACTTCGATATCAAGAAACCCATTGAATCGATTGTGTGGGTTGATCTTCCAGACGAAATAAAGAAGAGCTACGACAAGCTTCGCAACGAGTTTTACATTGCCGTTAAGCAAGGTGAGATCGAAGCGGCTAACGCCGCCGTGAAGCTTGGGAAGCTTCTTCAGTTCTCCAGCGGGGCGGTCTACAAGGATGATGGCAAGAGCTGGGTTTCTATTCACGACTTGAAGATGGATGCCCTGCGGAGCGTTATTGAGGAAGCGTCCGGTACCCCGGTGCTTGTCGCATACCAGTATCGCCACGAACTGGAAAGAATACTGAAAGCCTTTCCGCAAGCGCGACAACTTGATAAAAAATCTTCAACGCTTGAAGCTTGGAATCTAGGAGAGATCCCGATTCTTGTTGCTCATCCTGCGGCGTGTGGGCATGGCCTGAATCTTCAGGACGGCGGGAATATCTTGTGCTTCTTTAGCCTTAGTTTTAATTATGAGTACTTCGCGCAGATGATTGAGCGGATAGGGCCTACTCGTCAGGCACAGTCGGGGCATCCGCGCCCAGTTTTTGTTTACTACCTGATGTGCAGAGGCACGGAAGACTACGCCGTGCTTAACGCCTTGCGGAAAAAGGAAAGCGTTCTTGATTTCGTTCTCGGGAGGGCCAATGAATCGGAAAGAAACTAGGGAACGGGTGCTTGAAGCTTTTCCGTATTCCAAGCGCTGGTGTTCGGTGCTTGAACTGATCAGGGCCTATCGGGCGATAAGGCGATGCACCGCTAGGGCTGGCTATCTCTGGGCGGGGAATGCGTTCGTCCAGATAGGGGCGAGAAAGCAGAAGGTAGGGAAACGCTGGTGGTTCACCACGGCTACGGCTCCGGTCATCCCTGTTGATATGTGCGGGTATGAAGAATGGCTGAGCATCCCTGAGGACTGGAGGCTGAGTCATTCAATAGAGGGGATTGAAGATCAGACCGACTACAACCACGCAATGCTCTTGGGAGCCTTGGCATTTAGCGGTGATGATGCGGCGCTGAATTCCTTTGAAGCGCTTCGCGAGAAGTACGCCCTGCCAGAAGAGGAAACGGTGCGGGGCCGGGGGAACGTAATAGATGTCCTGACGCTCGGCGAGCGTGGAGCGAAGAGATGGGAGAACAAAGATGGACGATAAGATTTTCAATGATGCGGAAAGAAAGCGGCTAGCGGAAACCATTGCGCAGGACTCTGTTGCCTTGAACTGCCGCAGGGCGCTGCTTAACAGGCGGCAGATTGCCGCGCTTCTGGGTTACCGCTACAGCGCCCTCGCCCCCATCCTCAAGGACCCCTCGTTCCCGAAGCCCGTGTTCCCCGAGAGGAAAGTCCTTTAGGTAGCCCTGCCTTTGGCACCAATGGAGAACCGCCGACAAGAGGTTCATGTCCCGGGCCAGCGTTCCGCGAGTTATCGGCCTTCCGGTCCTGTTGCTGGTAGAGCCGAGGCGGCGGGCCGCGAGGTCATCGAAGTCCTTTACCCGGAGGTCAGCAAGGCGCTTTGTCGCTATAGGATCCCGCTGGTAGTAGCGGATCCTGCGGTCTTCAAATTCGTAGTCCCGCTTGCTTGGTGCGACTTTCAACCGATATTCTTCCAGAGCCTCGGCGAATGTCTTGTTCAGCGCCACGGTTCCTGTCCGCGCTGCTTCTTCAAAGCGAACCGCCCAAGCTATTGCGTCCCGCTTTGACGCAAAGGACTTCGATTTCCTTGCCCCGGCTGTTGCTACCTGTGCTTGCCATTTCCCAGACGGGAGCTTTCTGTATGTTGCCATGGTGTTTGCCCTGTTCGTAGTTCTGAGGGAACCCGTTCGTAGTTTCGTTCGTGACAGGTTCGTTTTAGCCCGTAAAAGATACGTGTCGATGATAGGGCGAATGCTCGAAAAGCACCAGCAAACTCAAGCATCATAGAAATTCTGTATGCGGGAAGTCGGACTGAACAGTCCGATAAGAATCAAGTAGTTAAACCGGGCGTTCGTAATCCGGTTCGTAAAAATGAAAGCCCCCGGCGCTAAAGGCTAAGCACCGGGGGCTGGAGCTATCCATGTCAGAACAGCTTGCTGAGCGTGCCACTCACATCTCAGCACCGGGCTGGAAAAGATCCACTCGGCATGGCGGGTTTAGCGGAACCCGCGACCGTTCTCTTCAAAGACCAAGGAGGAGAATTGCTATGGGATAAGTATGCGCGTAAGGGGATGGTTTGGTCAGGTGTTCAGCGGCTGGATAGCGCAGCGTCCTTGTCCGCGCTCACTCGCTCAAGTAGTCCCGCGCCTTCAGCAACCAGTTCCTGACCTCTTCCGAGAAGCTCTGCGCCTTCCGCGAGAAGTCCCTCGCATCTTCCGAGCTTGACCGCGCAACTGTCGCTGGAAGCGGCGTGTTCTGCGGACACTCGACCAAGTTTTGCTGAGACAGCGCGGGACTGTTCGCGCACCCGGACAGCGTTGCGGCGAAGAGAAGCGGCATCAGCCAGCGCCTTGTCCCGTGCGGCAAGGGCCTCCGCGAGTTTCTTTGCATTCTGTTGCTCCTGTTCTCGCGCTTGAGTTTGCAACTCCAGCGTTCGAGTTTGCAACTGAGTTGCAAACTTTCGCTCGGCGAATTCGTATCCTGCGGCATACAAAGAGAAGGCCGCAACAATTGTGAATGCGATCTTCGCGAGGATCCTAACGGCATCGAGGTTGACCATTCTTTCGCCCTTCTTTCGATTCTTTCGGAAAGAAACATTTCAACCGAGCGGTTGAAATGATCAATCGTCACCCCTCAATAAAAAGCTTCTTCTCGTCTTCACGCCTAAGCACCAGCCCGGGAAGCTCCTTCCCGGCGGCATACTTCCATTTCAGGAACTCGTAGCCAGCGTCCACGTAGCGCGCGGCGTTGAGCTTCTTCAGAAGCGTAGACCTGCGGAAGCCCCCGATCCCGATGTTGTACACGAAATCGACAAGCGCCGTGAATTCGCCGAGGGACACGGGAACGTGAACCGAATCCGCGATCTGACTGCGGACACGGGCGCACTCTTGCTTCAGCATCGCTTCCGCTTCAGCCTTCGTGATCCTGTCTCCAGCGCGAACCTCGCGCCCGTTGATGCGGGTGTTCCCGTAGCCTATCGTCCACTCGCCAGCGGGACACTTGTAGGCTTCAAGCTTGAGGCCCTCGTGCTTCGCGACAAAGGGCGCGGCAAGGCTTGGGTTCCAAGCGCTAACGCTCTTCCGAACTTTCTTGCTTGTTGCCATTCTTTTCTTTTTCCTGCATTAGCGCGAATGCTCGGCGAACGGACGGCGGGATGGTGTCCCCGTATCCTGCGCGATCAATGTTCTCAAGCACGGAGCCAAATTCGTTCAGGCAGAACGCGAACGCGCAGACATCTCGAAGGCTGATCATCCCGTTCGGGGTCATCGTGTCCAGCCCGTGGCACAAGGCCACGAGGAAGAGAACAAAAACTTTCTTGCAGAGCCCCTTCGCGCCGAGGGAAGAAGACCACTCGCCGAGCCGAAGGGCGGCGAATGTCCCCGTCACATAGTCCGCGATGATGAAGATCACAAGCCAAAGAAGAACTCCCTTCGCGTCCCCGCCGTAGAAAAATGACACGACACCGCCGATGGTGCCGCCAGCTGACAGCAACATTAGTCTGTTGAACAGGGACGCGAGGAAGTCCTGCATCTTTTACTCCGAAGCGGTCGAAGCGGTCGCGGTCGTTTCAGCGGCCCCCGCGAGGATTTCCTTCCCGTCCTCGTCAAAGCGCCTCTCGCTTCCGTCCATCCCGTTGACCCATTCGTCAAAAGAGATCTGCTTGACACGGGTCTTCGGGAGCGCGTTCAGCGCTTCCTTGATCTGCTTCTGAGAGACGCTGGAATCAGCGGAATCGACAGTCGCGAGGATCGCGACCGTGTAGCGGTTGTAGATAGTGTCAGACATTGTGTGATCTCCTGTTAGTTAACCGAACCAAAAATCCTTGGCCCACCAGCCGTTTCTCCCGGTCTTGTTTTCCACGATTTGGTAGACGCGAAGGCCGAGGGAGCAGGTGGTCGGCGGGGAATAGTCGTTGTCCGTGCCGCCGTAGCCCCACCCGTAAGCAGAGTGCGAGGCTTCTAGATAAAAAGAGAAAGTCCTGCCGGGGTGGGCATCCGTGCCGCCGTAGTAAATGTTCAGCGGAGCGCCTTCGGAATTTGGAGAGAGGTCAGTCCACTTCATCCGCTGTGTGTAGTTTTTGAAGTACGTGACCTTGTCGCTACTGTTATCCCGATACGCAAGACAACCGGATGTCGAATAACCCGAATTTCCGTTTAGTGGTCTGATCGCGAGGCCCCAGTTGCAACTGGTTCCGTTCGCCGTGCAACCGCAGACGATGTACCCCTGAACACTCCTTGTGGAGGTTTTCTTGTAGGCGTTGCCGTCAACCGGGTCGTCGTCCGTATAATCAATCTCGTCACCCAAGTCGTTGTTTTGGGTTACGAGATTGTCATAACGGTTTGACATTGATGCGGCTTGGTAGTTTCCGCATATGTTCCCGATGTCCGTTCCCGCCGAGTTCTGATAGCCGACCGTCTGATACAGCGGCGCGGACGTGAGGTAGCGCCTTCCCAAGTCCTGACCTCCAGCGACTTGGAAGCCAAGCGTCCAAGTTCCGCTTCCGTTCGCGAGGAAGATATTGTCGAGGTCTGTCCCGGCGTTGTTCTGATAGTTGCTGGTCATGCCTTCGCCTTCTCCTGCGCCGCGACCAGCTTCTTCAGCGACTCTTTTTGCTCCGCGAGATTTTCGACAGCCGCACGAAGCGAAACTTTCTCGCTTTCCAGCGAGTCGCACCGCCGCTTGAGATCCTTGACCTCTTCGACAAGAGCCGCGACAACGGCGTTGTAGTCGAGCGACAGGGTTCCATCCTTGTCCGCGCTGACTGCGTCCGGAATCACTTCCTGCACTTCCTGCGCGACCAAGCCTACGTGGGGCTTGCCGTCATCCTTCAGCACGTAGTGGTAGGCAGAGATGCTGGAGAGGTCGTAGCGCACGGGCGTGAGGTCGGACTTGTGCCGAGCGTCCGAGGTCGCGGTGAAGCCTGTCGCTTTGATCCACTCGCCTTCCATCCAAAGATGCTTCCAAGTGCCGCGAACGCCATCGCTCCAGCCGTTCCACGAACAGCCCTGCGTGCTGTTGTCTCCCATGTAGAGCTGACCGCACCAGTCTGTTGAATTTCCGTAAGACAGAATCACGCCGTTATTCGGAGAGCCGTTGGCGGCGTAGGCGCGTTTGACGTAGAGCGCGGCATTCCCAGTAGGGGTGTTGTCAGTTCCGTCTGTGGACCGAAACCCTCCGGAAAAAATGCATCTTCCGGCAACACTCAGATACCCCGAAAATTTCGATTCGCCGCTGGGGAATATGTCGATGCTGTTTACGGCATCGCCATTCTTTGCGTGTATCGTTACGCCACCAGCGAGGTTCGCGGTCTCAGAAACTTCACCGAGTACTATGCGAGGGCCTTCTTTCCCGTCTTTCGTTTCTAAAATAGTCTCAGCCCAAACGGTTCCGTTGTCCTCTGTCTCGTTTTTATGATGCAGATTCCCGCCGTCACTCAGCGTAAAACTCGGCGCAGTCACTCCGCTCGTGAGCGTGTGCGGTACGATCTCTTCCTTCAGCTCCGGGCCAGCGCCGTCATTCTTGTAGAGCTTCCGGTGCAAAGGTGGATATGCCATATCAGTAATCTCCTAATCTATGCGGTGCGACGCCAGCAGAAAGCCGTGATGTACGGCGGCATGATCGACATCGCTGAGCCGCCGCCGGTAGACGAGGTCGCGCCAGTCCATCCGGATGACGCCATGAAGTTCAAGCCCCACGGGCGGCGCCCTTCGGGGGTCGTGTCGTTCCATGTATCAGGGGAGGTTACTTCGCCGTTTCCCGGCTGAGACAAAGAAAAAGCCCCGGACGGGTTGTCATAATTCTTTGTTTTAGTGCCCCAAACGAACGCCGACACACCGCCGCCAACGATTTCCATCGTGCCACGCGTGTGCGTATGACTCGGCATCTCCGCGACCGTGATCGCATGGCTCGAAGCGCCGCCCGTAGCCCCCGCCGTGTCCGCATCGCTTGCGTACACGAACCGGCCCTTCACTCGCTCCCACGTGCCGCCGAACAGAGTCGCAGGATCCGTAGACTCACTACTCCAGTAGTAGCTCCCGACCGGGTGCGCGGCGAGGAGGATCTGCTTGACCAAGTCCTGAACACTAGCCATATCACTTGCCTCCAAGTTGCTTGTACGCCGCATCGATGTCCTGCTGGTGCGCTGTCTGCGCGGCACTCGCGGCGTTCGCCGCCGTTATCAGCGCGGTTACATCCTCGCCGGGATCAACAGCGTTCTGCACGACAACCCCGGAAATCACCGTTCCTGCGGCGTAAGCATCGTTCATAGTCACGGTCGTTTCCGTCTTGTCGAGGTACTGCCCAGCGCTTCCCTCTTCGCAGAGGATGCCATCAACGAAGACCTGTAGCTTCTGCGAACCCACGGAATGCGAAGGCACAGCAACCGCTTCCCCTGCCGCGATGTCTGCGGCAAGGGTCGTGGTGAGGCGAACAATCGAAACGGCCCCTGCGGCGCTTTGGGATAAGTCCACAAGCTCCGGGGTGCCGCCGTTGTTCACGTAGAGGGCGTAGGCCATGACTCAGTTCTTCAAGAGGATGATCCCGCCGTCCCGCAGGTTCGCGGGGACATCATCAAGGCTCGTCACGAGGCACGAGTCAACGTAAGACTCGCTCACGGTGACTTTCTTCCCGCTTGCCGCCATCGTGATGCCGCTCCCGGCCGCAAGCTCCAGCGTGTCGGTCTTCGCGGTCGCGCTCAAGGTCGCGGTGCCGACCTTCACTTTCGAGAAAGCGCTTTGGTTGACTTCCGCGCCAGTCGCTACGCCAGCGAGCTTCGTCCGCTCGGCAGAGGTCATCACGACCTTCGTGCTTCCGTCCTTGATGTTGTCGGCGGTGTCGGAAGCCTTCATGAAAGCCCCGGCGGCAGAGACATTCGCGCTGTCGGTCTTGTCCGCGCCTTCCTCGATGCCTACGAGCTTCTTGTGCAACCCGGCGGTCAGCAACCCATCGGCAGCATCGGTCGCGGGAGAGTACGTGGTGTCCGTGAACACCGCGCTCGCGGGAACAGACTTCGCAATCGTGAACCCGCTGTCCCGGATGATCTTGCCACTCGTGCCATCAAACACGGCGACATGAGCCGTGACGGCGGTGCTAGGCCCGGTAACCGCGCCAACGATGTTCGCCTGAATGACAGTCCAGTCGGCGTTACTCGCGCTGCCCGAGGCGTAGTCCTTCACGCAGAGGACAATGTCTCCGACTTCGCAAGTAGCTCCAGCGTAAGTCCCGGCTTCCTGCACGACATACTGCCAGCCAGCTTGGTAGCTAACGGTCGGAAGACCGGAGGTGCTGGTAAGGGAGCCTTTGAATACAACCCCCTCGTTCAGGATTTCGGAAATCGTTTTCCGCAAGGATTCGATTTCTTTCTCAACGGTCGAGTTGTTGCCATCAGCATCGTTGATAAGGACTTGCGAAGCCGCTGTTTCCGGGGCAAGCAGCTCTTTTAAATCGCCGTTCTTCCCGTACAGTTTCGTTGCGGTACCAGTTGTTACTGCCATAGTTCTTAGCTCCCGCTAGTAGAGGAAGAAGAGGAGGAACCATCAGCCGCCTGTTCGCTCTTGTAGACCACCCTGCCGGAGAGATCCGCAAGCGCGGAGCGCAGGTCGTACAGCTCAGAGTAGAGCTGTGTCTCGTCCCCGCGACCGAGCGCCGCGCACCATGCGTGCATATGAGACCCGGCGGCGAGAGGGAAATGAGGTATGAAGGTATAACTGCGCTGGTCTTCGTTCCCGACCTCGCTGAAGTTCTCGTCTTTCGTAAGCTCCACGCCGTCATACCAAAGCAGGAGATGATGCCGTCCTGCGATGTACGAAAAGCCCTGAGGAAACGTGACCGTAGTTTCAGCCGCGATGTCTTCCGTGACTTCCCAGTCGATTTCGTTGCAGGAAACGCCGTTCTCGGTTAACGTCCCGCCAGCCGCCGCCTTGATCCTTTCCAGCTGGGTTTCCGTCTCGGCGATGATCTTGGCTTTCTGCTCGTCAGTCAGATCGTCAATCGTGTCGAGCGATGCCTTGATCTCGTCCGCGAAGGCTTTCGCCTCGGCGGCAGACTTCGCAGAAGTATTAGCCCATTCCTCGGCATGAACTGCCAAGTTCAGCAGCTCTTCTTTGAACTCGTCAGAAGTTTTCGTGGAGGTCGGTGCGACAAGCACGGCTCGTCCGATCTGCTCGGACAACTGCTGGATCAGCGCGACAGCTCTGTCCGCGCTCTTGTTGAGGACGCGGGGGTCGAAGCCGTCATGCGTGGTAAGGACCATCGGCTGGGTCTCGGGGATGCCCGAGAGGATCGAGACGATCTCGCCCGAAGCCGGGGCGGTGGCGAAGGTCACCGTGCCGCCGGGGCTGTTGTCCTGATCTGCGTTGAGGGCTACGGTGTAGTCCTGCTCATACTTCGCCTGTGCCGAGGTTGAGCCGTCGGAATCGGTGGACACGTAGACCAGCGGATCCGATGGATCGAACACGACAAAGGGGAACGAGAAGCTCTTTACGCTTCCGTCCCCCGTATAGGAAATCTTTCTCGCTGTGCTGTCTACCGCCATCGGCTCCTCCGTCTGACGGGGGAAATTGTCAGGCAGAGGAAGCGCTTCAAGTATCAGTACTTGCTGTAGCCGAGGACGAGGACCAGCGGATTGTCGGTCTCACCGTTGTTGATAGCATTAATGCCGGAGATGGCGCGGTTTATCGGGGTGACTGGAAGGCCAACGTTTTCGCCCACCACGCTAACCACGGCCTTGAGCAATCCTTCATCCATTTCGCCTTGGCTGATCTGCTGGATCAGGCGGGAAGCATCTACTACTTTCCGGAGGCCCGCCGGTCCTTCATACCCGTAGATGCGATCACCGCCAACCGCCGCAGAGGCCACATCAGCAATTTCGCGAAGACCGACAATCGTCCCGAGACCGAAGCTGAGGGAATTGCCAGCGGCTTTGCGCAGCGTCTTGGAGAGCCATTCGTCGTCGCCGCTCCCTTCCCCGCTTGTGGCGGCTGAAATTCCTTCGCGAAGGAAGGTCTCAAGAACCGGCTGTGCAACGAAGACCATGAGCATCGTAAACGCCGCCCGCATCTTCGACTCGGTTCTTCCGCTGAGCTGGGCGATGTTGTAAGCGGTATTAAAGAATGTGTAGAAGACCGTGAGCAACTTGCTCCACGCGCCCCCTCGCTCGACACCGGAAAGATCCATCAGCCGTCCAGACCCTTGAGCGTCAATCACGATGCGATCCGCCATTGCTCTCGCCCGCATCTCGCTGTTGCCTTCGGCAAGCGCCTTGGCATAGGCCCCCTGCCACGTGGGCAGGTCAACCAGCATCTGCATTGCCACGACCGGCAGGTAGGCAACCCTCTGGAAAGCATCCTTGATCGAGCCGACATTCCCCACGGCTCTGGCTTGGATCTCTGCTACTTCGCGGAATCGGGTCCTCATGCGGTCTGCCATCATCGGAGACTTTGCCGCGATTTCGCGGTAGGTCTTCTGTGGGCTAGCAAAGAACATCATCGCGCCTTCAGCGGACCATCTCGGGCCGAGGACCGCGATGGTCTGGGTAGCGCCGACCAGCTGGAGGATCGCCGTCACAACGTTGAGACCGATGCCGGCGAGGGATACCCCGCTTCGCATGGCGTTTGCGATTGCGTCTGAAGGCGTAGAGCTGTTGCGCCCGTTGGTGGCGATGTCTTTCAGCCAGCTGTGGATCGCGTTGAGGGATTCCGCGCCCCAATACTTCTTGATCGACTTCGCAAGCTCGGTCTTCGGGTTGAAGATCCGGGAAGCGTCCATCAAGACTTCGCGCCAAGCAATGTCGTGGATGATTGCGTCAATTGCTTCAAATCCTGCGCGGGAAGTAAGGGTAAGCGGCTCGACCACTTTCTTCGCCCTGCCTTTCGTATGCGTCCGATCCGGATAGGCTTGGCCCCTCGCGATGGCGGCGGCTTGGAGTCCAGCGCCATAGTCCTCGTTCGCCTTGCCAATCGCGCTAGCCTTACGGTCATACGCTATCGGATAGTAGCCGCCATCAAGGGTGATGCCGTTCGGAAGCGCAACTTGCAACGGAGAAGCGAGTTTCATCGGCCTGTGGCCCACCCGCTTTTCCAGCCGCTGGAGATCATCCGAGAACATGGACATGGTATTCCAGATGTTCTGGGCGGCTTTTATTTCCTTGGGGGTCAGGGTGTCGGCGATGAGCTTAAGCACCTCCGCTTCCGTGAACGCCCGATGAAGCGTGTTAAAAGAATAGGCCACAGATCCGTCAAGGAGTCTCTGCTTGTTCTCCGCATTCCCGAGGTTGAGCAGCATATTGAAGACTTGGGACTTCGACACGCTGATGCCGAGCGGAGCGTAAAACTTCGGCTTGTGGTCCTTCGTAGCGGTATCTGCCGGCTCATACGCTTTCGCCAAGGCCAGCGCCGCCTTGTTCTTCATTGCGATCTCACGATCAGCCGCCGCATCGAACTGATGCGTGACAATGTCAAACATCCGTCCGAAGCGGCTTCCGGAAATTGCCGCAAGAAGATCCGGGATCCGCGCGTGGACAAGACCGATCTTCTGGATTGCATCCTTGACCCGGGACTTCATCCCCTCTTCTTCCAGATTTGTCCTTTCTTTCAGCCCCCGCTTCTTGGCATTCTCTTCAACTTCAGCAGACAAGCTGGAATCAATGTTCTTGAGGGAATAGAGCTTGTTGCCGATACGGGTCTCAGCCGCCCGCTTTCCAGCGGCGGCGAGGTCCTCAAGGAACTCCAGCTGGGCCTTCACTTCGTTGACCGTCCGGTCCTTCAGCTTGTCCCGCACGGACTTTTCGATGCCTTCGGGGAAGCTCGGAACATCCTGAGCGTCCCTAGCGAATTCCGCAAAAGACTGACCGGGAACGTAATTGCTGTTCAAGAATCCCCAGTCAGCCATGAAGCCTTTCAGCTGGTCAAGGTACGCTCCGTCATATCCTGCCCCGTCCTTCTTTTTCGCGAGCTTCCTCAGGGCGGCGATCCGCTTCTTGATTTCGTTGAGGACCTTCTGCGCTTCCTCGGCGCGGATCTCCTGATAAAGCTGTTTCCTCTTCAGGTCTGCGGCTTTCTTCGGATCGCGCTCTACCTTTTCAAACGTGTTCTTCCGTTTCCTATCCTCGATCCTAGTGTGGCGTTCAGAGAATCCGGTCTGGTACTTCTTCGACTCCCTGCCAAGGACAGCCGCATAGCGCCGTTCAGCGGATGGATTCACTTGCCCGTATACCATCTTCCCAATCTTGCTCTCGGCAACAGTCCGGAAGATCGGAATGGAGATGCGCTTTGATGTGGCCTTGTCGAGGAAGGCCGCTTCAGCGGCGAGCATCCTCGCGGTTGCGGGGTTGTACACGGCCTTCGCCGCCGCAAGCTCCATCTGCTTCTGGCTGGAGAATTCTCCGTGCTCGTTTAACATCCGCTCCTTCGCCCGTTCTTCTGCCACTTCGCTTGGCTTGCGCACGGAAAGGAGTTTGTTAACCAGCTCGGAGAGCGAGGAAAAGCCGTACTTCTCGGCGATGGCCTCGCCCGGAAGAACTTGTGATTTTCCATCGGCCCGCTCAAGAACGTTCATGCTGTGGAGCTTTTCGATCTGCTCCTTGGAAAGCCCCAGCGCCTCTACTTCCTTGCGGCTGAGGCGGGGCATCACTTTCTTCCCGTCAACGATTTCCCCGCTGGACATGGAGCGATACGCCTTATATTCCTTGGAGTCCTCATACTTCTTCTTCTCTTCGGCGAGGATATCGTTGTAGAGCTTCTTCGCCTGTTCGTTCATGTCCTTGAGAATGCGGTTCTTGAGGCCAACAATGAACTTCATGTCGCGCATTCCCTTGGCAGTCAGCTGTTCGTTTGCGGCATCAATCGATTCCTGCGCCAGAGCCATGTAAGCCTGATAAGCCCGCTCATCATCGAAGTCGCTTGCGTTGAGCGCCTGATAAAGACCGTAGCGAAGCCGAGCCTCGGTTTGCTGTTCGCTCGCAACGAACAGGCGATCAAAGAGCTGCCGCACTCCGTCATCCATCTTGGAGCCGGGAACTGCGGCTAGGAATCCGTAGATCGACTTCAGCCAGCTGGAGAACCTTCTGAACAAGCTCTGAAGCGCATTAGTCGGAGCGTAGCCTTCCTTCAGATATTCTTCAAAGGTACGAGCAAACTGCTCCTCGGCCCCCCTGCGCTCCTCAATGCCCGCATTCGCGAACTCGTCAAGGGAGTCATATCCGAGCCAGTTCACCACAGTTTCCATCGTGCTGACAAGATGCTTTTGGCCCTCAGTAAGCTTCTCTCCGCTCGCCCTCAGGGAGCGGGCTAGAGCAACCCTCGCTCCGAGGAACCAATGACCCGTCTCATGCAGGAACGTGGAGCGGTCGTGGCTCTTCCAAAGAATGATGGTCTTAAGATCAGGAAGGAATTCCCCTTTGGAATTTCCCTCGCCCTGAGTTACACTTTGCTTAAGCTGTTGTGGCCCAGTTAATAAAGCCTTAGCCTTGTCGCTAACTAATCTAACAACGCCATTAACCCCATCTTCTGGCCTATTTACGTCTCTCTCTTCAAACAGCACCCCCTTTAAGCCGTGCTTCTCCCAGATCTCCTTCGGGGAAACACCGGCGTCTGCCGCCATGTTCGCTACTAGAGTCTGCACTAAGGCGGTGTAGCTTCTAACTTCGGAAGCCTTCATGCCGCCACTTTTAAGCTCGGTTTCAAGGCTATTTCCAATCTCCTTGACCTGACTCTTGAACTCCTCAGAACGACCCTCAAGAGAATTCGTGACTTGCTCCCGGGTATCGCGAAGAATGGCCTGCTCAGCTTCCCGAGCTTCAGCAAGAGACGGCTGGCCCTCGACATGGGCATACATTGCCACCCGCTCGCCGATGTCAGACCTCGCTACGGTCTGGGTAAATTCAGCGAACGGGATCTTAATCTCGCCGCCGGTTGCCTCAGCTTCCTGCATCTGCGTCCGAGCGGACGGCGATACCTCAACAAGCTTCCGCTTCAATTCATCCGCTTCGTCCTGATGGAACGACTCTATGCTGATGCGGATGAGGCCGTCCCCACCACCGCCTTGCGCCGCCTCAGCCAGATACTCGGTTGCACTCTGCGGATCACGCTCAAGGAGCTTCGATTCCTTGGCGGTCTTAGCGAGAGCTTCCAGCGCGCGGGTAGTCCGCTCGGCCTTGGCGGTCTCCCCGCGAGCGCTGCCAAGCGCTTTCACGGACATGGTCGCGACTTCGATGGGGGAATTCGCGAACTCCCCCGCAAACTCCGCAACAACATCCGACCACGAGGAAATCTTCCCTTCGGAGAGCAACTGGCCCGAAGCTTCGCCCGCCCCGCCCAGCGCGCCCTGCACGTTCGTCTGAAGCGCAAGCTGGTTAAGCTTCGCCCGGAACGGCGTGGCAAAAGCTTTCTCATAAACGCGAGAAGCAGTAGGCGAAACCTTGGTCATCCACGTGGGAGACTTATCAGGAAGGCGAAGCCACTTCGCCATGCCCGCCGACAGCGCATCGAATGTGGCAACCGGAAGCGCGTGAAGCTCTGCCTTGTCAACCAGCTTTTTCAAGTCAACGTTGTTGGCCTTGCGGAAGAAGTCATATATGGACTTCGGATCGGTAGCGTTCACGTTGAGATCGCCAAGGCCACTCTCAATCGTGGACTGCTTATCAAGGCCATAGGACATGGCCCCAGCGGTAGCCGCCGCAACGGCGGTGGGAATTCCAGCGAGGCCGAGGCCCGCTAAGATCGGGATCGCAGGAGCAAATTGAACTGCGGATTCCGGGGCCACCGCCGCCATGTTCATAAGTGGATGGGAGAGGAATTCGGCAACAGATTCGCCGAAGCCTTCGGCATTTTGGAAATTCCTGACAATGTCGGCATCAGGGTACATCGCCGCCATGCGCTGGGACCAAGCCGTAGACTCGGACAGCCGCTTCAGCTCAGACTCAAGCCCCGCCTTCTCCTGCGCCACGCCCCTGTCAAAAAGCCGCCGCCCCACAACACCAGACGGATCATCCCGGGTCCCGAAGATCGCCGCATCCGTTTCCCCGTTGGCTATGCGCTTCTCTGTGTTCTCGATGTCCGTGAGCCGCTGGTTAATGTCCGTCATCCGGGAAATGTTCCCGAAAACAGGAAGCGTGTCGTTCAAGCCATAGCCGCCACGAGCAAGGGAATTCCTCGCCTGCTTCAGGACATCGTCATCATCAGGCTTCCCACCGGTTCCCGAGATCTTCCACCACAAGGACTCAAGCCGCCCCGCATTCGTGATGTCATCTTTAACGAGGTTGGCAAACTGGACGCTGCCGAGTCGGCGCTGGAACGCCGACTGGGTCCCGTAGGATGCGGCCCAGTCGATTGTCTCGGCCTTCTTCGCCGCAACCTGTTCCGGGGTGATGAGATCCTCGGCATCCTGCGGAACACCAAGAAGGCGGGCATCCGCATTCCTTCGCGCCTGATCCTCGGGCGTAATGCCCGAGACAAAAGCGCGTTCAAGGCCATAGCGAGCACGGATGGACTCCTGCGCGTTCATGAAGTCAAACGGATTGGCGCTCATTGCTTAGCTCCGCTGTTCCAAAGGCTTTCCTCAGCCATATCCTCGTAATCACGATCCATCGAGGCCCCGCTGACAATTGCGCTCACCCTACGCGAACCACGGGGCTCTTCGGGCTGGTAAACGCTCTTGCCGCTAACTGCGAACTTGATGTACGCCTGAAGTAGCTCAAGATCGTTTGCTACCCGACCACCGGTGTGCTTCGCGTTGTCTTCAGACTGCTCCCTCAGGTATTCCCACAACTTCTCGTCAAGCTGGATGTTGTTGAGGTTTATCTGCGGAAAACCCCCGGAATAAAGCTCCCTCAAGGTATCCATTACTTGATCATCGCTCGGCGGGAGCGTGTAGCCGCGCTCATCGTTCTTGGCCTTGGTTAGCTGAGTAAGAACACCCCAAGCATCAGTCGGGCCGCGATTCGTGAGATCCCCTTTAGTGAGGTCATAGAGGGTCTTGTCCCTGTTAGGGCCGAAGCCCCACCATGTGGTCACGCTAAAAGCGTTGCCGAGATTCGCGTCCATCAGCCGCTGGCCGATCTCAAGGGAATTTTTGTACGGAACGCCCCTCGACTGCGCCTCTCGAGAGAGGAAATCGGAAGTCTGGAGAAGCATCTGCTCGCGCGCAGTTCCGGGAAGCTTCTTCCATTTATCTTCACCGATGATCCGTTTCAGATGTGGCTCGACCTCAGATAGTTTCACCTGATACGCAGGAAGCACCATGCCCCGCCCACCAGCGGCATCAGACTCAGCCGCCCGCTGGTCAGCCTTCATAACCCCCTTCTCCTGCTCCTGATACCAAGTCATACGAGCTTGGTCCCGATAGCGCTTCGGGAAGGTAATGACCATGTTCTCCATCTCGCGCTGGGAGAGGCTCTCGCGGAACTGGGGGTTAGCCAAGAACTTAGCCGCCAAAGCAAAATCGCCGCTTTCATCCCCTGCGGCGAGCTTCTTCTGCACCTGCTCAATTTTCTCTTGCGAGGCCACAGTAAGGCCAGCGTAGTCCTCGTTCGTGAGGTTTTCACCACGGACGATCTTGTCGATGCAATTTCCAATTCGGTTAGCTTGGGTCACGCGATCATCATTGGCAATGTCCTGCCTAGACTTCATCATCTTGTCAACGATCTTCTCGCGGTACTCCTTGTCAGTCTGAGCACGGATATCCTTTTCCTGCACCCATTTCTCAGCGTCCTCGCGAGTGAAATACTGGTCAGAGGACAGCGCATACTGCGGAGTGAACGGATTGATCTCGTTCCCCTGAGCGTCCTTCTTCACGCCCTTCCGCGCAAGCTCCACGCGAGTCTTTACCTTGGCAAGATAGTCCTTGCCCGTCTTAGTCATGTGGGAAGCCCAGTCTGCCCCGTACTGCTTCACAAGGTTGCTGATAGTTCCCATGCCTTGGTTGTATGCCGCAATGGCCTTGTCAGTATCCCCGCCGAAATACTTGACGAGGTAATCGAAATGCGACTGACCAAGTTGTAGGTTGTATTCCCTGTTGTACAGGAAGCGATCCTTGTCAAAGTTAATGCCGCTTCTCTTGGCGGCATCCATGGCGGTGCCAACCTGCATCTGGGAAGCACCCCACGATTTCTTCTCGTCAGGCGGCGTGGTGCCGTTTGCATAATGCCCGAGAAGCGGCTTGCCGCTGTCATCAAGCTGTCTGCCGTTTGACTCTACGCCTACGATGCCGACATGGAAAATCTCGGAGGTAGATCCCGGGCTGACATCGTTGGCCCTAGCCGTAGCGTTGCCCGCAAGCTGGAACGGAAGGCGGGCTTTCTGAAGCTCCTTCACCCCTGCGGCGGCGGTATCGTCAATCTGAACACCGTCCTGCGCGGCCTTCACCGCCGCATAGAGCTTCGCCGAAGCGGCTCCTGAGATCTTGTTCTTGTAAGTCTCAAAGATGCCCCGACCATACACGTAGTAGGACTTGTCTTCCTTGCCCTTCTCCAGAGCGGCGTTGATTGCAGAAGCGGTCACGGAATCCCGAATTGCTTCGGCATTCTTCTCGATCTCAAGCTGGGAAAGGCCCTTCCGCTTTCCGATTTCACGAACCTTATCCTCGGCGCTCGCCATTGCTCCTTCTACGACTTCAGGCTTGTCGAAATTATCCCCGGCGGCTGTCACCAGCGTAGACAGCATGGCCTTATCAGTTTCGTTCTGATAAACCTCGCCCTGCTTCAGGACATGGCTGCTGGTAAGCGAATACGCGCTCCGGAAAATCGGCTGCACCTTCTGATACGCCTTTTCGCGCGCCCCAACCGTAAGCCCTGCGGTAAGCTCATTAAACCGAGCCTTCAGAGCGTTCTGATTACGCTCCACCAGCCCCGCGCCGTTTTCATCAGGCATCAGGGCATTCTTGCCTTCTAATTTCTCCCAGCCGTTATCCCCTTTCTGGAGATCCTGCTCAGTTTTATAAAGCTCGGTGTAGACATCAACCGCACGAGCATCATCAGCTTCGTTCTGATACTTCGCGAAAAGCTTAGCCTCGGCGGCGGCTGTCTTGGAAACAAACGGCTGGACATTAGGAACAGCCCCGCTGTAATCGTGATACCGATATAGATCAATCCCCTGTCCAACAACAGGCTTTTCGGTCGGATTATAGGTTGGAACAATCGCCATCTTTTACCCTCAAGGCTAAGACTTGGAACCAGAAAGCCCAGCGGCAATGCCACCCTTTCCGCTCAAGCCATACCACGTGCTAGCAACCGATCCGGCAGAATTCAGAAGCGTAGTGAATGTCGCGAGATTCCAGAGGGGCTTCGTGTTCTTTGCAAGGTCGCGGTTAATCTTGGCATCGGTTTCAAACGCAATCTTCTGACGCTTGTAGCCCCATGCTTGGGCCAAGGCGTTGCCTTCGGCGGTCAGCCGATCCACTTCCTTGTTTAGGTCCGTGGTCGCATACGATTCAGCGGCAGACCCCGTGCCATCCACCGCAACGCCATTTGCCGCCAAGGCCACCCGCTGGTCAGCTTTGACCTGCGCCGCCTTCATCGTCAGCGCCGCTATCTCGGCCTCACCGGCGCGATTCGCCTGTTCAACGCCAAGCTGCATGAGCTTGGCGTTGGCATCTGACACCCGCGCCTTCTGCCGCAGGATGAATCGCTGGGTCTTGCCCTTGCGATACGTGGCATACGTATCGCCAACGGCCTTGCCAACCATCATGCCAATAGCAGCGCCACCGGCAACGCCGCCCGCGCCCCCGGCGGACAGCCCGCCTGAAACTTGCGAATAGCTAGACAGCAAAGATGCGGTATTGCTGTTTATTCCGGTACCTTCTGGGTACCAGCCCTTCTCAAGAGGGTCGAACCGCCATATGCGGTTATCAGGAAGAGTTGCCATTGGATCCTCGCTTTTTCAGCCATTTTTAGCCCACAAAGGATCCTCAAGTATCTTCTAGCTCTCCACGTCCCCGTTGATTCCGCACACCGTGACAGGCAACGGATACTTCTGCTCGATGCACACCGAGCCAGTATCGTTCCACGAGGGAGTAAGCAAGATCTCCGCTTCCTTGCTCATGAGATAGGGCGGCGTTCCATAAGGCTCCGTGGTCCTTTGCTTGTAGAGCCTTAGGTCATCAAAAGACGGCCCCGCCCACAGAGCGGAAGACTGATAGACGCGAAGCCGGAAGCGAACGATATTCTTGTCCCTCCCCTGCCCCGAGCCGCCGTCCCGCGTGTTATAGGCAATCGGAAGAGTCTGTGCCTTCGCTTCAATCGGTAGGCCGATGGTAATTGTGGATGCCGAGATTGGAAAGGAAACCGAACCATTCTTGACTTTCTGCTCGGGCATGACCTTACCATCCGCAAGGATCGCCACAGTCTCGCCTTCAAGATAGCCAAGGCCGGAGATCTTGGACACGGCGCTTCCCGAGTACGTGAGACCCGCATCCACATAAAAAGCATTGACGATGTCCCCTTCAGGATGCTTCTGCATCCGCTCGATGAAGCGAACGGTAGCGCCACTGATCGTCCTCCGAACAGACACGTAAACGGCGTCCCTCAAGCCCTCGGCAACAGCGGCAACAGACTCAAACGCCCCGTTCTTCGTAGTATGCTGATGCCACGCGCCCACGCCTTGGTCGGGAAGATACGTGCAGCCGAGCAACTTTCCGTCATCTTGTACCGCCCACACGACAGAAAACGGCGCTTTGGAGAGCGCCATGTCCTTGATCGTCCGATTCTCAAAGAGATGCGGGGCGCGGATGGAGAGATCCCCTGTGACAAATCCGGATGCTTGCCAGTTGTAGCCCATCTCACGGATATGCCCGCCACGAGAAGCGGCATAGACCAGCGAGTTGTTTGCAATGACCGGCTGCACCGAAGAAGCCCCTATGTAGCTCTGCGGCTTCACGCCAACTGATCGCGGCGTGATTGAATCATCGTTCGCCGTGGTCAGGCGAAATTCAGCAGACGGCGTAAGCAGGACTAACGAAGTCAGCGGTACCACGTGTTCTATGCGCGAGACATCAAGAGCCGCGATGCGGAACTTGATCCGGTTATCATCCAGCTGGGGGATCGTATAGACCATGCTCGATTCGGTGCCCGGTCTGGTCATCCACACCATCTGCGGCTTGGAATACGTTCCCGCGAAGATGCGCCTCTGCTCAAAATACGAAACGGCAGACGGATAGTTGTCAGACCAAAACGGGTTGTCGTATCGAGGCGGCGAAATCGACTGATCCGGCTTGATGTTGTCATCGGTGAAAGAAGTATCCGTAGTCTCGCCGATGTAACCGTAAATCCCGGACACCGTCTTGTAAACCCGATAGCGGGAAGCCCCGGACACAGCATTCCACGACAGAGTATTCTTCGCAAAATCGAGATAGATGTTTCCGTTTATCGTGCAAGTGGCAGACGCTTCAGATTCCCGGTCCCCGTCATCCGTATCAATGATCGCGGTCACCCTATACCGGAAGGAATACATGTTCTTCTGGGCATCAGTAGCCGAAGTGTTATTGCACGAATAGGATCCCGACAACCCGGTGGGAGCCGCGATCGGGGAGGCAAAGGAAATCGCCACCAACCGCCAATCCGTGGCCCCGTAGCGCCTCAGCTCCATCGGCGCATAGCTCGGATGCACAAGAGTCAGCACATCTGCGGACTGAGCGTAGTGGATGTTGAAAAGATCCCCATATGCGTAAGGCGTGGAGATCTCATACGGAGTTCCATCCGAATTGAGAATGGTTGCACCACGAGTATGGAACCGGGCGTACTTGTCCCCCAGCTCAATGATCGCCGTCTGATCGGTAGACCACGAGAAAGGAATCAAGCGACAGGGGCGATCCGCATACTTAGCCGCCCGGACGAACTCAAATCCGGGCCTGTTCTCGATAGGCCCCTGCGGCATGACGATGAAGTTCTCGCACCGCGCCAAGCCAGTCTGATACTTCTGATCGTCAAAGCGCCCGTACATGGACGGAGACATCTCCCCGCCCGTGAAGCTCTGCTGGATAACTTTTATCGCCATGACTTACCTCTCAGCAATCCAGCGGGGCATGTGGCCCCGATTCAACTTGGTATGCGGGGCATCAAGAGTCTTAGCCCGAGAAAGAGCAGAAACATATTGCTTCCCCATGTAGGACGCGAGATTGATGCCCGTTTCACCTCGTACCGTATCTCCCGAAATAAAAGCCGCAAGCATCCACGACAAGGCTAGGACAAAGGACGGCGAGAAGCTTGTAGGCTTCGGCGCATTCGTGATGTACCTAAGAACCGGAGACTCGATGTTCGCGAGAAGAATCGGGCCGGCATCGCCGCCAACCAGCTCATACTCCTCATGGTTGCTCAGCTGTCCATGGAGCGCGGGGAGGCGCTGTAGCCAATGCGGCGGCTTCGGAATCGATTCATCGAGCTTGGGCTTAAGGTCAATCACTCGGAGAAAATCAGCGGGAAGCCCGTAAGCATATTTCCAGTTTCCCTTCTCCAACGTGGAATCCGAAAGCTTCGCGAGAGCCGCCCGCCTCGTGGCGAATGACCACGGAAATTCGCTGAGAAGACAGCCGAGAGCCACCGGATACTGGCGAGCACACGCCTCGGCGTATTCAGAACCCTCGGGCGGGTTCAGGGAAGATATCGCGGCCTTGCTTCCGCAATGAGCCAGCGCGAGATTGCAGATGTCGATTTCGGTAGCCATGCCTCACCTGTCTACAAAAAAGGGGTGCCGTTTCCGACACCCCGGGGGTTTTCAGAAGCCTTAAGAATTAGGAAGCGGCTTCAGAAACAGGCGCGGTGGCCACAGACTCGGCCTGAGCGGCAGGGGTGTAAAGCTGACGGCCCCAAGTAAGGAAAGCCGTCACCGTGCCGCCAGTCGGCGCGCCGCCAAAGTAAGCACGGAGGTAGCGCTTGTGCTCGTAGGGAACAGGCATCTGATAGACGGTGCCAGCAATCGGAGCGGTGAGAGTCGGACCGGCGGCAAGGTCGGCGAAAGTCGAGCCGTCATCGCTGTCCTGAAGCTTGAACTGGATGGTCCCCTTGACATCCTTAGCAACAGCAAACGCCGCAGAAAGCAGACGGCTGACGCCGGAAGAAGGAAGGACCTGCTCAAGGTCAACGACATTGTCGGACGCCGCCGCCGCAGAGACGGCCTTGTTCCACGCAAAAATAAGATTGTGATCGACCAGCATTGTTTTCTCCTTAGGCAACCTTGGTTTCAGCGTTGGTGATCGCGTCAACACGGCGAACCGGGATGCCATCGAACGTAGTAATCTGCTTGCCAGCAACGTTTTCAAACGTAAGGTTCACGTTCGTCTTGTCGCGGATCTGCTTGCGAAGGAAGGCGCGGATCGTGCGGTTGCAGTAGAACACCGGACGGCCTTCGGCCTGATTCGGGAGAAGCTCTTCGGCATCGGTCATAAGGTCGATGAGATTCGCACCGGTGGATGCGTCATTCTTGAGGGCATCAATGTCAACGTTCGCAATGCGGACGATGTAGCGCCAATCGCGGACCACAAGACCAACGTTCCACTCATAGTGCGAACGATAGCCCTGATAGTGACCGCCATCCGCATCATCAAGCGTCACCTCACCGAGGTCCTGCGCCTGAAGCCCAGCAGGAAGGCCCTTCGGATAAGTGCAGAACACCGTGCGCGGAGACCAGCAGATAAGCCAGATGGAAGTGAGATTCGTACCCGTGCCACCGGCATTGAGAACGTTGATCGCATTCTCAGGCTTATCCTTCGCCTTGGAAGTGTTCGGCACGGAGAAGCGCGTAGAGAGGCCCATGATGCGGGACGGATCCTTGGCAATATCGCCGTAAATAACCGCGCGCTGGAAAGCCTGATTCATCGCCTCGATGAACGCCGCATCTTCGGAAAGGCGCCAAGACTCCTTGTTGCCGTTAAGGTCGGCGAGCTTCTTGTCAACCTCGGCATAGGCTTCCAGCATACCGATGGAATCGGAGACCTGCTTGGTCTTGGACTTGGACGGCTGGACGCCGTAGTTCAGCTGGCGCCACGCGACTTCAGGAAGACCGGAGCGGACGGTGGTCACGTTCTCCGTGACGCCCGTGGCTTCGACCATAGTGAGATCAGCCAGCATTTCATTGGTCTCGTTGAGGATTTCAACGATATTGGGATCAACCTTTCCCTCAGTCGTGAGACGGCTGGTGAGATCGGCAAGGGTCGGATTAACAGCAGTCATGCTTGCTCCTTAAATATTCATTCCGCTGTTCGGATAAATACGGCGCTTCGGAGACGGAGCACCGCTCCCGGCAACGCCGGTGTCCTGCGACACGGCCTTGCCGATTCTGTAAAACATCCGGATTACTTCCGGGTGATTGCCGAGGCGAGTAGCCTCCAGCATCTGACGAAGGGCCGGGGTGGCGAACTGACGATAAGCCGCCGCCGCGATGCCCATGTTGGCGGCGAAGTTATCGCCGCCGTATTCCTTGTCAGCCTTGGCCTCAGCGGCCCACTCCTTGCCGAACTTCTCGGTGGACGTGTCCATGTACTTCTGCACGGCGGGCTTCATCGTGGAGACCAGCTTCTGGGCCTTGGCCTGAGAAAGCCCAAGCTCCTTTGCCACAGAAGTGAACTCACCAAGAGAATCGGCGGGGATCGTCTTGCCGTCAGCGTCCTTGAAGTCAGCGTATTTCTCGGGCGCGGGATCATCCTGAACGGCGGGCTTAGCCTCCTTCAGAGCGGCCTCCGGGGCCTTGACCTCTGCGGCCTCAGCCGCATTGGCGGTTTCAGAAAGAAGCGTGGATTCGCCGCCCTGCGGTGTTCCAGCGGCGGGCGTAGGGGTCTGAGCCACAGAGGCGGCGCTAGCCGCCTGTGCTTCAGGCGCGGGTGCGGCGGTAATTTCCGTATCAGCCATTCCTTTCCTTCATCATTTGAAAATAGGCATCGGGGCAATGGGCGTTGATCTCTGCCAAGGCGCGATAGCCAACGTTCTTCTGGCCCTCATAGAAGGCCATCTCGGTAGTCACATCTTTGGACAGCGGGTTGTATGTCGATGCGAACATCCGAGTATCAGACAAGAGCTTCATCATCAAGCGCCGTCCGCGAGCATCGCTCATCAGCCACTTGAGGTCGGCGGCGAACTGCTCCCGCTTTGCCAACCTCTTGCTCCCATTGCTTGGACAAGATTCTCCGGCCATCCGTTTTCCTCAAGTATCAGAAGCCCATGAACTGCTGGTCTATCTCGGCGGGAGTCAGCGAATCCATGCCGCTCTTGCCGATGTCCTTGGCAACCGAGGCCATCTGCTGAGCCGCCGCCATCTGCTGCTGTGCCTGTTGCTGTTCGGCTCTTTGCTTCCGCACAAGCGCAACCTGTTTCCCGGACACGACGTACCGAGGATCAATGCCGAGAGCATCAGCGTAAGCGTCAACCCAGTAGTCACCGTCAAACTTGTCCATGACCTCAGGCTTCATCTGCGCGACTACACCAAGGTTGGAGACAAAGCGATCAACAGAATTCGTGGTAATCGCCTTCTGCGACTGCGCAAGAATCGAGATGAAATCAACGTTGATTTCCATACCCTGAAGATCCTGCGGAATCGGGGGAAGCAGATCGGCCTGAACCATGCGCTCAAACACCAAGCTGATCAACGGATCCAGCATCTCATTGTTAAGGCGATCAAGGACCGGGCCAAGCATCAGCATCTTTTCCTCATGGCGCTCCGCAACCTCGGTAGCCGTCATGCGGTCAATCCTCTGCTCAGTAAGCATGAGGAAGATGTCCTTGTAGAACGCCTCATCAATGCGCTGACGAATATCCTGAATGTCAGGAAGAAGGAACTGGAGATTCAGACCGACTTCATATGCAGAACGAACAACCTGAGCCTGAGCTGTGTTGTCAACGAAAATCGTGCCGCCCGGAACAATCGCCGAGGCATCATCCTTCAAATCAGACGGAAGGAGAATCGGGGGATTCGACTGATAGTCGATTGCCTGAGACTTGCGAAGCTGTTCCTGCTGGAGCTGACGAAGATCGCCAAGGGCCTCCATTCCCGGAGAAGTCCCATAGATATCCCCGCCGGAAACCATCCATCTGCCAACCAAAGCAGGAAAGCTACGAAAACCAGATTCACGAAGAATCTTGCCCTCATCCCCGCCTTCTTCAAAGTAGACAGACTCATAGGGCATATTCTTGTTATCAGCCCTGTTGGGATCCCGTTCTTCACGTGGTTCAATGGCATTGATGACCGTCACCCAAGAATCCCATTGATGCCGGTCATACAAGTTTTTCACAGCATTGGAGCAATTCTCATAGCCAAACTCCCGCACCATAGAGTTGACCGTGAGACGAAACTCACGATAAAGCGTGTCCACCCTGCCGCGAGCATCCGTGGCGATTGCGTACTCGCCAATGGTGAGCGGCATCGCATGAATGACATGATCGAAGTCATCCAGTAGCAGAGTCGCAGAAGTACCAAACGCCCCCAGCTCTTCATAAGAGCTATGCAAAGCCCGATAAATATTGGAACGATTGAAGATCATCTGCATCAGGCTCGTCACCTGAGACATCCAAACCTTCACTTCGTAGCTCTCATCCAGCTCCGGGTTCATCGTAGTCAGGCGAAACCACGGACGGGCGGGTGAAGTAAGCCCCGCCATCATGCCCCCCGCAAGAGTACGAAGGGCGCGCGTACCCGAGTTATCGATGATCATCTTGTGACGCTTCTCACCACGGTTCACATCGGTGGAAAGGAAGCGCCCCGCCCTCGGCTCAAGCACTTCGCTGATCTCGCGCCAATGCGGCATCCAAGAACTGCGCTCGTTCTTGAGCGCCGCCCAACGGGCGCGACAACGGCTCTTGAGATCATCTTCCATGGCTAGCCCCCGAGAAGGGTGGAACCCTTGCCAAGGCGAAGCGAATTCGGATCAACGCCGCCCGAACCCGTGAGCAAAGTGGAACCGGTGTCGCTTCCCGAGTTGTTCTCGAGGATCGTCTCGACATCGGGCTGCTTCTGGCTCTGACGATTGATCTCTGCCGCTTCCTGAGCAACGGCGGCTTCCTGAGCCTTGGCCTGCGTTTCAGCAGCAGACTTCTCTGCCTTGGATTCCTTTTTGGAAGCCATGATGGAAAGGCCACCGGTTGCGATTGCGGCGGCGGCCCCCGCGATGATTGCTCCAACGCCCATATTTGCTCCTAAAGCTTTTTCCAAAAAACTACATCCTTTGGTTTGGAAATCCGGGAAAGAAGCTTCTCAAGACGAGAACCAGCGGGGGCGCTCATGTATATCCCATCGGCGCCCACAGAGGCCGCAAGGCCATATGCCTTGTGAAGTAGCTTCAGACCGGCTGGGCCTAGCCTGAAACGCTTGGAGAGAAACACGGTGTCAAGAACCGCTATAGGTCTTGAGTAATGTATATGCTCTGTAGGGAAAACGGACACCCAGCCAACAAGATTTCCGTCTTCCCCATAAGCCCCAGCAAGGCGCAGAAGGCCAGCGGCTTCCCTCTTTCGATAGACATCAAGATCCCCCCGGGCTTTCCCAAGGTCAGGGTTACCCGACTCCTCGTGATATTCTCGGGAAAGACCCTCGAAAGAAGGATCATTCACCAGCTCATCCAGCGTTATCTCTCGGATCTCCATGCGGGAAATTCTGAGAGCGGATCACTTGTTCAAGTATCCAAACGGGTCGTACGACTTGCGGGCCTTAAGAAAAGCGGCGATGCGCTCGGACTTGTCCCCCTCATACTCGTTCACCCTGTAGGCAAACGTGATGGCTAGCGCGTCCGCGCTGTCGGGGGAATGAAGGCCACGCTTCTTCATGTCAGCCTTAGACTCCAGCTTCTTGCGGCCCTTAATATCGAACGTAAAAGACGGGGATGTAAGGTCTTCCTCAAGATCCTTGTTGTCCGGAAGACAACCTCCATCTTTCATCCACTCAACCATGCGGCCCCACATTTCCTCGCGCTTGGCAGGAAATCTGTCAGGGTCATCCACCGACTGAGCAAACTGAACGCCACGAACGGGGAAACCATCGGCCCTCAAGACGTCAACCGGGCCGCCGCCTACCCCGCCCTCGTCCATGAACACATAGACTTTTTTCAGCCCAAGCCTACGGAGATAACGAACTTCCTCTTTAACCCTGCCTACAACCTGCACGGTATCGAGGCCGTGATACCTGAGGAACCGAGTACCGTCCTTTCCGATGCGCGTACATATGACGGTATCATCATCACCGAAGCGCGCCACATCCACGCCCACAACAGCGCAGGACGCAGAATTGGTAGAAGGCTGACCCCTAGCCATGGCGGCTCGAACAATCGCGCTGTCGCACCATTGATCAGCTCCAGCGGTCGGAAATTCGCCGCGAACACGAACCCGGAAGAAGTTGGAATCCTCGCCATACTCCTCAGCCCACTCGGCGATTTGCTTTTTATTTGTTATTTCCACCGAGCGCGAATCAATTTTCCTAGTCTTCCAAAAGCGCTTCGACTTATGGAAGCAGGAAAAGAATCTGCCTGAATTTCTCGTTGGATTTCCAAACAAGAACATCATCGGCTCGCCGTCAGTCAAGCCGCCTTCTGCCACATCGTAGACGACCTCGGGGATAGCCGAGGCTTCATCAAAGATATAAAACGGAGTCGAGGAAGCGGCATGCTGACCAGCGAAGGATTCCGCATTCTCCTCTCGACAAGTTAACGCATCAACTCGCCAAGTTTCCGGGGTCTCCTTCGCTCTAATTGAATCCGAAGTGCAGTCAAACGCATCCGCAACGACAGACTTCTTCATCCACTTCACGATCTCGGCCCACGTCTTGGTCTCAAGCTGCGCCGCCGTATTCGCGGTCACCACACCCTTTGAATTAGGACGGGTGGCAAGGATCCAGCAAACCAGCCAAGCCGTGAGCGCAGACTTCCCGATGCCGTGGCCCGAGGACACCGCATACTTCAGCGGCGGCACCGGATGCTTGCCATCAAAGTTGTTCCTGCGCACATCGGCCCCCACATCGTCAAGAAGCTGACACGCCCACTTGTCCGGGCCATACTTGCATCCGGGGAAGCGGCTCTTCCACGGCTCCTTCAGCTCGACCAGCTTTGTATCCGGAGTAGTACCCCACGGAAAGGCGAACAAGACGAAGCGAAGAGGGTCGGCGTAGCAGCGGGCCAATTCTTCAGACAGCTCTTGCAGCGTGTTCGCGTTGCTCATGCCGACCACCTCCTAACATAGGCTTCAGCCTCTCTTTGGTTCTTGATTCCGTGGGCAATCAGATATTCAGACCACGGGGTCATCTTGATACCCGAGGCCCTGCGATTCCACTTTTCCCTCTGATATCCGAGATAAAACTCATGAAGGGGGTCGTTCGGATCCTCAGCTTTCTTGATCGAATAAATCTTTGCTACGGGAATCGGAGGCTTGTTATGCGGCGGTTTGCATCGGCGAGACTCGATCATCCGGTCAACAGCTTCCCGAGTCCCCAGGCCTATTGATGCAAGATATTCGTTCCACGGGGCGGGTTTTTCACCGCCTCTCCTCTGCCGCATGGAGATGCGGTTGAAATCCTTGAACACCGCATGCATCGGATCATCGCTTCTCATAGCCAAGTCCTGCGGATAAATCGCGGCCCCACGAAACGACCTTCCGTCTGGAACAAACTCAGCAGCAAGAGCAATGACGGGATTCGTAAGAACCCGCTCAATGAATTCTTCGGAAATCATTTCTGAGCCTCCTTCAAGCGCCTGACCCAGCGCTCAAGCTTTTCCGCAATCCACGGATCGCTGAGAAAATCCTCGTTCATGTCCACATATCCAAGAACGTTGAGAACGAGGATGACATCCCGGATCTCCTCCGAAAGGTTCTCCTCTGCCCGTTCCTCCGAGACCGGAGTCGGATTCGTCTTTTCGATGGCACGCTTGAGCTTTAGGGAAGCCTGCGCTGTCTCACAGCATTCCTCTGCCAGCTGGCAGAGGAGATCCTCATGAAGAGTGTTTTCGCGAATAAAATCAATGTCCTTCATCAACTCCGTCCTTCACGAGATCGCAGAACTTCTCGGCGGCAAGGGCTAGCCGCCGCAAATAATCAAACTCATCCTTCCCGGCGCACGGAAGCTTCTCCACCGTGCCGCCAACGGTTACCTTCACCAGCTGGATCCCATCCCCCGTCATGAGAACACCCAGCTTGGTAGCTGTCTTTTCCTGCATTTCCCTTCTCCCTAAGAAACTGAATCGGCGGCATCGTCATCAATCGCGTCATCAACAAGGGCAATCCCCGAATAAACTCGTTTGGTCCGGTACTTCATCTGACCGTCCACCACGGCCTTGGCCTTGTATGTTGAGACGCGAACCGGATAGCGCTGCAAGAGTCTCTGCGTAAACGCCGTTTTCGTCCGAACAACGCCTTCGCACCCGTTCGCCTTGGCCCACGACTGAAAGGCATTCCAGAGGGACACGGTCTCTACCTTCTTGTCTTCCTCGACAACCGTCCGCTCACCGATGAACATCTTCAGGACATCCATGGAATCGCGGGTCTCAGTAGCTTGAAGCACGAGCTTGCGAGGAACAGCGAGGCCGATCTTCAAATACTCGCGAACGCCGATGAGCGCCCAGTTCAGAATCCCCGAATACTCTTGACGAAGCTTCTCCGAACGCTTCGGATCCTTCTTGATGCTCGGATCCTTGTCGAAGTTGCGGGTGAATGGAACAAAAATGAGGCGGCGATAGATGCCGTCATCGTCCCCCGCAATAGTCGGCAAGTAGTTCGTAACCAGGACGACAACCCAAGTGGGCTTCGTGGACTCCATCGACTCGCGATAAAGGCCACGAGCCACGATCTCGTCACGAGACACGAGGCGCTTCACGACATCCTCGCGAAGCCTCGCCCCCTCCTCCGTTTCCGGAAGAACCACGAAGCGCTTCCCGAATATCGCGATGATGTCGGCCCTCGCGCCACCGGCGCTTCGCGAAGAGCGCGACCCACTAGACATCAGAGTCTCAGCCTCTACTGCGGCGGCGGCTTCGCCGAACACCTCGCGAATCGTGTTAACAAGGGTGGACTTCCCGTTGCACCCGTTGCCCGTGAAGACGAACATCACTTCCTGATCGGGGCATCCGAGCATGGCGTAGCCGACAACGCGCTGGAAGAAGCGGAACATCTCCACGTCCCCCGAGAAGGCATCGAATACAGTCTTCTCCCACAACGGACAGGTTGCCTTGGGATCGAAGTAGACGGAACTCGCCTCCAGCGTGTGGCGGGACACGGACGGGGGGAGAAGCTCGCCCGTCCTAAGGTCGATGTCACCGTTCGCCACGCCGAAGTACCTCATGTCCTGAAGCGCCCGGAAGTTGGAAACGTGCATCCCCTCCCACGTGCGGAGGATCTTCACCACGTTCGCCATGACGGCATACTTCTGGCTACGTTGGTAGAAGTCGAAGAACCGCTTCTGCTCCTTCGTGCCGGCCTCCAGCGAGGCCCCTTCCTTCAGAAGCTCGTCTTGGATCACGGGCCACATGAGCGACTCCACGTAGACGGAGTCAGCCTTCGCCCAATGCTTGCCGTTGAACGCGAACCACGACTGGCTCGACCGGTCGAAGCAAAGGCCCGGAGAGTAGTAGTCAGCGGCCCGGGCGGCTATACCCTTCTCGTTCAGCTCGCTCGCCGCATCCCCGTGCCGCCGGTTGTAACGGGCGATAAATGTCCGCATCGTCACCCTGCGGCGGGAGTTGTCTTCCTTGAAATGCTCCCAGCGGTACTGGAGGTCGCTGAAGTCCTTGTACGCCTTCGCCCCAGCGCTCCACCGGTCCCAAAGGTCCAGCGCTTCAGGAGACCCGTGAAACTCAAAATGGAGGGCCATGCCTACCTGAAGCCAGCTGTCGTAGCTCTCCTTGTCCTCTTCCTCGATGTAGCGCTCGGCCTCCGTGATCGTCAGGCCGACCGGGGCCTGTTCGCGCGCGAACATCCGGTCGAACTCTGCGTCCGAGTCGCTCAGGTTCATCGCCTCGCGCCTTGACTCAGCTGACCACCCGTGCTTCTCGGCGCACTCGCAGAATTTCTTTCGAAGCTCGACCAAAAAATCGTGGTCCACATCCGGAAGGTACTCGACCGGCATACAGAGTCCAAGGCCGGTGTCCAGCGTGTCCTGCCACTCGTAGGGCTTTCCCGTGGCAGGGTGGATCGCGTAAGCCACGAACTGCTGCCCCGCCGCCAAGACCTCAAGCCTTGCCCGCGCGCCGCCCTTCCTGAAGAACTCCGTTGACTCCTTCCTAAGCCCCGGAGCTGACCGGACAGGCACGAGGAACTTCGGCGGCTTCCCGACCCGTGTCAGGAACTCCCCCCGATCCCCGATCTGGCGGTCCAGCCACTCGCGCATCTCGGTCGCGAACGCCTCGTCCTCCTCGATGTCGAAATCGAGGCCGTAGACCGCCACATCGCCCTTCCCGCAGATAATCCCGACCCCGGCCTCTGGCTCAGGGTACGAGGCGCAAGCCTCAGAGGAAAGCGGTTTGTTGCCCCAGTCCTGCCCCATCGGGCGCTTGGTCCCGGGGGCGATTGCGCATACGGAGTATCCGAGGGACGCGAGGATGCGCCCCTGCTCCCTGATGAACATGGCTCGGCCTCCGGTCAGGAATTGATGATCGTAGACGCGCGGAGAAGCTCCTCCTTCCGCTTTGCCACGGCGAGGTACAGGCGCTCGATCTTGTCTGCTGTTGACCTCCGCACCCGCTTGTTCCCGCCATTCAGAATCTTGTAGAGAGCGGAATTCGCAATCCCTGTCTCCTTTGAGACATAAACCATGCTGTAGCCGCTGTTGTCGAGAGAGTTGAGCATTTCCCTTGGTGTCATTTGATAGCCTCGTGAAATTTTTCTCTCATATTACTCTTTACTCTCTCTTATATCAATCTTTTAAACCAAAAGGCAAAGAAAAGCCCCCGCCGACAAGCGGGCGGGGGCAAGCGGGCTATGCACCAAGCAATTGATTGTTCGCGGTTTACCGGCTAGATCCAGTCCTCCGGGCCGTCTGGAGAAGAAGAGACGGAAGACGGCTGCGGCGAAGGCGAAGCGGATGGGCCGGCTACCCTGCTGAAGGCGAGGCGGCGAGCCTCAGAAGCGCTTTGCGCGGGAGCCGGCTGGACAGCCGAGGCCTCCACAACCTCGGCATCGATCACGGGGCGCACCGCCTCCTGCTCGCGAACGCGCTCGCGGGCGCGGGTGATCGCGGAAGCGAGGGTAACGTTCACTTCAGTCGTGGTCTTCTTCCCGTACTTCTCAGGCGCTCTGGTCTTCAGAAGCTCCAGTCCCGCCCAGACGGCGAGCTTGCGGGCGAAGACGGCGTCCGAGGTCTTCTCGATAGTCCTCACGGACCCGTCAGCGTCCGTCATCTTGGTCCGCTCGGTCTGAGGGTCCGGGGTCACCGCGATCCTCAGGAGGCCCTCCGCTATGGCATCGGCCCCCGACTCGTTCGCCTCGTCCAGCTGCTTCGGGTAATCCCGCTTCAGACGGCTCCAGAGGCGATGATAGGGAAGACCGGTGGCGCGAGCATAGGACGAGATCGACCCCCCGCTAGCTACCCAATTAAGGCACTCACGCTCGGCCTCGTCATCCACGGCCTCGCGCTTCGGAACCGCCGGGAGGTTCGCCGCAATCTCGCGAAGCGCCATCGACTTCACAGCCCCCTGACCGCCATAGGCGGCGAGATTGCGCGCCGACTTCGGCGGCTTCTTACCGCCCCAAGGGCCGGGGCCGCTTCCGGGTCTCGCGCCTTCCGCAAGCTCGGTCGGACCCCTGCGCCTAGGGTCTTTTCCAGCGGATTGGCGAGCGCGGGTCACGGCTTCGCCTCCACGATACGGTCCGGGGTCTGGGTTCTCCTGCGGCCTGAGAGGATCGCTCGGACAGTCGGGTACGGCATATGCAGGACGCGAGCAATCGCGGTCCTCGACACGCCGTCCTCAAAAAGCCTTCGCACTTCCTCTACCTCTCTCTCCGAGTATTTCGCCCTCGGGTGGCTCTCGCCGATGCGCCTTCCGTCTTCGTTCAGCTCAAGCAACATCGCCTTATCCTTCCGTCCGCATTCGCCCAGACCCCGTTGTCTCGATGAAATATCGACTTTGAAGCCGTGGCCTTTGGCTTCGGAGTCGGTTTCATGAAAAACTGGAAAAGGCGCTTTTTTCCTGCGTAGGATGGTACGACATTTAGAGTTGGAAATCAAGTGGATGGAAAAATGAAAATGGTTTCAAAAATTGCTCTCGCCACTCGGTCCACCACCCCGCCGCGCGCAATCGAAAATTGGGGGCCCACCCCCCCGCTAGTCTAAAACGAATTTAAACTAGAAATTTGTAGGTAGTCCTAAAGAACTAGACATGAATGATACTAGGTTCACCAAAGAGTACCGCTAGCGCCTAGCGGCTGTGTGTTCAATATAAGTGTTCTTATGTTGAGCACAAAGTACAGGCTAAAAGCCGTGAAAGTAGAGCGCTGGAAGAAAATAGCCTGCTACTCTTCCAAGGTACAGCGCGAGCGCGCGGGGCTTTTAGGCGGCTCTTTCCAGCGGGCGGCATTCTGAAGCTCGAAAAAGCTTTATTACACACTTCTCTACTTTTTAGCCCCCGTCCTATCTTCTTTATATAAATTGATTTTGATCCCTATATAGAAGATAGGTAGAAGCTTAAAAAGTAGAGAAGTGTGTAATAGCCTAATCGGCAAAAAGTCTTATTTTACTCATTTCTCCTACATAGAAAGAGCCTAGCCCGCCTTCTATGTGCTACTTTCACCCTTATATGCACTTTTTCCCTAAAGAGGAGAAAAAAGCCATGAAAGTAAGCCCGGACCAGAAAAAGAGGCCTTTCGCTGTTTTGAGTGGGTAAATTTAGGTTTAGGCCCTCTCTGTAGGCCTTTTCTGTATCAGTCCGTTCTTCTTCCGCAACGGTCTTGACGCTCCCCTGCTGGCGCACAATCTCCAGTGCAGCCGAGAAAGAATCATCTTTTCCGGATTACCCGGGCGACGAGCGTCTTTCATCCAATAACTGAACCGTTGATGGCGGACGGCATGTCAAAATCTCTTCCGATACCCTTTTGAGTCAGCAGGAAGAAAACCAATGGAAACCGCCGATCTGTTTGCTGCAGCTCTTTGTCTTCAATCCCCTTGGAAAGTGGTTAAGGTCAGCTTCCTGCCTGCCGATTCAGGTTCCATGGAGCTTCACATCGACGTCGATTTCAACAGAGGAGCCAAATTTTCCTGTCCGGTCGACGGCTGCGGGAATCAGCAATGCGCGGTACACGACACTGTTGAGAAGACCTGGCGTCATATGAACTTCTTTCAGTACAAGACGTACATTCATGCCCGGGTGCCCCGAATTGACTGCAGGGAGCACGGCGTCAGACTTGTCTCCGTACCCTGGGCCAGGCCCGGATCCGGCTTCACGCTGCTCTTCGAGGCCATGCTTCTCGAAATGTGCAGGGTCATGAACTGCTCAGCCGTCAGCCGGATCGTCGGGGAACACGACACCCGTATCTGGAAAGTTATCCAGTACTATGTTTCTGAAGCCCTGGAGCGGGAGGACTACAGCCAGGTCAGCAGCATCGGCATTGACGAAACCAGCAAGAAAGGCCACAACTACGTCACTGTAGTCGCCGATTTGAACGCCAGACGCGCAATATTCGTCACCGACGGGAAGGACCGTTCGACCGTGAAGCAGCTGGTCAGCCACCTGCTTGGTCACAAGGGCTCCAAAGAGCAGATCAGACTGACCGCCTGCGACATGTCTCTCGGATTCAAGGCTGGCATCAGGGAAAACTTTCCGAACGCCAGTATCGTCATTGACAAGTTCCACGTCATCAAGCATTGCAATGAGTGCATTGACAAGGTCCGCAAACGCGAATCCAAAGGTTCGAAGGGACTTAAGGGCACCAAGTACCTCTGGTTGAAAAACGACGCAAACCTTTCAAGGCGGCAGCTTGCCAGAAGAGATTCCCTCGTCGCTTTAATGCCGCATACAGCCCGCTCAATGCACATGAGGCTGGTGCTTCAGGAAATCTATGAGAAATGTTCGTGCAGCTTTGACGCCGAACAGCGGCTCAGAAAACTTTGCTCCTGGATCATGCACGCGCGTATTCCCGAGATGAAACCGTTTGCCGCTCTCCTGAGGAGCCATTGGGAGGAAATCCTGGCGTATTGGAAGTGCGGAATGACCAACGCTCTGCTGGAGGGGCTAAACAGCGTCATCCAAAACCTTAAGCGAGGTGCACGCGGGTTTAGATCGCCGGAGTATTTCAAGACGATGATTTACCTCGTCTGTGGGAAGCTTGATTTTTCCGATTTCTCCCCTACAGGAAAGCCTTTTGAGGGGAAACCTTTTTCAGGCCTTACCCACTCGATTTAGCGAATAACCGAAAAAGATAAGAGCCGCCGCTAGTGGGCGCCTGAAAGCGCTTTTAAAAGCGTCCGGATACTCTCCATTTGAGCTGTCTAAAAAGCTAGGACTGGCGTCGAGCGCGGTCCTTAAGTGGTACAAAGGCAGCACCGTGCCCCGGGATAGCGTTTTAAAGGCCCTAGCCCGCTTTTTCACTAAAGCGGGCTTTTTTCTTGTCCTATATCATACTTTTTCCTTTCTCTTACCTCTCTTTTATATCTCTTTGGCTAAGATGCTAAGTGGATAGTAGTTCCGGCATACCGCCGGGGCTGTAACTTGAGGTAGACAGAAATGGAAAAGCTCTTTGAGGGCCTTAAAAAGCCTTGGACCTGCGCGGGCCGGTATTATCGCCCGCTTCAGAATCTCGCTACTGATCAGAATGGGCGCCTCTATCAGTTTGTAGAGGTATATGTCCGAGAAGACGTAGCTAAATTGTATGGAGCTATGTGGACTAAGCCCGTCGTTATCGACGGCGCTAGGTACTGGGCCGAGGACATTCGCGTTATCCCGCGCGGTAAGTCTCGTTTTTGGGCCGAGCAGAGCGAGACTAGCTGGACCTCTTACGGTCCTGCCGCCGAGTGGTCCGGAGAGGAAAAGCGCGGGGTGGAGCTCTCGATCCTCTGGAACGGGGAGTTTATCCCGGCTGTAGATTTTTACTGCCATGAGATGGATATCGGTTTTTAAGGCTAAAGGAGAAGATACTATGTTTGACCTCGATTACGTTGACTACAGCATTCTTGTTAATCGCGCCGGCGATAAGGATGAAAGCGCTCGCGAAAATCTTGATAGTGTCCTCCGCGCCATTGATTTGATTATCAAAGACCGGACCGGCAACTGGAGCGATGAAGAAGACGAGGACTTTGATCCCCTTAGCCTTGATGTCTATAAGGCGGCTGACGGGCGCATTTGCGCGTTTGCTACTTTGGCTGTAGGCGGTCCCACCATGGACATGATCTACAAGGATGAGCAGCTCACCGTACGCCGCTTTTATGGTGCTAGCGAGTGCATCGTCCGGGCCTATGTGGACCTTGATGAGGGCTTTAACGCGCTGTACTAAGGCCCGTACCAGATAACCAACAAACTTTTAAAGAGGTAGATCAAAATGAAAAACGTTGAGCTGACCACATACCGCGACT
>Ga0256406_1001133_pt1 | contig 44212 bp, 31 predicted proteins | sample RumenRJG_03DNA_FD_185986 | JGI IMG/M metagenome (GOLD analysis project Ga0256406, IMG submission 185986) | Bovine rumen microbial communities from Lethbridge, Alberta, Canada - RJG_03 | ecosystem: Host-associated > Mammals > Digestive system > Stomach > Rumen | place: Canada: Alberta | collected... | reverse complement strand
GTAACTGCCTCCCACGGAAGATCCTGGGTTACAGAACCCCGGATGAAATCTTCGAGGAGGAAATCGACCGAATCTACCAGGCTACTGCCTAGCGGAGGGTGTCCAACTTGTTATTGCAATTTACCAAGATATAACAAGATATAATTTCGAAAAATAGTTAGATCTATCTGATAAACAATGCCCGACACAAATGCACAGACGGGCTTGCAATCGCGGGCGGATGATGTTACCGTAGTCCGTGGCCCTGATACAGGGTGAATACGTCAGTTCGAGACCTTCCTGACGAAAAACAAAACTAAAGGAGATTGAATCATGAAAAACAAAAACGTACTGTACCTGACGCAGGCGGCAATGATTGCAGCGATCTATGTGGTCCTGACATTTGTCTTTGCTGCCATATCCTTCGGCGAAGTCCAGCTCCGTATTGCGGAAGCACTGACAATTCTGCCGATGTTTACGCCGGCGGCCATTCCTGGACTGTTTGTCGGATGCCTGCTGGGTAATATCCTCGGCGGCGCAGCTCTTCCGGATATCATCTTCGGCAGCCTGGCTACACTGGCCGGCGCATGGGGAACCTGGATGCTCAGAAATCGCAAACCCGTGATCGCCTGCCTTCCGCCGATCATTGCGAACACGATCGTTGTTCCGTTTGTTCTTCGCTACGCGTATGGCATTAATCTGCCCGTTCCGTTTATGATGCTGACAGTCGGTGTCGGCGAGGTACTCGGCTGCGGCGTGCTGGGTGTGCTCCTGTTCTATGGACTCCGCAGGTACAAAGAAAAGATATTCAGAAGCAGCATGTATGAAAAGAAGGCAGAGGCTTCTGCAAGATAACTGCATTCTGAACGGCGTAAACTTTAACAGCGCGATAAAAAGTACAAACAGCATAAAGCAAATATCATAAAAGGTCAGAAAAGAGGGCTTCGCGGCATGTGCTGCGAGGCCCTCTTTTGAAAAGCGTGTATTACTGATTGCCCAGTCCGTAGGAATTGCCTGAGCCTACCGGGAGATTCGTGAGCGTGGCGTCATGCGTGGACTCCTTGAATTCTCCGTCACTGTATTTTTTGACTGTGAGAACAACCTTATCACCCGGTGCATGGCTGCGGATAATGCTCTGCAGCTGCTTGAATCCGGTGACATCCTCACCATCGATCTTCGTGATGATCATGCCTTCCTTGAGACCTGCGAGGTCTGCGGGACTTCCGGAGATCACCTGTGTGATATAAGCGCCGTCCGGATAGTCAACGCCGTCTTCCAGGCCTTCAGCGTCTGATACATCGCATCCGTATAAGCCGAGGAATGCGGTGTTCTCACTGAGAGAGCTGGAGGATGAATCACTGCCGGACTGAACGTCCTCGCTGTCATCGCTGTCGGAATTCTTGTCAGATCCGTCATCCGGTGCATTACCGGAATCATTATCGGAACCATTGTCCGGGAGCTGTCCGTTGGAGCTTCCGAATGGGTTGGAGAAGAGATCCTGAATATCGCTCTTCAGATTCTCTTCAATGGTATCTGCGGCCTGAGAAGCTGCATTGTCGACAGCTTTATCAATCATCCGCGGAAGCGTCAGAGCTGCAGCAACGATAAAAATCAACGCAGCCACGCCGCCGATGATGACACCGCTCAGGACTGACCAGCCGATGCGGCTGCCGTTGCCATGCTTCGGGCCTCTGCGGTTCTGATCAGGGCCGCCGAAATTTGCTCCGGGTCCGTATCCCTGTCCGTTATTCGGTCCGTAACCCTGCGGTCCGTTCGGCCGTCCGTTGAAGGCATTGCCGCCCTGGTTGTAATTCTGCCCGTTGTTCGGGCCATAACCGTATCCGCGGAAATTACCGTTTCCGCCGTATCCCTGACCGTATCCGTATCCGCGGGGATTGCCTGCACCGCTATATCCATTGCCGCCGTTCTGGCTGTTCTGACTGCCGTTGGCATTGCCCTGATGATAATTCTGGCCGTTATGATACGGCTGACCATTCTGTTCGTAAGCATTATGCGGTGCAGAACCATAGCGCTGCTGGTAATACGCCTGCTGATTGTTCTGCTGGTAATTCGTCTGGCCGCCATTGTATGCGCCATTGTTTGATGTGGTGCTGCCCTGACTGCCGGTGCCGCTGCCATCGTTGTTCAGGCTGCCGGTATCGGGATTGCTGCTTCCTGCCGTATTTTCAGGTGTCACGCCCGATGTTCCTTCTGCAGCGCTGCTGCCTGCTGCATTTCCGGCCGGTTCTGAATTACCGTTGGTCGGATTATCTTTCCACTCGTCACTCATTTCTGATCAACCTCCTGATTCTCAGCTAACCTGATGGGAAAGCTGTTGTTTTGCATAGTCATGGCTTCCTTCAGAAAAATGCTATGTATTTCCTGAAGAGAAAACCTTTATTATCGATACTCTTTTATCATGCCACAGCTTAGTGAAAAAAGCGTGAAATAAATGTGACGCAAATGCGTGTAATTGGTTCACACATGGAGAATTCACAAATCTTCTGGTTGTGTTGATTGAAGGTTCGGCCAATTATCTCGCAGCTTCCACAGATGACCGGCGAACATTGTGCGTTTTTCGTGGTGAGTGAGCACGCTAGCTGCGGCCCGGGTGACAACCGTTCAAGCAGAAATGCTTCCAAAAGCATCTCGTGATCTTAGGATTTTGAAAGCATTTCTGCGCGTTTTGTCAGAGGGCCGCAAATAAGCGCGTGCGAGCGAACAGAAAAACGTACAGTGAGCCGGTCGCTGTGGAAGCTGAGGACGATACTGGCCTGTTTAAGTTAACACACGCATTGTTTTTTCAGGATGCCGAGCTGCTGGATACGGCCTCCGTCGGCTGTTCTGTCGAAGAAGAGGACGTAGAATCCGTGCTTACGAGGGAAGGATGATCCAGATTAAAGGTGCTGTAGAAAGAGGTATTGACGGTATAGATGGTGTCCGAATCACCGACCCGGAAATAGTAGGCAGAGATCGTCGAATTCTTACTGCCTACATACAGCGTCTCTTTGCTGCCATCCTTCATCGTGAGTTCAATGGTGATCGTCGGATCATCGCCGAACCCGTAATCCTCCGGGGATGTGACGTTTGTTACTTCGTTGTCCGATTTGATCTCCGAGAGGAGATTCAGCATGGACTCAACCTGTGAGGTATCAACAGTTTCATCCGGATGGTCCGGGAAAACCCAGGAATCATCGTCATCGCCGCGGGCAACCGTGAAGGAACCCGCTTCGTTGTGACAGTCGATCTGCTGGATCTGACTGGTATCAACGGTATAAGCTGTATATGTGGTATTCTCTGCCGCCTCCTGTTTATCGTTATAATGTTTGAAGCCGAAATATGCGGCCAGAGCGACACCGCAGATGATCAGGAGTACAATCAGTTGAATTTTCTGTCTTTTCATGTTTAGAGTTCTCCGTTTCAATCTTATAAGTCTTCACACAGATGTCTGCCGGCTGTAAAGCCAGTTTATTTTTTACGTCTTCTCAGCCAGATGACAAGTCCGCTCGCCAGGATCACGATCGGCAGGAGAATGTCGAAGAAAATGGTCAGCATCACACCGGTGGAGGTGGCGATGGTCAGTGATGCGTCTGCATATTCCTTGACAGGAATGGAGATCGAGCTGTCCGTATTGACAAGTGCGGATACGGTTCCGTTGAAGAGGTTCAGGTTCGAGCCGGAAACCATCTGGTTCGCATTGTCGTTAAAAATATAATTGGACGAATAAACAATCGCGGTTCCACCGCCGTTATCGTCGCTGCGGACGGCCTTGACGCCGACGTTGTAAGCCTGCATGGTGTCGCTGTCGGAGGGCTGCAGATCGCTCTGCGACTCAACGTTCCCTCTGGTATAGGAATTTTCCGAGGTGACGAGCAGAGGCGTGTAGGTGATGTCCTTATTGCTGTCATCGGTCACAAGCGGTGTGGAGAACGGCGACATAATATAACCGTTGTCGATCTGTGAGGTGATGTCGTCACTCTGGACGTTCGGCAGCAGGTAGAAAGGATACTGATAGTAGCGGCTGCTGTCGCTGTCGAGAACGATATCCGAGCTTGTGGAGATGCCGAAGTCTGCGAGGAGCTTGTTGTAATTGGTCAGGTCCGCACCGCCTTCGTAATTGATGACGGCGATCAGATTGCCGCCGTTATTGCAGTAATCCTCCAGCTTCTGCAGGTCATCGTCTGAGAGATCAGAGGTAGGGCCGTAGATGATCACGGCCTGTGCGTCATCCGGAACAGTGTCGTTCTGCATGAGGTCAAGATCCGTGGAATCGATGTTCAGCTTGGAGAGTGCGTCCGAGAATGTCGTGGATAGTGTGGTCTCACCGTGACCTGTCAGGGTGTAGATTTTCGGAAGATTGTCGCGGGTTACATAGTCGATCGCCGATGTCACCTGCCCCTCGCCGTCGAAGCCGGTTGTCTTCTGCTGATAGGTGTTGTAATCGACGGAGGTCTCATACATATCGCTGGAGTTTACGATCTTGTAGCGGTCGCCGCACTCCACAACCAGACTGTTCATGTAGAGGTTTGAGGTATCGGTCGTATATTTCTGGATAAAGGTCGGGTTCGATACGGGGTCGATGTACTGAACGGAGATATGATCCGAAGCCGCCGCGTAATTCTCAACCAGGTGTTTGATCGTGTTGTCCGCGTCGTCTTCACTGGCGAGCACATAGATCGTGACATCCTTATCGAGATCGGTCAGCATATTTTTGGTATCGTCCGTCAGGGAATAGATGCCGTTGGTCGTGAGGTCGACGGACTTCAGCGATGTCGGCAGCTGTGCCGCCGCGAAGTTGACGATGACAGCGGCAGCGATAGCGACAATGATCATCGTTGAGCTGTAGGCACCGAGGGAGAAGGTCTTCTTTGAAAAAACAAAGCGGCGTTTCTGCAGCACCTGTGCTGTGAGAAAAAGAAACAGGAAGATCACGACGATCAGGTAGATCATGGCAGAGAGGTCAAAGGTTCCCTGCAGAAAATCTTCAAATCTGCCGCAGATATCAAAGGCACCGAGTACCTTGGAAACCGTGCTGTTGCTGACCATGTTCTGAATGCTCGGTACAAGGTAGCCGAGGAACAGAAAGGCGAAGCCGAGAACGGCTGCGATGATCGGGTTCTCTGTGAGGGAGGAGGCGAAGACGCAGACAGCGATGCATGCCAGACCGTAGAGCCATACGCCCAGAATAGCGACGTAACTCTGTACAAAGGAAACCGTGCCAAACCGTGACAGGATCAGCGGGTACAGGCACATCAGGATCACCGGGATGGAGTACACGCGCACCAGGGCAAAGAACTTGCCGAGCACGATCTTTCCCACGGAGACAGGTGCCGTGAAAAGCATCTGGTCTGTTTTTGTTCTCTGCTCATCGGAGAAAGAACGCATGCAGAGAATCGGCATGAGGATCAGGAAGATGATCTCTGAAGCTGTGAGGGTAGAGGCGATTCCTGAATTCAGTCCGATGAAATTGTAGTTTGCGACAAAAAATGACCAGAATGCCCAGAGGACGCCGATAAACAGCCATCCGATAAATGTATGCATATAAGACTGGAAGTCTCTTTTTGCTATGGCGTTCATGATTTACTGTTCCTCCTTCTGTGCATGGTCATCTGCTGCGGTATCACTGTCAGTATCTGCCGAACCGGCAGTGCCGGCCTCTCCTGCTGCGGCAGCACTGTCAGTATTTGCCGCATTCGCGGTGTGAGCTGCGTCTGACGCGGCAGCCTGACTGTCAGATGCGGAAACGATGGTGTCTTCCGCAGCAGCTTTCTCACGATCGGCTTTGGCTTTTCTGAATTTATGCTGCACTTTCTCCGCCGCACGCTGCTTTTCCGCGTGGATTTTTTCGTCGTCGCTGTCTGTGAGTGCCAGGAAAGCGTCCTCCAGACTCTTCTTCGTGCGGTTCATCTCCAGGAAAAACATGCCGGCGCTGCTGACGGCCTGAGAGATGGCCGGACGGATATCCAGTTCGGAATCTGAGCGGATGACGGCCTGAATCTGTTTCGGGGCGCCGTTGCCGGGATCCTCCACGACGGAGATATCTACGCTGACGACGTTCTGCACAAGCCGCAGGACGTCGCCGAGCTTCTGTTCGCTGTCGGCGAGTACGACAATGCGGACTTCCTGCTTATGCTGGCTGCCCTCGCGGATGTTTTCCGGGGTGTCACTTGCGATCAGATGACCTTTGTTCAGGATCCAGATATAATCGCAGACGGCGCTGATATCGGAGAGAATATGGGAACTGATGATGACGATGTGGTCGTCACGGAGCGTGCGAATGTAATCGAACATCTCGCGCTGCTGCTCCGGGTCGAGTCCTACGGTCGGCTCATCGAGAACGATGACCTCGGGATCATTGATGATCGCCTGCGCAAGGCCGACACGCTGGCGGTAGCCTTTGGACAGGTTTTTGATCAGACGCTCGCTGACACCGGAGGTGCCGGTGCATTTCAGCGCATGTTCAACCGCCCCGGCATTATTTTTTCTGGCGACGCCTTTCAGATCGGCGGCAAAGGACAGATATTCGCGCACGGTCATATCGGTGTACACAGGGGGAATCTCCGGCAGATAGCCGATGTTCTTCTTTGCCTCCTCCGGCTGACGCGTAATATCGAAATTGTTGATCTTTACCGTTCCGGATGTGGCGGAGAGGTAACCCGTCATGATGTTCATGGTCGTGGATTTGCCTGCGCCGTTGGGCCCGAGAAAGCCGTAGATATGGCCTTTTTCGGCGGAGAATGTGAGGTCGTCGATAGCCTTGCGGTCTCCGTAGCGCTTTGTGAGATGTTCTACCTGTATCATTTGCGTTGTCCTTCCTTTTTAAAATGTGTTCGGCAGGCTGCGGTCTGCTCAGATGAGATATCCGTCAGTTCGGCTGAAAAGCGTTCAGCAGGCTGTGGGAAGCTCTGATGAGATAGTCAGCAGAATGCCTGATGCTGTGTTCATCTTTCTGGCGGTTGAAAACGCACAAAATTTTGACACAATACATCAACTCTCCACAGTCTACGAGTGAATTGTGTAGACCTGTTCAAAAAAATGTGAAAAAAGTGTGTTCTGCGTATACATAATATGATAACGGTGTCAAAAGTCATCACCCACGTTGCACTTGTGCAAAAGTGGGTGAATGACTTATTGACACGCCCCCTCAGCGAGGGCGTAGTGGGGCGAAGACACATGAAAGCCCGAGCTGAGGGAGGATCGCGAGAGCGCATAGCGCGCAGCGATCCGGTTATCATACTTATGACACCTATATCATAATATTTCCAAAATACAGATGCCTCCACCCGCAACAGCGCAGATAGATGCGAATGGTAACGGCAAAGGGCATGCAGTGTACGAGGGGTTAGCATTGCATCTGCAGGTGTGTTACACTGTGGAAAAATAACGGCATGCGCGGGAAAGGAGGCGGAGAGATGGCTGTGCATACGCTGACAGGCAGAACAGACAGCACCCAAAACGGGGACGACCGGAAGGAAGGACGCCGCGTTTATGCTGCCATCGATCTGAAATCCTTCTACGCTTCGGTCGAGTGCCGTGAGCGCGGTCTGGATCCTCTGAAAACGCTGCTTGTCGTTGCCGATCTGTCGAGAACGGAAAAAACAATCTGCCTTGCCGTCTCGCCGTCGCTGAAGGCCTATGGGATTCCCGGCCGGCCGCGTCTCTTTGAAGTCGTGCAGGCCGTGGAGCGGATCAACCGCGACCGCCTGGCAAAGTCCGGTCTTCCGGCTTTTACCGGAAGCTCGTCGGATGCCGATGAACTCAGGACTCACCCGGAGTACAGGCTGGAATATATCGTCGCCAGACCGAGGATGCAGCTGTACATGGATTACAGCGCGAAGATTTATCAGACATACCTGAAGTTCGTGGCGCCGGAGGATATTTTTCCTTATTCTGTAGATGAAGTGTTTATTGATCTCACCTCCTACCGGAAACTTAGCGGCATGGATGCGAAGACGCTGACGCGCAGGATGATCCGGGAGGTCCTGAAAGAGACCGGCATCACGGCGACGGCGGGTGTCGGAACGAATATGTACCTCGCCAAGGCAGCCATGGACATTGTGGCCAAGCACATGCCGGCGGATGAATACGGTGTGCGCATGGCATTCTGCGACGAGATGCAGTACCGACGGAGACTCTGGAATCACCGGCCGCTGACGGACTTCTGGCGCGTCGGAAAGGGGTATGCGGGGAAGCTTGCGGACCACGGTATTTTTACCATGGGAGATATCGCGCGGACATCGCTGGTCAACGAGGAGCTGCTGTACCATCTGTTCGGTGTGAATGCGGAGCTGCTGATCGACCACGCATGGGGATGGGAGCCCTGCACCATAGCCGATGTGAAAAATTTCCGCCCGCCCGCGAAGAGCATGAGTGAGGGACAGGTTCTGCAGGAGCCGTATTCCTTTGCAAAAGCGAGGCTGGTGATCAGTGAAATGGCGGACCGCGTGGCACTTGATCTCACGGAGAAGCACCGGGAGACGTCACAGATTGTGCTGACTGTCGGGTACGACATCGAGAACCTGACAGATCCGGAGCGCCGGAAAAAATACCGCGGAGAGATTACGATCGACAGGTACGGACGCGAGGTGCCCAAGCAGGCGCACGGGACGATCGGCCTGGATGAACCGACAAACGCACAGCGTATCATTCGGCGTGCTGTGCTGCAGCTGTTCGACCGCATCGTGGATCCGGACCTTCTGGTGCGCCGCATGTACGTGTTTGCCGGCCGCGTGCGGGAGGTGCCGGGAAGCCGCATGGCGCAGGACAGTCCCGTGTATGAGCAGATGGACCTGTTCTCCTATGCGGCGCAGAAAAATTCATCGGGGGATGCGCTTCACGACGGTCTGTCGCAGCGTCCGCAGGATGCGGAGATCCGAGAACGTGTGGCGGCGGAGCGCGAGGCGAAGGCACAGAAGGCTATCATCGCTCTGCAGGAAAAATACGGAAAGAATGCCGTAATCAAGGGCATGGATCTGGAGGAGGGCGCGACGGCGGTCGAGCGGAACAGCCAGATCGGTGGGCACAGAGCGTGAGGAGGCTGCTGTTTACAATCATCTGGGCCATATCCGGAATGAAAATGTCTCCACCTGTAACAGAGCGATGAGTATTTGCTGTGTGCAATTACAGTGAAGTCCAAAGTTTACATGAGATGCCTGTCAGTAAGCTTACATGCTGATTATTTGCGTCAGAAGATATTCAAAGATGCGATTGGACATTGATACATGGAGAAAGAAAGTGACTGGCGAAGAGGAAGAAACAATCAGAAAATATGGTGACATCATCAACCTGCCGCATCCGACATCGAAGACGCATCCGCGTATGCCGGCGGCATCACGGGCGGCGCAGTTCGCACCGTTTGCCGCGCTGACGGGGTTGGATGATGAGCTGGCAGAGACTTCCCGTTACACGGAGGAGCGTCGGACACTCGATGAAAACCGGCGGGAGGAGCTGGACCTGAAGCTGCAGGAACTGCAGCTGGCACTGGCCCGGCGGTGGCAGAATCGCCACGAACAGACCCGACGGGAACAGGAGCCATGGGAGCAGCATCAACAGGAGCAGAACCGTGATACGTCCGGCGGGGCAGAAGGCGGAGGCTCATCTGACGGGGCAGAAGACGGCAGTTCATCCGGCGGGGCAGAAGTGATCGCGCAGATTACATTTTTTGCACCGGATGAAAAAAAGGAAGGCGGCGCTTACCGGACGGTCAGGAGCACCGTGAAAAGAATTGACAGTTACCGGCGGGCAATCGTTCTGTCTGATGGCACGGAGATCCCGGCTGCGGATATCTGTGAACTTGAGGTGATGGAGGAAAAATGCTATGTTCAGAAAAATGAGAAGATTTAAACAGCAGCTTGAGGATGCAGAGTGCAAAGAGATTTTGGCGAAACAGTGGAGAGGCGTTCTCGCTGTCATCGGCGATGATGATTATCCCTATGCGCTGCCGATTAATTTTTATTATGACGAGCAGGCCGGCGTCATTTATTTCCACGGGGCGAAGGAAGGACACAAGATCGATGCGATCCGCAGGAATCCGAAGGCTTCGTTCTGCGTGATCAATGACGGTGCGTATGAAGATGGCGACTGGTCCAGACGCTTCAAGAGTGTGATCGTATTCGGTCAGATGTATGAGGTCTCCGATCAGAAGGAGCATGACGATGCTATTCTGAACCTCGGACGGAAATACTATCCGACGGAAGAAGAGCTGGCAGCGGAGATCCGGAAGGACGGCGCCAGGGCACATATGCTTGCGCTGAAAATCGAGCACATGACGGGCAAGAAGGTGCATGAGAAGTAATTGTGCCTGCCAAAATCTTACATGCACATAAGAGTAATGTGAGTACGCAACAGAATTCGGGCCATAAAAGCCATATAAGTCCATATAAAATGGGCCACAAAGGTAATGTGAGTCCGTAACAGGTCATATGAAGGACAGGATCAGGAAACATGGCGGAAAAGAAAAAAAATCGTGATGCAGATGCTCCGCGCGAGCCCTATAAATTCATTCCGGTAGAGACACCGGAGGATATTCAGGAAGAGATCCGTGCTGCCAGAATCAGAAAGAACGGTCAGACATTTGTGGCAGACGGATCCGCGGTGTCCGGAGAAGGACAGAAAAAAACAGCCGCCAGCGATGGCAGTCAGACCACCGGGCAGAAGAATGACGTTCAGACGACACCGCGTTTTGAAAGTATGGCGGATATCATGAAGGAATTTCATCGGGGAACCGAGTGGGAGCTGAACAATGGAGAGATGGCTGCGCTCGCCATCGAGGATACGCATGCAAAAATCACGAATTACTACGTGATCCATGACCGCGCATGGACGCACGGAGCCGTCGTTGATTTTATCGATATGGATGAGGGCACCGGCCGCTATACAGTATATGCGCTCTGCACTGACGGCACTGTACTCGCGGTTCCTGAAGAAGATCTCGATGAACCCGTGACGGTGACTTACGGTGATCAGAGGATTCAGATGGTGCGTCACCTGCCGAAAGAGATAGAGAACACGGCGGAACTGGGAAGGCGCATTCTCGCCGAAAAAGACCGCACGATGGCTGAGTATGAGAAGCGGAAAGCGCAGATGAAGCAACAGTAACAGCATACATGTAAACGGAAAAAGTACTGGATATGGCTGTGCTGTATGTAGATTCAGTAAACCTGCATACCCCAGGTGAGGCCACGGTACTGAACGGAACAGAAGAAGAGGAAAAGCAAAGATGCGGGTAATCCAGTGTCAGACAAAGGTGTTCAGCAATAAAGAACAGAATCTGCGCCAGATGGCAAAATATATTGACGAAGCCTCCGAGGCACATCCGGATCTCGTCACGTTCGGTGAGATGTTCACCTGTCCGTATGACACGTCGGTTTTTGCAGATTACGCAGAGCCGGACGGCGGGCCGAGCTGTGAATTTTTCTCGGATATGGCCGGAAAATATCACATCTGGCTCTCAGCGGGGACGATTCCCGAGCGCGACGCAGAGGGACGTATTTACAACACAGCCTATGTGTTCGACAGGGATGGAAACTGCGTGGCGAAGCACCGGAAGAAGCATCTCTTTGACATCGATATCAGGGCGGGGGCGCCACGGGTATCCCGGCGGACGGCTGCGGAAGACAGCAAAACGGGCGGCGCAGAAGAGAAAACAGATGGGTATTCACTGATGGAATCTGATGAATCCGCAGACGGAAAATCCGGCAGCGGCCAGAGGTTCCGTGAGTCCGATGTGCTGACAGCGGGAGACGAGATCACAGTTTTTGACACCGAATTCGGAAAGGCAGCACTGGCGGTCTGCTTTGATGTGCGCTTTCCCGCGGACTTTGTGCAGATGGCAAGTCAGGGCGTAAAGCTGATCCTGATTCCGGCTTCTTTCAATACGACGACAGGCCCGCTGCACTGGGAACTGCTCATGCGTGCCCGTGCCGTCGATACGCAGAGCTTTGTGATTGCGACATCGCCCGCCCGGGATCTGCAGGCGTCCTATCATTCCTTTGGACATTCACTGATCGCTGATCCCTGGGGAAAAATACCTGTTCAGACGGATGAGGCTGCCGGCCTCTCGGGCGCGGACATACAGCCGGAGCTCTGCGACGCGGTAAGAGCACAGATACCGCTTGGAAACTGATTGGCTGTGGAAAGCAGTAATTCTGCCATGGCTCAGCCACGGCATTTTTCGGAAATACAGACAACAAAAGGCTTCGGAGCTTAGCTGTGCTGTGCGTGTACGGAAGAATGCCGGAAACTGTCCTGATATATTTTGCGGCAGATCTGCAGAGGTGTCCCACGGTCTTTCTCTTCCAGCCGCTTGCACTAACAGGGACGTGGCTTTATAATAAGTAAACACCACAGACGTTGTCGAAGGAGTATCAGCATTTTCGATAAGCGATAACGGCAAGTGTGTGATTTGAACAGAAAGGACAGCCTGATTGGGTGAAGGGGAGCACTATGGCTGAGAAAAAATACAGGAATAAAAAGAAATCCGGCGCACGGCGCGCACAGGGAAGAAAAAAACACGGCAGGAGCGGATCGTTTGTGGGCCTCGCAGTACTGATTACCTGCGCGGCAGTAGTTGGCGGGCTTATGATTTACGGTGTGGCGACCGGCAAGTTCAGCCAGATCGTCGAGGCAAGCGATACGGCCATGGAGTCCGAAGAGGAGATCGAAGCGCAGAAAAATGCTGCGGCAGCGGCTGAAGCCCAGAAAAAAGCCGAAGAGGAAAAGAAGGCTGCCGAGGAGAAAGCAGCGCAGGAAGCCGCTGAAAAAGCAGAGGCGGAGGCAAAGGCAGCGGCTGAGGCAAAGGAAAAAGCCGAACATCCGGAGTTTTTTGCTGATATTCAGCTGACACTGCCGGATGGCAGTACGAAGGAGATCAACCGCGATCTGGTAGAGACGTGGGAGACGGACAATGGCGACGGAACCTTCACCCGTGATGATGAAGTTTTCAATCAGCACATCACGGATTTTGCAGCCCAGCTGGCGTCTGCGGTCGACACTGTCGGCAAAGATCACACATTTGCCTCTACGGGCCGCGGGACACAGACGATCCCCGGTAATGAATATTACGGATGGCAGCTGGATCAGAGCGCGGAGGTCGCGCAGATTCAGGATGAGCTGACGAACAGCAAGACCGTTACGCGCGAGCCGAATTATACCATGCGTGAGTCGGCAGGCTCCAATGATAATGGCGGCATTGGCCAGACCTACTGTGAGATTGATGCGTCGCGTCAGCACCTCTGGATTTATCAGAACGGCAGCCTTGCTTTTGAGACAGATGTCGTCACGGGACTGATGGATCAGACGCACTATACGCCGGCCGGCGTTTATCTGCTGCTGGACAAGCAGACGGATGCGACACTGAAGGGCGAAACACTTCCCAACGGAAAGCGGACGTATGAGACGCCGGTATCCTACTGGATGCCTTTTACCCACACCGGCATCGGACTGCATGACGCCTGGTGGAAATCCGTTTTCGGCGAGGGACAGAATGTATGGAACGGTTCTCACGGATGTGTGAATCTGCCCTCCGATGTGGCGGGAACGGTTTATGATCTGATGACGATGACCACGCCAATCGTCGTGTATTATTCCGAGGATTATACGCTCCGGGATGCTCCCGAGAGTGAGGTAGACAAGTATATCCGCGAGCAGAGGGAAGCCGCGGCAGCGGCCGAAGCGGCACAGAGTTCGCAGGATGCTCAGACGGCGGAGCAGCCGGCAGATACACAGACGACGGATACGCAGCCGACAGAAGCACCGACCCCTGAACCGACACAGGAAGCGGCACAGACGGATACGACTGCAGAGCAGCCGGCGGATACTTCTGCGGAAACAGCGACAGAATAAGCAGTGACTGCTCCCGGACAGAATAAACAGTGACTGCTCCCGGGAAGATCAATAAAGATATAAAAATAAAAAGCAAGCGTCAGACAGTCGATGCCCGTTTCAGGGTGGAACTGTCCGGCGCTTGTTTTTTTCGTAAAGAGAATTGGAACTGTCCGACGCTTGAACTGTGGAACACATTTATTTACCGGACGGCATACCGCGCATCGAGAGGCTGATGCGGTTGCGCGATTTATCTACTTCAAGGACGCGGACATCGACGACATCGCCGACGCTGACGACGTCGAGCGGATGTTTCACGCGCTTTTTGTCGGACAGCTGGGAGATGTGAATCAGTCCGTCCTGATGGACACCGATGTCGACAAATGCGCCGAAATCGACGACATTGCGGACGGTTCCCTTCAGGATCATGCCGGGCTTCAGATCATCCATGCTGAGGACGTCGCTGCGGAGGATCGGAGCCGGCATATCCTCTCTCGGGTCGCGGCCGGGACTCTGCAGCTCCTTTACGATGTCACGGAGCGTGGGCTCACCGACGCCGAGCCTCTCTGCCATCGCTGCGTAATCCGCGATGTCGATGGAATTCACGCCACTGAAAAATGCTGCCTCCTGTTTAGCGGTGGCTTTCTTTACGGCAGATGCGCGGTTTCCGTGATGCCCACCTTCGTTTTCAGTTAACAGCGAGATCAGTTTTTTTGCCGCATCGTAGCTCTCCGGGTGAACGGCAGTGTTGTCGAGCGGTTCGCTGCCGCCGGCAATGCGCATGAAGCCGGCGGACTGCTCAAAGGCCTTCGGACCGAGCTTCGGCACCTTCAGCAGATCGCGGCGCGTGCGGAAACGGCCGTTGGCTTCGCGATAGGAGACAATATTTTTGGCAACTGCTTTGCTGATACCGGAGACGTGCTCCAGCAGCGGGGCGGAGGCAGTATTCAGATCAACACCGACCCTGTTTACACAGTCCTCGACGACGCCGGAAAGCGCCTCGCCGAGCTTCTTCTGGTCCATATCGTGCTGATACTGACCGACGCCGATGGCCTTCGGGTCGATCTTCACGAGCTCTGCCAGCGGATCCTGTACGCGGCGAGCCATGGAAGCCGCACCGCGCTGCTCCACATCGAAATCCGGAAATTCCTCGGCACCGAGTGCGCTTGCGGAATAGACGGAGGCGCCGGCCTCATTCGTGATGACGTACTGCACCTTCTCCGGAATCTCTTTCAGGATATCCACGATCACTTGCTCCGATTCGCGGGAAGCGGTTCCGTTGCCGAGTGAGATCAGGGTCACATGATATTTGCGGATCAGATCCCTGACGGTATTTTTCGCGTTGTCGAGATCGCGCTGACGGACGCCGGCGCCGGGATATTTTTCTGTCGGATAGATGATGGCTGTGTCGAGAACTTTGCCCGTCTCGTCGACGACGGCGAGCTTGCAGCCGTGATTGTAGCCGGGGTCCCAGCCGAGAACGACCTCACCCGCGATCGGCGGTTGCATGAGAAGCTGCTCGAGATTCTTATCGAACACCTTGATAGCGCCGTCCTCTGCCATGTCGGTCAGCTCGCTGCGGAGCTCGCGCTCGATGGCCGGTGCGATCAGGCGCTCGTAGCTGTCCTGGATCGCATGCATCAGAACAGGGAAGGTAATCTCATTTTTTCCTTTAAAAATATAATGGCCGAGATAGAGAAGAATCTGCTTCTCTTCCACCTGAATCTTCACGGTCAGAAATTTTTCCTTCTCGCCGCGGTTGATGGCGAGGACGCGGTAGCCGGTGATTTTTGACACGGGTTCCTGGAAGTCGTAGTACATCTCGTAGACGGATTTGGCCTCCGGATCCTTTGCCCGGGATACGACGAGACCTGTCTTTCTCGTGAAGTTCCGGATACCTGCCCGGAAGTCAGCGTTGTCGGAGATCTTTTCGGCGATAATATCGGAGGCACCGGCGATGGCATCTTTCACAGTGGCGACGCCTCTGGCCTCGTCGACGAAGGCAGCTGCTTCTGTCTCGAGCGGCGCTGTGATCTGCTGTGCCAGGATGAGGTCGGCGAGGGGCTGCAGTCCTTTTTCGATGGCGACGGAGGCGCGCGTCTTGCGCTTCTGTTTGTACGGGCGGTAGAGGTCCTCGAGTACGACCATGGTGTCGGCGGCATCGATGGACTTCTTCAGCTCCGGCGTCAGCTTGCCCTGCTCATCGATGGACTTCAGAACAGCTTCGCGGCGCTCTTCGAGATTGCGGAGACTCGTCAGACGGGATTCGATGGTACGAATCTGCGTGTCGTCGAGGGAACCGTGTTTTTCCTTGCGGTAACGGGCAATAAAAGGCACGGTGTCGCCCTCATCGAGCATATCGATGACCGCCTGTACCTGTTCGGGGCGGATGGAGAGTTCGTCGGCGATTTTACGGGTAATGTTCATATCGTTATTACTCCTTGTGTTCGTTTGCTGTTACATAAACTACGCCTCCGGCAATCCGGGGGGATAGATAAATATCCTTCACGGCAGGAGGCCTCAGAAAAAACTGCGCCTCCGGCGGTCCGTGGGGCTGGAAGAACATCTTTCACGGCAGGAGGCCTCAGAAAAAACTACGCCTCCGGCGAAGACCGGGGACGCACATAATTATGATAGCAGATATACACAGATTGCATTTTTCTGCGAATTACAGTTCATCCGCAAGCTCGAGGATCAGCTTCTCGGTTTTCTCCCAGCCGAGGCACGGATCGGTGATGGACTGGCCGTAAACCATGTTGTCGCTGATCTTCTGGCATCCGTCGACGAGGTAGCTCTCGATCATGAGACCCTTGACGAGGCGGTGGATATCATCGGACACGCGCATGCTGTGAATGACATCTTCCGCAATGCGGATCTGCTCCATATATTTTTTCCCGGAGTTGGCATGGTTGCAGTCGACGATGACAGCCGGGTGTTTCAGGCCGCGCTCGAGATACAGTTCATTCACTCTGCGGAGATCCTCGTAGTGATAATTGGGCATACTGTTGCCGAATTTGTCCACATAGCCGCGGAGAATGGCGTGCGCGTGCTCGTTGCCCGGCGTCTGGACCTCCCAGCCTCTGTACAGAAAATGCTGAGGCGCCTGTGCTGCGGTGATGGAGTTCATCATAACGGACAGGTCTCCGCCGGTCGGATTTTTCATGCCGGCAGGAATGCCGATGCCGCTCGCCACGATGCGGTGCAGCTGATCTTCAACCGAACGTGCGCCGACGGCCACGTAGGAGAGAAGGTCGGACAGGTAGCGGTGGTTCGCAGGATAAAGCATTTCCTCTGCACAGGTGAAACCGGTCTGCTCGGCGACATCGGTGTGCATCTTGCGGATCGCGATGATGCCTGCCAGCATATCCTCGCCCTTCTCAGGGTCGGGCTGATGCAGCATGCCCTTGTAGCCGATGCCGACGGTACGCGGTTTGTTGGTGTAAACGCGGGGAATGATGAAGATCTTGTCCTTCACCTGTTCCTGCACTTTTGCCAGGCGGGTCATATAATCGAGGACGGCCGGCTCGTTGTCGGCGGAGCAGGGGCCGATGAGCAGGATGAACTTGCTGCTCTTCCCGTCAAAAATATCCGCGATCTCCTGATCTCTTTTTTCCTTGTTCTGTTTAACGGCCTCCGAGAGCGGATACTGTTTCTTGATCTCCGCAGGGATCGGAAGCTTTCTGATGAAATTCATCTGCATTTCCATGATGGTATACCTCACATGAACTGTCTTTATATGCGTTTCGGGCCGGTTATGGCATTGACTTTTATCATTGCACAAAGCGGTTGAATGTGCAAGGTGTCTCTGTACATCCTGCCGAGATCAATAACAGGCTGCCATAGGACGATATCGGGTATGTGTCCGATTGCACTTTCGCTGAAATGAAGGAATGTGATATGCTTAATGCCGCGCCGGTCTGTATGCAGATGTGTAAAAACACCTGCATGGCATTTTACCGGTGCACAGCGCACAGGAATGTCTGTAAAGGGTTCTGCCCGGAGGAATCATGCGTTATACAGTTGATAAAAATAAAGCTGAGAGCGCCTACATGCAGTTGTATGAGCAGATGCGCGAGGACATCACGGGAGGCCTGTATCCCTACGGTTCAAGAATGCCTTCCAAGCGAACGGTGGCGCAGGAGACGGGCGTCAGTGTGATCACGGTGGAACACACCTATGCGATTCTGAGCGACGAGGGTTACATTGAGCCGCGCGAGCGCAGCGGTTTCTACGTGATCTACCGCGATGCGGATTTTTTCGGTTCGGCGGGTGCGTCGGCTTCCGTGGCTTCGTCATCGGGAAATAAAATGGCGGGGGACAGATGGAAGGCTCCGCAGAATCTGACCCGCGGCAGGAGCCGGACGGATGAGCAGATGCCCTACGGCGTGATAGCGCGGACGATGCGCCGTGTGCTGTCTTTCCGCGGAGAGAAGGTGCTGGAAAGATCACCGTCAGGCGGCCTTCCCGGCCTTCGCAGTGCGATTGCCGCCTATCTGGGCCGCGCAAGGGGTATCCGCGTGCTTCCGGAGCAGATTATTATCGGCTCGGGTTCCGAGTATCTCTACAGCCTGATCGTTCAGGTGCTCGGGCGCGACAGGATTTTTGCACTGGAGGATCCTTCCTATGAGAAAATCCGTCGGATGTATGAGGTAAACGGTGTTCACTGTGAGATGCTGAAGATGGGCCCGGAAGGGATCCTGAGCAGCGAGCTGAAACGGTCGAAAGCCTCGGTACTCCATGTAACGCCGTACAACAGCTATCCGAGCGGCGTGACGGCAGCGGCTTCCAAACGCCGGGAATATATCAACTGGGCCACCTCGCGCGGCGGAACGATCATTGAGGATGATTTTGATTCGGAATTCACGGTCTCGTCGAAGCCGGAGGATACGCTTTTTTCCCTGGAACCCGAGCAGACCGTCATCTACATGAATACCTTTACGCAGACGATCGGCCCGTCCGTCCGGATCGGCTATATGATCCTGCCGCTCCGGATAACAGAGGTGTTCCGTGAAAAAGTCGGCTTTTATTCCAGCACAGTGCCGACGTTTGAGCAGTATGTGCTGACGGAGCTGATCGAGAGCGGCGAATTTGAGAGGCACATCAACCGAGTCCGCCGGAACCGGAGAAGATGGGAGCATAATGGCAGGGAAGAAAAATAAAGAATGGATCGCGGAGCAGATCATGGGTGTGACGCGCGACCGGCTGCTCGAGGAGCTTCCTTATATGAACCGCGCACTGATGCGGATGCCGGTCACGTTCTACGGAGAGAAATCCATTCAATCCGGGACGAAATCACCGAAGTTTTCTGAGATGCCGGCCTCGTTCTGCGGAGAGGAATTGACTGCCGCCGGGAGAGCTGAGAATGAAATTACAGTTGAAGAATCCCGTACGCAGGAAAGAGAAAATACGGCAGGTTCAGAGAATGCAGGTGATGATCCGATAAAGAAACTGCCGCCGGGCATCGGTACAGACGGGCGGCTGGTGTATGCTGACATCGATGAGGTGATCTGCGCATACAGAGAGAACCGGATCCGCCTGTCGCGGACGTATCTTCATATGATTTTTCACTGCCTGTTTCAGCATCCGTTCCGCTGCCGTCGCATGGACAGACGGCGCTGGAATTTTGCAGCGGACGCAGCCGCGGAGGATGCGGTTCTCTCTCTTGGCATTGAGGCACTCCAGATGGAGGATGACTGGCAGCTGAAGGCGAAGCTTGACCTGATGAAGCAGGCCGTGGGTGAACCGTTTACGGCAGAACGCATCTATCACTATCTGAGGACACATTCTGAGCCGTTCGATGTCGAGCATGCGGCGCAGAATACATCAAGGCAGGCTGATCGGACCCAGAGCGACCGGATACAGAGCGACCGGACCCGGAGCGACCGGATACAGAGCGACCGGATACAGAGCGACCGGACCCGGGGAGAGGATGATTTTCCAGATGCCTGGGCGGAGGACGCATCGATTTTTCACCGGGATATCCATGAACCATGGCTGTTCATCAATGATACGATGCCGGAGGAGGTTATCCGCAGAGGCGGTGAGGAGACGGGCGGCAAATGGCGCTCGATCAGCCAGGGCGTCCAGCACGATATGGAGATGCATGAAAAAAATCAGGCGCTGGAGCCCGGCAGCCTTACGAAGATCTTCCATCTGCAGTATCGGAAGGAAAGTACCTATACGGAGTTTCTGAAACGATTTGCGAAGCTCACCGAGGATATGCACATCAGCAGCGACGAGTTCGATTATATCTACTATATGTACGGCCTGCAGCTCTATGGCAATGTCCCGCTGATCGAGCCGCTGGAATACAGGGAGACGGATCGTATCCGTGACTTTGTCATAGCCATCGATACGTCGGGATCCTGTCAGGACCATGTGGTGCAGGGATTCCTGCAGAAAACCTGGGATGTCATGAAGAATTCGGGTATTTTTACCGGGGATCTGAATCTGCACATCATACAGGCGGATGCACAGGTGCAGCGCGATGACGTGATCCGGTCACAGGAGGATTTTGATCTCTATATGAAGGATGTGGAGATCAAAGGCTCCGGTGGTACGGATTTCCGTCCTGTTTTTCAGCATGTGGATGAGCTGCAGAGAAGCGGACAGTTTACGCATCTGCAGGGTCTCATCTATTTCACGGACGGTTACGGACTTTTTCCGCAGGAACGTCCGGAATATCCGACGGCGTTTGTTTTTATCCGGGACCAGTGGGAGATACCGAAGGTGCCGGCATGGGCCTATCAGATTATACTGAATGACACACAGTTCGCCGGCGAAGAGAAACGCGGCGGACGCATACATCTGTAAGCAGTGATTGCTGATCGCAGAAAAAACAGAGGCAGAAGCGGAAGGCAGAGCTGCCATGTAAATAAATGAAAGGATTTCACGCATGAATATACAGCAGGCAAAGGAACAGATCCGTCGCACGGTCGAGATCTACCTCATGAAAGATGGTGCGGGGTGCTACCGCATTCCGATCGAACGGCAGCGGCCGGTGTTTCTCATCGGCGCGCCGGGCATCGGCAAGACGGCGATCATGGCACAGATCGCGCGGGAGATGAACATTGGCCTCGTCTCGTATTCCATGACGCATCATACGAGGCAGAGTGCGCTCGGGCTTCCCTTTATCACGAAAAAAAAATACGGCAGCGAGACGTATGATGTATCGGAATACACCATGAGTGAGATCATCGCTTCCGTGTACGAGTGCATCGAGCAAAGCGGCCGGAAGGAAGGCATTCTTTTTCTCGATGAGATCAACTGCGTGTCGGAGACGCTGGGACCTTCCATGCTGCAGTTCCTGCAGTATAAGACCTTCGGCCGACACCGGGTGCCGGACGGCTGGGTGGTCGTGACCGCCGGCAATCCGCCGGAATACAACCGCTCCGTGCATGACTTCGACATTGCGACGCTGGACCGTCTCAAGGTCATCAACGCGGAGCCGGACTATGACACCTGGAAAAAATATGCCGCTGCGGCAGGCGTTCACCGCGCGATCCGCACCTATCTGGATCTCAAGCCAGAGGATTTTTACGGCGTAGAGACGACGCTGGAGGGCAGAAATTACGTGACGGCCCGCGGCTGGGAAGACCTGTCCGATGCCATGTATCTCTACGAAGAAAAAGGCTTCCCGGTCGACGAGACACTGATCAGCCAGTATATCTGCAACAGCAGAATATCCGCCGGATTCGCTTCTTTTTACCGCCTGTTTCGGAAATACAGGAACGACTACCGCGTGGCGGAGATCGTGCGGAGCTGGGGAGAGGAAGGCGGACCGGATAAGTCTGCGTCGAAGCAGATCCTCGCCAGAGCGAAAAAGGCACCGTTCGATGAACGCGTTACCCTGATGGGTCTTCTCACGGAAAGCGTTCTGCCGGAGATCCGGCATGAGGTGGTCGAGGAGAACTGCCTGATGGCGCTTCATGAGCGCCTTGTCGGCATGAAAGACAGCCTGACCGGTGCAGATGCAAGGGACGCGATCCGTATCCTGATGACGGATACGGCTGAACTGAAGCGGAATATCGCGATGGCGGAAGCATCCGGCGGTATTTCGGAAGAGAAGAAGACGATACTGCTGTACCCGGTGCACTTCGAGGAGCTCTGCGTCAATGCCATCCGCGAAAACGGGACGGAAGACTGCTTTGATACGATCCGTAATCTCTACAGTGAGCGCGTAAAAGCCATGCAGGCAGATGCCGCACGGATCAGCCGGGAGATCAGCCATGTGCTGCGCTTTACAGATCAGGCATTCGGTGCAGGCAGCGAGATGCTGCTGATCGTCACGGAATTTACCGTCAATACCTGGAGCTCCGAATTCCTGAACCGCCACGAAAACGAAGACTACTATCGATATAATAAGCAGTTTCTGCTGTCCGAGCGCGAGGCGGGGATCGCGGATGCCATGCGCGAAGACTAAGCGTTGAGTTTCCTCGTTGTCCGCCACTGTCACACATGGAGACTTCCAGCCTCCATGTGCTCCGTGGCTCTGACAGCGTCTGAACTGTAATGACTAAGTGACAGTACGGAGAATCTTGTGTTGTCTCAGGTTAAAAATTGTGTATAATTATGCTGTAACCGCCCATTTTCTGAAACCAGCTGCCGGTACACGTGAAAAACCCCTGACGGGGCATGGAATACCGACAGCATCGCTTCCGGAAAACAGCGGCTGCAGAAAGAAAAGCAGGATGTATTGAAATGGAATTAAGGGATTATCTGACGGAACCGGAAAAAAGGGGGTTTGCAGACCTCTGGCAGAATGTGAAGACAGACAGGCTTACCATTTGCAGAACCGGAGCCGTCATTATTTTTCCCGTGGAAAATCCCTCGCTTACCGGACGCCTGATGGACGGATTCGGGCAGAATGGAAAAGCATACGACTATCACGCCTATGACCGTTCGCTCGACAGCACCTGGCTGGATGCACGGAGGATCGGCATGATCCTGATGCGGCTGAAATTTCCGGTAGATCTGTCGTTTGCGAGGGAGCAGCAGCTGCGGTTCCGGATCTCTTCACAGCTGGAGAAGGTTCTGCGGCGTATCGCGGCAGGTGACAGCACGGAAGATCTGGAGCTTCTCTGCGAGATGGGATTTATCACAGATGAGAACGGCGAGGCGTGTGTGCGTATTGTCAGAGATACGGGCAAGCGGGAAATGATGGTCCGCCTCATGAACTGGAAACACGCCGAATTGCATGCCGCATTTGATTTTTCACTTTGATTTTTAAGGAGGCTTGCCTGTGCATAGCGCACGGGACTTCCTTGAAAATAAAAATTTCCAAAAGGAGGGGCCGGTTAACAACCGGCGAAAAGGAGATGGAGAAAATTTTCAAACTCAAGGAGCACGGCACCACCGTGCGGACGGAGGTCGTCGCAGGTCTCACCACATTCCTGACCATGGCCTACATCCTTGCTGTCAATCCGAATATCCTCGGTACGGTCATGGACCGCAGCGGCGTATTCGTGGCGACGGCGATCGCTTCTGCCATCGCGACGTTCATCATGGGCTTCTGGGCTAACTACCCGATCGCACTCTCTGCGGGACTTGGTCTGAATGCGTACTTCGCGTACACCGTATGTCTGGGTGAGCTCGGCGGTGCTGACAATGCTTTCCAGATCGCGCTGACAGCAGTTCTCGTCGAAGGCATCATCTTCATTATTCTTTCTATTTTCAAGGTACGTGAGCAGATCATCAATGGTATTCCGAGGAACCTGAAGAACGGCATCAGCGCAGGTATCGGCCTGTTCGTAGCGTTCATCGGTCTGCAGAATGCAAATATCATTGTCGCAAGTGATTCCACCATCGTCGGACTCGGCAACTTCGGTTCTCCGCAGGTTGCGCTCGCACTGATCGGCTTTCTGATCATCCTGATTCTGGAACACTACCATGTAAAGGGTTCTGTTCTGATCGGTATCATCATCACATGGATCCTCGGCATGTTTGCAGAACTGGGCGGCTGGTATGTGGTTGACGTGGAAAACGGCATCTACAGTGTATTCCCGGATTTCTCCTCCGGACTTCAGCTCGGCGGCATCGCCAATACGGCATTCAAGTTTGATTTTGCATGGGTTGGACAGCATTTCGTTCAGTTCGTTGCCATCTGCTTCAGCTTCCTGTATGTAGACCTCTTCGATACGGTCGGAACCGTTGTCGGCGTAGCTGACAAGGCCGGACTTCTCGATGAGAACGGCAACCTTCCGCGTGTAGGACGTGTCCTGATGTCCGATGCTATCGGTACCTGCGTAGGTGCCTGCCTCGGTACTTCCACGATCACTTCCTTTGTTGAGTCTAGTGCCGGTGTTGCTGCCGGTGGACGTACCGGACTTACCGCTGTTGTGACAGGGTGCATGTTCCTTCTGTCTCTGGTTCTTTCCCCGATCTTCCTGGCCATCCCGAGCTTCGCTACCGCTCCGGCACTCATCTATGTCGGCATGCTGATGGTATCCTCTGTAAAGAAGATCGAATTCGACGGTGATATAGCCGACACGGCAGCCGCCTATATGGCGATGCTTATGATGCCGCTGGCGTACTCGATAGCCACAGGTATTATGTTTGGTATCATGACGTGGGTCATCATCAAGGTATTCGAGGGCAAGACAAAGGATGTCAGCCCGGTTATGTGGGTTGTCTTTGTTCTGTTCTGCCTGAGAGTTGTGTCACTCGTCACCGGATTCCAATAAAGCATAGAGGATGCAGCAACCATCAGCGTCTGCGGATGGTTGCGGGCTGAAGGCATCTGTATTTCCGGATGTCCTGCCCGGTATAATACAGAACACGGAACGCCCCGGAGCGTAATGCTTCGGGGCGTTCTTACTTAGTGAGCGAACAGAGAGCCACATCCGATCACGAAGTGATCGAGTATGGCGAATGCCGCGATCATGAGATAAAGCCCGCGAAGCGTGCTTTCGCTCGTTTGCAGGGGGATACAGAACGGGGAGAATGAAATGGGATTATTGATTGCAGTTATCTATCTGATATTTATCAGCCTGGGACTGCCGGATTCGCTTCTAGGTTCGGGATGGCCGGCCATGCAGCAGGATCTGGGGGTCCCGTCATCCTACGCGGGGTATGTGTCCATGACGATTTCGTTCATGACCATCATCTCTGCGCTGGTAAGTCCGGGAATCATAAAGAAATTTCACACCAAATGGATCGTGATCGTCTCGATCCTGCTCACAGTATTCGGGCTGCTTGGCTTCTCCGTATCCGGTGCGTACTGGATGCTCTTTGCTTTTGCCGTTCCCTATGGGCTTGGCGCGGGAGCCATCGATGCGTCCATCAATCATTATGTGGCCAATAATTTTTCCGGTTCCGTGATGAATTTTCTTCACTGCTTCTATGGCATCGGCGCGATGATCAGTCCGATGATCATGGGACAGGCGCTCAGGGTTGCCCGATGGAATGAGGGCTACCGGTGGACGGCTTATGTTCAGATGGGAATTCTTCTTGTCTGCATTCTCTCGCTGCCGCTCTGGAAAAAGAATGAAAGCAAGGAAGAGGAGGCGCTGGGTGACAGCGCCGGGATCCGGGAAGCCCTCAGAGTGCCGGGCGTGATCCCTACCCTGATCGCGTTCTTTTCATACTGCGCGGGTGAGGGCACCTGCTTTCTGTGGACATCAAGTTATTTTGCCGGGACAAAGCAGGGACTCAGTGCGGGACTGATCGCTTCCTTTGGCTCACTGATCTTCGGTGGCCTGATGGTTGGAAGACTGATCGCCGGATTCATCACCGGTAAGCTCGGCGACAGACGCCTAATCCGAATCGGCATCGCCGTAGAGCTGATCGGTATCGTGATGATCATGATCCCGGTCAGCAGTTACCAGCTGGCAGCTGTGGGATTCGTTGTGACCGGCATAGGTATGGGCCCTGTCTATCCCGCCATCCAGCATATGGCACCGGAGAATTTCGGTAAGAGGAACAGTGCGGCTGTGATCGGTCTCCAGATGGCGTCTGCCTATGTGGGCAGTACGTTTATGCCGATGGTGTTCGGAAATATTCAGCAGAGGATCGGAATAGGCATCATGCCATTTTATCTGCTGATCTTTGCGTTTCTGAATCTGTTTTTCCTGCAGTACACCTACAGGGTTCTGCGGAAACGTTCATGAAGAACGATAAGTGCGGATCGCAGACGCACATGAAGAACGATAAGTGCGGATTATAATGAAATGCGCAGTGTACTTCCATCCGCAGACTGGAAGTATACTGCGCTGTTTTTATCCAGACGTCTTATGCCTGGTTATTCATAGTAGCATTCCGGTTATTTTTCCGGATCCGCTCGAATTCCAGCTCATCCTCGATGCTGACACTGCAGCCGCCCTCGGTGAAATATTCCTTATACCAGAGCAGGAACATGTAAACAACCCAGATGTGTCTCGCGTAGTCCTCTTTTCCGGAGCGGTGATCGTCGAGGATCTGCACCAGCACGTCGGTGTTGAAGAACTTCGCGGCGATATCGCTGGTGAATTCTTTCTTCACAATGTTATAGTACTTGTCCTGACGCAGCCATACGCGGATCGGTACCGGGAAGCCGAGTTTCTTTTTGGAAGCCTGGGCGTCGTTGAGATAGCGGTGTGCTGCCTCACGGAAGCAGACCTTGGTGTTCTCGTCTGTCACTTTCTCATACAGCGGGATGTTCTTTGCCAGGTTGAATACCTCGCGGTCGAGGAAGGGCACGCGGCTCTCGATGGAGTGCGCCATGCTCATTTTGTCGGCCTTGAGGAGAATATCGCCGATCAGCCAGAAATTCAGGTCAATGTACTGCATCTTCTCCGTGTCGTTCAGGCCGTGCGCCGCAGCCCTGTCGTAGTAGGGCTTTGTCAGATACATCGGATCAGACAGCGGTGTCGGATGCTTCAGCACCGCATTACGCAGCTTCATATCGTATACGTTGGCGTTGCCGATGAAACGCTCCTCAACGCTCTTCGAACCGCGGATCACGAAGCCTTTTCCCTTCGGATGGCCGGGTATTTTTTCGGCAACAGAGGCGATCGCCCGGCGCAGACCGCGCGGGAGTTTCTCATATTTTTCCAGACTCATGGGCTCGTGGTAGATCACGTAGCCGCCGAACAGCTCGTCACTGCCCTCGCCGGAGAGGATAACCTTGACATCCTTTGCGGCCTCGCGGTCAACGAAGTACAGGGCGGAGGCAGAGGCATCTGCCAGCGGCTCATCCATGAAGTACTGGATCTTCGGCAGTTCCGCCCAGTACTCATCTGTGGAGATGACTTTGCTGTGATTCTCGATGCCAAGAGTTTTTGACAGGCTCTGCGCATAGGGGATCTCATTGTACGTCTCGTAGTCGAAGCCGACTGTATAGGTGCGCGCACCGTGGAAATGGCAGGCCACATAGCTGGAATCGACGCCGCTGGACAGCAGTGATGCGACTTCCACATCGCTGACCATATGATATTTGATGGACTCCTGCATGGTCTCGTCGATGTCATCGATCAGCTTTGCATGGTCCACAGGCTCCTTCGTGGGTGTGAGCATCGGATCGAAGTAGCGCGTGATATCGGCTTTGCCGTCTTTCCAGATCATGTAGTGACCCGGCATCAGCTTGTAGATGCCCTTGAAAAATGTCTCCGGCAGTACGGAATACTCAAAGCTGAGATACTGCTCGAGTGCCTGCAGATTGACCTCACGATGATATTCGGGGTACTCGAGAATGCTTTTGATCTCGGATGCGAAGACGAGCTGGCCGTTGAGAATGGTGTAGTAGAGCGGCTTGATGCCGAACATGTCGCGGGCTGCGAAGAGTTCCTTTTTATGGGCGTCCCAGAGAACAAAAGCAAACATGCCGCGGAGCATGTCGAGCATCTTTATGCCCCACTCCTCATAGCCGTGAATGAGAACCTCGGTATCGGAGGTGCTGGTGAACCGGTGGCCGGCCGCAAGGAGCTGTTCCTTGAGTGCCTTATAGTTGTAGATCTCGCCGTTGAACACACAGGCAAGGCTTCCGTCTTCGTTGAACATGGGCTGATGTCCGGTTTCGGTCAGATCGATGATCGAGAGACGGCGGTGTCCCAGCGCCACATCGTCAGTGATATATTGTCCGCCTCCGTCGGGACCGCGATGGATCATGCGGTTCATCATCGCCGTCAGAACGGGCTTCTGGTCTACATTTTTACCTGTAAATCCGCAAATTCCGCACATAAGTCATTTCCTTTCTGTCAGGCCGGACATGCAAAGTGTTCTTTGCATGAGGACGGCTTAATATCTAAACATTATAATTCGGGGCGGGTATCTACTTCAATACTGAAGTTTCAGGACAACGCGCAGTATCTATGAAGAAGACAGGGCCCGGCGCATACAATACACGAAAACCGCAGCTTTTATGCGCCGGGCCCCCGGGAAGAATGCGCCGGGCTCCCGGGAAGGGACGGGCAGAAGGCTGTCAGATGAGATGCTACAGCATCAGGTTTGAGCCGAAGACAGCGCCTGGTGCATCCAATCAGGGTAACAAAATTCTGAAAGTGGGAAAACCCGAAAATTTTGGGACATTTCCAGCCGAGTGTCCTGTGGACTTGATGATTTAAACCTTCTATAATTCCAACTGTTATCAGAGAATTTTATATTTTAATTTTAAGATCTCATACAGAACTGATCCGACGCCGGAGGCGTCCGGGGAATCTGGCGGGATGTGATCCGACGCTGGAGGCGTCCGGGGAATTTGGCGGGATGTGATCTGACGCGGCAGCGGGATGAAAAATCCTGTGGAATATGACTTGATGTGACAGGAGGAAAAAGCCTGATCCGTCAGCACGGCGTCAGATGAATGAGATCACTGACGGAAAAAGGGGACATAAGGAGGATTATTATTATGGCTTCTGCACTTGGCGAAGTGAAACACAATGCGGAGAGAGCTGCTCTGGGAACACTGATCGACGGCATTTTCAAGGATCTGAAAAACAAAGAAAACAAACGTGAATCATATATCAAGATGGCGCATCTGGCGCAGAAATACTTCGGCAGGGAAGCTTTTTCCGATGAAAAAATGGCGCAGGTAGAGGCGTATCTCCGCGATCCGGATGCCCGCTGGGCTAAATTTATCGACCGCGTGGTTGATGAAGTCAATCCGAATTTTGCGAAGATGACCCTTCTCAACCTTGGCTATGAGGCGTTTCTCCGCGGTACAAAAATGATCCGCGAGAACCGAAAGAAATATGACTGCAATATCCCGTGGCTGATCCTGTTTGACCCGACCTCCGCCTGCAACATGCATTGCAAGGGCTGCTGGTCCGGCACCTACGGCCATAAGAACAACCTGTCCTTCGAGGACATGGACAAGATCATCACCGAGGGCAAGCAGCTCGGCACTTACCTGTATCTCATGACGGGTGGTGAACCGATGGTCCGCAAGAATGATATCCTGCGTCTGATGCGCAAGCATCGTGACTGCTACTTTGCAGCGTTCTCCAACTCGACGCTGATCGATGAGGACTTCGTAAAGGAGATCCAGAAGCTCGGCAACCTGACCTTCTTCCTCTCCATCGAGGGAACCCCGGATACAAACGATGCGCGCCGCGGCGAGGGACACTATGCGGCAGTTATGAAGGCCATGGATCTGCTGAAAAAATACGGCATCCTCTTCGGTACTTCCATCTGCTACACACGTGCGAATATCGAGGCCGTAACCAGCGATGATTTCTTCCATCTGCTGGAGGAGAAGGGTGCGAAGTTTGGCTTCTACTTCCACTATATGCCGGTCGGCAAGAATGCTGTTCCGGAACTGATGCCGACACCTGAGCAGAGAAAGTTCATGATCGACCGCATCCGCTACATCCGTTCCAGCGAGAGTGATATCCAGTTCTATCCGATGGATTTCCAGAACGACGGCGAATATGTGGGAGGCTGCATCGCAGGAGGAAGAAACTACTTCCATATCAACTCCAGCGGAGACGCGGAGCCCTGCGTGTTCATTCATTTTTCCAATACGAATATTCATGACAACTCGGTTCTCGAGATGCTGCAGAGCCCGCTGTTCAAGCTCTATCATGAGGGACAGCCGTTCAACCGCAACCATCTGAGACCGTGCCCGATGCTTGAGAATCCGGATCTGCTCCGCCAGATGGTGAAGGAGTCCGGCGCACATCAGACTAACCAGGAAGCACCTGAAGAGGTCGGTGAGCTGACAGCCAAGTGCGACGACTACGCGAAGAACTGGAAGCCGGTGGCTGATCAGATCTGGGCTTCCGAGAAACATAAGAAACCTTCGTATGAGAACTACACGGAGGAGAAACGTGAGCATCCGGAACTGGCTGCCTTCGAGCATGCAGGGGACGTGAAACCTGAGCAGAAAGCGTCTGCTTCATAACGCTGTATAACGCTTCACATCATGATGTACACGGTAATTGCATAGGAAAGAAACAATAGGACTGCATCGGACCGCTCTGGTCCGGTGCAGTCCTTTTACTGATCATAATCATTTTAGTTTCTATCGTGTTCAGAATGCAGATGCCTCTACCCGCAGCAGAGCTATGAATCTGTATCTCTGCACATTTCGTCAAAGCGGATGTTCAATCGGTGGAATGTGAATAATAGCCAGATATTCGCATCAGATACCAGCAGCGGATGGAAAATATTCTGAAAAAATGGTAATCTGAAGACAGTTGTATAAAACTCTGTGGCTGGACACCAGCCGCAGGGAAAACATGGGGTGTAAGGTGTAAAATGCTGTATGCAGACAATCGGGATGTCAGGCCCGGCCGGAAGAGGGAAGGTGAAGAACAGGCCCGCGCGATGATTGTCGGCGAGGGAGGTGTGTATCATGCTTAAAAATTTTGTCAAGGCGGTTCCTCCGGAGGAAGAGGAGCTGAAGAAGGAACTTCATGAGCAGCGGGACGCGCTGGCGGCCTACCAGATGAAGATCAAGGAGGCGAAGCTTCCGGTCATGGTGATCTTCGAGGGCTGGGGCGCGGCCGGCAAGGGCAGCACCGTGGGAAAGGTGATCAAAAATATCGATCCCAGGTTCTTCCGCGTGATCCCGATGGCGCCGCCGACGGCGACAGATAAGCGGTATCCGTTTCTCTACCGGTATCTGCTGGAAATTCCGGAGGCCGGCAAATTTACATTTTTTGATACGTACTGGATGGAGGAAGTGACGAACGGCGTTCTCTCCGGTGAGTATGATGAAGAGACGTACAAACGCCGGATCAACAGCATCAATACGGCTGAGCGTTCGCTGCATGACAATGGCTACCTGATCGTTAAATTTTTCTTCCAGATCAGCCGGAAGGAGCAGAAGAAACGTCTCGATGCGCTGGCTGCCGACAAGGATACGAGCTGGCGCGTGAGCGACAGGGATCTGCTGCAGAACCGGAATTATAAGAAGACGATGGATGTCTTTGACCGCTATCTGGAGGATACCAACCGCTCCGTGGCGCCGTGGTATATTATTGACGCGAAGGACAGAAAGTGGGCGGAGCTGCAGGTGCTCCGGTTCCTGAATCAGAGTATTGATACAGCACTGAAAAATAAAGCGCTCGCCGCACCGATTCTGCAGAATATTTTTCCGCTGGAGCCGATTCCGAAGCTCGCCGATATCGAGCTGAAGGGCAAGGAAATCCCGGAGATCACATACAAAGAAGAACTGAAGCGTCTGCAGAAGGAGCTCGGCGAACTGCACAACAAGCTGTACCGCCGAAAGATTCCGGTGATCATCGCCTACGAGGGCTGGGATGCCGCGGGCAAGGGCGGCAACATCAAGCGGATCACGGAGGCACTGGATCCGAGAGGCTACGAGGTTCACCCGATTGCGAGCCCGGAGCCGCACGAGAAGGCGCGTCATTTCCTGTGGCGCTTCTGGACGAGACTTCCGAAGGACGGGCACATCGCTGTTTTTGACCGGACGTGGTACGGCCGTGTTATGGTGGAGCGACTGGAGGGCTTCTGCTCGGAGAATGACTGGCAGCGCGCCTACAACGAGATGAATGAATTTGAGAAGGAGCTCAGTGACTGGGGCGCCGTTATCATCAAATTCTGGGTGCAGATCGACAATCAGACGCAGCTGGAGCGCTTTACGGACCGGCAGAATACGCCGGAAAAGCAATGGAAGATCACCGATGAGGACTGGCGCAACCGCGATAAGTGGCCGCAGTACGAGGAAGCCGTCAACGAGATGCTGCAGAAGACCAATACGAGCTTCGCGCCGTGGCATATCCTTGAGTCCGTCGACAAGAAGTATGCGAGGATCAAGGCGCTGCATATCGTCATCGATGCCATTAAAAAAGCATGTGACGAGAAGTGACACAGCCATAAGCTGATAGCGGATGGATAATGGCACACAGCGATACAGGGCGGACAGAAATTATATCCAAAGTGCCCAGCGGGATAACCGGCATGTGCAGTGTGTCGGATAAAATTGGCAGAAGACAGAGGTAAGAGATGTATCAGAAGGACGACAGTAAGTGGATCAAGCATGGGGATTTTATTTTTCTGGACCTGATCGCGCTCGAAGTGGCTTTCTTTATCGCTTTTGTTCTGATGCGCTATGTGTTTCAGAGAACGGTCCTTACGAACCGGTCGGACTCCTATGCGGTGGAGGCCGTGTGCATTGCTTTTTCCGATCTGGCTGTCGTCTTCTTTATGGAGCCCTATGCCAATATCCTGCGGCGGGGCAGACTGGCAGAGCTTTACAGATCTGTCCAGCAGGTCGCGGTTGTCTATGTGATCAACCTGATCCTGATGTATTTTCTTCACATTGCCAATAATTATTCCCGTCTGCTGATGGGCATTTCGTTCCTGATCAGCATCGGACTCTGTTTTCTGGCCCGTGTCTTATGGAAGAAAAATATCCGGCGCCGCGCGTCGTCGAAGGTGCCGACACGTTCCATGGCTGTAGTCACCACAGAGGCTCTGATGCAGGAGACGCTGAGCAACATTGCTGAAAAAACCTTTCATTCCTACTGGATACCGGCGGTTTTTCTCATGGACAGGGAAGTGCCTGCGGACAGCTGTGCGAAGGCAGCGGCCGCCGGAGAGAAAATACCGGTGTATGGCCGGGAGACGGATCTCGTATCTTTTCTGGTTCACCGCTGGTGCGATGAGGTTTACATCAACACGGGTGACGGGGACAGCCTGCCGCAGGATGTCATGAACACACTGCTCGGCATGGGAATCACCGTCCATGACAAGCTGAAGACATCTGCCAATGAGCAGATTATCGAGCAGATCGGAGATGATATGGTCGTCACCACCAGCATGAAAATGGTGACGACAAAAATGGCCTTTGCCAAGCGGTTCTGGGATATCATCGGCGGAGCTGTCGGATGCGTCATCACCGGCGTTCTTTACCTGATCCTGGCGCCGCAGATCCGAAGGGCGTCGCCGGGGCCGGTATTTTTCTCCCAGGTCCGCATCGGCAGGAATGGTAAAAAATTCAAGATGTACAAGTTCCGGAGCATGTATCCGGACGCCGATGCGCGCAAGCAGGAGTTTATGGCGCAGAACAAGATCACGGACGGCATGATGTTCAAGATGGATGATGATCCGCGGATCATAGGCAGTGAAAAGAAGGATAAGAACGGCAGGCCCAACGGCATCGGCAACAAGATCCGGCGCACTTCGCTTGATGAATTTCCGCAGTTCTGGAATGTCCTGAAGGGCGACATGAGCCTGGTCGGAACGAGACCGCCGACGGTGGATGAGTGGGAAAAATACAATGCCGGGCAGCGGCTGAGAATGAGCATCAAACCGGGCATCACGGGGCTATGGCAGATCAGCGGGCGGAGTGATATCCTCAGCTTTGACGAGGTCGTCAGGCTGGATACGGAATATATCAGAAACATGTCCATTACCTATGATATTAAAATTCTGCTGAAGACCGTGGAAGATGTACTGAAGCGCAGAGGCGCGGAGTGAAGACTTTCTCCGGGACCGGCATGATGATTTATCGGGCAGGACATGACATTTTTCTACTGGATTTTTTCCAGAAAGAGCTGTATTATACTCATTATAGATGCGATGAGGCATTTCCCTTTGCGGGGGAATGCCTCTATTTTTATGCGAAGAGGTATTGCCATGAATGATTTCACTATGTATGACGATATGCTTTACGCCATTTACAGCGCGACGGATCTGGAGAGCATGAAGTCGGCGCTGCTGATGCATATGCAGGATCTGATTCCTCATGATTATGCCAGCATACTTATTTTTGAAAAGAATGCGGGAAAAGCGCCGTATCACGTCGCTGCGTTTTACTGTGAGCCGAGTGATTTTACCGACGCTGAGAGAAAATATCTCGACACCTATCCGGACGATCTCGAGAATCGTGTGGCGATGAACGGCGACAACGCCGTCATCCGCGTGTCAAGCCTGCAGCCGGAGAGCGAGAGACTGAATTCCAGGATCTACCGCGACTGCTATCGCAACTATTCCATATATGATATGCTGCAGGTGCTGATCCGCGACAAAAAGGATGTGGCAGCGCTCCTCACGCTTTATCGGACGAGAGAGCACGGGGCGTTTACCGATGAAAGCGTCTATACACTGAAGGCGCTGAGCAGGCATCTGAACACGGTATTTTATAAGTACTGCCGCCAGCAGGATGATGCGGCAAACGTGAATTCCGCAGTGCAGGAGATTACGAGCCGCGTGCATATGACGCCGAAGGAGACAGAGATCCTCACACTGATTTTTCTCGCCAAGTCCAATCCTGAGATCTGCGATGAGCTCGGTATAAAGGAACATACACTGCAGAAGCATTTTCAGAATATTTACAGGAAGCTGAACATCTCTTCCAGATGGGAGCTCCTGCGTTTCTCCGCTGGGGCCGGCACACCAGTCACCGTCGGTCGTGCCGGCTGAAGCGACCGGCGGCGATGACGGGGGACATGACTTATTCAACATAAAAGAATAGTTATATATGTGGATTATATGTGTGGATTTGTGATAAACTGTATCCGTTAAATGAAGGAAACAGGTCACAAATCCACATATTGTATAAGTCTACGCGCCGCTTCGCACTTCGTGCTCCCGCGTCGCTACAGAAATTCGCATTCTCGCGATGCTTCGCATCGCTTCATGCTCATTTCTGTTATCGTCGCAAAGCCATAGTCGGCCTTGCACACCCTTCAGGTGTGCAGCCCGCCTCTGGCATGCGACGGACTTATACAATAAAAATCCACATTTTTATTGCATAAGCTTTTCAAATTGCGAAGCACGGAGCAATCCGCAGCTTATACAATACCGTGATACTGTTTTGTATTAAGCCGTCGACACGCAGACAGTATTTGGACGTGCGAAGCGTGTGTAAGAGACTGGATGTGGATTTGCTGCACAGTGTGAACAGAACCGAGGAAGCACGATGAACATACATTTTTACAGAAACTGCACCATGAAAATTGCATACGGCGGGAAGACATTTCTCGTTGACCCGATGTTCCGACCGGCTGGCAAAACGCATGAGCTGGCGCCGACACTGTACCCGGAGAAGGGCCCGCTTGCAGATCTGCCGTGCGCACCGGAGGAAATCGTCGAGGGTATTGATGCTGTTCTGCTCACCCATATGCATCCCGGACACTTCGATCAGGAGGCTGCGGATCTCATTCCCAAAGATCTGCCGTTCTATGTGCAGAATCTGAATGACAAGGATCTCGTGCGAAAGTATGGTATGAAGAAGACACAGACGATCGATATGACGCTGTGGACACATTTCGATGATATCCGCATTATCCGTGTGACCGGCCGCCATGGGGACGGACCGATTCAGCATGTGCTGAACACCATGCAGAATTCAAGCGGCATTCTGCTGGAGAAAGATGGCGAGAAGACTGTATTTTTCACCGGGGATACGGTGTGGTGCAGCGGCATGCTGGATGGCCTCGGCGCAAATCCGGACGTGATCATCGCCTATCTGGGCTATGCGCACGGCGAGGGCATGCATATCACGATGGGAACGGACGATCTGCAGAAGATTCTGGACAAGTGCCCGAAGGCGAAAGTGGTATGCGTCCATATGGACACTTTTGAGAATCAGGAGCTGACGCGCGATAAACTCAGAAACTGGGCGTCGCTGAACGGGGTGACAGACCGCCTGATCATCCCGGAGAACGGGGAGCGCTTTGAAATCTGACAGGAAATGACAGGCCGGGACCGAAAGACCCCGGCCGCTGTGCGTTACGCGGGCAATGAGCCACACCCGGCCGCGCAGCGAGCGCCGCGATAGCACGACGCAGTCGTGCATACGCGATGGTAATGAGTTGTATCCGGCCAATGCGAAAATCTGTAATGCAGCCATGCAATCAGGAGGAGATCTGTGCGTAAAAATTATAAGATGACGATACGCTACGACGGCACGCGCTACTATGGATGGGAGCATCAGCCCGGGCAGGAAATGACGATTCAGGGTAAACTGGAAACGGTTCTTGACCGGATGCTTGCCGGTGAAAAGACGGAGGGACAGGACAGCACCGCCAACGGAATACGGGAAAACTCCGACAACGGAAAACGGGATAATTCCGACAACGGAATACAGGATAACCACGGTGTGACAGTCATCGGCGCGGGACGTACAGACGCCGGGGTGCATGCGCTGGCGATGACTGCGAATGTGCTGCTCGATACACAGAAGAATGAGCGGGACATTCAGCGCTACATGAACCGTTACCTTCCGGATGACATCAGCGTGGATGAGGTAAAAATCTGCGCGGATCGCTTTCACAGCCGCTTCATGGCCAGAGGAAAGACCTACCGGTATACATACTGGTACAGCCCGGAAGGCGCCGTTCCGGTATTTGACAGAAAATACGTGACAGTACTCGACCGCATGCCTGATCTGGAACGAATGAGACAGGCTGCCGATCTGCTGACGGGTATGCATGATTTCCGGAGTTTCTGCGGTAATCCGCATATGAAAAAATCAACGGTGCGTCTCGTAGACAAGATCGAGATACGCCAGCGGGGCTGCTATATCCGGATCACAGTACACGGAAGCGGCTTTCTGCAGAACATGGTCCGCATTATCTGCGGGACACTGCTCGAAACCGGTTACGGCCGGCGGAGTCCGGAGAGCATGACAGAACTGCTGGAGGCCAGGGATCGGAAGCTTGCCGGTGCGACGGCGCCCGCCTGCGGGCTCACCCTGGTCAGTGTCGATTACTGATCGCAAACTGAATCAGCATATGGCCCGGTATATATTGCATCAGCGCAGGCGACGGCAACCGTGCCAGTGATGTTACTGCTCAGATACAAAGAGTGAACAGTAAACATGCGGTCAGAAAATCAAAAATATATCTGTGATGTGGCAGATAAATATGGTAGGCTTTTATTCGTTGACAACTTTTTATACTGTGCGCGGGGAGCAGCGCACAGCCTGTCTCATATCAGTCCGTCTTACAATAACCTGAGAAATGACACACAATGATACGGAATGATCAAGATGATACACATAACAGAGAAGGGGAGAACAGATCATGAACAGGAAATTTTTTAAAAAATTCGGCCGCCGGACCGCAGCGTCGTGTCTGTCGCTGGTACTGTGCTTTTCCGGAACTGCAGCACCGGTACTGGCAGACAGAGGCAGTTCAGCAAATATGGCTGCAACGTCAGACGACGCAGGAGCATCGAATGCATCTGTGCCGGCAAACAGCGGCAGCGCATCGGATGTGGCTGTACCGTCAGATCATGACAGTCTGTCGGATGCGACAGAAATCGTGGGCGCTGCCGGCGCAACAGACAACCAGGCACTGAACGATGCTGCAGAGGAGATCAGTAGCCAGCCGGATGTGCAGAGCGGAGAAGAAGTAGCCGACAATATCAAGACGATCCTGCAGGCATCTTCCCAGCTGGGTACCGCTGATGCATCTCAGGTGGCGGACCTTCAGGCTTCTATCGATACGGTGAGCGCCCAGTATGAGGGACTCACCGATGAGGAGAAGGATGCGCTCAGCCGGAGCCGTGAACTTCTTGACGCCGCATCCAGTGCCGTGGATGATATGGCGGATACCCTTCATAAGGTGAACAGCGGGGCGCAGCTCACTATCGAACAGACGGGAAGGGAAAACAGTTTCCGCTATGTAGATGGCGAAAAAATCAGCGATGCGGTCCATACGGTTTCCGAAGAACAGCAGGATGTGGCTGAGATCGCCGGCCGGAATGCTGCCGACAGCGATGATCATGCAGCTGCGGAAGAAAGCAGCAGTGATGACACGAGCCTGTATGGCGCGGGTACTGAGGATCCGTCAGCAGACGGAAACACTTCGTCCGACAGTACCGGAGCGGCATCTGATGGTAATACTTCATCTGACAATACAGGAACAGTGTCCGGTGAAAGTCAGGAAGATGCCAATACGGTTGTACTGACGGCTGCGTCAACCACTTATAAGGGCATCGACGTATCTGTTCATCAGAAGGAAATCGACTGGCAGAAGGTTAAAAATTCAGGCATCAGTTTTGCCATTCTGAGATGCGGATACGGAAGTGATCTGACAGAGCAGGATGATAAGAGATGGGCCTACAATGTGGCTCAGTGCGAGAAATACGGTATTCCGTATGGCGTGTATCTGTATTCCTATGCCACCACCACGGAGCAGATCGACAGTGAGGTCAGACACACCCTCAGGCTTCTGCAGGGACATACGCCGGCTCTTCCTGTTTACATTGATATGGAGGATAATACCCAGCTGAGGCTCGGAACAGAAACACTCTGTGCGTTTGCCAACCGCTTCTGTGATCAGATCGCAGCGGCAGGATATAAGGCGGGACTGTACTCCTCTACGAACTGCTGGAATCGCTTTTTCGGCGATTTTGCGCTCCTTCCCGGATATTATCACTGGATCGCCCAGTACAACACCGTCTGCACCTACAGGGGAAATTATGAAAGCTGGCAGTTTTCCTCAAAAGGGGAAGTTGACGGAATTTCGGGAAGCGTTGATATGAACCTCTGGTACAATACTCTGGGAGCCAAAGCAGCCGGTTCGTCAGACTATATGAACATTGCGGATGGAACTTACACAATAAGGAACAGCTCTCATCAGGACTTTACGGTTGATGTGAAAGACGGGAGCACGGGGGACTGGGCCAATATCCAGCTGTACTCAGCTAATAATACAGATGCACAGAAATTTACTTTTACAGGGCTTGGTAATGGCTGTTATCTGATCACCAATGTAAAATCAGGAAAGGCTGTCGATGTCCTGACAGGCAGTATGGCAGAGGATGCCAATATTCAGCAGTATACGGTCAACCGTTCTTACGCACAGCAGTGGATCCCCAGAAAAAATGCAGACGGATCGGTTACACTGATCAATGCCGGATCCTTCCGCTACATGGATATCGACAATGAGGTTTATGCCAACGGCACGAATATCAAACAGCATTCTCCTACCGGTTCAGAAGCGCAGAAATTTGTGCTGACATCCGCATCGGCTTCCGGCGATAACTCTTCTGATACGGGGAAAAATAACGGCGGCAATACAGATTCCGGCGACACGCCAGCAGCAGAAGACCTGGATGGTACCTATTATATTGCCTGCTGTATACGGCAGGATATGGTTCTGGATGTGAACGGTGCTTCGGCAGCAGACGGCGCGAATGTCCAGCTGTATACGCTGAACAGAACCAATGCGCAGAGGTTTACCTTCAAATCACTTGGCAACGGATATTACAGCATCATCAATGTCAGCTCCGGCAAGCCGCTGGATGTGTCCGGCGCGTCACAGCTCAATGGTGCCAATATTCAGCAGTATCATGCCAATGGTACCTATGCACAGCAGTGGAAAGTCGTGCAGAACAGCGACCGCACATTCACCATTATCAGCCGTGCGAGCGGAAAGGTCATTGATGTGGACGCAGGCATCTACACAAACGGACGGAATGTGCAGCAGTACAGCAGCAACGGTACGAATGCGCAGAAGTTTGTGTTGCTGGACGTAACTGAATATTAACAGGCTTTTTGATATACAGATGCTTCCAACCCGCAAGTGCTCATAGCTCTGTTGCGGGTGGAAGCATCTGTATGTAATTATCTGCACAGATTAGCTTGACAATACAAGCGTCCAAAGCTTATAATTCTCTAGCGTGCGTCAGAAGCGCGCGCTTTCTTTGTGCGCTTTTTGCGCATGATATAGCAAACAGGCAGCCGCAACATTTTTTACAAGGAGGAATATGAAGGAATGCCTACATTTAACCAGTTAGTCAGAAAAGGCCGCCAGACTTCCGTGAAGAAATCGAATTCACCGGCGCTTCAGAGAAGCTACAACTCTCTGACGAAGAAGTCGATCAACCAGCCTTCACCCCAGAAGAGAGGCGTCTGCACCGCAGTAAAGACCGCCACCCCGAAAAAGCCGAACTCAGCACTTCGTAAGATCGCCAGAGTACGTCTTTCTAATGGTATCGAGGTAACGAGCTACATCCCCGGAGAGGGACATAACCTGCAGGAGCACAGCGTGGTTATGATCCGTGGAGGACGTGTTAAGGATCTTCCCGGTACCCGTTATCATATCATCCGCGGAACGCTTGATACCGCAGGTGTTGCCAACCGTAAGAAAGCCCGTTCCAAATACGGCGCTAAGAGACCCAAGAAGAGCTGATATCTTTCGGGTTTCCTGATACAGAAATTTCTCACTAAAGTTTTATGGGACGTGTACGGTATTCGAAAGCCTCTGCGGCTGCAGGCGATAGATTTTACCGGCATATACACTTTTGCACCATACCAATTGTGAGTACCTGAGATCTAATCTTAATGATTAAGGAGGGAAGTAACGTGTCGCGTAAAGGACATATTCAGAAAAGGGATGTGCTGGCAGATCCCGTTTACAACGATAAGGTTGTAACAAAGCTGATCAACTCCATCATGCTGGACGGAAAAAGAGGTACCGCTCAGAAGATCGTTTATTCAGCATTTGCACAGGTAGAAGAGAAAGCCGGAAAACCGGCTCTGGAATGCTTCCAGGAGGCAATGAACAATATCATGCCGCAGCTGGAGGTAAAGGCACGCCGTGTCGGCGGTGCTACTTATCAGGTTCCGGTAGAGGTTAATCCTGCAAGACGTCAGGCACTTGGCCTCCGCTGGCTCACCATGTTCTCACGCAAGAGAAGTGAGAAGACCATGGCAGACAGACTGGCAAACGAGATTCTCGATGCCATGAACAATACAGGATCTTCTGTAAAACGTAAGGAAGATATGCACAAGATGGCCGAAGCAAACAAGGCCTTCGCTCATTACAGATTCTAAGGAGGGAACCTCTGTGGCAAACGAAAGAGAATATCCGCTTGAGAGAACCAGAAACATTGGTATCATGGCGCATATTGATGCAGGTAAGACCACTCTGACGGAAAGAATTCTGTATTACACCGGTGTCAACTACAAGATCGGCGAGACCTATGAAGGTACGGCGACCATGGACTGGATGGAGCAGGAGCAGGAGCGTGGTATCACGATCACTTCCGCTGCAACCACCTGCCACTGGACGCATCAGGATCATATGAAACCGAAGGCCGGCGCTCTGGAGCATCGTATCAACATCATCGATACCCCCGGACACGTAGACTTTACCGTAGAGGTAGAGCGTTCACTCCGTGTTCTTGACGGCGCTGTCGGCGTATTCGATGCAAAGGGCGGCGTTGAGCCCCAGTCCGAGAATGTATGGCGTCAGGCTGATACCTACAATGTTCCGCGTATGGCATTCGTCAACAAGATGGATATCCTGGGCGCGAACTTTGATAATACCGTTTCCGAAATCGTGACAAAGCTCGGCAAGAATCCTGTCGTGATCGAGCGTCCGATCGGAAAAGAGGACTGGTTCCAGGGTGTTGTCGACCTGTTTGAGATGCAGGCATATATTTTTAACGACAAGACCGGCGAAGACGTAACCATCACCGACATTCCGGATGACATGAAGGAAGAGTGCGAGAAGGCACGTACCGACATGATCGAGAAAATCTGCGAGTTCGATGATGACATGATGATGGCATACCTTGACGGTGAGGAGCCGTCCGAGGATGACCTCAAGAGAGTTCTCCGCAAGGCAACCATCGAGAACAAGGCAGTTCCGGTTCTGTGCGGTTCCGCACATCAGAACAAGGGTATCCAGAAGCTGCTGGATGCCGTTATCGACTTCATGCCGGCTCCGACCGATGTACCGGATATCAAGGGTACTGACCTCGACGGCAACGAAGTAGAGCGTAAGTCCTCTGATGACGAGCCTTTCGCAGCACTGGTATTCAAGATCGTTTCCGATCCGTTCGTAGGACGTCTGGCTTACTTCAGAGTATATTCCGGTACACTGAACGCAGGTTCCTATGTACTGAACTCTGTAAAGAATAAAAAAGAGCGTGTCGGCCGTATTCTGCAGATGCACGCCAACAAGAGAAAAGAGATCGAGAAGGTTTACTCCGGCGATATCGCCGCAGCAATCGGCTTTAAGGTTTCTTCCACCGGTGATACGATCTGCGACGAGCAGCATCCGGTCATCCTCGAGTCCATGGACTTCCCGGATCCGGTTATCGAGCTCGCTATCGAGCCGAAGACAAAAGCCGGCCAGGGCAAGCTGACCGACGCTCTCGCAAAGCTGGCTGAGGAGGATCCGACCTTCCGTGCTCATACGAACCCTGAGACCGGTCAGACCATTATCGCCGGCATGGGTGAGCTGCATCTGGAGATCATCGTTGACCGTCTGCTTCGCGAGTTCAATGTAGAAGCAAACGTAGGTGCTCCGCAGGTTGCTTACCGCGAGACCATTACCAAGGCTTCCGATATCGACAGCAAGTATGTACGTCAGTCCGGTGGTCGTGGACAGTACGGTCATGCAAAGGTTAAATTCTCACCGATGGATCCGAACGGTGAGACGACATACGAATTTGTAAACTCCGTAACGGGTGGTGCTATCCCGAAGGAATATATCCCTTCTGTAGATCAGGGTATCCAGAACGCCATGAAGGCAGGTATCCTCGGCGGTTATCCGGTTATCGGTGTCCGCGCAGAGTGCTGGGATGGTTCCTATCATGAAGTCGATTCGTCCGAGATGGCATTCGAGATCGCCGGTTCCATGGCCTTCAAGCAGGCAATGGAGAAGGGCGACGCCGTTCTGCTCGAGCCGATCATGAAGGTTGAGATCTCCACACCGGAGGATTACATGGGCGATGTCATCGGCGATATCAACTCCCGCCGCGGCCGTGTCGAGGGCATGGAGGATATCGGCGGAGGTAAGATGGTCAAGGGCTTCGTTCCGCTGGCAGAGATGTTCGGCTATTCCACAGACCTTCGTTCCAAGACACAGGGACGTGGTAACTACTCGATGTTCTTTGATCACTATGAAAAGGTTCCGAAGAACGTTCAGGATAAAGTTCTCGGTGACAAGAAGAACGAGAAGTAATCAATACCGATGAACAGGGCTTTTCTGCTTGCAAACAGTGCGGAAATGAAATATAATTTCGATTAGCAGTTTGTGAAGACAGAAAGTATATCATCTGGTCAGTAAGCATAAGAAAGAAACTGTAATACGCGGCTCCGCGGAGCCGCAATGATTTCAAGGAGGAAGTATTACAATGGCAAAACAGAAATTTGACAGAACCAAACCGCACTGCAACATTGGTACCATTGGACATGTAGACCATGGCAAAACCACTCTTACCGCAGCTATCACCAAGGTACTGGCTACAAGAGAGCCGTCCGATGAGAACCAGATCGTAGACTTTGCCAATATCGATAAAGCACCTGAAGAGAGAGAGCGTGGTATCACTATCAATACCGCTCACGTTGAGTATGAGACCAAGGCCCGTCACTATGCACACGTTGACTGCCCTGGACATGCTGACTATGTAAAGAACATGATCACCGGAGCCGCACAGATGGATGGCGCTATCCTTGTTGTAGCTGCTACCGATGGTGTTATGGCTCAGACCCGTGAGCACGTTCTCCTTGCACGTCAGGTCGGCGTTCCGGCTATGGTTGTGTTCCTGAACAAGTGCGATATGGTTGATGATGATGAGCTGATCGAGCTGGTTGAGATGGAAGTTACCGAGCTCCTTGACGAGTACGGATTCTCTGATACCCCGATTGTTCGTGGTTCTGCTCTGAAGGCTCTTGAGGATCCGAATGGTCCTTGGGGCGACAAGATCATGGAGCTGCTCGACGTCGTTGATGAGCATATCCCGACTCCTGTTCGTGATAACGATAAGCCGTTCCTGATGCCGGTTGAGGATGTATTCACCATCTCCGGTCGTGGAACCGTTGCTACCGGACGTGTAGAGCGTGGTACTCTGAAGCTGAACGAGCCGGTTGAGATCCTTGGTATCTCCGATGACGTTAAGACCTCCGTTGCTACAGGTCTTGAGATGTTCCACAAGCTGCTTGACTTCGCTGAGGCTGGTGATAACATCGGTATCCTTCTTCGTGGTATCAACAGAACTGATATCGAGAAGGGCCAGGTTGTTGCAAAACCCGGCACCGTTACCTGCCACACAAAGTTCACCG